>Ga0209702_10005475_pt1 | contig 17231 bp, 19 predicted proteins | sample FRY01_FD_187210 | JGI IMG/M metagenome (GOLD analysis project Ga0209702, IMG submission 187210) | Freshwater microbial communities from Lake Fryxell liftoff mats and glacier meltwater in Antarctica - FRY-01 (SPAdes) (version 2) | ecosystem: Environmental > Aquatic > Freshwater > Ice > Glacier...
CCCCCGACCCAAACAACCGCCAAGCCGACGCCCCCCCCGACAGGTCCAAGCCCACGGAATCAGGCCGGTCTAGCGGACGTGGGCGTCCGCGTACCAGCCGCGGCCCTTGGGTACGCGGACGCCCACGTCCGCACGGCCCCCCGGGGGCCCCAACTCTCCAGCGCCGCAGCTTGCGGCAGCCACCCGGCCGACCGGCACCGACAGGTCCGAACCCACGGAATCAGGCCGGTCTAGCGGACGTGGGCGTCCGCGTACCAGCCGCGGCCCTTGGGTACGCGGACGCCCACGTCCGCACGGCCCCCGGGGGGCCTCAACTCTCCAGCGCCGCAGCTCGCGGCAGCCACCAGGCCGACCGGCACCGACAGGTCCGAACCCACGGACTCAGGCCGGTCTAGCGGACGTGGGCGTCCGCGTACCAGCCGCGGCCCCCCGGGTACGCGGACGCCCAATCCTTCCGGAAGATTGCGTCACGCCCATCCATACGCCAGATTGAGCACACAAATGAAAGCGAAGGTGCCCATGTCCTCCGATCCCAAAAGCCGCCAGAATAGCGCAAAGTTGGTTACCAACCGCGGCTATCTTCCGCACTTTCATCACCCGGACGCCATCCAGCATGTCACATTTCGCCTCGCTGACAGCGTGCCAGTAGCGGTCATCGAGCGCTGGCGACGCGAGTTGGAGAGCGAGTCTGACGTCGTGTCGCACGCCGACTCGTTTGCCGCTCGGTTGCAGGAACGTATCGAGCGTTATGCCGACGCTGGCTATGGCGCATGCTGGCTCTCAAGGCCGGACATCGCGGTCCTCGTCGTCGAGGTGCTTTGCCATTTTGACGGTGCTCGGTATGGCCTGCTCGAATGGTGCGTTATGCCGAACCACGTCCACGTGCTCTTGCGAGCGGATAGGGGGCATTCAGTCTCTGATATCGTGAGAGGTTGGAAAGCGCTTAGCGCGCGTCGAGCCAATGTCGTGCTCGCGCGAAAGGGCACATTTTGGTCGGTGGACTACTTCGATCGCTTCATTCGCGATTCAGATCATCTGCAAGCATGTCGGACCTATATCAAGCACAATCCCGTAGCCGCCGGACTCGTCGCGGTGGCCGGCGACTGGCCGTGGTCCTCCCGATGACGAGACTCGCGCGGTGGGCTTGAGCCCCCCGACAGGTCCAAGCCCACGGACTCAGGCCGGTCTGGCGGACGTGGGCGTCCGCGTACCACCCGCGCCCCCCCCGGTACGCGGACGCCCACGTCCGCACGGCCCCCGGGGGCCCATGCGGTCTCGTCTGGGCAAGACGGTCGTGCAGGCGCTGGAAGAAGAAGTCACCGCGCTGGCCGAACGGCAGCCAAGCTTGCACGACATTTTGATAGTGACAAAACGCGGACGAAAATAGCGCGCCTCGGCTGCCGATATGACGAGTCTCGAAAACACAAAGCCTTCACGCCGGATACGTTTGGCACGCTGTGACTTGAGCTGCTCGACAGCTCCGGGATGGTCGTCGACGGCCTCTTTGAGCTGCTCGACAGCTCCGGGATGGTCGTCGACGGCCTCTTTGAGCTGCTCGACAGCTCCGGGATGGTCGTCGACGGCCTCTTTGAGCTGCTCGACAGCTCCGGGATGGTCGTCGACGGCCTCTTTGAGCTGCTCGACAGCTCCGGGATGGTCGTCGACGGCCTCTTTGAGCTGCTCGACAGCTCCGGGATGGTCGTCGACGGCCTCTTTGAGCTGCTCGACAGCTCCGGGATGGTCGTCGACGGCCTCTTTGAGCTGCTCGACAGCTTTTGAACGCTCGTCGACAACCTATTTGAGCTGCTGGACAGCTTCTAAAATATTGAGTTCCAAACGTCAGTCGTCGGCGGCGACGGCCGCGAGCTGTGCCTCGATGGTCTCAAACAGCGCGTCGATATCCAAAGGCTTGGTGTGAAACGCGTTACATCCCGCTTCGATGGCGCGGTCGCGGTCGCCTGCGAGCGAGTGCGCGGACATACCGATCACCGGCACCTCCACGGCACCCGGCAGCGCCCTTAGCTGACGGGTCGCCTGCCAGCCATCGAGGACCGGCATGTTCATGTCCATCAGGACCAAGTCGGCCGGCTCCTCGACAAACGATGCGACCCCAGCCGCACCATCCCGGGCGCCCACCACCTCAAAGCCACGCATCTGGAGCAGCTCCATCAGCATCTCTCGACCCCGTGGGTCGTCATCGACTACAAGTATGCGGGGCATCTGACGCCTGTATCACAAGGAAGGTCGGGTTGAGGCCCGTTAGTGGGTCTACGGTGCCATCGTCATCGAGCCACGTCGAGCGATTAAACCTTGTTGGTGACGCTTGGACGCGTCGCCTCCTGCTTCAGGATGGCCTTAATCCGCGACTCGGTCTGGGCGATCGATGTGGTGAGGTAGCTGGCACCCGCCTCGCGAAGCTTGACCAAGAGCTTGTCGTAGTTCTTTGGTCGCCGCAAGTAAGCGACCACAATCGGGAGATCGGGAAACCGTCTCCGGAAACTTCGGCAGAGGTATGTGACCTGCGTGACGCCACCGGGTGGGACGATCGCGAACAGCAACATGGCTGGATTTTCCTCGGCGACTCGTGTCTCCAGCGTCGAAGCGAGTACCCGCTGTGAGATGACATCAATCAGCGCGACGTGGGTCAGCATCTGCCGCATCATCGCCAGACCCACCGTCTCTGAGCGGTGGTGGGCTGGATAGCCCAAGACCAGGGGCTTGGTTTCTGCGTCCAGCGCGCCCGGCGACTCCGGCGATTCTGGCGGTCCGATGGGGATCTCAGCGATGGTCTCTTCGACCGCTTCAAAGATCCAGTTGGCATCGGTGACGCTCAATCCCGCCTTTGAAATGTCGCGGCGAACGGCACGAAGGGTGGGCAACATGACCGTGTCGAACGCGTCGGCCGCGCCGTGCTCATGGGCGTGGGCGACCGCCACAGCGGAGGCCTCGCGGCGGTCGGATGCGAGCAGTCGTTGGTAGAAGTTCACATCGGGTGCGAGCGCGGGCTCATCACCGAGCAGAATGGCCAGGAAGGCGAACTGAGGCGAATAGCTACCGAGGACGACCAGACAGATTGTCAGTGGTGTAGACACGATCAGCCCGACGGGGCCCCACAGGAAGGTCCAGAACGCGGCCGCGATGATCAGCGCTAGCGGCGAGACACCGGTTCGGCGGCTGAAGAGGATGGGTTCGATAACGTTCGCGACCAACATCACGACGACCAAGGTATAGCCGAGGACACCGACCGATTGCGTCCAGCCGGGCGACGTCGCAAACGTGAAGAGCAGCGGGGCTACGATCGCGATGATCACCCCGACGTACGGGACAAACCGGAGCAAAGCGGCTGTGAATCCCCACAGCGGCGCGTAGGGCACCCCCATCACAAAGAAGCCGAGCCCAAGGACTAGCCCAAAGCTAAGATTGACCAGCAGCTGAGACAGGAGCAAGCGGCTTACTCGGCTTGCGGCGTCCACCGTCGCGCGGGTGGCCCCGGTGAGTCGGCTGTGGCCCATCAACCGGATAATGCGGTTTCGAACGTCCTCGCGGCGCATCAGCATAAAGATGACGAGCAGCAGGATCAGCCCGCCTTGCGCAAGGCCACCGGCCACCGGCACCAGCAGGTCCCCGAAGCCGAACGCGTCCTCCCGCTCGGTTGCCACGACGACCGTTGGCTCCGGCAGTTGCAACAACGGACTCAACGGTTTGTGGTCCTTCGGTCCGATGAGGTCATCGAGCATGTTGAAGACCCGCCCGATCCCTCTATCGCCACTCAAGCCCTCCAACTCGGAGAGCTTCGCCTCGATCTCGACACGGTGGCTGGGGAGCTCGACCGCTAGGTCATAGAGTTGATTCACCACGACAAAAGTCGCGCCGAGGGTCATCACTACGGCCGTCATCGTCACTAGCAGCACCGAGAGGATCCTGCCCACGCCAAGGTTCTGCAGATAGACAACGACGGGGGTAAGGATAAACGCGACCAGCGCCGCCAACGCCAAGGGGACGATGAGGGACTTGCCGAGGGACAGGGCCACCATGACCACAAAGCCGCCGACGAGGAGCCGAAAGCCGTTCGGCCGGAGCGGCGGCTCGGGTTGCCCCAGAGGCATCTTGGCCATCCGGCTGGTCAGTCTTGGGAGTCGCATGTCGTGGCCGCCATTTCGTCTAGTAAGCGGCTGCTGCGCCGGTGGTCGGGCGCAGGAGGCGCAGCGCGAGCCCGTTGGCGAACCGACCCCGGACGAGCAGCGCGAGGGAGCCCCGCCCGCTGAACGCGGGCATCATCCTGATGTGTGGATCGCCGCTGCTGGCCCCGCCGACGGTATCAAAGACGGTGACAACAGGGAAGGCGTACCCGACCAAGAAGGCATCGACGGCGGTGAGGGTACGCACCGGCGGGACGGCGCCACCAGCGAAGCGGCCTATCGATGCGCTAGGTGGCTTCGCGACGACCGCATCTATTGACTTTCCCCGATATCATGCGATGACACCGTTGTGAAAGACGTATCCATTTTAGTCGTCGACGACGACGCCAAGACGCGCGATTTGCTGGCTCTAGCGCTTGAGACCAGTGGTTGGGGCGTTGCAGTCGCCTCGTCGGGCGAGAACGCCCTGGCCATGATCCGCGCGACCCACTACGACTTAGTCCTGACCGACGTGCAGATGCCCGGCATCAGTGGCCTTGAACTCTGCCGCATCCTACGTGAAGAGCGCGCGCACCTACCGGTCATCGTCATGACCGGTCACGCGACCATGCAAGTCGCGGTACAGGCGCTGCGTGAGGGCGCCGACGACTTTCTGATCAAGCCTATCGGCCTGCCTGCGCTTGAGCACCATGTCGGGCGCGCCGTTGAGATGTCGCGGCTGCGCGCTGAAGTTGCGTGTCTACGCCAGACGGTGGGTCGCACCACAGCTAGCGCACAAATGTTGGGTGACAGCCCGGCGCTGCGCGACGCGCTGGACTTGATCGAGCGCGTGGCCCGCACCCCCGTCAGCGTGCTGCTCTCCGGCGAGAGTGGCACGGGCAAGGAGGTCGCCGCGCTCATGCTCCACACAAGCAGCGACCGGGCCAAAAAGCCCTTCGTCGCCGTCAACTGTGCAGCATTACCCGAGAATCTGCTCGAGAGCGAGCTGTTCGGACACGTCCGGGGCGCGTTCACCGACGCGAAGCAGGGGCGGGACGGCCTCTTCATCGAAGCCGATGGCGGTACGCTGCTCCTCGACGAGATCGGCGACCTCCCCCTGTCGATGCAGGCCAAGCTGCTGCGCGCCCTGCAGGAGCGCTGCGTGCGTCCCGTGGGTAGCAACACGACCGTGCCCTTCGACACCCGTATCATCTCGGCGACCAACCGGGTCCTAAGCGACGAGATCGCCGCCGGGCGCTTTCGTGAGGACTTATTCTATCGGTTAAACGTCGTGCAGATCGATCTGCCGCCCTTGCGCGCCCGTGGCAACGACTTGTTGCTGCTCGCCCAGGTCTTTTTGGAACGCTTCGCCGAGCGCCACGGACGGCAGATCAAAGGCCTTTCCCCCGAGGCCGCCCGAGTGCTGACGCGCTACCCTTGGCCTGGCAACGTGCGCGAGCTCATGAACGCCATTGAACGCGCGGTGGCCCTCGCCGGTTTCGACGAGCTGCAAGCCGCGGACCTGCCAGAGCGCATCCGCGACTATAAGGCGACCACGCTAGCGCTTGAGACCGACGACCCGGACAGCATCATCCCCCTCGACGAGTTGGAGCGCCGCTACGTCCAGGAGGTCCTTCGCACCCTGGGCGGCAACAAGAGCGCTGTCGCCGACAGACTCGGCATCGACCGCGAGACGCTGCATCGCAAGCTCAAACGATGGCAGGACCTAGATAGTGAAGGCAACCACAGCGCCTAAGCTGCGACTACCAAGATTGGAAAATACGCATGGACGACAATCACCGCGCCCTTTTGGTCGAAGTTTTGGACATCGAACCGGCCGAGCTGCTCGACCGGTGGCTCGACGTTCAGAGCGGTCACGAGTTAGCTATTGAACGACCACGCGGCGACGCCCCGCTGCGTGCGCAGGGGCGTGTGATTGTGGAGGCCCTACGCGCGGCCTTGGTCACTAACGACAGCGTGCAATGGCAAGACCTTTACAGCCTTCTCGAGCGCGTCGCCCACCGGCACGCCCACGGAGGCGCGACGTTTGAGCAGACCGGTCTCTTTCTGACCGCATTCAAGCGGCCGCTCTTCGAGCGCGCGGCTGTTAAGCTGCCGCCAGGCTCGCCGTTGCTTGTTGAGCTGCTCTGGTCCATCACGGTCTTACTCGACGACCTCGTCCTTAGATCGACCAGAACCTTTATGACCGAGCGCGACATGGTGATCGTGCGGCAGCGGGCCGACCTCGAAGAACTGTCGAGCCCTGTCCTTAAGTTGTGGGACGACATCATCGTGATGCCGCTAGTCGGTACGCTGGACAGCCGCCGAGCGCAGGTCGTCATGGAGACGCTGCTAGCGGCTGTCGAACACCACGGGGCCAGCGTCGCCATCCTGGACATTACGGGGGTGCAGACAGTCGACACCCAGGTGGCGCAGAACCTATTTCGTACCGCCGCCGCGGCTCGCCTGATGGGTACTGACTGCATCGTCAGCGGCATCGGGCCGCAGATCGCCCAGACGATCGTCGAGCTGGGCATCGACTTTGGTAACCTCAAGACACGCTCGTCGCTGTCAGACGCCATCCGGTCGGCGTTCAGCACCGTCGGTCTGAAGGTGGCGCGCACCGAGCAATGATGGATCGTCCCCCGATTCTAAATGTGGAAGGGGTGCTGCTCATCTGCCTGATGGGCGACTTGCACGATCGCGTCTTGAGCCACCTGTTCCACGACCTCTCCTCGGTCATGTCGAGCAGGAGGCCGTTGGGGGTGGTCCTAAATATTGCCGGCGTCACCATGATCGACGGGTTCATCGCCCACCGCCTCGAGGAGTTAAGCCGACTGAGCCTATCTCTAGGCGCGCCTCTAGTCATCGTGGGAATGAACGCGGCGGCCGCCGCGACGTTGGTTGAGATGGGGCTGCGCTTGGGTGACATCCACACGGCGCGCGACTTCGAGCGGGGACTCGCCTGGCTGAAGGCGCGCACCCGCGAGCCCGCGACCTCGTGAACTACGCGGATTCAGCCATGAGTGCCCCCGCGTCGCTGAGTTTTCCTCTAGTGTGCGCCGCCGACCTCGAGGCTGCGCGCGTGGCTGCTGTGCGTTTGTTAGCGCCCTTCGCGCATGGACCACGGATGCTGGCGCGCGTGAAGACCATCGTCAGCGAGCTTGGACGCAACGTAGTGCAACACGGCGGTGGCGGCACGCTGACCCTGGCGTTGACGCCGCACGCGCAAGGGGTCGCCCTTCGTATTGAAGCCTTGGACTGCGGTCCCGGTATCACGGACGTAGCACTGGCGCTGAGCCCCGGGTTTTCGACGACACGCGGGCTGGGTCTGGGGCTATCGGGGAGTCGTCATCTGGCGGACCGCTTCGAGATCACCGCCCCTAGAGGCGGGGGTACTCTTGTCACGGCGTGGGTCTGGCTATGACCGAGCGCGACGACCTCTGGCGGCGCTTGGCAGTAGCCGACCGCAGCGCGGCAGGCGAGGCGCGCCGGCTAGTCGGCGGGTTCTGCACTAGCGCCGGTCTCCAGCAGCGGCGCGGCGAGATTGAGCTCGCCGTCACCGAACTAGCCACCAACCTGTTAAGCCACGCACAACGCGGCGCATTGTATTTTCGAGTCAGTCCCGAGCCGGACCTGGTCGAGGTCCTCGCGATCGACCGCGGCCCAGGCATCGCCAATACACGCCAGATCATGCACGACGGCTTCTCGACCGCAGGCACCTTGGGCATCGGCTTGGGCATGGTTCGCCGCAGCGCGGACCGGTTCGGTATCGAGAGCCATCTCCACGCTGGAACCACCGTCTGGGCACGCTGGTATACCGACCTCGCAGCAGTGCGTGAAACGCCCAACGCCGTGCAGATCGGCACGATGTGCCGAGCGCTTTCGGGCCAGACCGCTTGCGGCGACGGCTGGTGCTGGAGTGCGCAGACGCAGACACTGTTGGTTGTAGACGGGCTCGGGCACGGTCCTCGCGCCCAGGACGCAGCGATCGCGGCCCGACAGACGTTCGCCGAGCTGGAGGGGGCCGCGCCGCCGCTACCGGCCCTGATGGACGCACTCCACTCCGCGCTCGCGCCGACGCGTGGTGCTGCCGCCACGCTCATACGGATCGATAGCGCCGCCCGGGAGGTGGCTGTCTTGGGCATGGGTAACATCGGTGTTCGCCTCTTCGAAGGCCGGACCTCACACGCATTTGCCCGGACGGCAGGCATCGTAGGGCAGGGGCTTCGGCGTAGCCCCATACACCGGTGCTCGTGGAGTGACGACGGTGCCGTCCTCGTCGCGCATAGCGATGGGATCCGCAGCCGGTGGGCCGAGTCCGTCGACCGACGGTTGCTCGCCATGCCCATGCCCGTGGTCGCCGGGGCGATCTACCGTGACCATGAGCGTTTCACCGATGATGCGGTGGTCGTCTGCATGCGGTTGCCCGACCGTTCCCCCGACCCAACCGGTAGCGAGGCCTCCCCGTGAGAACGATCACCGACCTAATCGTCGCGAGCGCACGCGACGCCCAGCACGCGACCCGCGAGGTCGCACGGGTAGCCACCCTGATGGGTTTTGGCGACAACGATACCAATCGTATTGCGGTCGCGACCTCCGAGGTCATTCGCGCGACGCTCGCCCACGGGGGACAAAGTCGGGTAAAGGTGCTCGGGATATTAGCGCAACCGCGGTGGCTGTGGATTCACGTGGGGGCGATTCACCTGGGCGTGGTTGCTGCGGATAGCGATACTGACGAGGATCCCCTAGGCCCTGGGCTTGGGATCAGCGCAGCACGCCAGCTCATGACCGTTTGCGAGGTGGCCCAGCATGGCCCTGAGCTCTTCGTGCGCATGGCCCGCGTCCTGCCCCCCGATCGGCCCACGCCGCCCCCGGTGGAAGCGCTGAAGAGCGGCCTCGCGGACATGCCGCCTGAAGACCCGTACGAAAGTTTGCAGCGCCAAAACCAAACCCTGCGTCTTGTGCTTCGGGAACTCGACGAGAAGCAGGCTGCGTTGACGCTCTCGGAGACCGGACTCAAACGAGCGCTGCTGGCGCGCGAGGATATCTTGCGAATCGTCTCGCACGACCTGCGCAACCCCCTGGGCCTGGTCAAGATGAGCGCGTCGCTGCTTCCGCGGCTGACCGTGGATACGCCATCCCAAGAGCGCGTCCAGCGCGTTGTGGACACCGTTGAGGGCGCGGTCGTGCGAATGGAGCGCATCATTAGCGATCTGCTAGACGTCGCTGCCCTCGACCGGGGCACCCTAGCCATCCAGGTCGCCCCTCGGGACGGTGCCCAGGTCGTGCGAGAGACCTGCGAGAACGTCGCTGCTCACGCCCAGGCCGCAGGGATCACCCTCGTGGCCCGCGCAGACCAAGAGGTTCGCCTCGTCTGCGACGCCGCGCGCCTTGTGCAGATGCTGTCCAACATTGTCTCCAACGCCATCAAATTTAGTCCGCCGGAATCCGAGGTCGTCGTGTCGCTAACCGCGAGCCATACGCACGCGACCTTCAAGGTCACCGACCGGGGCCCTGGCATACCCGCGGACCAGCGCGCCCGTATCTTCGAACCCTATTGGCAGCTCGACCCCAACGATAACCGCGGCATCGGGCTTGGCCTCGCGATCACCGCGGGCATCGTGGCGGCCCACGGGGGCACGTTTGTAGTCGATGACGGCCCTGAGGGCGTTGGCACCACGATGGCTGTGACCTTACCACGCTATCGGTCGCTGAGCAGTCACAACGCCAACGAGGCTTGAACCCCTGCGACTGAGGATAACAAGTGCCGGCCCCGGGCGTTGGTCATGCCGGCCGTGCTCCCCCTATGCGTGAACGCGCGGCGACGTCTATTCTCTCGGGCACCAACGACCCGACCTCACAGTCAGTCAAAACGACTGACCCTCCCCATCATTTTGGAGGCAGGGACGGACTCACGCGATCGGCACGGGCGGCGAGTAACGGATGAAGACGGTATAGCTGTCGTCCAAGGTTCGGAGAGAGGGCCTTCAATATACTCATCTCCGTCCCTATCGGACATTTGCCCCTTCAGAACGAGGGTGCGGGGTAAAACGTCTCACCCCGTAGGCCGAGGGAGCTCAGGTGCGGTCGCCTAGACGCTAGCCAAGCCGAACTTGCACGTTCTGGCATGCGAGTTGCACAACGATGCTCTGTCGCTGCATCTTCGCAGCCCAGACAGTCTAAGGACACACTATGAACCTCAGCACCTACCTAAGCCCCATCCTGATTGCCCTCGTCGGCTGCACCACGCTGGCCTGTTCGTCGACGACCAACGCGGTTCGCTATGATCGGGCCGCCGCTGACAACGACCGCCGCACGGAGATCGAAATCGGCGAGCAGGTGTCAACCGCCTGCTCGCTGTCCTCCAACAAGGCCTTCTTTACCTACAACGGGACGACCCTCGATCCGGCGGACAAAGCCACCCTGCACAACATCGCCCACTGCATGACGACCGGTAACCTCAAGGACGATACCATCATCGTCATGGGTCACACCGACACCACGGGCAGCAAGGCCTACAACGCCGAGCTCGGAATGAATCGCGCCGAGATGGTCGCAAAGTATCTCGTCGAGGAAGGCGGCGTGGCCGCGACCCGTATCTTCGTCAAGTCGTATGGCGAGAGCGGCGCAAAAGGGAACGATGCTGACGGCAATCCGTATGACCGTCGCGTGGAGCTGCGGGTCACCGAGCGCGAGTAGCAATCCTTCGACGGCCGAGGCGCATTGAGCCTCGGCCGTCGCTGCGTGCCTAGTATTGCTACGGCGCGGCTGCTGAGAATAGAGAGCCCCAAGTGACGCAGCTGTGTCGCTTGGGGCTTTTTCGTGGGTCGCCGATCACAAACGCTCATTTGGTGCAATTGTACTAATGGTCAACTTTAGTCACTTGCGCCGCACAGATACGCCTTTCGCCCGTCTAGACGCAATGCAATGCCCCAAGTGGGGTCTACCTGTGTGGCAAACTGGGTCGACACGGACGAAGGGTCACGCCGCCCGGGGGTGTGAGGGCCGCGTCGCTCGCAAAGGCCACAATGCTTAGCGCGGCCCGCACTGAGGCCGTCCCCGATGAAAGTCGACAAACCTGGGGTGCGGCGATCGCCAGAATCGGCTCGGTCGGGAGCTCCTGGTCAGCGGCTGGGGTTCGGCACGGTCTTTGCACTTATTTGGCGTCTAGCTCTCTAAGAACCAGGAGTACCCATGATTCAGACTACAAAAGACACGAAATCGACGGCGAAACCCGGCGCGGCACTGCAGCTCGCGCCCTCGCTCAATGGTTGGTGTATCACCGCCGAGGGCGGAGATGATGACCCCATGACCTTCAACGTCTATGAGGATGCGCTCAAACGGGCATGTGACATCGCGCGGCAGCGTGGTTCGGCGCTATACGTCCGGGGCGACGACGAGGCGATCACTGGGAGGTGGGAGTTTTACGCGGAATTTCCACAGCATGACGCGATACACGTCGTTCCGTCCGGTGAAGGTTGGGCTATTCGCCGCGAGAGCGAGCCCATGAGCGGCTACTTTGAGCGCAAGTTGGAGGCGGTCGACGCCGCGCGTAAGCTGGCGAAGGATGATGAGCGAGATCTCGTCGTTCACTACACCGACGGCGAGGTCCAAGGCGTTCGCGAGTACGCCGAATAGGTTTCGACTCGGGACCACCTTAAAGACAAACACCCTTGGTTCGCGCAGGTTAGCTAAGGGTGTTTGTCTTTGGCCAACAAGCCATGGCCCTCGGAAAGGTCTTGGGCGCTGCCTGAGGCCGGGGGCATTCAATCTGATGGCATCGCCGCGGGGCATTCTGGTTCTATGGCGCGTCGCGACCGGGGTGTTCTGCCCCGACATGTGGGTCGCGCCGGGCGAGGCCGCGGCCGGCACGACCCACGGCGACAGCGTTGCATCACGCTCGGCGCGGTATCGGGGGGCTCGTGAAGGGTATGCTCGCCGGGAGGTCGCTCCCTTGGCATGGTCCGTGCATAACAAAGCTAGGTCAATTACGACATTCAAACCGCACTCTGGAGTTAGATATGCTTGGTTGGACCCTTGTCTTCTTTATCATTGCCATCGTCGCCGGCATTTTTGGATTTGGTGGTATCTCCGCGGGAGCGGCAGGCATCGCAAAAATCTTGTTCTTTGTGGCCCTGGCGCTATTACTCATCTCGTTCATTAGTGGGGCTGTGCGTGGAAAAAAAGAACGCTGATGTTTAGAGAGGATCGCCCCCAGTCCTCCGCGAAGCACCCATCGTCCGAGAGTCGTCTTTCGGACGGTGGGCATTCGCCATTTGCTCGCCGTGTCGTCCTTGTGTTTATGGTGGTCGCAGGGACGGCCCTGCTTTGGAACGCACCCCAAACGCCGTTCCTGATCTTGGCAGCCATTCTATTTGCGCTGCTACTCGATTCCATGGTTGGCGTGGCAGCGAGGCTTTCTGGTAACCGGCTCCCCCGCCCGGTCTCGGTTATGCTGGCACTTGTCATCCTGGCGGCTGTCACGACCGGCACGGTGGCGTTCTTCGGCCCACGCCTTGCCGAACAGGCGGACACGGTCCGAGAGAAGCTTCCTATGGCAGTGGCACAGCTACGGGACCAAGTTGACGACTTTGCCTTGGGTCGTGCGCTTGTGAAGCAGGCGCCCACGCCGGCGGAGGTGGACGCGTTCCTCAATGGAGAACCCGAGGACAAGCCCGCGTCAGAAGGAGAACCCGGGGACAAGCCCGCGTCAGAAGGAGAACCCGCGGACAAGCCCGCGTCAGAAGGAGAACCCGCGGACAAGCCTGCGTCAGAAGGAGAACCCGCGGACAAGCCCGCGTCAGAAGGAGAACCCGCGGACAAGCCTGCGTCAGAAGGAGAACCCGCGGACAAGCCTGCGTCTGAATCGCCAGCCGACGAAGACGCGTCGGGCATCGATTTTGCGTCCGTATTCACGTCGACATTTGGAGCGCTGGTCGATCTTTTTGTCATCCTAGTACTCGGCATATACCTCGCGATGAGCCCTCGGCAGTATGTAGACGGCGTCGTTCGACTGATTCCCCCGGCGCGCCGCGCAGCGTCTCTTGAGACGCTTAACGAGCTGGGTACACTTCTCAAACGCTGGCTCGTGGGGCGCGTCGTGTCGATGACCGTGGTCGCACTGATGACGTGGGGAGGGTTGGCGCTGGTTGGGGTTCCCTATGCGCTGACGCTGGGCGTGATCGCAGGCGTGTTATCATTCATCCCCAATCTAGGCCCGCTGATCGCGATGGTTCCGGGTGTCCTGCTCGCCCTGCTCGAAGGCGGTTCCCAACTTGCGCTGGTGGCATTTGCTGTGTACGTCGGTGTCCAGGTCATCGAAAGCTACGTCATCACACCGCAGGTCGAGAGACAGGCTGTCCAAGTCCCGCCGGGTCTCTTGATCCTCATGCAACTCGTCATCGGGGTGCTCTTCGGGGGCCTTGGTCTCTTGCTTGCAACGCCACTCACGGTCGTCGCCGTCGTCGCAACGCGCCGTCTGTATGTCGAAGCGGTCCTCGAGGCCACCGCCCCCGAAGACGCGATCATCCTGCCACCAAGCGCCCTGACACCTTAGAGCGGTCCCCACTTAGTTTGAGCCAGCGCTCCGGGGGCCGATCCGGCCGAACTCTGCGTGGGCTGCGCTCAGCCTCGACTCATGGCCGGCGCGACGATCGGCACGGGCCTTGCAACACTTCGGGCAAATGCGCGGCTCCATCTGGCTGCGCCTCAACTAATTCGATAGGAGAAATCGCGATGAATGACGACATCTTTTCCGGCAAGTGGAAGCAGTTTAAGGGCTCGGCACGCGCGCAGTGGGGCAAGCTCACCGACGATGACGTATCCGAGGTGGCCGGCAAGTTCGAGCACCTCGTTGGCAAGCTCCAAGAGCGCTACGGTCACGCCAAAGAGGACGCGACTGAGGCCGTGAACGAGTGGATAGAAAAGCTCAAGTCATAGCGCTTTTCGGCAGCTCACCGTCCGTCTCGACCTTCTGACACCGATGAGACCCACCCGACGGCGAAGGCCTTGCCGCCACGCCCAACCCGCCACACCAAGGAGACCCTATGTCCACCAGCAAAACGACGACGACGAAGCCTAGCACTGAGACCCCAGAGAGCGCGGCACCAAAGACCACAGAGCCGAGCTCAGACAAGCCAGCTAAGGAAGCAACCGCGACGGCCTCGAAGACGCCCGACAAGCCCACGCCCCCCGACGCGACACCGGCACCGGCGGACGCCGCGGCGTCAAAGGGCGCGAAGGCGGCTGCGTCGAGCGAGAAGTCTACGAAAAAGGAGGTCCGCGATGTCAAGGCCACCGCTAAGACAAGGAACAAGCGCAAGGCCTTGGAAACGGTGTCCTCCGCGACGGATGCCGCGACAGAGACGCCCAGCAGCATCTGGGACTTCAAGGGGCATCTTGCGACTGCCACGGGCCTCTTGCGTAAGGCCCAGGAGGCGGTCGAAGCCGGCAAGGCTCAGCTTAATTCACTGGGCGAGCTCAAGGCTGTGCGCGTGGCCGTTCAGTGGTGGAAAGAGCGCGATACGCGACCGGCCGACCAGCCGGACGATGCGCGCGCCACGGTCGAACGACTTGAGCTTCTCGCGCGGAACTTCGAGGGCTTTATTGTGCCCCTCGCGGGACACAAGATTGCCCTCGGCGCAGACTTGGTACTTAACTTCATCCCCGGTGGGCAGTGGATCAGCGCAGGGGCCCATGGGTATATAATCTGCGAGGCCATTCGCTTCGGCGCTCCTTGGAAGCTCATCCAGACGATGGTCGGCCGCATGACCGTCGACGGAGCACTCAGCACGATCCCCGTCGCTGGCCCGATCTACGATGCGCTTCGGGTGGCCCATTCGAAGAACGCTCGCGACCTTAGCGAGTGGTTATCAGACCAGCTTGCCCTCAGCGGCCAGCCCGCGGAACGACCGAGCCCCATCAACCCCGCCGTCGCCGAGGCGATCGCATAGGAGACGACATGAGCCAGACCATTTTCGAACGACTACGAGCGGACCATGACAGCCAGCGTCAACTATTCGCCGAGCTAGAGGCGACCTCGGGGAATACCGCCGAGCGTCGCAGTCTCTGGAAAGGGCTCAAGACTGAGCTAGTCGCCCACGCGGCGACCGAAGAGAGGATCTTCTATTCGCCGCTCTTGGCGGAGCGGAGCGCCCGCAAGGAGGCGAAGCACGCGATTCACGAGCATGCGAAGATCGACGACTTGATCGCCGCGGTCGACGACATCGAAGCTGACAATCCGCATTGGATTCGACGGGTCCAGGACCTGCATGCGTATGTCGAGCACCACCTCACGGAGGAGGAGCACGGCATGTTTCAGCTGGCAGGGCGCGTCCTGTCGGAAGGCAAGAAGGAGGAGATGGCCATCACATTTGATGCCATTAAGCCTGAAGAGCGCGCCCGCGCCTGAGTTTCCGCACAAGATACGCCAGCGATCGGGGCGGTCGAGCCGAGTCGAGATCAAGAAGGATGACCCGGACGGGCTAATTGCACGTCGAGGAAGACGACGCAGAGTTCGGCCGTATCGGCCCCCGGAGCGCTGTCTCGATCTGCATGGGGACCGCTGCAAGTGGGTACGTGAGAGGTCTAGGCCCCCGGGGCGCCTAGCGGACGTGGGCGTCCGCGTACCCAAGGGGACATTCATGGAATCAGGCGGTACGCGGACGCCACCGTTCGCCAGGGCATCCGGGACCAGGCTAACATTGCGTTCCTCAAGGATGGCCTGACCTGCTCAACATGTGGCACATCATTTTGATGCGCCACATGTTCAGCGAGCGCGCGTCAATTCCTTACGCAACCGCCCAGTCATCAATGCTATCCCACTTGCCGTAGCCGCGACCAAGCACCGCAGCGCAACCCTGTCACCGTCAACTCGTCGTCCCGCCGAGGGTCACCTCCGAGTTCAAGGCTCTCCACATTGGCGGGTCATGTCATCCCGGTGTTATCGATGGGTCACGCTGCAGTGTCGGCGTTGAGCAGGTGCTTACTGCCAGTAGGGTGTTGCGCCCCACGCGTGATGAATGCGGGTGCCCCAGTCGCGGTTGGCGACCTGCGGCCAGTTGTCCTTGTCGAAGCCCTCGGCTTTATCGAAAATCTCCCTGCTGGCGGAGTTCAGGACGCAGCGCTTGTTTTCCGTGTCTAGGGTTAGCGACGAGAACGGTATGGCGAAGAGCTTGTCGCCCATGCCGAGGAAGCCGCCGACACTGACGACGGCGTACGCGATCTTACCCGCATTGAGGTCGATCATCAGATCGTCGATTGAGCCGATTTTGTCGCCCTTGGCGTCAACGACGTTGTTGCCGTGGAGTGTGGAGCTGGAGAGGATGGTACCTGGATTGGCTTTCATGAGAATCCTTGTGGTGCGATTTTGAATAATGACGCCGCGACAGATGTCGTCGGCACGGCCAGACACATGCACTAACCGTGCCAACCCGCGGAGCTGCGTTGGACGATGCAGGGGCAGGTTGGCGCTGGGTCACCACGCCCCGGTGTGAGGCAATCTGCCTCAGGAGTCAGTTGCGTTCATCGCCAACCGGCTACCGGCTAGGCCCTGCGCTCGCTTGGCTGCGCAGGGGGCGTTGGTTGGATGGGAAAGCGTCGCAACCCACGGTAGCCACTGAGCTGAACGTCCTGCCTGACCTATCGCCCGGATCGCCATCGGGAGCTCCCAGGCGTGCGGTCCCACAAACCTCGGCGCGGTCTATTGTTGGGGCGGCCGGACCGACGGCATGGCTGGGCCGCAGGCAACGACACGCTGGCCACGTCGCCGCGGCGAATACTTCGGCACGAATCCTGCAAAATCTCGGACCTAGCGCAGCAATCCTGCTGCCCAGACCCACCCTGGAGGATCCCATGGCCAATGTCGCGATCATCGTCGGACCCGAATACGAAGACTCAGAACTTAGCTCTCCTCTGGCCGCATTGCGCGCGCGCGAGCACGTCGTCACGATCATTAGCAGTGAGTCGGGCGCGACCATCTCTGGCAAGAACGGAGACCACAGCGTCGAGACCGACGCCGTCCCAGGCGACCTAGAGCCAAGCGCCTTTGACGCCATGGTCATCCCGGGCGGCAAGTCTCCCGCGAACCTTCGCGGAGACATCGCCATCGTC
>Ga0209702_10005476_pt1 | contig 17227 bp, 20 predicted proteins | sample FRY01_FD_187210 | JGI IMG/M metagenome (GOLD analysis project Ga0209702, IMG submission 187210) | Freshwater microbial communities from Lake Fryxell liftoff mats and glacier meltwater in Antarctica - FRY-01 (SPAdes) (version 2) | ecosystem: Environmental > Aquatic > Freshwater > Ice > Glacier...
ATGCGTAACGAGCTGAAGGTGGTACACCTAACATATCATTCATTCCTTCAAATCCATAAGTCATGTACTCATCCATTGCAACTTTTTCGTATACACCAACACCATCAAAAGCACCTTGAATGTGATTTACAGGAGTTGTAGTGTCAGAGAAAGTAGCTGTAAATCTATGTGCATAGTAGTTACGGAAACGAGCAACGTCAAAGTTACCTTTAACACCTGTTAAACGAACACCAAACTCAGCAGCAGAAGCAGCCGCAGAAGTAATATACTGAACCCATGTTGCTATTGAAGAAACATCTGCATTAAGTGGTCTATCTAAGGTAGCAATACCACCTGTAACATCAACCGTAGAAGCAGTTACTAAGAATGTTTCATCAGAAGTAGTTGTACCAAGTCTAATTAAATCACCAACAGAAAGAGCAATAACTGAACTATTCGCAGCTGTATCTGTAAATAATAAATCTCTTGATCCTTTATTACCAGTAACAATATCAGCAAATGATCCTGTTGCAGCACTTGCTTCATCGCATAAAACTTCAAATTTAAGATAACCATTTGCAGGTTCATCTTTGAAGTTTACTTCTCCATTTTTAGCTAAACCAAAAGCTAATTCTTTTTGAGTTCCATTTGCATCAGTTTTAAATTGAGCAAATAAACTATTAGGTTGACTTCTGTTTGCAGCATCATTATCGTTTTTACGGATTTTGATGAAGTATGAAGTATCATTAGCTACTGGTAATGAACCAACTCCTGTTGCAGGATTGTAACCAACAATTGTAATTTGCTGTTTAGCAGCTCTGTGAGCACCAACAGTTTTACTAATTCTTGCTTGGTTCATTATTGGTGTAAGCAACAATGGCTTGTTAACACCTTGCCCTTGAGCAATTCTAAAATCAGTTCCTGCAGGAGCTGTTGATATTCTTATATTAGCTAAATTAACTAATACTAAAGCACCTTCAACAATGTTTGTAGGTGTGATTACATTTCCTACTGCAGGTAATGCAGATGTTAATGGAGATGCCTTACCTACTAAAGTAGTAGTGATGTTTCTGTTCTGTCTTAAACTCATTTTAATTGTGTTTAATTATTATTACTATTTAATTATATCCTACACCTGTAGGCATGTTTTTATTCTAAATCTTTAGTCCCTTCAATGTTTTGAACTTTCTGCTCTTTTACTCTGTTCATCATCAGATCTGCTGCTATATCTATAATTGTAGTGTGAGTAAACTCATCAAGAATACAATTTCTTTGATTGGCAACAGTTGCTCTGTCTACTATAATGTCCAATGGTATTTGTAAATAACTTACAGTATAACCTGTTACATTAAATGTACCATCTGTTACAAGTTGGTGCCTTTTAGCTGTTGCAACAGAAGCAGGATTTCTACCATCTGTGAATCTGGAATATACTAATCTCCAAACCATTCCTTCACCAAAATTAGTATAGTAAGGTTTTTTGTATTTGTTATTTCTAAATCTTCCAATCTCATTATGTGCAATTATCCGAACACCAACTTTAATATAATCTGTTGGTCCAGCATTGCATTTTACTTTATCAATAGTAGCACTTTCATATATTGTATACATGAAGTCTGTTGGTAAATCAAAGAATCGACCATTATCTATAACTCCGACTTGTGAAGCAGAAGCAGAAAGAACAGGAGCGTTTTTTATTAACGCTCCTAAACCTTGGTTTCTTATTTCTGTTTCTTCAAATCCTTCCGATTTACGGTTGTTAATCTGACTGATAAATTTCTTAACATACAATTGCTGTGCTTCTGTTAAAACAGAAGTTAATTCAAAGTCTTCATAACCAGGGGAACCAAAGCTATCACTTCTATCCAACCTTAATTCCAACTCATCAGCCATTGCATTACTATTCATATCACAGTTTTTTTATATTAATGTATCTTAGCCATTTCAATTTTACCCTTAACTCTAAGCTTCATTTCATGATTAGCTTTGTCTTCTAGGTAACGGATAGTATCAAGCAAGTCTCCTAATTCAATACCATTATCTAAAGTATAACGCTTATCACTTTTTCTTAAAATAGCTCCTGCATCAACAGCTTTTTGTACAAATATTTTAGCATCATACTGAGGATCAGAAATAATGTTTAAAAAGTTAATTGCACTGTTTTCAAGAACTGCTTTTACTTCACTATATAACCAATCTTCATCGTATCTACCAGGAATTACTCTTCCTAAAGATTTGATAAAATTAATCATTTTCTCTTTAGAATCTGCTAACCTTGCAAATTCAACATACGCTTTAGTAGTGATTTTATGATCTTCAACCTTTTTAGACGTAAGTTTACCTTCATCAACTAACATAAATTCATACGTAGCTTTTTTTGTAGACTCTTCATAAGAAGGAGAAATAAGCATTTTGTTTGATAAAAGAATTAAATATTTTAACATATCTAATGGTTCTCTCAAATTTAACGACAACCCTTTACGAGTTATTGTTACTCTGCTATTTTTATCCATTCTCCAGAAGTTGTCATCAACTCCTAATGTAGGATTCAAATCTTTACCCAACTCTTTTTCAAAGAACTCTCTTTGTGTCATACCATCAGGGTAAGAATTTATGTACTTTTTAATGTACAACCTTTCTTGGTCATCTAAGATACTAACTACACCACCACCTTGTCTGTAATTTTTCAAAGGTATTTGGTAACTCCTTTTTACTTTATTATATATGAAAGGATCTTTTTTGTTATCCTGTCCTGAAACTAATAAATTAGCCCATTTTCCAGATGATTGAACAGGTTTTACTGCTACTATTTCATCTTTTAAGTATGATCCATAAATGATCTCCTTTACTTTGTTTACTACGTTTTCTGTAGTTGCTGTCTCGTGTTCCATAATTATTATTTCTCCCAAATTAATATTAAAAAATATCCCTCCGATATTTTGCTATCGGAGGGTATTATATTTATCTACTTACTAATAAACGTAAGTCAATTACTTTTGTTGGATCTTCAATCAACATACCACCCCATTTCTGTAAGTGAACTTCGTATCCATCTATAGAAGATGAGATAAGTTTAGGTTGAGTTTTACCACCTGCAGAGAAAGGATCTCTCATTCCTGCAATATAACCCCAGTTGTACTCTGGAGTACCTTTTGGTTTAACTCTGTAGATTCCTGCTTCTTCACCGTAATCAAGTGCTAAGATTCTGTGAGATTCAACTAAACCTTTTCCATCTGGGTGTTGTTGTGGGAAATACACATCATCATCGAAGAAATCTAAAATTTCTACTACAATTTTAACACCATTGTACCATTCGTACTCGTTGTACTGTGGTTCCATTGTAGCTTTAGTGTTAGCACCACCTAGATTACCAGGTTTAGAGTTACTATCTAAATATCTATCTTGGATTACTGTAATGTTTTGTGTTCCTCTTTTTGCTTGGATTTGTTTAGAAATCTCGATAGCTCCAAATTCACCTGTTAACAAGTGGATAGTACGCTTACCTCTTTCTAATTTACCAATTCCCATATCCAATAACAATTCTAAATGCCAATCAAGGTCATAAGTATTGTAATAGTGAACATTTGATGGAGCAACTTGCTCAAAGAAACCTGAACCTGATTCGATAGCATATTTCGTCTTATCGTCTTTGTTCAAGTACTGATGATCTGCTGTCCAGTTTTTCTTACCGTACATCAACATTCTTGCGAACATTTCTTCACACTGGTGATGAGCTACCATATCTTGATAGTTGATCCACATGTTGTGTTCTTTACCATCAAATTTGAATCCGAACTCTAATGGCTCATTTCCACCTTTGTTGATAACGTTACCTGCAACTTCGTACTGCATACGTAATGAAGAAGGTCTGTTTTCCATTCTCCAAGGAGAAGTGAAATTAGGTTTAGCACCTGTATGAGAAAGAGTACTGTTTACTAAAGAATAGAATTTACTCCATCTTGTACCAATAGCTAATTCTTCTGAAGGAACAGAAAGAGCAGGATTACCTGTAACTAACTCAACTTCATACTTGTAACGTGAACCTGCATCTAATGCTTTCTTTACTAATAAATGATACTCATCAGTTTCACCTTTAAGAACATTTGTTTCTTCAAACAATGGTTCATCATAGATTAAATAGAAACGCTCACCGTTTGCCCCAACGTTAGATGGGAAAGTACCTGCAGAAATTGTTGCTCCTGAAATAGTTTCTGCATCTGCTAATGGCAAATTTTTATTGTGTTGCCCTTGCAACATCCAGTTATAGAATCCATTTTCTTGATCTACTTCTTTAGTAGGAAAACGATCTACGAACTCACGCAATTTACCTTGTAAATTAACCTTGTAAATCTCACGAATTACTTTGCTAATCAATTCTGGTTTTTGTTGATACAAGGCATGGAAATGGTTGTCTGTCACCAATCCGTTGTAATCTATTGCTTCATACCTTTGTAATGGAAGTAATTGACTCATGTTTGTCTTTTATTTTTACTTTGTTAAACGAATAAACTATTTATTTACTTTTTCTATTAAATGCTCCTTCAAGTGCTCCTAACAATCCTTCTGTTGTTTTAGAACGTTCTATTGATGTGTTTCTACCTACACTACGACTGTTTGAATCTGCTATAACTCTATCAATTTCATTAACTGCTTTACTCTTAGCAATATTCTTTAACTTAGAAATGTCAGGTTTAAAGTTACCTGCTTTATCAGTGTTAAACAATCCTATTGAATCGTAGTAGTTAATTAACATTTCAAACTCACTACTGTTCTGTTTCTGCTTATGCATCAATGATGTGTATTGTCTACCATCTTTATCTGTATGAACAGTTTTTGTGATATTCTCTTTAAGCTTATCTTTACCAATTTTATTCAAATTGATACCATCTATAAATGAATCTCTAGTATCTATAGAGGTCATAAGAGTATTAAAGGTTTCACTAATCCTTTTTTTGTTAGCTTCTTGTGTAGCTACTTTACTTGTTCTAGCATTGCTTACAAAATCATTAGCTTCTTTTTTAAGTTGAGGTAAAGCATTTGCTGCTTTGTCAATTAACTTATCTAACGCATCAGCATCTTCAATTTGATCTGTTGCATCAGCATCTGTAAAACCTTTGCCCTTCAAGTATTGAAAGTATATCTGCTTTTGCAAATCAGGATTATCTGCTAACTCTTCTGTTGTTAAATCATCAAAGAACTCTAATCTTTCAGCCATCTGTATAGCTGTATCATCTTCATCGAAAGCATCTTCAATTTCTAAAAATCTCTTTTTAGATTTAGAAAGACCTTCTTTCCACTTGTCTTGTTTAGCAGTAGTATTTTTTTCTACTGTTTTTTCCATAAGAGATCTGATCGTATCTAAGTTACCAGGTAACTCTTCAAGATTATCTCCTTCTTCAATAGATAGCGTACCTGCCGAAACCATTTCACTAATAAGAGCTTTATAAATGTCCTCATTAGTTTGTGTTGAGCTAATGTTCGTATCCTTATCTGCTTTTTTATCGTTAAGAACATTAATGTCAACATCAATGTTAGATTCGATAAAATCAGAATCCTTCGTTACAGATCTATCCAAAGATGGATTTGTAATTTCAAAACTGCTGTCCTCAATTGGTGCAGTGTTTGTGTTGTTGTCATCAGCATTAATTTCTCCCGAACTCATGCTTGATTCTAACTCTTGTGGTGTCATTATTTGAATCCCTTCAAACAAATCGTTTTTGTTTGCCATAATTGCTGTCTTTGTTATTTACAATATTACATTATTTATTTAAACTATATAAAACTTTTATATAAATTCAACTATCTTATTTAACTTATTATTACATAATATTAAGAAGATTTTTGAGATTTACTATTTATAGCTCTTGCTTTTAATTCTTCATCTTTTAAATTCTTACGTTTAGTCTCCGCTAACTTATCTTTATTTAACTGTAGAGTATCCTGTTTATTTCTTTCGTCAATGTCTGTTCTACGTACATCAATGTAATCACCTATACCGTTGTTATCTGTATCTACCTCATTGGTGGTATTGCTATCTGCACCATGTCGTTGCATGTTCCCATTCTCTGACATCATAGCTAATCTTTCTTTAGATTCTATTTCAGCATACTTAACATCTCTGTCTTTTTGTGCTTCTGAAGAATCATATTGTCTTTTTGCTTCAGCTTCTTGTGCCATAGTAGCATTGTTTTCTTTGGATTGGTCTATATCCATCTGTTTCATTTTTTCTTGTTGCTCTTGCAACTCTGTAGCAGAACGTTCTAAACGTTTACCAACTTCCTGTACTGATTCTGATTGAGCAATAGCTATAAGATCAGAAATCTTAGCCTGACCATTTTGAATAGCTGCTTGAGATAATGATTTTAATTCTTGATACAATGCTGTGTCTTCAGAAGCATTAGAAATATGTACATCAAATTCTGACATAGCAAACTCATCAAAATTATCTACTAAAACAGTTTCCATATCACTAAGAATCATATACCCTTTTTTAGGATTCTTTTTGTATGCTAGTTTACAAGTTTCCAAGAATTTACTTATTGCACGTTTTCTAAAGTTAGCATCTATAGCAAACCATTTTTCAGTAATGTGTGATGTCTGCGTAACTTCACGTTCTACATTACCAACTGCTTGATTATTTTGTATAGCCCCTTCTCTTGCCCCACTAACACCTGCCAGTTTACCCATTGTGTTTTCAATGTCTAACAATAAGTTAGTATACATTTGAATAGCTTGTGGATCTCCTATAGTTACATTAGTTGCTGTTAAAGTGTTAAATGCTCCTGCAGATTTACCTTGAGAAGGTCCTTTTAATATTTCATTTGTAGGATCTAAAAATCCAATTTTATTAACAGTCATGTATTTAATCCATTCTTTTGGATCCCATCCTGAAGGAATAAGCGAACTATTAATAGCTGCAAATGAACCTTTGTATGTAGCAATTTCTAAATCTCTTTTGTAGTATGCAATATCATAAGAATATGATAAAGGTTTCATTATATCAGTTAATGACTGTACTTTATAATCATTAGTACTATTAACAGAACCAATGTAAGGAGGTGTACCTTTTGATTTGTTTACCATAGATTTACCTGCATCTTCAACAGGACCTAAACCTACAACAATTTCATCTCCGATTTTAGTACCTTGCAACCATTCATTAACCCACAACCATTTTACTTCTTCTCCCTGATCTTTTTTAACAATATAATTTTCAGGAACAAAATCAGATTGCTCGTCACCATCTTCATCGTAATATTTAAGCTTTCCTATTTTTCTACGACTTCTCCAGCATACTTTTAATACACGAACATTTCCTCTAGTATCAAATGCTCCACCGAAAGTACTTGTACCTCTTGAGTTAGGGTGAAATATATCTAAACCATCAACAGAACCAAATCTATCTATAATGGATATATCTCTGTTCATTCCTATACTGTGAGACGAGTTTGCAGTGCTACCGTTATCAAGAAAATCTATATCAGCTTCTTTTAGCTCATCCCAGTAATCATCTATTACCTGTCCTGTTGACAAGTAACCGTATTCTACTATAATGTCAGCATCTTCAATAAACATTGAGTTACCACCAACAGTATATAAATTTTCTGTATTTACTCTACGCATTACCGGTTCACCACCAAGAACACCACAGTATACAATTTGTTCACCTGCTACAAGCAGATCTTCAAAGGTTCTAGTAAATGTAAACGCAAGATTCTGTTGTTTAAACTCTCTCTTTAATATTTTGTTTGCTGTAATTTCAGCAATGTCTTGAAAATCGTATGCTTGATATTTTTTAAATTCTTCTAATCTCTTTTGTATCTGTTCTTCTGATATAGATGTATCCTGTATAAGTTCCATTAACATTGCATCCATTTCTTTCTTTAACACATCTTCTTTACGAGAGATACCATCAGAATCATTAGCAGAAAGGTATGCTCTAAAATCATGTTTTCTTTTAGCGTATTCTCCTATTAATAAATTGATCTTATTGTTTTCAATACCTACATGTTGAAATTGTGCAGGTAAAGAACTAAGGTCTAATTTATCAGGATTAATAAATCTTTCAAAATCTGCAGGATTTATTTCATTTGCTCTAAGATTATAATTGGTTCGTTTATTAGCAAACGAATTACGAAGCCCTTCATCAGAAGATAATATGTGTTCAGCAAAGTCTAAATTCTTCTTATACCACTTGTCGGTCTTTTCTTTATCTGACAATTTTTGTCTAGGGAAGTTTATAAACCCTTGCATTTTTACGGAACTACTACTCATGCTTATAATATTTTAATTGTAAAAATACAAATTATTAGTCATAAAAATTATTACTTGTTGGAATTTCAGGTTTCTTTAACATAACACCCATTTTTGCAAAGTAATCATTTTCTAGGAATGATTTTATTTCTTTTTTATTAGAAACAACTTCTTTCATCATTGTAGAGTCATGCCACATCAACATACCCAAAGCAGAAACCCTATCAAAATTGGCATGTGGATTCCAAGATATTAATTCCTTTAGTGCTGCAGGTGAGTATATTGTTTGCAAAACTAATCTTTCTGAATTACTAGAAATTGGTTCAGCTAACCATGATTTAATAAAATCTCTTGCTGTTGTATTTACAGTGTTAGAAGCATTAATACCTTTAGATGTATTACTGTTTAGTTTAAATGTTTCTGAGTTACGCAATTGATATGGAGTATCTGCCAATAAGTATAATGCTCTTTTCTGTTGAAAATAAGTATAAAGCCCAGGTAAATTTTGCTCATACATTCCTGTAGCTTTATAATACAACAACAACTTTCTACATATTTCATAGAAATCGTTAGGGTTGTCTGATCGACCAGTATACTCTGCTACTATTTGACGAGTATATCTATTCATAATAAATATACAAGGTAGTGAATCAGTGGTTGCTCTAGCTTTATCTACAACATCCATTCCACCTATGTATGTACCAAAAGGAATTACACCTTCATTGTTGGTCTGAGGCTTAACCCATATTTCTACACACCCTGTTTTATCTTCACCTTTTGTTAAAGGATAGTTTCTAATAGGTTGAGCATCTTGTTGTGTTTCAAAATAAACAGTGTCATCATTGTCAAACTTTAGCTCACCCTTAAAAGATGATTGCATAAATTTGTTATATTGACCACCTTCAACTTCACCAAGCTGTTCTTTTAATAGCATGGTTGGGAAGTAAGAACCCTCTACAACAAGGAATGCTTCAGAAGGAACCATTGGTCCATTAATGATTTCTGTTTGATAGATGGTAGGGTCATTAGCTGCTTTAGCTTCTTCTCTACGTATTTCAATAGAAAGTTTTGACAACTTTTCGTCTGTAATTTTATTTGGACCCTTTTTAAACTCATTTAACGTTAACCAATATGGAACAAAATAACCAATGTCTCCACGGTTTTCATACTCGTCTTCAAAAGTTATACAATTATATTCAGAAGGATTTCTAAAAATAGTTTCAGCATATAATGCTGCTCTACCAGAAACAAGACCACCTGTACCTAACGCCCATATTACAAGATTCTTTTTTTCTTTAGATGCTTGAATAGCTTCAATAGCACCCCATGCTTCTTTAATGTTATACATGAAACCTACCTCATCTAATATACATAAGTTAGGTCTACTACCATTTGCAGCTAGAGGGTTATCACTGAATGTTTTATGTCTAAGAAATGATCCTGTTCTTGATGTTAATTCTTTATTTGCTGAAGGAGAACCTGTGTATCCAACCATTAATGGTGAAGGATGTTTTAATCCCCCAACTTCATAAGAACCTGCATATACGTCAAATGCAGATGTTACCTTTTTCATAAGTGGTCCAGAATACTTTGTATCAATTGCACCTATGATAGTATCAGAAGCTAAATAGTTTTTACTCTTTTTTCTTTCAAGGTATACATCATAATCAGTAGCACCATCGAATAAAAAGTTGTGAGCACCTAATCCACTTGAACCGAATGAGTTATGAGTAACTATATAATCTTCTGTTAAATACAAGTGATCAGAAGCATCTACTGTGATACATGACTGATCAATATCCTTGTCTAATTTTCTGATACTAGATATAGCTAATTTATTAAAGACTGATTTACAACCTTGTCTAGCAATTTTGCGAGGTAAATTAAATATGATTGTGTCATCAGGAGATATATGTAACCTGTGCATGATAAGATTTGTTCTTACCAAATGTCCATGTATTTCATGTATTCTACCAACTCTGTTATCAGGTTTACCTATTGTACAACGTATACCTAATGATCGAAGTACTTCTGCTAAATCAGTTACTAATTGCAACGATCCATTTGTAAACTCACAAGCTCCTAGTGCACTAACAGAACCATCAGAATCCATCATACCCCTTACGAGTTCTAACCTTTGTTCTATTGATCCATATTTATATTCTTCAGGAACAAACTTGTTTACTCCTTTTTTGTTAGCTTTCAATCTTCTGAGTTCTATTGTCAAAGGATTTGACTTATCAGGAATTGAATCAACACCATATCTATTTTTATGAGATTTTCTAGGACCCTTATATACAATTGTGTAATTGTTATTCGTACTTGTGTCGTGTTTCAGCTCATAATCAGGAAGTAGTTTTCTGAACATTTCTATTGTTTCAATATCACTACTTGCAATCTTAGGGGTCAATGTAGTCATTGTACCATCACCAAGCATGGAGCCTAATACATACGGAGGAATCTTTAAATCTTTCTCAGTGTGTTGAGTAACAGGAGATTTAGGAATGTAGTAATTATAAATCTTTCTGGTAGCTGTGTCATTACGAACACCTTTATCAGATAGTTCTTTTGTTGACATTACTTGTGTTACCTTAGACCCACGCTTAGATACTTCCCATAAATGACCACCATGGCAAAATGTTTTCCTACCATCTTGAAACTCTACTTCCCACACAGGTTGTTCACCTTGAGGATGCTTTTCAAGAACGGTAATAGGAGTACCATCAGAACCAATTACCTTATCACCAACTTCTATATCCCTCATTAGCTTGTAGCCATCAGGAGTATAAACCTTTGTGAACCAAGGAGTTGCTTTTCCACCACCCCTACTCTGAATACTCATAAAATGCTTTGCTGCATTCTTATATAAAGGTTTACCTAATGCTGTTCCATGGTTCTTTCTTAGGTAATCTCTAGCATTGGTGTATGTTTTACTGTTTGCTTCTGCTTGAGTAATCCTACCAAGCTTTAGTGATACAGTTAATTCGGGTCCGTATTTTCTATCACATGTAAGCTTCTTATCTAATTCAAACCCTGAGAACCCTCTACACTCTTCATACAACAGAAACAATTCCCAATCTATATCTCGCAAGAATGGTAAACCTGATGCTTGTGATACAGATGAATCATCCTCAAACAGAATATTATGAAAGTTGATATAATAATATAAAGGACCAGGCATCCATTTACCAGACACCCATTCACCTTCTATACACTTACGTTTTTGCTGACCCCAAAAGGTCATACGCTCATAGTATTCTAATTCAGGATGATAACGAGGTACTTCTGACAATCTGAAGTTTGAATTTTCTATTAACATATTAATTATAATTTATAATAAGTCTATTAGATTAGCGTTAGTAATTAGATGTTCTTTTACGTTTTTATTAATATATCCAACAGTTATAACATTTTCTACCATATCATAACTGGGACCATAACAAACAATCTCTCGAAGACCTGTGAGTACCATATAATATCTAGTATGTAATTTAGGATGTATAAAAACAACCAAACTGAAACCATCTTTGTATAACCATTTTACCCTCAGCTCTAAAGCTGCTTCTTTAGAATTAGTACAGTTTCGTAAGCATGTGTCAGAAAAGTATGAAAAGTGATAGAATCCTTTTATGTTCTTAACACTATCACAAGCAACTTCTTCCCAACCTTTACCTTCATAAGGTTTAACATTCTTTTCCATACTAATTATATTTCATCAGAATCTGATAATGACTTTACAGTTTTACCTTTCATGGTAGTTTTTTCTTCTTCGTAATCTTTTTTAATTTTAGCATAATCTGCAAATAACTTAGCGGTGTTAGCAATCATTTTATCAAGAGATTCTAATGCTTTAAAATCTTTCTTGTCTAATGTTTCAACATACAATGACTTTAATGATTTGTCTCTCAGTTGCATAAGTTCGTTCCAATTCTGTAAAGATTTTTCAGCAGAAGTCAATGAACAATCTTTGTATGCGTATATTTCATCTTGCACACTTTGCCATTTGAATTTGGGGTCTTTGATAAATGTTTTAATTATTGTAGCTTCTTTTCCTGGATCATTATACAATGGAGAACTAGGATGCACAAGCATAAATATAGCCCACATAATTTTAGAGCTTTTCTTTTTATCTACACTTTTGTCTTTTTCGTACATTACATTAAATACAGAATGATACTGTATACCTGCATTTTCCAACCAGAAATTATTATCAAAGTTTGCCATCTTTTTTATTTTTACGCATTTTGTTTATTTGAACAACTCTTCTTTTGGAAGGTATAAATTTACCAAAATGGACAAGGCTGATTACATGCATTGTTTCATGTATTATATAACCTTCCTCATCCCTAGGACTTGCTTCGATAATACTACTAATGGTTGCTCCAATATTATTAAATATTAGTTTTCCTTTACTAAAAGCAATACCATGTCTTTTAGCAACTTCTTGTATTATTTGATCTTGTTTTGTCATTCTTTTGGTGCACTTAATTCAAAGTTAAAATCATCATCTTCAGTAAAACCTTCTGGTCTACCTGCAGGAATATCAGTAAAAGTCTTGATATTGTCTATTACTATTTCTGTTGGTATATCCTGTTTAGGAGATTCTACTTTAGTTTTGATTATTGAAACAGCTCCTTTTTTTAATATTATTTCAATTTTAAATCCTTCTGCATCAGGTTTAAATAATAGTTCAGAATGTAAAATACCTACTTTATTTAACACCATACCACCCATGAAAGATTTCTTTTTTAATCTACTAATAAGACTATTAAATTGTTTTTCTTCTATATCAAGTACGTTACGCATATCTTTACGCATATCTGTACTTAATATAAATCTTGCCCTCTTATCTTCTGGAAGTGCTGAATACTCGTGATTGAGCTTTATTATTTCTGCTAACACATCAATTTCCTGATCTGTTAACCTAGTAATAAAATTTAACACTCCCAAGATTTGACGATATATTTTGTTATCATCAGAAGGAATGGGTATGAGTTTAGTTACCATTTTTTATTACATCTTTAGCAGTCTCTTGCAGTTCAACATCTTTTATTAATAGTAAACCTAAATGATTCCAAGTAAGTGCTGCAGTCTGTGTAACCTGTGACATAACAGAAACAATTACATCGTACTCCATACTTTTAGCATCTATTCCAGCAGGTCTTAAATACTTAAATTCTTGAAGTATCCTTTCAGGATAAGCAGGTTCTTTTAATATTATTTGAAAAACCCAACCTTTTTCAGTATCAGAAATATCTACTGCTTTTGATAAATACTTATATTTTATTCCTGATTCTGCAGAGCATGATGTTGCATCTACAAATATTTTTGCTAATACTTCTTTTACTACTGTTAACTTTTCTGCTGTTCCCATCTTTCTTATTTATTAAAACTGATCATTCTCCCAAATACATCAGTAGCGTTACGTGTTACAATGAGAATATTCTCATGTTTAATCTATACCTTCCACGAATCCCATCGTGTAAAAGGATTTTTCTTTTAGCCAATGAAGCTATGTGTTTAGCAAGTGTTGGTGTGGAGATTTGCATTTTCTCCATTATAATATCCTTATTCTTCTTGTCTGCATACCACAAGTTACGTTCTGAATCTGATTGCTTCAATATGTAGAACAATGCGTGGTACGTGTGGTCTTTGGACATCAGTAACAAACTATCACTTGTATCTAAATAAACTGCTATCATCTTTCTTTTACTGTTTCTGTTATAATATGACATTCTTAACGCAAATATATGAATTTAATACTACAGATATACAAATCGAACCAAATTATCAAATAATGATACTCTTAATATCAAATAGTGATACAAAGGTAATGTATTTTTGGAATATAAGTATTATATTTGTCAAACATTATAAAACAATATTACAATGAAAGATAAAGAAATTTTAAAATGGGCTGATGAACGAGGTTTGTTAAACCCAGAATTTGCACCAAAACAATTTACTAAATTGTTAGAAGAAGTGACAGAATTATCTGTTGCTATGGTGGATAATAACAAAGAAGACATAATAGATGCATTAGGAGATTGTACAATTGTTTTAACCATATTGGCTAATCAACTTGGGTATGATCTTGACAGATGTGTATACGAAGCGTTTAACACAATTAAAAATAGAAAAGGTGTGCTGAAAGATGGGTCTTTTATAAAGGAAGAAGATTTAGATCCAAAAGAAGATTATACAAATTGTAAAACAATAAAGTAATGGAAGGGCAATTAGATTTTAACTTATTAAAAGAAGGGCAATGGGTAATGCGTTCTTGGAAACACAGTTCACAAATGCAATGTTATGATGTGTTTCACATTGATGGAATTAATGATTCACATACAGAGTTATATACTATGAACATGTATTGTGTATACGATGATAGACTTGTTATATACTTAAACAAAACGATTTCATCATTTGCACACCGTATTGACAGTATACTTAATGAATCAGAAGTTTTGGAAGAGCATGTTATATTTAATAAGTTTATTAAAGAAGGTAACTACAGTACAATTAAAAACAATGATGCTGATCTTTTTTTTATTCAGAACCCAATGGTAAAATTACCTGTTATAAAAGTAAGTTCACTCAAAAGACTATTGTATTTTTGTACGAACTTATTTAGATGGAAATAATGAAATATTTAGTATTCTTATTGATTGTTATATCATCATGTAAAGTTTCAGGACCATCATATCAAGGAAGCTCACACAATGATCAACTCAAAAGGAATAAATCAGTTGTGTATAAACAAGACTTACGAATGAAGAAAACAATGAGTAAACAACGTAAGAGATCAGCAAGATTAATAAAACATAAGATGAGACATGTAAGAAGTAAAAACAGAAATAAATATATCCGATGAAAAAAATAACATTTAGACCCTTGAGAGCAGAGGTGTTAATCAAACTACACGATGTGGAACAAACTACTAAGTCAGGAATAATACTTCCTGATAGTATAAAAGATAAACCATTAACAGGAACAGTAATTGCTGTTGGTCCAGGAACATCTAAAATGGACATGGAAGTTGCTCCAGGAGATGTAATATTGTTTAATCAATATTCTGGTAATGAAGTAGAAATAGATGGTGAGAAATACATTAGACAATTACAAGCAAATATATTAGGAATTTTAATAGATACAAAAGATGAAAATTAAAAATAAAGTAAAATATATACACACTGCTCAAACCGCTGTTGGTGATCTTGGAGACATTGTAAAGTTAGATATTCATAATTTACCATTGCTTGTTGTAGGATATACATATCGCAACAATATTCTAATGACTATGGTTGTGGAATTTAAAATGTCTAAGTACATGTGGTTATCAAAAGTGAGAGTTAAGTTAGTATTAATTAGATACATTTTAGGATTATGAAAACACTCGATACACCAAAGCATTATAACAATGAAAACGGCACACTCTACAAAGTAGCAAACGAAAGAGGATGGAGCAGTTATCTGTTTGACATTGTTAAAAGATTAGAAAGAGCTGAAAAGAAAGATGAGTTTAATACAGACTTAGATAAGTCCATAGTAGTAATACAATTGTGGAAAGAAGAGCGTAATCAGAATAGAGTAGTTTTAGGATCAGAATCAGAATAAAATACATACCTTTACAGAACTTCTTTTCATAGTGTTGTATTTGCTTGTACAACTTTTTTGTTTTAAAGTCAACCCTTAGTTTAAAACGCTAAGGGTTTTCTTTGCTCATAACTTTCTGATAGAATACCTAGTTGAACCATCAGAAAATAAATAATGCATATTACTTGCTATTCTAATATATTATTACGGGTTATAAATTATGTAGTATCACATATATACTACCCAGAGTATCACAAACATGCTATCCAGAGTATCACGTATGTGATACTATTGTTGCACAAAACCTGATACTATCTAAATCGCATAACTTTCTGATTAAGAACAGAATATGAAGATAGGGTATCACGTTTGTGATATCAGATCCTACTACATAAGGTAAACCTATTTTAGGTGTACGTAATGCACACTTGCATGTAGGTATAACATAACAATATAGTTTGCCTCACCCTCAATGTAAAACCATTAAGAAAGCATGAGTGTACCGAAGGTACGAATGCCATATATTATATTTTTGCTCCAATACCCACATACATCATTGCTATGGATAAATAAACACTCCCCCCCATAGATTATATATAGAATATAATGTAGAATATAATGTAGAGAGGAACACTACGGGGACCACCTAAAAAATAAACCCCTACTAAGTTCAGGCGAGGGGAATAGTCCCCCGTAAAAAATTTAAATTTTTAAAATCATGGCAATAGGAACATTTCACAGCTTCAGAGGAGAAAAATCAGCTTTAATATTAGTTAAAGCTAACAAACTTGTATTCCAAACAACACCAGTCTATGTGCCGAAAGATGCATGTGAAGGTATGGTCAAAGGAGACTTCATTGACGTACCGGACAACTACACACTGATTCCCATGGTATCAGCAGACGGAGTACCACGCACTACCACAGACGGAGAACCATTGTATATGTTAGGCTATTAAGCCTAATATATGCATGTTTAACCAAATAGCGTTCATAGCATCCATAACATCATAGCATCATAAAATAATCATAGAATTATAACGATAAATAGTTGCTAAAATAGTTGTGAAAATAGTTGCTAACTAGCTGATAACCAAGTGTGTACGTGGCTTATCAACAGCCTTTATCTCAATATTAGTAACATTATATCATCATGTTACTATATAATAATAACATTATAAACAAGAACAATCAAGAACGATTATGGACAAACAACTACAGTTTATACATTCTTGTAAGAGAATGGGAGTATCCGAAAAAGATTTAGGATACCTAATATGTTTGTATTTCGATATCTCAGAAGAAGAAAAATCTGAAGAACAATCTGAAGAACAGTTTTTCAGAGATGTAGAAGCAGTACTAAACGCTGAGTTATTTTGTAACAACAAAATGATAACAAA
>Ga0209702_10005478_pt1 | contig 17224 bp, 22 predicted proteins | sample FRY01_FD_187210 | JGI IMG/M metagenome (GOLD analysis project Ga0209702, IMG submission 187210) | Freshwater microbial communities from Lake Fryxell liftoff mats and glacier meltwater in Antarctica - FRY-01 (SPAdes) (version 2) | ecosystem: Environmental > Aquatic > Freshwater > Ice > Glacier...
TCCATATGCTGAGACAAAGACGCCGATAGAAATTGTTGGAGAATCTTTCTATCAGGATGCAATTTCGGAATTTTGTAACAGGCAACCTGGCGAAGATTTAGGTTGGATGCAAGGGTTCTTGGTTCCAGAAATGGCTAATTCATACGACAAGACGGCTGTAGCCATATATGTTGTAAAAAGAACTGAACCGGAAGCGGAAAACCTTGAGAACAATTTGTTTGCCATAGTGCACGCTGGCTATTTGGCTAAAGAAACGGCACACAAAGTACATAAAAAAATTCTGCATCTATTAGGACTTAATCAGTATATTCCTTTACTTATTAGGATTCACGGTGGAACTGAAAAGAAACCGAACTATGGAGTTTTTGCGTTTGCAATGTCTGAGAAGATCGATTTTCCTGATTGAAATATTAGGAACGATTTTTACTTCGCATTGAGTGGTAATAACAGAAATTTTTGGGCAGACTATATATACATAATACGAGCACGTATTTAATAACCTGGGGTTGGTTTGTCCGTTCCTTGTCCGTTTAGCAAACTAAAAGCGATGACAATAGTAGTTACTACCACTTAGTCATTGAGCGTGGCTCACGCTCAGGAAGTAAACCTATGTAAACAGGAAACACCACACCTCACAGCCCACTTTTTTTGTGCATTACTTCGGCTGATGCTTTACTAATCAGCTCCGCCTGATGCTTTACAGCTATTCGCTTCCCAACTTAGAGTTAGTCCTAGGTACCTTTCGGTCAGAAACCGTGAAAATGCCATTTCATCCTTGGCAGTACGACTTACAAGGAAATCCCAAAACGGTCAAAGTTTGGCGATTCAAAGAAAAAGGCTCTGATGTAAACCTCGCTACACATCTATTGGTGGACGCCTTCCAAAGAAATTACGAATTCCAGTTCGTATTAACAGCAGATTCAGATTTAGTCGCACCAATTAATGCCGTTAAAAATCACTTACAAAGACCAATTGGAACTATTTTGCCAACTGAGAGAAACTCAAAACAACTAAAACAAATTTCCGACCCATATGTTTTTCACGTGCGTAAAGGTGTTTTAGCCAACTCACAATTTCCTACAGAATTAAGCGATGCAATTGGATCTTTCAGTAAGCCAAAAACCTGGTAAAAACAGAAATCCCAACCGAAGTTGGGATTTCGCGGCCAACCACCGAAGCAGTTGGGGATGTGTGAAAAGAATAACAATTACTTGAATCTTTTTCAAGTGTCGCAATTAAACTTGAGGATAAAGCATAGTTGCCACGAGAGCGGCGACTTTAACTAAATCCAAGGTGATTCCAGGGCCAGATCCAACATCGACCTGGGTGGCTAGGCGCATCGGTGCTGTTGTGTGGCGAAGAGTATGGAACCAACCGAATTCCAGCTAAAAGAATAAATTAAATCTGAGGCAATCTTAGCGCCAGCATCGCTCTAAATCGCGAATTCTATTGAAACGCCATTGGCCTTATCAGTAGTAGCCGCTTCATCTCTTCACCCTAATCTGAAATTCGTTGGACTCTAAATCCGACATTTGAATCTTTAACGAACTTAGGTGCACCAACAGCTCCTTCAAGATATCTCCAAGGACTTGGCAACTTTTCATCATCGCGCAGATTGAGAAATTGCTGGAAAATTCCTTCCTCTCCCAAAACTTTACTGCAAGATAATCCCATTGTATGAATTTCGTAAGTTCCCTTATAGAAAATTTGACCAACTATTACTTCATCTCGTTTAACTTTTACAATTCCACAACTAGGCCCCTGCGGACCAGCGGCAAATGGGCTGGCCGTTGGAGTTGGTGTAGGAGTTGGTGTTGGTGTTGGTGTTGGTGTTGGTATTGCAACAGGCTTTGGAATTGAAACCGCTACGCCTTTATTCCAAACTAATTTCTTGCCAGTTTTGATACAGGTGAATTTCTTGCCTTGGTAATTCTTCTTTTGCTTGAAGGTTTTACATACTCCCCCTGCTTTTACTGGGGATGCTGAAAAAGCCAAGTGGCTGGAAGCCACGGTAAATATGGAAACAAGGGCGATTGAGATCAGTCTCCTCTTCCTCTGGATTCTCATAGGCAGGGACTATACTGAATCGCGACGGGAAAGTTGGAGGGTAATCCTCTGAGAGGATTACCCGTCCGAGTGGGCTGCCTTCACTGCCATCTCAAATCTCTTCGGTGTGTCAACGCCGACAACGCGATGAGGTGCTCAAGTGCGAGATCTTGCGGGTGTATCACTCCAACTGTGATGGTGTCTACGGCGCAAAGAAAGTCTGGAAGCAATTGAATCGCGAGAACATTGAGGTCGCGCACTGCACGGTGAAGCGGATCATGAAAGGTGAGCACTTGAGTGGAGCCAGGCGCGGTCGCCAGTTTAAAATCACTACGACCAGCGATGAGAACCAACACCGACCTAGTGATCTGGTGGATCGGCAGTTCGTGGCACTAGCACCGAATCGATTGTGGGTGGCGGATCTAACTTATGTGAAGACGCATAGTGGCTGGGTTTATGTTGCCTTCATTATCGATGTATTCAGTCGCTTCATTGTTGGCTGGCAGATCTCCACATCTCTTCGTAGCGATCTGGCGATCGATGCACTCGAGATGGCGAACACCCGCCGAAGCTCTCAACGAGCATATACTCTTACTCCAACAAGCTGGTGTTGCGACGACCGATTGAATTCACCCAATATTTATCGATTCGCTACTCCGAACGACTAAGTGAAGGGCGAGATTGTTGCCTCGGTTGGATCCAAGGGTGATAGCTATGACAACGCCCTCGCTGAATCATTCAACGGTCTCTATAAAACTGAACTAATTCATCGCAAGGGACCGTGGCGCAACGTCGAACATGTCGAATGGGCCACACTCAACTACGTCGATTGGTTCAATAACCGGAGAATTCATGAGTCACTTGACTACGTGCCACCGGTCGAATTCGAAGAGCACTACTATGACTCCAACGTGTCAGAGAGTCTGGCCGTTTTAGAAATGATTTAGCCTCCAGGAAACCCGGCACGATTCACTATAGAGTATTGGCTTCTTGCTCTTTGATATTGCGGCGTGAAAGCATGAAGTGTCCAACAAAACCAATAACTAGTGCAAAAATCACGCCGACATTGGCGTAAGCCCATGGACCTTGCTTCCCACCAATTGCGCCTAAGAAATATCCCTGCCATGAAAGCCATGGCGCAAAAGAATTTGTAACGAAACCCCAACCAACAATGGTACCGACAGCAACGAGTGCTATGGATTTGATATTCCAACTACCATATCGACCAGTTGTAGTGAAGAGATCTGCCTCAAAATATTCGCGTTTACGAAGTAAGACATCGGTAACAAATATCGCTGACCATGTGGCAATTGGTACTCCGAGCGTGATGAGAAATCCTTGAAAGGGAATAAAAAAGTTATCTGCAATCCAGACTATATAGATTGTTCCAACTATCATGATGAAAGCATCAATGGCTGCTGCAACATGGCGCTTTACAGGAAGTCCGATAGAAATTAGCGTTAAACCTGATGAATAGAGATCTAATATCGCCCCGCCAACGAGACCAAGAATGGCAATAAAGGCGAAGATCACTAAATACCATGTTGGAAGAAGGGTCGTCAGCGCACCGATTGGATCCATAGCAATTGAATCAAATAATTTCTTATCACTACCGGCAAGGAGCACGCCATAGACAACGAGAATGACAGGAACGAGCGATGCACCAAATACTGTCCAAGCAACGACGCTTTTACTAGAGACAGTGCGCGGTAAATAACGTGAATAATCTGCAGCAGCATTAACCCAACCGAGACCGATACCCGTGACCCCAAAGATTAGAGCACCAATAAATGCCTGCGTACTTCCAGCAGGAATTGCTGACACAATATCCCACTTCACATCCTTAAGCGTTAATACAATGTAAACAATGGTCATTGTAACGGTGATCATGGTGAGGTACTTCTGGATTTTCATGATTACACCGAAACCAAGAACGCCGCCTGCAATTGTTAATGAAACCGCAAGAGCAAATCCAATGATCATTGCCGTGTTGCGATCGATATGACCAACACGAACAAAGACTGTGCCAGTTGCAAGGGTTGCAAGGGAAACTAGAACTGTTTCCCAACCTACGAAAATTGCGTACGAGAGAAAACCTGGGACGATATTTCCTTTCACACCAAAAGCGGCGCGAGAGATAACCATGGTGGGTGCATTGGATTTCTTACCCGCTAAAGAACTTATACCTACAAGGAGAAATGAAAGAACTGTGCCCATCAGGGCCGCAGTAGTTGCCTGCCAGAAAGAAATTCCAAATCCCAAGAAGAAAGCACCATAAGAAAGAGCTAAGAGCGAAGCATTTGCTCCACACCATGGCCAGAAGAGAGATGATGCTCTCCCCTTACGTTCATTTTCGCTAATGACATTGGCGCCATTAAGTTCTAAATCAAAAATGGGCATCTACTTCTTCTTTTTGACAGTAAAATTGAAAGATCCATTTAAGACATGACCATCTTTGCCAACGACTCGATAACTAAGCGTGTATCTTCCATTCGCAATCTGAATTGGAATTATTGCTGAAATTCTGTTAGAAATTACAACTTGTTTAAGCACTTTGATATTCTTTTTATTCCAGTCAAATAACTGAATCTTATTTATCTTATTTCCGGAAATTTTTAGAATAGGTTCGGCGAAACTTAGAACGATTTTAGTTGGAGCGAGCTTGAGTACTGCCCCGCTCTTTGGCAAACTAGTTTCTAAAATCGTATGAGCCGTGGCTTGAAAAGGAATGAATGCGGTAATTACCGATAAAAAAATTACGGGCATTTTCATATTAATCCAAGAAGAAATCAAGCAAGAAATCCGTAGTGCCGGGAACGACCGAATACTTATCCAAATCAACCACCCCCACCGATGCTAAGACTTCGTCATCGACAAAGAAGTTTCCGGTGCATTCTTTGGAATTGCGATTGAGAATTACATAGGCGGCATCGGCATAAATTTGCGGCGTTCGACAAGCGGATGAATCAACCCCTGGAATCATTTGCAAAGCCGCGGTGTCGATGGCAGTACGTGGCCAAAGCGCATTTACGGCGATGCCATCTTTTTTGAATTCTTCAGACATTCCTAAAACGCACATGCTCATTCCATATTTAGCCATGGTGTAGGCAACATGGTTTTTAAACCATTTAGCTTTCATCGAAAGTGGCGGAGAGAGCGTCAAAATGTGCGGATTGCGTCCGGCTTGGGAAGATGCTCGCAAATGCGGAATCACAGCTTGAGAAGTTAAGAAAGTTCCGCGAACGTTGACATCAAACATCAGATCAAAGCGCTTGGCAGGAGTTGCTTCGGTTTTCGTTAAATTAATCGCGCTGGCGTTGTTAATAAGGATATCTATCCCACCAAATTCACTTGCCGCTTTTGCAACGGCCGATTCGATTTGAACCTCATCGCGCAAATCGCATTGGATTGGCAGGGCTACGCCGCCGGCGGCTTCAATCTCTTTTGCTGCGCTATAGATGGTTCCTGGCAATTTTGGATTAACTTCGACAGTCTTGGCAGCAATTGCAATTGACGCACCGTCGGCTGCCGCCCGAAGGGCAATTGCTAAACCAATACCGCGCGATCCGCCAGTAATAAATATTGACTTGCCACTTAAATCGCCAGTGATGCTCATTTCTTGCCCTTCTTTGCCATAAATTTCATGAAGGCATCCATTGCTTCATCTGATTGAAGGGCCATTGCAAATAATTCGAATTCAACCTTCATAACTGCTGCAATCGAATCATGGTGGCGTGCCTTCAAAAGTGCTTTTGTATTAATGATTGCTTGCGGTGGTTGTTGGGCGATATGCCCCGCAAGTTTTAACGCTTCGGATAATGGATCTGCTGCAATCGTTGTTACCAGCCCCATCTCTTTCGCATCTTCGGCACTAAAAGTTTCGCCAGTCATAAAAATTCTGGCAGCTCTTTGATAGCCAACTAATTGCGGAAATAAATAACTAGAGCCAGCCTCTGGTACCAAGCCAAGAGATGCGAAAGGCATTGAGAAAGCAACGTTTGGTGATGCCACAACAAGATCGCAGTGCAACAACATTGTCGTTCCAACGCCAACGGCATTTCCCTTAACCGCTGCGATCAAAGGTTTTGGAAAATTCAATAGCGCAGCAAGAAATGTTGCAACTTCACTTGAGTCCGATGTTGGTGGGTGGTCCATAAAATCTTTGATGTCATTACCGGCGCTGAAGTGCTCGCCTGTTCCAGTCAAAATAACGGCGCGAATTCCAAAATCGCCGGCAGCGTCATTTAAGCCTTTAGCAAGTCCGCCATACATTGCCCTAGTTATTGCATTCATTTTTTCAGGGCGGTTAAAGGCCAAGGTCAAAATCTGACCCGATCGTGTGACTAAGAATTCACTCATTGGCTCATCTTAGGGGTGGGTTTCCGTTTCGGTTCGTAGCACAATAGGGGCATCACGGAGAGGTGGCCAAGATGGTTAGAGATATAACGATATCGAGTCGAGAATTATCGCCCTTTGAACAACTTGTTCTTGAATTAGTCTGCGAAGGCAAATCCAATTCCGCAATTGCTTTAGAAACTGCACATACCGAAAAGGTAATTGAAAATACCGTTAGCAGAAGTGCACAAGCATTTAATATTAAATCTGACGGCGATACTAATTTGCGAGTTTTGTTAGCACTTGCCTACCGAACTCATTATGGCGATAGCGCTTTTGATAAATTAAATGTCGCGTGTTCACATTTGGAAATTGGTCCCGACGGTCAATCCATTTGCAATCGCCACCTCGAATAAGTGCTAACCCTCAACTCTCCGTAATGGGTTAGCGATCTAACTTTCCAGAGATGAAATCTTCAGTCTTATCGTGGGCTTGCTCATCGCTATATTGGATTGGCGGTGTCTTCATAAAGTAACTAGAAGGTGATAAAAGTGTGCCACCAATCTTGCGATCCAAGCCAAGCTTTGCGCAGCGAAGTGCATCGATGATGACACCAGCCGAGTTTGGTGAATCCCATACTTCTAATTTGTATTCGAGATTAAGTGGAACATCGCCAAATGCACGGCCCTCGAGGCGAACATAGGCCCACTTGCGATCATCTAACCAAGGAATGTAATCCGATGGACCGATGTGAACATTTTTCTCGCCAATTTCATAATCAAGTTGAGATGTTACCGAGTTAGTTTTTGAAATCTTTTTAGATTCAAGACGATCACGCTCGAGCATGTTCTTGAAATCCATATTTCCACCAACATTTAATTGATAGGTGCGATCTAAGTGAACGCCACGATCTTGAAATAATTTAGCCATAATGCGATGAGTAATTGTTGCTCCCACTTGGCTCTTAATATCATCGCCGATAATTGGCAACCCTGCATCTTCGAATTTCTTAGCCCAGATTGGGTCAGAAGCGATAAAGACTGGCAAAGCATTTACAAAAGCTACGCCAGCATCAAGAGCGCATTGTGCATAGTATTTTGCAGCAACTTCCGAACCCACCGGAAGATAGCAAATAAGAACATCAACTTCTTCATCTTTTAATACTTTCACAACATCTACTGCAGGTGCATCAGACTCGGTAATAGTTTCGCGGTAATAACGGCCGAGGCCATCATTTGTAGGACCACGCAAAACTGGGATACCCGTTTTTGCAACATCACTAAATTTGATTGTGTTGTTCTCGCTCGCCCAAATTGCATCGGCTAAATCAAGGCCAACTTTCTTAGCATCTACATCAAAGGCAGCGACGAACTTGATGCTAGAGATGTGGTATCCCCCAACAACTGCGTGCATGAGTCCTGGAATCTCTTGGTCGCGCGCGGCGTCCTTGTAGTACTCAACGCCTTGGACTAATGAGTTAGCGCAGTTTCCAACGCCAATGATTGCAACACGAATGTCGCCTTTACCGGTAATGATGTTCAATTTATTTCCTCTCGGTTTTGATCATGTCTTCTAGCCAAGCGATTTCGCGATCAACTGATTCCAAAGAATGGCGTCGCCACTCCTCCAAATATTTATCGATCCCAACGGGTGATTTCTCGAGTTCACCGCGCAGAATTTCTGCTTTCTCCTTAAGGCGCCGATGACGGCCCTCAAGAATTCTGACTCTATTTTTTGTAGATGTTGGGCTAAAGAATGCAAAGCGAATTTCAAAACCTTCATCTTCCCAAGTATCTTGAGTTACGGTTTCAGTTAAATTGACAAAACGAGCGGTGCCCTTTTCGGTTAACTCATAAACAATTCGCGAGCGCCGACTCAGAGATTCAATCTTCGATTCTGCAATTAACCCTGTATCCATCATGCGGCGCAATTGCGGATACAAGACCGAAAATGACAGAGCGCGAAATGGACCATAAATTGCAGCCATTCGCTTTCGCAGTTCATAACCATGCAGCGGGCTTTGAGATAAAAAACCAAGGAGGGCAAATTCAAGTGATTCGCTACGTGAGCGCACAGCCAGCCTCCTATCGCATTATGTATCGATTCGATATATCGAATGGCTAGTTAACTCCAAAATAGAGCAAAGTGCAACTCAAAGGGCAAGCTCAAATGGCCAGGGGTAAAGAAGCAAGTAATATCGCGCCTATGGTGATTCCATCGCGGCTGGCTGAATATATCGTGGCCGCGATGATAATTATCTTGGCACCGGGACCGAGTGTTTTATTCGTAATCGCTCGGGCCATTGCTTGGGGTCGTAAAACTGCGCTCTTTACTGTTGCTGGAAATGTCAGTGGCGCTTTTTCATTAGCCATCCTTGTAGCAATTGGATTAGGCCCAATTTTGCAGAAATCTGATTTGGCATACGCCGCGATTCAATGGGGTGGGGGTGGATATTTAATTTATCTAGGCATCGATGCGCTCCGGCATCGCAGAATCCACGCCGCCGATATGAAAAATCAGGGCGATATCGCACCAGGTGTTTTGCGATCAATGAGAGATGGTTTTTGGGTGGGCGCTCTTAATCCCAAAGGTTTAGTTTTCTTCGCTGCCGTCTTGCCACAATTTGTAGATCGCGATCGAGGTCACGTGACTGGCCAATTGATTTTATTAGGTGGCATATTCTCTATTTTGGCGCTTATATCCGATGGTTCATGGGCTTTGCTCGCTGGAACTGCGCGCCAATGGCTAGCAACCGATGAGAAGCGCTTGGAAAAACTACGAGCAACTGGTGGCGCTGTCATGATTACTTTAGGAACCTTAGTAATAATTTCAGCAATAACTCATGCGTTAAAGTGAGCTCCCTATGGCTAATTGTCAGTGGTAGCGGCAAGGATGCTCCTATGAGAAAACCCGAAAAGCCAGCCCGTGAAAATATCTCTCCTTCTGATTTAACTTTTGGCCTATCGACATGCAAGCGTTGTTTATGGATTAAATATTGGTACAAAGTAACCATGCCTGGGGCCTTCCCGCTTGTTGGAACTTTCGCAAGCATGCAAGAAGAACACTTTCGCGGTGCATCCATGAGCGAAATCCATTCATCCCTTCGCCCAGGCAAAGTTACTAAATGGGGCGAATGGGTAAAGAGCAAACCATTAGAAGTAAATGGGCAGATAACGCGTTGGAGAATTTTGGGTAAATACGACTTGGTCGCACAAAATGATGACGGGAGCGTCGGGTTAATCGATTGCAAAGTCAGCGATTCCGATCGTGATAACGGGGAATTTTATTCACCGCAATTAGAAGCCTATGCCTATTCCATGGAAAATCCGGCGGCAGGCAGAGGCGTAACCGTGGCATCTATGGGTTTACTCGTCTGGAATCCAACACATGCAATCGGTGAAGATACGAATTCATACGGTTTTGGAATGGCACAAAAGTATTTGCCGGTTGCGCGCGACCAAGGTAATTTCTTAAAAGTAATCGGTGAATTTATTACGGTTTTGGAAGGTGATTTACCTGGCGCTGGCCCTACCTGCGGAACATGTAATTATTTGACGCAGCGTTTATCGCTCGAAAATTAATCTTCATCCTCTTTCGATGATTTCTTTTTCGGTGCATACACATCGAGATATTCTTGGCCAGATAATTCTTGAATTGCTTTCATAATCTGATCAGTTACCTCGCGCAGATATAACTGATCGGTTGAATCACCTTCAAAGTACATGGGCTCTCCAAAAGTCATACCAACTCGCATAACTTTTGGAATAAGCGTGCCGGTCGGCTGAATTTTTTCGGTATTAAACATAGCAACCGGAATCACTGGAGCTCCAGATTCAATTGCGATGCGGGCAATTCCGGTGCGTCCTTTGTATAAGCGTCCATCAGGAGAACGAGTTCCTTCTGGATAAATTCCAAGACAAGCACCCTCTGCCAAAACTTTTAACCCTGTTAAAAGGGCTGCCTCACTTCGACGACCACCTGAGCGATCAACTGGAACTTGACCGAGTGCGGTAAGAGTTAATTTTTTTAATAAACCTTTTGGCCCAGGTGAAGTGAAATATTCGCTCTTGGCAAGAAAAGTTACTTTGCGCGCAACAACTAGTGGCATAAAAATTGAATCACTAAAAGATAAATGATTTGAAGCCATAATTACTGGCCCTTTAGCTGGAACGTTGCGTAAGCCTTTTACTTTTGGCCGGTAGGCAAAAATCAGAATCGGGGTCAAGAAGGAGCGCAAAAGACCGTATGGCAAATTATTCATGCACCTTGCCTCCTAAATTGAGCGTTCCTACTTCGCCTAATTTAGCGCGTTGCGGACTCTATGACACTATTTGAGCGTGGCAAGAATACCTGGAGCCGATGATGACGAAGGCTTCGACGAGGAAGAGCTAATTCGTGATGAATTTAACTCGATAGTTTCGGGTTTATCTCTCGATGAATCTGCGCCGACAACTTATTTAGATGAATTAGATAGCTTTGAAGATTTGGAAAGATTTAAGCAACCAAATCCAGCCAAAGAATCTATTGGCGTAGTTTATTTTTCCATGAAGCGCGCAATTCGCCGTTGGTTAAAACGTGGTTATCACGATGACGATGGTGTTGCCCTCTAAATTTTAAGAACGCGCCAAATCTGCAACTCCGACTAAACCTGCTTGATTGCCAAGTTGGGCAGCGATAATTTCTGGGTATGGGTGTTTTCCAGCAAATGGCATATAGCGAACCAGGGCGAGCCGAAGGGGGGCGAGTAAAATTTCGCCAGCAGCTATTACTCCCCCGCCAATTACAACACAATCTGGGTCAAGCAGAACAGATAGCGATGCGATACCAGCGCCTAACCATTCGGCAGTTGTATTAAAAGCGGCAAGGGCTACCGGGTCACCCTCCTTTGCTGCCTGCGTAATATCGGCACCAGTTAAACCTTCGATACTTCCGTTAGCTCGAGCAAGTAAATTGCGCGCCATCTCAGGGTTAACGCTAATTGCTTCGCGCGCATGGCGAAGCAAAGCGGTTCCTGATGCGTATTGTTCAAAACATCCGCGTGCGCCACATCCACATAAGCGTCCATCAGGTACTACGCGCATATGGCCAAACTCAGCAGCAGTTCCGAATGCACCACGCACAAGCGCACCGTTAAAAACAATTCCACCACCGAGTCCTGTTCCGATAGTTAATAGAATCATATGATCTTTATTACGCCCCGCACCAAATTTCGCTTCACCCCAAGCTGCAGCATTGGCATCATTTTCAATTACAACTGGCTTGTTAATTAATTTTGTGAGTTCGGAATCTAAATCAACGCCATTCCAATCGGCAATATTTGGCGTTGCCAACATTGTTTGACGATCAGATGAAACGAAACCTGCGGCACTAACTCCAACTGCCAGCACATCATGTGATTGCATCAATTCTTTAGCAATATCAGCAATTGTTTGGGTAAGGGCTCTTCCACCTTGACGCGGAGTATCCTTGCGCGCAGTAGCAATAACTGTGCCATCAAGGCCCACGAGGCCACCTAAAACTTTAGTGCCGCCAACATCAACGCCAATAGTTAAGGACATTTAACCTTCCAGGTGTGCTTTTAATTCCGCTAGCGCTTGGTCAATTGTTGTTTTTTCAGCCTTTTTGCGCATCATCGCAGGAATTGGCATTGATATAGCAACCTCTAATTCATAGGTCACATCGGTTGTATCGTCATCAATTGCTTTTATTAAGTAGGAACCATCCATTGCAGTTAAAAGATCAGCATCATTAAAAGTAAATGAGAGTTTATTTGGAGCACCACTCCAGTCATAATCTAACGTGACGCGATCTTTCATCGCGCCCGCATCGATAGTTAATTTAGCTTGCGTGACTCGCCCTTCGGCATCACTCGCGATGGTTTCTACCGATTTTATAGATGTGGACCATTCTGGGTATTTATCGATGGCAAAAAGGACGCTCGCAACGGCAGCTGCCGATGCCTGGATGGTTACCGTTGACTTACTAAAATCGCTCATGGGTGCAAGGTTACCCCTCTTCCGAAAAGACGGCTCTTGCCATAGCCTTCCCACTATGAATGAAATCACCGTCACGGCCCTTGTCCCTGCTGCAACAACTGGCAATCTAACAAATTTAATTGCCGAACGCGCTTGGTTTGAACCTGAGCGCATCATTATGTCCATAGCAGAAGGTGATGGTTGGAAAGCTCAGAGCGCTAGCCAAGTAGAAGTACAAATTCGCGCAACAGCTAAAGGTCTGGTCGCATCAGGTATCGCTATTGGAGATCGCGTTGCCATTATGTCGCGTACTCGATACGAATGGACAATTTTAGATTTTGCAATTTGGTATGCCGGCGCAGTCGTTGTTCCAATTTATGACACATCATCTGGCGAACAAATTGATTGGATTTTAAATGATTCAGGTTCGGTTGGAATCATCGTTGAGACTCCAGCACTTCGCGATGCAGTAAATTCGGTTAAACCTGCACATACCAAACACATTTGGAGTATGTCCGATGATGTTCTAGACGTTCTAAAAACTGCTGGCGCTGCAATCACTGATGATGAAATTGAACAGAGACGAAAATCGCTTGTTCCAGAGACTTTAGCAACGTTAATTTACACATCAGGTACAACTGGAAAACCCAAGGGCGTAGAGCTAACGCACGGTAATTTTTTATCAGAGTGCGGCAATGTTGTTGAAGGAGCCAGTGATCTTTTCTTGAAGCCTGGTGGATCAACTCTGCTATTTCTGCCTGTGGCACATGTTTTTGGTCGCATGGTTCAAATTGGAGCAATCAGGGCTGGCTTACATCTGGCACATTGCAGCGATCCTGTTGCTTCGTTGCCAAAAGATTTAGCATCTTTTAAGCCAACTTTCGTGTTAGCAGTTCCACGTATCTTTGAAAAAATTTACAATGGCTCTGAAGCACGCGCAGAGGCCGCGGGTAAAGGAAATATTTTTAGAAAAGCTGCTGATGTAGCAATTACATATTCCATAAGCCTAGATAAAAAACGCACCTCTCCAATTTTGGCGCTAAAACATAAGGTTTTCGATAAATTGGTTTTTTCCAAAATTCGTGCAGGTATGGGCGGTGCGGTAGAAGCGGCGATTTCGGGCGGTGCTCCATTAGGCGAGCGGTTAGGACATTTTTATCGGGGTGCCGGGATAACAGTTTTAGAAGGCTATGGTTTAACTGAAACAACTGCTGGTGCCACTCTTAATTTATCAGCTGCCCACCGCGTAGGTTCGGTTGGTCGCCCTGTCCCTGGAACTTCAATTGCAATTGCCGAAGATGGCGAAGTTCTGATACGTGGTCCAATCGTTATGCGCGGCTATTGGCAAAATGAAGCTGCAAATGCCGAGGCATTTACCACTGATGGTTGGTTTAAATCTGGTGACCTTGGAAAATTAGATGAGGATGGCTTCCTATACATTGTTGGACGCAAGAAGGAATTAATTGTTACATCAGGTGGCAAAAATGTTGCCCCTACCTTATTGGAAGACCGCTTGCGCGCTAATCCACTAGTCAGCCAATGCATGGCCGTTGGTGATAATCAGCCTTTCATTGCAGCCCTAATCACAATTGATCAAGATGCACTTAAAACATGGGTCAAGGCAAATAAAAAAGATGGCGCTTCAATGGCTGATTTAGCTAGTGATCCAGATTTAATTGCAGTGATTCAAAGCGCCGTTGATGCAACAAATAAGGCGGTAAGTCGAGCAGAATCAATTCGTAAATTTGTAATTTTGCCAACTGATTTTACAATTGCGGGCGGACATTTAACACCTAAGCTTTCGCTAAAACGCCATGTCATAGCAAAAGAATTTGCTAGCGAAATTGCGCAACTCTTTACCAAGAGCGAGTAAAACGGTGAAACCGTGTCAACTTCTGAGCGAGTCCGACTAGCACAGGAATTACACGATGGTATCGCCCAAGATTTAGTTGCCATGGGTTACTCACTTGATACCCTACTTGGCCAACCACAAACTCCGCTTATAACGCGCGCTGGTCTGCGCGGCCTTCGTTTTCAAACAACAGAGATAATTGACCGAATCCGCAGAGAAATCTTTGATTTACGTCGCGTCAATACCATAGATATAAAATCAGATTTAATAAATGTGGCGCCAAATGTGACCAACGAAGTCATTCGCATAAGCACTGAAATTCTCAAAAATGTAAGCGCGCATTCTAAGGCTAACCAATTAGATATTTCTGCAAAAATCAAAGATGGCGCAATCTCATTGCATATTACAGATAATGGGCAAGGTGGTGCGGTTAACCAGAGCCAACGCTTTGGAATAATCGGAATCCGTGAACGCATTCAAAGATTAGGTGGCACTTTCGAAATCGAGTCTAATAGAGACGGAACTGCGATTAATATTGAAATACCGGCAGTTGGCAGATGACTTCTGTATTGCTAATTGATGATCACGCAATCGTGCGAGAAGGTTTGAAACGTGCGCTAAGTAATACGGGTTTCACAATTGCAGGTGAAGCCGCTTCACAAGCCGAAGCTCGTGCCCAAATTGCGCATAAAAATCCCGATGTGATTGTCGTTGATTTAAATCTGCCAGATGGTACTGGTTTTGATGTAATTATTTGGGCGCGCAATCTTTCTAAAACTATTGGAATCGTCGTATTAACGCTTAACGATGACGATGCGTACTTACTTTCGGCAATGCAGGCAGGGGCAAGTGCATACATACTAAAGAGTGCACCAATCACAGAATTAGTTGCAGCTATCACGCATAGCGCTACTGCCCCTTTAAGTTTTGTAGGACGCGGTGTTGCCCAAGCTTTAAGTCGAAAATCTGATGGATTTGGTTTAACTGCGCGTGAATTAGATGTCCTTGCACTTTTGCCAAGTGGGTCTTCAAATAGCACTTTATCAAAGCAACTTTTCTTAAGTGAGGCGACAATTAAAACTCACTTAGCCGCAATCTATCGAAAGCTAAGCGCCGAAAATCGAACGCAAGCGGTCTCTATCGCCAGAAAAGCTGGCTTAGTTTCAAATCTGTAAAACTTTTTCAATTCGAATATTTGATTTGCGCGCACGAATACGCTTTTCGCCAACCTCTAACTTCACAGTAACGCCCATCGCATCCATTAACTTAAAAAATGTAGGCATACTCGGCGCCTGCGAACCATTTTCAATCCGCGAAATATCCCCCTGCTGAACCCCTGATAGCTGCGCCAATTTAATCTGCGACATAGATTTCATCTGCCGAATCTCAAGCACAGCAGCACTCAAACTATAGGCACGAGTAAAAACCTCCTGCGCGATCTTCGCTTCAGCCGAAAGACCCCTCTGACGCTTCGCAACGTATTTATCAAAATTTGTCTTTGCCATTTTTGCCTCCTGGCAAATTATGTGCATTTACACATAAAAAGTCAAGACCTCTCTTTCCGCTCAGTTAACCTCTTGCGTGAAATCTCAATCTGCTTCTGTTGATTCCTCGCTGAATCCTTCCGTCCCTTGTCATACGCCCCCAGCAGAATAATCACCCGTTCCCCTTCAAAGGCCAGAAAAATTCTCAATACCAACTCCGGTTTTGCACAGCCGTTATGACTCACTTAGCCGCAATCTATAGAAAGCTAAGCGCCGAAAATCGAACACAAGCTGTCTCTATCGCCAGAAAAGCTGGCTTGGTTTCAAATCTGTAAAACAAGCCGGCCCAAATGCCCCTGGTTGCGATGCTCGCCCAGTGTTCACGCGACAAGCTTTTCTTTTCTCAAGGAGGTACGACGGGTGGAAATCAACAACATTAGATCTGAGGTATCCGTCAATCCGTATTACACGATTAGATTACATACTTCTTGACTAGAGAGATCTTTCCAAGGTTCTAATTGGAGATTGGAATAGATTTGGTGAGCAAACCGAGAGCGATTTGTTACGTCGATGGGTTTAATCTTTACAGCCGTATGCTCAAAAAATCGACTTACAAATGGCTCGATCTTGACGCAATGTGTTCGATGCTCATCCCTGATTATGAAGTAGTTCAAATAAGATATTTCACAGCAACTTTAAAGCGTATCCCCCATAAACCAGGGCAAGAGCAAAGGCAGCAGACATATCTTCGAGCCTTAACCGCGAACCCTAAGATTAATGTTCACTTAGGCCAATTTAGGGTCGATCCCATGTGGCTCCCTATTTATCCTTGGGAATATGAAGTTGATGGCTCGCCCCGCAAAACCCATATCTATAAATTTGAAGAAAAGGGTTCTGATGTAAATCTCGCCACGCATTTGATTATGGATGCGATGCTAGATGCAGCAGATTTATATATGGTGTTAACCAATGACTCTGATCAGTATGAGCCTTTACGAATGCTTTCCCATGTGCATCAGAAGAATGTGGGTCTAATACTTCCAGGAGATAATCACTCCTCTAAGTTTAGATCATTGAACCTATCGCGGACTCTCGTACTGCGAGAAGGTGTACTAGCTAGTTCGCAATTGCCCATCGAGGTTAGGGATAAAGTTGGAAAAATTACAAAACCAATTAGTTGGTAAAGCAGAAAACCCCGCCTAGGCGGGGTTTTCGCAATTAGTGGCCGAAGCGACTAACGGTGTAAAGGAACTTTAGCATGAAAGATTTACAGTAATGAAGAATTTTCACGCATGTGGAGATGTTTTACTGAGAATTCCTTAGCTAGTTACTGGGGTTGCTGTGACAAAAAGCTAATCTGCTTCAAATTGAGACTCATATGTGGGATGAGTTCCGAGTGAACTAGCGGAGACGAGAGGATTTGAACCTCCGAACCCCTTTCAGGGTTACCTCGTTAGCAGTGAGGCGACAATTAAAACTCACTTAGCCGCAATCTATCGAAAGCTAAGCGCCGAAAATCGAACGCAAGCGGT
>Ga0209702_10005480_pt1 | contig 17219 bp, 14 predicted proteins | sample FRY01_FD_187210 | JGI IMG/M metagenome (GOLD analysis project Ga0209702, IMG submission 187210) | Freshwater microbial communities from Lake Fryxell liftoff mats and glacier meltwater in Antarctica - FRY-01 (SPAdes) (version 2) | ecosystem: Environmental > Aquatic > Freshwater > Ice > Glacier...
GTAATCAACTTGGTAATAACGGGGCCTACATTTTTTATTTCAGACCGTTTAAGGGTTAAGCCGCCTTCAAATAAGATAACGCTAATTGCCAATGAAACAAAATAATACAAGCCATCTCCAGGAAATAAGCCTTTTGTGCCATTCCAAATAGGTTCAATTAATTTTGATCCGTCTGTTGTGTATAAAGTAGCAATGGGGCCTACTAATAATCCAATTAAAATTAAAGGTAAAATGGCAGGAAGCTTCAATCTCCATGCTACCCATTGGGCAACAATCCCCAATACGATAATTCCTGCAAGTTCAACCATAAACTATTATTTTTTTGGAAAATTACAGTTTTTATTTTAAGTAGTCAATTTTAAAACCACGTCTAAATCAAAATGGGCAGGACTAAAAATGATTATGGCTATTATTAAATATAAAATAGCTCGCTATGTCCTTTTTTAATATTGTCGAAATAGACCTTCCTTTATTTATCCAATTCGTTAAAAACTCTTAATTAATCTTATTTAATTATTCATTTTCTTAAATTTCAAGATTATTTACAATTCATGAAGTTATACCCAATAGAAACTGGTAATTTTAAGTTAGATGGCGGGGCTATGTTTGGTGTTGTTCCTAAAACGCTTTGGAACAAAACAAACCCTGCTGACCATCAAAATAGAATAGACATCGCCGCCCGCAGTTTACTAATAGAAGAAAATAATCGGCTTATTTTGATTGATACTGGAATGGGCAACAAACAATCCAACAAATTTTTTAGTTATTATGATATGTGGGGCGACCATAGTATGGATAAATCACTGAAAAAATACGGATTTCATAAAGATGACATTACCGATGTTTTTTTAACACATCTGCATTTTGATCATTGTGGTGGAAGCATCCAATGGAATAAAGACCGCACTGGATACGAACCTGCTTTTAAAAATGCAAAGTTCTGGACGAATGAGGACCATTGGAACTGGGCCACAAAACCAAATAATCGTGAAAAAGCATCATTTTTATCAGAAAATTTGTTGCCCATGCAAGAAAGCGGACAACTGAACTTTATCGCTAAAACCACCGTTACAGAATTTCAATATGGTTCCGAATTAGGTTTTGATATTCTCTATGTGGATGGGCATACCGATAAGCAAATGATTCCACATATTAAATACCAAGATAAAATCGTAGTTTTTATGGCAGATTTACTGCCTACTGTCGGGCATATTCCACTACCCTACGTTATGGGTTATGATACTCGCCCTTTATTAACACTTGCAGAAAAAGAAAAATTTCTAAAAAAAGCAGCGGCCAATAACTTCTGCCTTTTTTTGGAACATGATGCACACCATCAAATTTGCACCTTAGAAGAAACAGAAAATAAGGTACATTTAAAAAATAGTCATATTTTCGAAGAAATTTTTAATTAAAACACTATAATCATCATTTATTATCTTAAAATTATTTCCCCTATGAATTTCAATTTTATAAAAAATATGTTTGCCCTGATCGCAGCTGCAGCATTATTAGCAAGCTGTGGAGCAACCCCTGTATTACTTAATACACCTATTGAAAATATAGACACTATTCCTCTCAAGATTGCTGATTTAACCGAAACACAAAAGCAAAACTGGGGCCACGCTGATCTTATATTAGATACCATTCCCGGAATGGCGATTGAAAGAGCTTACTCAGAAATTATCAAAAACAAAAAAGGTGAAAAAGTAATTGTGGCCGTTTTAGACTCTGGTGTTGATTTAAAACACGAAGATTTAGTCAATGTGCTTTGGAAAAATGTTAAAGAGATTCCCGGAAATAATAAAGATGATGATAATAATGGCTATGTTGACGATATTCACGGCTACAACTTTTTAGGCGAATCATACAATGAGCAGTTAGAAATAAGCCGTATTGTTAGGCTTAAATTAGGCGATGCGGCATATCAGGCAAAAGCAAAAGCTGATTTAGATAAAAAATATGACGAAGCACTAAAAAACAAGGAATATTACGAACAAATATTGCAAACTGTAAAAATTTCTGATACCGCTATTCAAAAAGAATTAGGAAAAACAACTTATACTAAAAAAGAAGTTGCCGCTCTAAAACCAGAAGATGAGGCCATGCAACAAAGCATCGGCATGATCAATCAGGTTTTTAGCTTTGCAGAAGATGTTCCAAGCTTTATTAAAGATATTACTGGAGCAATAACTTCAATGACAGTCCAATTAAATTATAATTTAAAGGTTGATTTTGATGGAAGAACATTAGTTGGCGACAATCCTTACGACATAAGTGATACAAATTACGGCAACGGTAACCCTCAAAGTCGTTCAGAAGATGAAAGTCATGGAACGCACGTAGCGGGAATTATTGCAGCGCAACGCGGCAACGGAAAAGGTGTTAACGGCGTTGCCAATAATGTGGCTATTATGAGTATTAGAGCGGTACCCAATGGCGATGAGTACGATAAAGATATTGCTTTAGGTATTCGATATGCTGTTGATAACGGCGCAAAAATCATCAACGGAAGTTTCGGAAAAGGCTTTTCGCCTAATGCGCAATGGGTATATGATGCCATAAAATACGCTGCGGATAACGATGTGCTTTTTATTCACGCTGCCGGCAATGATGGTGAAGACTTAGACAATCTAGAAAATGCAAATTTTCCAAACGATCAGATTAATAACGGCGCTGAATTTGCAGATAATGTAATTACAGTTGGTTCACTGACCAGAAAGTATGGTTCAGAATTGGTGTCTTCATTCTCAAATTATGGGACCATCAACGTAGATGTTTTTGCGCCTGGTAGTGATATTTATGCCACAATGCCAGGTAATAAATACGATTTTAATAGTGGAACTTCCATGGCAGCTCCTGGAGTTGCTGGCGTTGCTGCTTTAATTAGATCCCAATATCCAAAACTAAAAGCTAGTGAGGTTAAACAAATTATTTTACAATCGGGTTTAACAACCAAAGCCAAAGTAGTCGTTGCTGGAAATCCTGCTACATCAAGTAATTTTAATACCTTATCAAAATCTGGCAAAATAGTAAATGCCTACAATGCACTTATTCTTGCAAATCAAGTAGCATCTGGAAAGGTTAAACTATAAGGAAGAAAGTAGTTCGTTGTTGTAAATTAAGAATTAATTATCCATCTTTTGACCTTAGACATTCGACTTTAGACTATTAAATAAAAGTATTAAAACAATTAAACGTATTTATTCAAATGAAAAAAGTAATTCTATCCTATTTAATGGCATTTTTAAGTGTTGCTATGGTGGCACAAAATACCAGTTATTGGCAGCAACATGTGGACTATACTATGGATGTTTCGATGGATGTAAAAACACATCAATTTACAGGAATACAAAAATTAGTCTATACCAACAATTCTCCAGAGGAGCTTAACAGGGTATATTACCATTTGTATTTTAATGCCTTTCAACCAGGCAGTGAAATGGATATTCGGTTACAATCTATCGCTGATCCTGATAAAAGAATGATGAACGGCGAGCAAAGTAGAATCGCTACTCTAAAACCTGATGAAATAGGATATTTACGCATAAATTCCCTTTCTCAAAACGGAAAACCAGTCACGTTTGCAGAGGAAGGTACTGTTTTAGTAGTAAACTTAGCAGAACCAATCCCGTCAGGCGGTAAAGCTGCTTTTGATATGACTTTTAAAGGACAAGTACCCTTACAAATTCGTCGTTCTGGTCGTAATAGCTCAGAAGGGGTTGCGCTTTCCATGAGTCAGTGGTACCCAAAATTAGCAGAATACGATTTTGAAGGTTGGCATGCCGACCCTTATATTGCTCGTGAATTTCACGGCGTTTGGGGTAATTTTGATGTAAAACTTACGATTGATAAAGAGTATACCGTTGGTGGAACTGGTTATTTACAAAACCCACAAGAAATTGGACACGGATACGAAGCTCCTGGCACCAAAATACCAAAACAAAAAGGCAAAACCTTGACTTGGCATTTCAAAGCGCCTATGGTACACGATTTTATGTGGGCTGCCGATCCTGATTATATACACGATACTTTAAAAGTTGAAAATGGCCCAATGCTTCATTTTTTATATAAAAACAAGCCAGAAATCGCTGAAAATTGGAAAAATCTACAGCCTAAAACTGCAGAAATGATGGATTTTTTCGGAAAAAACATCGGTAAATATCCTTACGAGCAATATTCTGTGATTCAAGGTGGTGATGGTGGTATGGAATACGCAATGGCAACCTTAATTACAGGCGAACGAAAATTTGGGAGTTTGGTAGGGGTAACCGCTCACGAGCTAGCACACACTTGGTTTCAGCATGTTTTAGCCACCAACGAAGCCAAACACGGCTGGATGGATGAAGGCTTCACTTCCTTTATTTCCACTTTGTATATGAATGAATATATGCCGGGAAAAAAAGACAATCCGTTTGAAGGGGCTTATAGAAGCTATAATTATTTGGTAAAATCTGGCAAAGAACAACCGCAAACCACCCATGCTGATCGGTATGCAGAAAATACACCATACAGCATTGCAGCCTATAGCAAAGGCGAGTTATTTTTATCGCAATTAGGTTATATCATAGGTCAAGGTAAGCTAATGGAAACCATTAAAAAGTATTACGACGATTTTAAATTTAAACACCCAACGCCAAATGATGTCAAAAGAACCGCTGAAAAAGTTTCGGGAATGGAACTAGATTGGTATTTAATGGATTGGACACAAACCACCAACACTATTGATTATGGCATTAAAAGTGTGGATGCTGATGAGGAAAATACCAAAATTACTTTAGAGCGTATTGGTTTAATGCCAATGCCCATTGATCTTTTAGTGGTATACGAAGATGGTTCTCAAGAAACTTTTTATGCCCCACTTAGAATGATGCGTGGCGAAAAAGAAAATCCATATCCTAATCTAAAAAGAACAGTTTTAACGGATTGGGCTTGGGCTTTTCCTACTTATGAAATAAATATTAAAAAGCCATTAGCTTCGATAAAAGGCATTTTGATTGACCCAACGCAATTAATGGCTGATGTGGATGCTGAAAATAATGTTTGGGAAAAGCAGTAGGCAAAATAAAAAATCTCTCAAGCGACTGCATCGACAAGTGAACACAACAATGTCGGTCTAGGCCTGTCGAGGGCCTTGCTAAAAGGTAGAACACGCTTCTACAAGCGTGTGAAAATATGAGTTGAAGAACACAAAGAACATGAATGTTTGAGTTTTTCTATAAGAAAAAAGTATCTGTAGCACCATTGCAACACTTGTCGGCTCGCGTTAAGATTTAAGCATGGCATTGTATATGAACCGAAACTGTATCTTTGTTGCTTATTGCTATTTTAAAAAACCTACGTGGAGCACAAGCCCGACTTAACCTATTCAAGAATTGAAAAACTAAAAAGCAAAAAGCTTTTCGAAAAACTATTTGCTGAAGGCAAAAGTGTTACCCAATTTCCCTTGCGCATGGTCTATGTAAAAACCAATGCAGCACAAACAGTTCCTTTCAAAACCGGCGTAACCGTAACAAAACGTAAGTTTAAAAGTGCCGTAAAAAGGAATCGCATTAAAAGAGTGTTGCGCGAAGCCTATAGATTGAATAAAGCAATCGTTTTTAACAATTGTGAAGCCAACTATGCGTTGTTAATTATGTATCTTGGAAATGAAATGCCAGAGTCAAAACAAGTGCATGAGGCCATGGCTGCGCTTTTGAAGAAGTTTAAGAAAAGGGTAGTGGTTAGTTGATCGTTTAAAAAAAGCCAATCGCCACAGGAAACCAAAGAAAAGAAAAGAGAGGAAAGAGAAACCAGAAGCCAATAGCTAAAAGAGAAAAGGTTTTACTTTAAACTTTTTTGAACTTGTACCAATGCCCTGAGCTTAGCCGAAGCATGTACTTAAGCTTAAATTTAGATTTAAACTCTTGTAATAAGCGGAGCCAAAGTTTGCACTTGAGCTTGAACTTTTTTTTTAGAACTTTATTAAAATAATTGCATGAAAAAATTAATACAAAAGAAAATTATTATTCCTGTTCTTGCCATTATTTTCATCATCGTAGGAAGTGGTTTTAAAAGCGAATTTTTTGAAATCGCAAAACAGATTGAAATTTTTACCACGCTATTTAAAGAGCTTAACATGAATTATGTGGATGAAACCAATCCCGCAGAATTAATGGATACCGCCATAAAAAATATGTTAGAAGATTTAGACCCTTACACCCGTTTTTTAAACGAACAGGATGTAGAAGCCTATAAAATTAATAACGCCGGCGAATATTCGGGCATTGGAGCGATTGTCCGCTCCTATAAAGACAAATTACTGATCGTTGAGCCTTATAAAAATTATCCTGCCGATAAAGCAGGTTTAAAAGCGGGCGATGAAATCATAAAAATTGGCGATATTTTAGTAAAAGACTTTCAAGACAACGCCACCGAGCTCTTAAAAGGAGCAAATAATACGAGCGTAACCGTTACTTATAAAAGGCGCGGTATAACCGCTAATACCTCTATTACTAGAGAAGCTGTTGAAGTGGATGCCGTACCATTTTATAAAATGGTAAATGACCAAACAGGCTATATTGTATTGTCTAAATTCAACCAAAAGGCATCGGAGCAAACCAAATCGGCTTTAATTGCGCTAAAAAATAAAGGAGCAGAACAAATTATATTAGATTTACGTGGTAATCCTGGCGGTTTACTTTCCGAGGCTATTAACGTTGTCAATCTTTTTGTGCCACAAAACGAGTTGATTGTCACCACAAAATCAAAAGTTAAAAAGTTTAATTCCGAATATAAAACCAAAAACCAACCTATCGACACCGAGATTCCGTTAGTTGTTTTGGTGAATGGCAGCAGCGCTTCGGCCAGTGAAATTGTTTCGGGCAGTTTACAAGATTTAGACCGCGCTGTAATTGTGGGCGCACGAAGTTTTGGAAAAGGCTTGGTACAACGACCCTTAAAACTTACTTACGGCACACAGCTTAAAGTAACCATTTCAAGATATTACACACCCTCTGGCCGCTGCATACAGTCTTTGGACTATTTGCATAGAGATGCCCAAGGTAAGGCCACAAAAACAGGCGATATTCAAGATTTTAAAACCCGCAATGGCCGTAAAGTAAAAGATGGCGGCGGCATATTACCCGATATAGAGATAACCGTTTTAAAAACAAATACCTTAACCGATGCCTTATTAAGAGAAAATGCTATTTTTGACTTTGCCACAGACTTTTACTATAAAAATAAAGTGACAGATATTAACAATTTTAAATTTTTAGATGCTGATTTTGAAAATTTTAAAAATTATATAAAATCCAATGGTTTTTCTTTTGAAACCGAAACCGAGAAAGCACTAAATAAAGCAATGACTTTAAATGATAGCGATTTACTTGATGCTAATGTACAAGAAAAATACCGCAGCTTACTCGCCGAAATAAAAACCAAAAAAATCACAGGTTTAGACAAGTCTAAAAAAGAAATTATAAAACAATTAGAAGACGAAATTGTTACACGCTATTTTTATAACGAAGGTCTTTTTGAATATTACTTAACCCACGACGAAGCTATTTTAACCGCCACCGAATTGTTGAAAAATGCTGGGAAATACAAAAGTATTTTGAAGTAACATTTATTAAAATAACTACCGGAAAGAGCATTAAAAAAGATTGTCTTTTGCACATCACCTTACCTTAAATCGTTCTGACGACGAATTTTTATCTTTCGGATTATCTTATAATTTTAACCAATTTAGAATTGATTTTCAAGAATTTATTGATTCCGATGGAGATCCGGCGGTAACCTAAGATCGTTTTACAACAAACCACAATTTAGATGTTGGTCTGCTCTATCGAAAAGAAAGCTTTTATTTTAAGCTTAGCATATCAAATTTATTAAATAAAGATTTGACCAGTTTTAACGTTAATTTTGAATAAGACCGATTAAGAAACTATTACTTATATACCGGATACCGTTATAAGACAAGTAAAAACAAAAAAATGGAGATAAAGCCATCTATGTTTTTTAAAAATGTTTAAAAATAACAATAGACCAGAAACCGACCTGAATATGAAGTTTAGATTTTATGATTTCGGTTTAAGCTTTAGAATATGCATCGAGCAACCTGGTTCTCCTAACTTTCTTTCGCTGCTTTTTGGCCTAAAAAAGAATAATTTATACTTTGGATGTTTCCATCAAATTAAGTTAAACGAAATAAGTAATTATAGTATAGATAAACCAGTGGTTACTTTAGGTGTGGATTTATTCCAAGCATTAAGTAGCTATAGATGCACCTAATAAATAGGCTTAAAATACATAGCATTTAAGCTAGGTTTCATTAGCTTTGTAAAAAATGTTTGTGGGAAAAATTAGCCTTAGTAATATTAGAGTTTATGCCTATCATGGGTGCTTAAAAGAAGAAAGCGTTATCGGGAGCGATTATAGGGTTGATGTTGTCATAGAGGCAGATTTAACGAAGGCCGCCAATACAGATGATCTTGATGACACCGTAGATTATGTGTTGATAAATTATATTGTTAAAAAAGAAATGGCAATCAAAGCCAAGTTATTAGAGCAGGTTGCAAGACGCATTTTAGAGCGAATTTTAAAATCATGTTCCACTGTTACCAAAGCTGAAGTAACGGTTTCAAAAATAAATCCTCCAATAAGTGGAGATGTTGAAATGGTTTCTATAAACTTGCAATTAACTCGTTAAACTGCACGTTTTGCTTTTTATTAACTCTGAAAAATTCCTCACCTTTATGCTATAAAAATGGCATTGTGGTCGAATTGGATAGACAAAGTTCCGCAAAAACTTCTATAGTGGTTCGAGTCCACTCGATGCCTCCATAAAAACCACTTCTTTAGGCTAAAAAAGAAGTGGTTTTTTTATGTAAGTATTTTTATACTTCCTAATAATTTTTTGTAAATTTGCATTCTCAAAATGGCATTGTGGCCGAGTGGCTAGGCAGAGCTCTGCAAAAGCTTGTACAGCGGTTCGAATCCGCTCGATGCCTCTACAATAATCCTCTTCTTTATTAGAAGGGGATTTTTTGTTTGATTGCTTTTAATAGCGTTGCTCCCGAAGCATCGGGACTGAGTTCAAGTTCGCCCCAGACAATCCGGAATATAGCCTTGCAGAATAAATAAATGACCGCACAAAGATTAAAAGGGCAATTGTTGGCATAAACCCAAGTACAGCTTTAAGTATATTTCTTATTTCTATCGTTTTTTTTAATTAATTACAAAACCTCAAAAAAAATAAACCAAACTATTACCTACTTCTACTCCGCCTCCCTAATCAAATCTATTCCGTTTTGGATATTTAATTTATCATTTGGGAGAAAGCCTTTGATAATCAGCACCGCACCACATACCATAAGAATAATACCTAGACTTTTTTTGACTAAAAAAATACGCCTCGGCGTTAGTTTTTTTCGCAGTTGTTTTGCTAAGAGTATTTTAAAAATATCAGTTACAAAATAAGCTGCTATCATGGCTGTAAAAAACACAATAATACGTTCGCTATTGTTCTCTAAACTAGGGCCAACGATGATGATAATACCCAACCAAAAAACTAGGACGCCAATATTTATAAAATTCAATAGAAAACCTTTTACAAATAGACTAAAATAATCGCTGCTGGTAATTTTTATATCTTCATTGCGGAATTTTACTTGTTTTTTTTTGAAAGTAATAATACCATAAGTTAATAATATTACCCCACCAAAAACATAAAGTCCCGGTTGGTTACTTAAATTTTGAAGCAACTGAAAACTACTAAAATAAGCTACAGTTATAAACAGAATATCTGCGAGAATAACTCCTAAATCAAAAATTAAAGCGGCTCTAAGCCCCTTTGTGGCACTCGTTTCTAGTAGCACAAAAAAAACAGGCCCAATCATAAAACTTAAAAGAAAGCCTAATGGTATTGCCGCCTGAACATCTTCTAACATAATTAGTAATTCTAAATCGTTTTTAATAATATCCTGTAATCATTCAATCTAATCACTTAATGAATGCTATTAATTATCTAACGAATTATTTTTATTTCTTAAAAAATTACATTCTAGTAATTGTACCTCCGAAAACAGTTTTTTCATCCATTTTTTTTGGATTACCATACACCAGTACTTCTCCTCCCGCCTTAACACTTACTTTTGCGTAATTAACCGCATATATCTCTGCTCTGGAGCCCGCATTTACATTTACGGTAGTGAAGTTGGTTTTAAAGGCTTTCCCTTGGTAAATGCCGCCGGTATTAATCATTATATCTTGGTTGTCCGAAAAACCTGTGGTTGTGATAATACCACCAGAAACCGTTTTTATTAATAATTGTTCTACTTGTGCGTTGATAATAAGTTCGCCTCCTTCTTGTGCCTTTAGCTCTAAAAGATCTTGTTTTATAAGTCCTTTATTTACAATTTTAGCATCTTCGTTGACATCAATCGTTATTAATTTTTCCGTATAATACAAATCGACAAAAGTTCTGTATCCACTGAAAAATTTTCCGATTTCCATTCTTAATTTTAAAACGCCATCATTATTAACAATAGCTACTTTATTGGTATTTACACCGGTAACTACTGCTTTGTTCACATCTGATTTTATTAAATTTATAGACAATCCATCGTAGGCTTTTACGGTGGTAAACTTATCTAAATTTTGGGTTATTTTATCGTTTTGCGCTTGTATTGGCAAGAGCACAAATATTGAGAAGTAAACCATCAAAAATTGTTTCATTTTTTTGCTTTTAGGTAATTGCATTTATTACTAAACAAATTCTGTTCCAGAACACAAAAAACACCTATTGTACCTTCCCAATCAGTGTAAAATCTAGGTGCCTTTTTACTAAGTCTGTATTTTTAACCATAACAACGACTTCATCACCTAGTTGATACACTGTTTTAGTTCGTTCGCCGATAATGGCATACTGCTTTTCATCAAAGTTATAGTAATCACCTTTTATATCACTAATGCGCACCATTCCTTCACATTTGTTTTCAACAATTTCCACATAAATACCCCATTCGGTTACACCAGAAATTACCCCAATAAATTCTCTATCTTGATGATCTTGCATGAATTTAATCTGCATATATTTTATAGAATCGCGCTCTGCGTTGGCCGCTAAAGACTCCATGTCAGACGAATGCTTACATTTTTCTTCGTAAACCTCTTCTTTTGCAGTGGCTCCACCATCTAAATAATGTTGTAATAAACGATGTACCATAACATCAGGATACCTCCGGATAGGTGAGGTAAAATGTGTATAATAATCAAAAGCTAAACCATAATGACCAATATTATCGGTGGTATAAATAGCTTTACTCATACTGCGTATAGCTAAAGTATCTACTAAATTTTGCTCACCTTTTCCTTTTACATCTTCTAAAAGTTTATTTAAAGAAGCACTGATAGATTTTTTATCTTTAAAATCTATTTTATGACCAAAACGAGATACAATTCCGTTTAAAGCCATCAATTTTTCTTCGTTAGGTTCATCGTGAATCCTGTAAACAAAAGTTTTCTTAGGTTTTTGTTTTCCAATAAATTCGGCTACTTTTTTATTCGCCAATAACATAAACTCTTCAATTAATTTATTAGCGTCTTTTGCTTCTTTGAAATAAACACTTTCTGGTTCTCCAGTTGCTGTTAAATTAAACCTCACTTCTACTTTATCAAATGAAATTGCTCCTGCATTCATTCTTCGGATTCGCATTATTTTAGCTAATTCATCTAATTTTAGGGTAGCTTCTACGATTTCCTCTGCAACTTTGTATGCGTTTCCTCTGATAGAAATATCTTCAGGAATAGTTTCTTGTTTAGTTTCTATAATATGCTGGGCTTCTTCATAAGAAAAACGTTCGTTGGAGTTGGTCACTGTTCTCCCAAACCATTGGTTAATGACATGTGCTTTTTTATCAATTTCGAACACCGCTGAAAAGGTATATTTTTCTTCGTTCGGCCTCAAAGAACAGGCATTATTTGATAATATTTCTGGCAACATAGGAACAACCCTATCTACCAAATAAACCGATGTTGCTCTTTCATAAGCTTCATCATCCATGATGGTGTCTGGTCTCAAATAATGTGATACATCTGCAATATGAATACCTATCTCATAATTTCCGTTTTCTAAAACTACAAAAGAAAGTGCATCATCAAAATCTTTTGCATCTTTTGGATCTATTGTAAATGTTAGCGTTTTACGCATGTCTCTACGTTTGGCAATTTCTTCAGCTTTTATAGCAGTATCTAAAGTATTTGCAAACTGTTCTACTTCTGCAGGGAATTCGTAAGGAAGTCCGTACTCTGCTAAAATGGAATGAATTTCGGTATTGTGTTCTCCTGGTTTTCCAAGAACATTGGTTATTTTACCAAATGGCGAATCTCTTTGATCTGGCCATTCTATAAATTCTACAATCACCTTATCGCCGTCTTGAGCATTGTTTATATTTTCCTTAGAAACAAAAAAATCTGTGTACATTCTAAAATCTGAAATACGAACAAATGCAAATGTCTTTTGAATTTCTACAACCCCAACAAAACTACTTTTATAGCGTTCTACTATTTTGGTTACTTCGCCTTCTAACTTTTTACTTTTTCTTCTTGGATATACATAAACTTCAACAATATCTTTATGAAAAGCTTTATTGAGTTTATTAAAGGGTACAAAAACATCATCTTCAAAACCTTCAATAATAATATACGCATTACCTCTACCCGTAACATCAACTTTACCGGTATGGTAACTTTTTGTAGATTCAATAGCTTTATATTTGCCTACTTCTTCTTCTATTATCCTTTTCTTTTCTTTTAATTCTACTAACCTTTTAATAAGTTCGTTTCTATCATTAGCATTTTCTATATGTAACTTAGCTGCAATCTCTTTATAGTTAAAACTCTTATTAGGTTCCTTTTCAAGTACCGTGAAAATACCTTTGGTAATTTCATTCTTTTTTTGACTTGAAGATTTTTTCTTTTTATTCGACATTAATTTTTAAAATTTTTGGAAAATTACAAATTATAATCCATAGCTTACCCAAAACTGAATGTAAACTAGATAATTTCCGTTTCATTTTAACTTATAAACAAGTATTAATTTAATATTTATTTATTTTATTTAAATTTAAAAAAAATGGTGATGATTATAGCTTGTTAATAGCGCTTACAATTTTATGTAGATATACTTGTTTTGTATAGCTAAAAGATTTTATTGACAATCTATACCAGCTACTATAAATTAAAAATCAGTAGCTTAAGTAAGTTATTAACGCATCTTAATAACCTTATTGATTGTAAATTTTTTAATAAGTAAATGTAAAGTTATTGTTAACTTCTCTTGTTGAATATGGCAACATCTATTTCGTATTTTTTTAAAAGTTTTAGAGGATTTTAAAAACTAGTTTTGTATTGCAATTTTTATTATTCTTATTAAAATTAACTAATTACTTCTTTTCATTAGGTTATCAACAAAATGTAATTTTAGCTAAGTTGCTAAGAAACAATGCAATTATCTTTTAAATAAATATTTATTGTTAACAAGCTAAATTATGTTGTGAAAGCATAGCTATTTGTACCTTTACCTTATAATAGAAGATGGTCTATAACTTATGCATGTAAGAAGTTTGGTAATATTACAAAGCGCTTTTTCATTAAATTAATAAAGTTTAGAGGGATAATTAAGATTATCCATGAAATTATGGCCATCTAATAAATACACAAACCATTTTATAAACTTATAAAGAATAATACATTATGAAAATTTCTATAGGTAACGATCACGCTGGTACAGAATATAAATTAGCCATTGTACGACTTTTAAAATCGATGCATATTGAGGTTAAAAATTATGGAACAGATAGTAATGATAGTGTTGATTATCCTGATTTTGTGCATCCTGTTGCTAAAGATGTTGAAACGAAGGAAGCTAACTTTGGCATCATAGTTTGTGGTAGTGGGAACGGCGCCTCTATGACGGCTAACAAACACCAAAGCGTTCGTTGTGCTTTATGTTGGACCAAGGAAATAGTAGCATTAGCCCGCCAACATAACGATGCTAATATTTTGAGTCTTCCTTCGCGTTATATATCTTTACCACAAGCTTTAGAAATGGTAAAAACCTTTTTGGACACCAAGTTTGAAGGCGGCAGACATGAAAGAAGAATAGAAAAAATTGCTTGCAATTAAATTAGATTATGGCACACAACCATGATCATGGTCACCACCACCACCCAGATTTAAAAGGAAGAAATCTTCTTATTTCTATTTTTTTAAATATCATCATCACCGTTGCACAAGTTATTGGCGGTTTAATTTCCGGAAGTCTTTCTTTATTATCAGATGCCCTCCATAATTTTAGTGATGTACTATCTTTAATAGTAAGTTATATTGCTGCAAAATTTGCAAAAAAGCAAGCTTCTACCAATAAAACCTTTGGATATAAACGAGCAGAAATTATAGCTGCTTTTGTTAATGCTGCTTCTTTAATAGTTGTTGCTATTATATTAATAAAGGAAGCTGTAGAACGATTTTTAAATCCACAATCTATTGCGTCTGATATTGTTATTTGGTTATCTCTTTTAGGAATTGCTGCTAATGGTTTTAGTGTTTTATTACTCAAAAAAGACGCCAAGTCTAATATGAATATGAAATCTGCTTACCTTCATTTATTGACAGATATGTTGGCCTCCGTAGCGGTTTTAGTAGGTGGTTTATTAATGAAATTTTATCAATGGTACTGGGTTGATGCTTTCCTAACTTTAGCCATAGCACTTTATTTAATTTATATGGGATACGATTTGTTAAAGGATTCTACTAGGGTTTTAATGTTGTTCACACCCAATACAATTCAAATTACTAAAATTGTAGAAGCCCTTCATAAGATTGATAAAATTAAAAATGTACACCATGTTCATATTTGGCAATTAAACGAAAATGAAGTGCATTTAGAGGCTCATATCGATTTTTATGAAGATATAAAATTATCAGATTTCGATCTTATTTTAGAACAAATTGAAGAAGAAGTATTCCATAATTTCGGAATTAATCACGTGAATATTCAACCAGAATTTGGCAAATGTGATAGTAAACATTTAATTGTTCAAGACTAATTTAATGTAGTTCATGTGCAATACGTAAGAATGATTAATTTTAATATTTATAGAGGAGTTGTTTTGAAGATGTAATAATTAACCCTGACGACTAACACGCTATTTCACGATCTTATCTAATAATCTAGGCAATGCTAAAAATATCAGTAAAAACATTTCAAGAATTGTCAATAACCGAGCTATATGAAATTCTGCAACTTCGCAGTGCTGTATTTGTTGTAGAACAAGATTGTGTGTATCAAGATTTAGATGGGAAAGACGAGAAGGCACTGCACGTAATTGGTTTTAAAGAAAACATAGTAGTCGCTTACACCCGTATTTTTAAAGCGGGAGCTTATTTTAAAGAGACGAGTATCGGCCGTGTTGTAGTTGCTGGTGACGTAAGAAAATATGGTTATGGCGTTGATATTATGAAAGCATCAATTGTGGCGATAAAAGAGAATTATAACGAAACGGCAATCCGAATCTCAGCACAAACCTATTTATTAAAGTTTTACACTTCATTAGGGTTTGTTAGGGTTGGAGAAGAATATTTGGAAGATGGTATTCCGCATGTAAATATGATGAAAACATAAAAAAGCACTTATTTTCATAAGTGCATTTCTAATTACTTATCTTAAATACTGTTTATAGTTTTATAGGCTCTTTATTAGATAGATTGATATCTTCAAGCATCATATCTGTGAACTTGTAATGACCTTTGGTGGTAATAATTCTAAATCGGTTGGACTGCATTCTACTAATGGTATCTAAAAAAAGCCATTTACTTTTTAATAATGTAGGCTTTTTGGACTTTAGACTAATTTCAAAATAGTATTTCCTTCCGTTCTTTTGGGCTACAATATCTGGTGTAATTTTCGAATCTGTACCTTTTCTTAAATATGATTTTGGGATATCATAACCTTCCATATCTGCTTTAATTTGTTCAAAGCCTGTAGCTTTCAAGTGTTGAATAGATTTTTCTAAAAATGTCTTGTTTTCTGTCTTGTCTGATGCTGTCATAATTCTTAAAATACAAAAATTTAATTAGAATTCCTATTTATTGATGTTGATTTTCAAGGATTTAATAAAATTTGAATCGAGAAAACAAGAAAATTAGTTAATTAATATTCTTTTAGGTAGCTATTTAACCACACAGCTCTATATCAGAAATACTGTTAAATTTGATCATCCTTTGGATTAGATTACGAAAAATAAGGTTTTTGCTTTTAGAATGATTTATAAGGTGGTAAAGTTCGTCTACAAACCCAGCTATGTGATGCTTACTTACCCAAGAATTTGATGTTTCAATCCAATATTTAACTTGAGGTATCATAAAGTGTAAAGCTTTAAAATTATAGCCTTTGTTACTTAATATTTGTGTTTTAAATTATTCTTTTGTAATAGGATTGTAGTCTTTATGTGCGTTATTCCTTCCCTTTTGCCATTCCATAGGGATACCACCAACGCCTTTGTGCTTCCTGCCGTTGGTGAGCCGCTGTCAGCGGCAAAAACGTTGGTCTGTTTCATTTGTCCGCTTCGTTTGTCATTCCGCAGGAATCCCTATTCCATTTGCAATTGCGATGGAATCTCAACCATGGCATTCCATTTGTCATTCTGAACGAATTACTATATGGTAAGGGACACTCCCATCGTGACAACCGTTGCTTACGTATAGAGCGGAAGCGTATACAAAAGAACTGCTCAGCTTTATAAAATGACTTCTTTTGTATATTTCATAATAATTGATACTACTTTTTATTCTTCTTACTCCAATCTAAAACTTCTGAAATTGTAGCCATTTTTTGGAGTATCATTCCTTTTTTGTCTATTAAAAATAAGGTCGGAGTTCCTATGACAGCGTAGTTTTCAAAATTGATACCGCCCATGCCTTTTAAATCGCAATACTTGTTTCCCCAAGGAAATTGTGCTGCGGCGTTTTTAAAAACGTCTTTGCTCAGGTCTGAGGATAGGCTTACAATTTCTAAACCTTGCGCAACTAACTCTTTGTAATTGGTTTTAAGGCCTGCCATCAACTCTTCGCATGGGCCACAACCCGATTGATAAAATACGAGTAGCGTGTATTTTCCTTTCATTTTTGATAGGTCTATTGTTTTTTCTACCTGGCTGTTCCCGTTTGCGTCGTCT
>Ga0209702_10005484_pt1 | contig 17204 bp, 15 predicted proteins | sample FRY01_FD_187210 | JGI IMG/M metagenome (GOLD analysis project Ga0209702, IMG submission 187210) | Freshwater microbial communities from Lake Fryxell liftoff mats and glacier meltwater in Antarctica - FRY-01 (SPAdes) (version 2) | ecosystem: Environmental > Aquatic > Freshwater > Ice > Glacier...
AGACGAAATGCTGGTTTGCGGTATGTCGCTGGGTTATGCGAATGAAGGGGCGCTGGTGAATACCTTTCGCACGCCGCGGGTGTCGGCGAGTGATTTCACAACCTGGCTGGAATAAACAGCGGCCCACAGTTTTCAATACGGCTTGCAGGTAAAGTCGACAGGTTATCAACTCAACATTTAATTTCTAATATGAACCTCACCACAACCTCTTCCGGCCTGCAATTCGAAGACATCGTTTTAGGCACCGGTGCCATCGCCAAGGCTGGCCAAAACGTCAGCGTGCATTACACCGGCTGGCTCTACAACGACGGCGTACAAGGCGCCAAATTTGACTCGAGCAAAGACCGTGGCCAGCCGTTTCAGTTTTCGCTCGGCGCTGGACAAGTCATCAAGGGCTGGGACGAAGGCGTGCAGGGCATGTCGGTGGGCGGCACGCGCCGCCTGGTTATTCCTGCAGAGCTGGGCTACGGCGCACGCGGTGCAGGTGGTGTGATTCCGCCGAATGCTACGCTGTTGTTCGAGGTTGACTTTTTGGGTTGAGCATAATTAAGGCGAGCGCTGTGGGCACTTCAAGAAATTCAAATTTCCGGGATGAAGTGCAAGGCGCACGGAGCGCAGGATACCGGAATGCACTTGTGTGCATGAGGATTCCGGGCACCGCCGAATGCCACGCGTTCGCTCACGCTCAGTGCCGCAATTCGCCCGGAAAATGAATTTATTGAAGTGCCCATGATCATCACCAGCCTGCTTGATACCGATCTGTACAAATTCACCATGATGCAGGTGGTGTTGCACCAGTTTCCGGGTGCGGAGGTGGAGTATCGGTTCAAGTGCCGCAACACGGCTAACCTGGCGCCTTATGCCAACGAGATACGCGAAGAAATTCGCAGTTTGTGCAGCCTGCAGTTCCAGGATGCCGAGCTGGCTTACCTTAAGACGATGCGCTTTATTAAAAGCGATTTCATTGATTTTTTAGGGCTGTTCCGGCTCAATGAAAAGTACGTCAGCGTGACGGCGTTGCCAACAGGCGAGATTGAGGTCTCGATCAAGGGGCCTTGGCTGCACACGATATTGTTTGAGATTCCGGTGCTGTCCATCATCAACGAGGTGTACTTTCGCAACACGCAAAAGCAGCCCGATTATCAGGAAGGCCGCACACGCCTGACCACCAAAATTGCGTTGCTGCAAGCTGATGGCATGCAAGCCTTAAAAATAGCTGACTACGGCACGCGCCGCCGTTTTGGCAAAGTCTGGCATGAAGAGGTGTTGCGGACCCTGAGCACCAGGCTGGGTGCCGGTACGTCAGGACAGTTCGCGGGAACCAGCAACGTGCTGTTTGCCATGAAACTGGGACTGACACCGCTTGGCACGATGGCCCATGAATACTTGCAGGCTTGCCAGGCCCTCGGACCGCGCCTGCGTGACAGCCAGGTGTTTGGCTTTGAATCCTGGGCCAAAGAGTACCGGGGTGATTTGGGCATTGCCCTGTCAGACGTGTATGGCATGAGTGCATTTTTGCGTGACTTTGACATGTATTTCTGCAAGCTGTTTGACGGTACGCGCCACGACAGCGGCGACCCATTTCAGTGGGGTGAGCGCATGATTGCGCACTACCTGAAAAACCGCGTTGACCCGAAAACCAAAATACTCATCTTCAGCGATGGCCTGACTGTGCCGCGCACTATTGAGCTCTACCAGCAGTTCAAGGGGCGCTGTCAGCTGGCCTTTGGTATTGGCACCAATCTGACCAATGACCTGGGTTACGAGCCCTTGCAAATCGTGATCAAAATGATTCGCTGCAACGGGCAACCTGTAGCCAAACTGTCAGATACCCCGACAAAAAACATGTGTGATGATGAAAAATATCTGGCCTATCTGCGCCAGGTGTTTGAGATCGAAACCCCTTGATCTTTAAGACCATTTAATAAAAACGAAATTTTTCATGAAATTCTTACGCCGTTGCGGCCTGGTTTTGTTGGCTGCGTTATTACCCAGCCTGTCTTTTGCCGCAGAGTTTGATGGCTCGCGTTTAAACCTGTTGTGGGCTATCCCATTTGCTGGTAGTTTGTTGTCAATAGCGCTGATGCTTATGATGGTTTCTGGCCTCTCATTTCTCTTCGCACCACAATTTAAAGCGGGTAACGCAGTAATCAGTTTTCAGCGGCACCGATGCAAGAGGCAGCGAAACTTTTTGCAGGCATCTTTGTGAACATCATTGCGGTGATTGCGATGCGCAAAGCTGGCGCCAATGGGTCTTGTGGCGCGATTGTCGCGGGTATTACCCGGCCAGACGGCTCACCTGACCTTGCGATGTACTTTCGGGCCACTGGATTGTTGAGTTCGTTCGTGGACAGTGCACCGACGCCCAGCTTCTTTAGCTGTTTGGCCTGGTGTTTTAGTATTTTGATTCCGCTTTTCATCATCATGACCTTTTTCTGGTTTAGGTAAAACACTATGAACAAACCCAAAATTTTAGTGGTGCGGGCAATATTTCCTGAAGTTATTGCCAGGCTGAAGCAGCATTTCGAGGTGACATCCAACCCCGCGGACGAGATTTGGTCAAAAACGCAACTGATCGGGAAGCTGCAGGGCCACCATGGCGTTTTCACCACCGGCGGTGAGCGCATTGATGCCGAAGTTGTTTCGCAGTGCCCGGATTTGAAAATTTGCGCCAATATGGCGGTGGGCTACAACAATTTTGATATTCCGGCCATGACAGCGGCCGGTGTGATGGCCACCAACGCGCCTGATGTCCTGACTGAAACCACAGCCGATTTTGGTTTTGCATTGTTAATGGCCACCGCCCGGCGTGTGACAGAAAGTGAGCATTACCTGCGCGCTGGCCAATGGACGAAATGGCGCTATGACATGTTTGCCGGTAGCGACATTCATGGCAGCACACTGGGTATTTTGGGTATGGGTCGCATAGGGCAGGGCATTGCCAGGCGTGGCGCCCATGGCTTCGGCATGAAAGTTATTTATCACAACCGCTCGCGCTTGAGTGCTGAGCTGGAAACGCAATGCAAGGCCAGTTACGTCAGCAAAGATGAGCTGCTAAAAACCGCGGACCACGTGATGCTGGTCGTGCCTTATTCCCCAGAGTCGCACCACACCATCGGCGCCGCTGAGCTGGCACTGATGAAGCCCTCCGCCACACTGATCAATATCGCGCGCGGCGGTATTGTCGATGACGCGGCACTGGCCGCTGCCTTGCGCGGCAATCGCATCGCAGCCGCCGGGCTGGACGTGTTTGAGGGAGAACCCAACGTACACCCTGATTTGCTGACCGTCCCCAACGTGGTCCTCACGCCGCACATCGCCAGCGCGACGTTACCCACGCGTTTGGCCATGGCCAACCTGGCGGCAGACAATCTCATCGCTGTTTTAACCGGAAAAGAAGCCTTGACACCCTTGAATTCACCCTTGAACTCACGTTTAAAGCGAACTCTGGATCAATCAAATCCGGCGCAAGCAGCTCCTGATAATGTAGCATGACTGAATCTGGATTCTATGCCCTGGTAGCACTGCTGGTGGTTAACCTGCTGCTCGTACTCTGGCTGCTGTTCAAAAAATCACCCGACAATACAAAAGCAGAACTACAGGCACTGATCCACGCAGGCAACGACAGGATTGAGCGCGAGGTACGCCGGGAAATTCTTGACAATGGCCGCACCAATCGGCAAGAGCTCAGCACCACATTTGCTACCTTTCAGCAGATCTTGACGCAGCAAAGTGCCGAGGCTATTCGTACCCAAAACACGCAGATCGACGCTTTTGGCCAGCAACTGGCGCTGTTGCAAAAAACGCTGTCAGACACGATCGTCATGCAATTGCAATCGGTCAGCGAATCCAATGTCCGCCGCATGGGCGAGGTACGTGAAACGCTTGAAAAGCAGCTCGCCCAATTGCAAGCCACCAACTCGGCCAAGTTGGATGAGATGCGCAAAACTGTCGATGAAAAGCTGCAAACCACGCTGGAAACGCGGCTGGGCGAAAGCTTCAAGCAAGTCGCTGACAGGCTGGAGCAAGTCCATAAGGGCCTGGGGGAAATGCAAACGTTGGCGCAAGGCGTGGGCGACCTGAAGCACTTGCTCACGAACGTCAAAACGCGCGGTATTTTTGGTGAAGCGCAACTCTCTGCGTTGCTGGAACAAGTGTTTACTGTTGACCAGTACGCGGCCCAGGTTGTTACCCAGCCCGGCAGTAAAAACAGCGTTGACTTTGCCATCAAGCTGCCGGGCCGTTCAGATTCAGGCGAGCCGCTGTGGCTGCCGATTGATGCGAAGTTTCCGAACGAAGACTACGAGCGTTTGCTGGATGCGCAGCAACGCGCAGACGTGCAAGGCGCTGAGGCGGCGGGCAAAGCGCTTGAAATGCGCATCCGGCTGGAGGCCAGGTCGATCTGTGACAGATACATTGCGCCACCGTACACCACAGACTTTGCGATTTTGTTTTTACCCACCGAAGGCCTGTACGCCGAAGTGCTGCGCCGCCCAGGCTTGATGGAAAGTTTGAGCCGCGACTACCGCATCACGCTGGCCGGGCCAACCACTTTACTGGCGATGCTGAGTTCACTACAAATGGGTTTCAGAACGCTGGCGCTTGAAAAACGCTCCAGCGAAGTGTGGCAGGTATTGGGCGCGGTAAAAACCGAGTTCGGCAGGTTTGGCGATGTGCTGGCGAAAATCAAATCAAATGCTGAAACCATGCTCAACACCGTCAGCAGCGCCGAACAGCGCAGCCGCGTGATGGGCAAGGCCTTGCGCAATGTGGAGGCGCTGCCTGAGATCGATTCTGCACGCTTGCTGCCTCCGGACAAAGAGTTTGACGCCTGAACTTGCACGCCTGATTTTCGCGCAAATTTGCCTTCACGCCTGCATGGCGGGCACACGCATGGCAGCACCGCTGCTGGCCTTGCAGCAAGGTTACAGCCCGCTGGCAGTCGGTGTGTTGCTGGCACTGTTTGCACTGACACAGGTTCTTTTGGCATTGCCTGCCGGGCGTTTTGCTGACCGACATGGCCTGAAGCGGCCGTTTGGTTTTAGCGTGCTGGTTGCCTGCACAGGCGCTGGCCTGGCGGTGGCCTTTCCGGTATTTCCAGTTCTGTGTTTGTCTGCCTTACTGACAGGTGGTGCAACGGGTTGTGCCGTCATTGCCATGCAGCGCCATGTGGGCCGGGCTGCCAGTGGTGCCACGCAACTGCGGCAAGTTTTTAGCTGGCTGTCCATTGGCCCGGCGATGTCAAATTTTGTTGGGCCGTTTTCAGCCGGGTTGCTGATTGACCACGCTGGCCCCTCCGCTGGTAGCTTGTGGGGCTACCAAGCCGCCTTTTTATTGATGGCCGTGCTACCGCTGGCCGGCTGGTTTTTAGTAAAGCGCACCCGTGAATTGCCACCCGTACTGACACAGACTGACGGCAGCCAGCCCAAAGCCTGGGACTTGCTGCGCGAGCCGAAATTTCGTCGCCTGATGATGGTGAACTGGTTTTTGTCGTCGTGCTGGGATGTGCATACCTTTGTGGTGCCCGTGCTGGGGTTTGAGCGCGGTATCAGCGCGTCCGTTATCGGCTCCATTTTGGGTGCGTTTGCCCTGGCTGCTGCCGCCATTCGCCTCGTCATGCCGCTACTTGCCGCGCACTTGCGTGAATGGAAAGTGCTGGTAGTTGCCATGCTGGCAACAGCCGTTCTGTTTGGTTTTTATCCTTTGATGCCTTCAGCATTGGCGATGGGCATGTGCTCCATATTGTTGGGCTTTGCACTGGGGGCGGTGCAGCCCATGATCATGAGCATGCTGCACCAGATCACCCCTGAGGCGCGGCATGGTGAGGCGCTTGGGTTGCGTTTGATGGTGATCAACGCGTCAAGCGTGGCCATGCCTATTTTGTTTGGCTCTGCGGGCGCGGTGGCCGGCGTAGCGGCGGTGTTTTGGCTGACAGGTGCGGCGGTAGGCTTGGGCTCGCGAGCTGCCTGGGGTCTTAAAGTTGATAAAACGTCTTGATAATGTCCCAGGCTTCTTGCGGCTCATCCACGTAATGAAACAGCTTCAAATCTTGGGGCGATATGGTGCCTTCTTCAATCAGCACATCAAAGTTGATCAAGCGTTTCCAGTAGCTTGATCCAAACAACACAATCGGCAGAGCTTTCGCTTTGCTCGTTTGCACCAGCGTGATGACTTCAAACAGCTCATCGAGCGTGCCAAACCCGCCAGGGAAGGCCACCAGTGCTTTAGCCCGCATCATGAAATGCATTTTGCGCAGCGCAAAATAGTGAAACTTGAAATTTAAAGAAGGCGTGATGTATTTGTTGCCTGATTGCTCATGCGGCAACACAATATTCAGCCCCACTGTGGGTGCGCCCAGCTCATGCGCGCCCCGGTTGGCCGCTTCCATAATCCCCGGCCCGCCGCCAGTGCAGATAAACAGCTGGTCCGCTAAAGGCAAGGCGTTGCTGTGCTCCGCGACCAGGCGCGCAAACAGGCGTGCCTGGTCGTAGTAGTAAGCGTTGCGGGTGTGGCGCTGCGCGACCATCAGGGCATCTTTCGCATCAAGCAGCGCTGCAGAATCAGCTTCAGCCGCCTGGATTTTTGCCAGATTGGCCTCTGCTGCAGCCAAAGACGCGCTGGCTGTTTCAGGCGCGGGGAAGCGGGCGCTGCCAAACACCACCACGGTGCTTTCAATGCCCTGTTCGCTCTGACCCAAATCGGGTTTGAGCATTTCCAGCTGAAAGCGGATGCCGCGCGTTTCACGCCGGAGCAGAAATTCCGGGTCAGCGAAGGCCAGTCGGTAGGCGTCGGAGTCCAGTGCGGAGCCATCGCGCGCATGGGCTTGCAGTTCCGCCCAGGCGTTCGCTAGTCGACTGACGGATAGGTCTTGTGATTGGTCCATAGGTGATTGTTGATCCAGCAGAAATCAATAAGGGGCAGCAATCGTCAAAGTTAAAAGGGCTCCGATGGAGCCCTTTTCATACATTGTGCGCCTGTTAAACCCGTTTGCGGTATTCACCGGTACGGGTGTCAATCTCGACCACATCACCTTGCGCCACAAAAATTGGCACGCCGATTTCAAAGCCGGTGGCAATCTTGGCCGGCTTGAGCACTTTGCCAGAGGTGTCGCCTTTGACGGCGGGCTCGGTCCAGGTGACTTCGCGCTCGACGTTGGTCGGCAGCTCAACCGAAATCGCTTTGCCTTCGTAAAAAACGACTTCGAGTTCCATGCCGTCTTGCAGATAGTTGAGCGAATCGCCCATGTTTTCGGCTTCGACTTCGTACTGGTTGTAGTCCGCGTCCATGCAGATGTACATCGGGTCAGCAAAGTAGGAGTAGGTGCAGTCTTTTTTGTCCAGAATGACCTGGTCAACCTTGTCATCGGCTTTGAACACGTTTTCCGTGCCGAAGCTGCCGATCAGGCTTTTTAGCTTCATGCGCACGGTAGCCGAGTTGCGGCCGCCACGGCTGTATTCGGTCTTGAGCACCACCATCGGGTCTTTGCCGTGCATGATGACGTTGCCGGCGCGAATTTCTTGAGCGATTTTCATAAAAGTATTTCGATTAGCTTGTGATGGTCTTTAGAGGGGCCGCCAGATTGGCAAAGCCTCTGATTTTAGCGGGTTTTTGCAGCATATTCGAGCAAGTTGGCGGACAGGCTCTGCTGCTCTGCCAGCCGGGCAAGGGCGTGGCCTGCTGTTTGTTGCCAGGCAGGCAGATCAGGCAGCGGCGGCAAAGTCTCACCAGCCGGGCCATTCCATGCCTGGTAAAAAGCCCGCAAAGGGGCGGGTGCGCCCATCATGTCCAGGAAAGCCTCCAGCTTGGGCCCGTGCGCGCCGTCATCCTGCGGATAAATCTGCCAGACAAAGGGCTTGCCTGCCCAGATGGCCCGAACAATCGAGTCTTCACCCCGTACAAAGTTGATGTCGCTGGCCCAGAGAAGGTGGTCAAAGTCCGTTTGACTGAGCAGTGGCAGATATGAAATTGATAGCTTTTTACCCCTATATTCATTGCGCTGGAGGCTAATTTGATGGGTATTCTCGGGTGTTTTTTCTACTTTCAATGCTTTGACGACTTCTTTCACGGCGTTGTTTGCGCGTCCAGCCGTTACCAGCAGGCGCACAGGCTTCCCATCGATACCGTTTTGTGCCAAATGCTGCAGCAATGTGGTCAGGGCAGGCGGCTCGTAGCAGAACAATGACACCAGCACTTCGCCGTTTTGAGCTTGCCAATCGATACCTTGCTGCTTTAGCCACGCCGCACGGTCAAAGGCTGCATGACGTTCAAGCAAGTCAGGCTCACGCAGCAAGCCACCGGTATCCGGTGTGAAGCCGGGGTAGTAAAACACCTTGTGCCAGCCTTTGGCCGGGCCGCTGCTGACCAAACTCGTTAAACCATGGTTACGGGGGACATAAGCCTCTGCAGACAGGTATTCGAGGTTGATCCAGAGCGGTTTAAGACGTATTTTTTGGCCTCCAGACCCATGAATACGTGTGCAAGCAGCTATAAATTCAGGCGCAATTTCGCAGCCAAAGGCTTCAACCAAAACAGCACAGGGGGCTGTGTCCAATATGCTGACATCGATGGATTCAGTCCAGTGCAGCACCTGCACGCCTTCGCAACCAGCGGGTGCCATCCAGGTCAGGGCACTGGCATCATCAACCCACAGCCGAACCCGCTGGCCTCTGGCAGCCAGGTCTGCAGACAGACGCCAGCAAATGCCGATGTCACCAAAGTTATCAATGACCTTGCAGAAAATATCCCATTGCAGGTTTGCCATCCCCAGATTGTCCACAATACGACATGTCCAAAGATTTTGAATTTGCGCCTGAACTGCTTGAAGAAGTCGCTGCGCTGCCTGCCTTGCCGGGTGTGTACCGCTACTTTGATGCCGAAGGCGGCGTGCTGTACGTCGGCAAGGCGCGTAACCTGAAAAAACGCGTAGCTAATTACTTTCAAAAAAACCACGGCGGCACGCGCATCGGCCACATGGTGACCAAAATTGCGCGTATGGAAACTACTGTGGTGCGCAGCGAGGCCGAGGCGCTGTTGCTGGAGAACAACCTGATCAAAACGCTCAACCCGCGTTTTAATATTTTGTTCCGTGACGACAAAAGCTATCCGTATTTAAAGCTGGCAACCCATGAGTTTGCAAGAGTGGCCTACTACCGTGGCGCGGTTGAAAAAAAGCACAAATATTTTGGCCCCTACCCCAGCGCCTGGGCGGTGAAAGAAAGTATTTTGCTGCTGCAAAAAGTCTTCAAACTGCGCACCTGTGAAGACACAGTCTTCAACAACCGCAGCAGGCCGTGTTTGCTGTACCAGATCAAACGCTGCTCTGCGCCGTGTGTGGGCCACATCACGGCTCAAGATTACGCACAGGATGTGGTCAATGCTGAAAAGTTTTTGCAGGGTGAAACGCAAGAGATATTGACCGGCCTGGAGCAAAACATGCTGGCTCATGCCGAGAAGCTGGAGTTCGAGAAGGCCGCCGAGCTGCGCAACCAGATGTCGGCGCTGTCCAAGGTCTTGCACCAGCAATCGATGGAAATCGGCGGTGACAAGGATGTGGACATATTGGCCGTGAAAGTGCAGGGCGGCAAAGCCTGCGTTAACCTGGCGATGGTGCGCGGTGGACGGCATTTGGGTGACAGGCCGTACTTTCCGACGCATATTGAAAACGCGGTGGACGTGGCTGAACTGGACGCCGAGGTCGATGCTGAAGATAGCTTGGCAACAAGCGCCAAGTCGCTGGAAGCACTGGTGCTAGAGGCCTTTATCGCCCAGCACTACATCGACGTACATGTTCCGCCCATGCTGGTGTGCAGCGAGCCGGTTGATAAAGAACTGATTGCCGCATTGATTGCGCAGAGCGGCGTGAAGTTTGCCGCCATTCACCAGCCGCGTGAGCAGCGTCGCATCTGGCTGGACATGGCGATGAAAAACGCTGAGTTGCAACTGGCACGCCTGCTGGCAGAGCAGGGCAGCCAGCAAGCCCGTACCCGGGCGCTGGCCGAGGCGATGGACTTGTCGCTCGATGATTTGGCGACCCTGCGAATTGAATGTTTTGATATTTCACACACGGCGGGTGAAGCCACCCAGGCATCGTGCGTCGTCTTTCACGAACACAAAATGCAAAGCGCCCAATACCGTCGTTACAACATTGAAGGCATCACGCCGGGCGACGACTACGCCGCCATGCGGCAAGTCTTGACCCGCCGCTACAGCAAGCTGGCGGAGGCGGTTAGAAATAACGATGCGCGTCTGCCAGACCTGGTGCTGGTCGACGGCGGCAAAGGTCAAGTGTCAATGGCGCGTGAGGTGTTTACTGAACTGGGTTTAGACCTTGGGCTGATCGCCGGTGTTGAAAAAGGCGAGGGCCGCAAGATCGGCCTGGAAGAGCTGGTGTTCGCCGACGGCCGCGACAAAATTTACCTGGGCCGCGACTCGGCCGCGTTGATGCTGATTGCGCAAATCCGCGACGAAGCCCACCGCTTTGCCATCACGGGTATGCGGGCCAAGCGGGCTAGCGTGCGCACGGGCGCCAGCAAGCTGGAAGACATTGAGGGCATCGGCCCGAAGCGCCGCGCCAGCTTGCTGCAGCGCTTTGGCGGCATACGCGCCATTGCCTCGGCCAGCGCTGAAGACATTGCCACGGTCGACGGTATTTCAAAAGAGCTGGCCGGGGAGATTTACCGGGCGCTGCATTGAAAAGGGATTGAAAAAGCACTGGAAGATGCTTCAAAAAGCATAACGAGCCTGTTTTACAGTGCCAAATATGCTTCCAGCTCAATAAAAACGGGTGTAAGAAGCTATCAAATGAGTAGCGTGTGCGGTCATGCCAAAATGCACCATGAAGTTCTGGACCATTCCCACCATCATGACCTGGACGCGCATCATTGCGATTCCTCTTATCGTCGGTGTTTTTTACCTGGACATCCCGGAAGAAAGACGCAATCTGATAGCGTCGGTGATGTTTGTTGTGTTTGCCGCTACCGATTGGCTGGACGGCTATCTGGCTCGCAAAATGAACCAGACCTCATCTTTTGGCGCTTTTCTGGACCCTGTGGCCGACAAGTTTCTGGTTTGCGCAGCGCTCCTGGTACTGGTGCATTTGCAGCGCGCCGACGTGTTTGTGGCGCTTATCATCATTGGCCGCGAGATTGCCATTTCGGCCCTGCGCGAATGGATGGCAATGATTGGGGCGACCAAAAGCGTGGCAGTCCATATGATTGGCAAGGTCAAGACCGCTGTGCAAATGACGGCGATTCCTTTCTTGCTGTACGACGGCCAATTGTTGGGCGTGATTGATACCCATGTGTGGGGCACCTGGCTGATTTGGGCCTCGGCGATATTGACGGTGTGGTCGATGATCTACTACTTGCAAAAAGCGATTCCTGAAATCCGCAAGCAAGCCAAATAATCGGTGGCTGAAAACCCGCAGTTTGCTGTAAGCGCCAGCCGGTTGCTCCGGGCCATGCCCGTGGTTTTCGTGCTTATCTGGAGTACCGGCTTTGTGGTGGCCAAATATGGCTTGCCTTATGCGCCGCCGCTTACTTTTCTGTCGATTCGCTACGCTTTGTCGCTGCTGTGTTTTCTAATCTGGATTGGGCTGGCGCGCGTATCGTGGCCAAGCGGCAGGCAGCAGTGGTTGCACCTGGCGGTCAGCGGTGTGTTGATTCATGCGGGCTACCTGGGCGGTGTGTGGATGGCCATCAAGGCGGGAATGGGTTCGGGGCTGGCGTCGCTGATGGTGGGATTGCAGCCGGTGTTGACGGCGGTGTGGGTGTCTACCATGGCATCGACTGACGGTGGTGCAGAAAAAGTCACGCAGCGCCAGTGGCTGGGCCTGGCTCTTGGCCTGGGCGGTTTGGTGTTGGTGGTGTCGCAAAAATTTGGCAGCACGCAGGAAGTCACCGCTTTCACGCTGGCGGCCATCACCATCGCACTGCTCAGCATCACTGTTGGCACGCTGTACCAAAAGCGCTTTGTGCAGCCTGCTGACGTACGTGGTGCCAACGCGGTGCAAATTGCAGCGGCGTTTGCTGTCACACTGCCGCTGGCGCTGTTTGAAACAGAAACCGTGACCTGGACACCTCAATTCATGGGTGCACTGGCCTGGTCAGTGCTGGTGCTGACGTTGGGCGGCAGTTCGCTGTTGTACATGCTGATTCAACGCGGCGCTGCAACGGCTGTGACCAGTTTGCTGTACCTGGTGCCGCCCTGTACGGCGCTGATGGCTTGGCTGCTGTTTGCCGAGCCGATAACGGCAGCCACAGTTTTGGGTACAGCGATTACCGCTTTCGGTGTGAGCCTGGTCGTGCGCGCTGCAAGGCCGTAAGCTCAGCCCACCACGGCTCACTGGCAAATTCAGCCACCTGCGGCAATGAAAAATTTAGGCAATTTCTCAGTCACAAAAACTCAAGGCCCAGCCGGGCTGCTGCATACCCGTATGGGCGGCAGTGGCCCGCCATTGCTGCTGCTGCACGGCCATCCGCAAACACATGCCATGTGGCATTTGGTAGCACCCGCGCTGGCCAGGCATTTCACAGTCGTCATGATGGATTTGCGCGGCTACGGCGATTCAACCCGACCGCAAAGCGACGTGGAGCACGTGGCGTATTCAAAGCGCGCGATGGCGCTGGATGCAGCGGCAGTGATGCAGCACTGCGGCTTTGAACAGTTTGGCGTGCTGGCGCATGACCGGGGTGCGCGTGTGGCGCATCGGCTGGCGCAAGACCTGCCTTCGCGCGTTACACGCATGCTGCTGCTCGACATTGCGCCCACATTGGCGATGTATGAAAACACCACCCAAACCTTTGCTACCGCCTATTGGCACTGGTTTTTTCTGATTCAACCGCCGCCGCTGCCTGAAGCGCTGATCGAATCCGACCCGGTGCGCTACCTGCGTAACGTGATGGGCAACCGCCATGCAGGCCTGGCGGCATTTGCACCTGATGCGCTGGCTGAATACGAACGCTGCGTCCAAATAGCAGGTACAGCCCACGCGATTTGCGAAGACTACCGTGCATCGGCGACGATTGACTTGGCGCATGATCGCGCCGATATCGCTTCTGGCAACAAACTTGTACAGCCCCTCAAAGTTTTGTGGGGTGAGCATGGTGCTGTCGGCCAATGTTTTGATGTGTTGGCGTTGTGGCGCGACCGGGCGACCCAAGTAACCGGGAGCAGTTTGCCTTGCGGCCATTACATTGCCGAAGAAGCAGCTGAGCTTTTGATCCCTCAAGTCTTGAATTTTTTTATCAACGAAGCCAACAACGAAAGAGATGACCATGAGTAAAAAACGTATCGCCGTTATCGCCGGTGACGGCATTGGCAAAGAGGTGATGCCTGAAGGCGTTCGCGTGATGGACGCAGCGGCACGCAAATTCGGTATTGACCTGCAGTTTGACCAGTTTGACTTTTCAAGCTGGGACTATTACGAGAAGCACGGTCAAATGCTGCCTGACAACTGGAAAGACCAGATCGGCGACCACGACGCCATTTACTTTGGTGCGGTAGGCTGGCCTGACAAAATCGCCGACCATGTGTCGCTTTGGGGCTCACTGCTTTTGTTCCGCCGTGAGTTTGACCAATACATCAATCTGCGCCCCGCACGCTTGATGCCCGGCATCATTGCTCCCGTGGTGCGGCGTGATGGCACGGCTCGCGCGCCCGGAGAGATTGACTTTTACATCGTGCGTGAAAACACCGAAGGCGAATACTCCAGCATTGGCGGCAGAGCCTTTCCTGGCACTGAGCGTGAGTTTGTGTTGCAAGAATCCGTCTTCACCCGTATCGGTGTTGATCGCGTCCTTAAATTTGCGTTTGAGCTCGCTCAGTCGCGGCCTAAAAAGCATTTGACCAGTGCCACCAAGTCCAACGGTATTTCAATTTCCATGCCGTATTGGGATGAACGCGTGGTGGAGATGGCGAAAAACTATGCAGACATCCGTCTCGATAAATTTCACATCGACATCCTGACCGCACATTTTGTGCAGAGGCCAGACTTTTTCGACGTGGTGGTTGCCAGCAATTTGTTTGGCGACATTTTGAGTGACCTCGGACCTGCTTGCACCGGCACCATAGGGATTGCACCTAGCGCCAACCTGAATCCCGAGCGCAAGTTTCCGTCGCTATTTGAGCCCGTGCATGGCTCAGCACCAGATATTGCAGGCCAACAGATCGCCAACCCTATCGGGCAAATCTGGTGCGGCGCGATGATGCTGGAGTTTTTGGGCCACAAAGAGGCTCATGATGCGGTGCTCGCCGCTATTGAAAAAGTCCTGGCGCCAGGCAGTGGCGCACCGCGGACGCCCGACCTGGGCGGGACGGCATCGACAGCCGATGTGGGCAAGGCAATTGCGGCCGCCTTGGATTAACGAGCCGATTTTACGCTTTTGTCAAGCATAAAAATTACAAAACCCGCCCTTGCTGTGTCTTGAGGCGTAAAAAAAAGGGACTAGAATCCGCTCCCGCATGGCTACAAAATAAATGTCGTATTGACACACTCGATGTCCATGGCTTTAATGATGTTCAGCAGCTAAACTGCACATGCCGCTTCTCGTTGATGTCTTCAGTCGATATCCAGGAAGCAGTTTTTTTAAAGACAACCAGATTAACTATTAACGAGGGACCCCTTGTGAACAAGACAGAACTGATCGAACACATTGCCAAGCACGCCGATATTTCCAAAGCTGCTGCCACCCGCGCACTTGAATCCACCATCGGGGCAGTCAAAACAACCCTGAAAAAAGGAGGCTCCGTGTCTCTGGTGGGTTTTGGTACTTTTGCCGTGACCCGACGTGCTGCTCGCGTTGGCCGCAACCCGCGCACCGGCGATGCGATTAAAATCAAGGCCGCCAAAGTTCCAAAGTTCCGTCCAGGCAAAGCGCTCAAGGATGCTTTGAACTGATACGGAATTGACTTCAAGAATTTCAAATATTTAGGGCGGGGTGCTTAGCTCAGTTGGTAGAGCAGCGCCCTTACACGGCGTAGGTCGGCGGTTCGAGCCCGTCAGCACCCACCAACCGCCCCGGATAGTTGCAAATCCTGATCCAAGGCGAACATCCAGTTTGCCTTTTTTTTGGCGCACGTAAATTTTTTTGACCGCTGCACAGGACTTTTCTGATGTTTGATTTCATTCGTAAGCACGCCAAGATCACCATGGGGCTGCTATTTTTGTTGATCGTGCCGTCCTTCGTCCTGTTTGGTCTCGATGGTTACGGTAATTCGCAAGACAAAAGCCCGGTGGTCGCCAAAGTCGATGGCCAGACGATTCTTCAAACCGAATGGGACAGGGCGCACCTGAACGAGGTCGACAAGCTCAGAGCTTCCATGCCGTCGCTCGATGCCAAACTGTTTGATTCACCCGAAGCGAGATACGCCACGCTGGAGCGATTGGTGCGTGACCGTGTTCTGGCTGCAGCAGCCACAAAATTAAAGCTCAACACCAATGATCAGCGGCTGGCGCGCGAGCTACAAAGTAACCCTGAGATCGCCGCCTTGCGCCGCCCTGACGGTACGCTGGACATGCAGCGCTACAAACAACTGCTGGGCGCGCAGGGCTTGAGCCCCGAGATGTTTGAAGCCAATGTACGTGCTGACCTGTCAACCCGGCAGGTACTGATGGGCGTGATAGGTACCGGATTTTCCTCAAATGTGGCGGCGGACACTGCACTCAATGCCTATTTTGAAAAACGTGAGATTCAAATTGCCCGTTTTGCAACCGCCGATTACGCCGTCAAACTGAACCCGTCCGATGCCGACCTGGAGCAGTTTTACAAGGCCAACGCCAACCTGTTTCAAGCGCCTGAGCAGGCTAATATTGAATACGTATTATTTGATGTCGAGACAATCAAGAAAAGTATCGTGGTTGCCGAGGCTGATCTCAAAAGCTACTACGACCAGAATGTCCAGCGCCTGAGCGGCAAGGAAGAGCGCCGGGCCAGCCACATCCTGATTGCATCACCTAAAAGCGCGCCCGAGGCAGATCGCCAAAAAGCCAAAACCAAAGCCAGCGAGTTGGTCGCCCAGGTTAAAAAATCACCTGATTCTTTTGCTGAGGTGGCACGCAAGAATTCACAAGACCCCGGCTCTGCACCAGCGGGTGGTGACCTCGACTTTTTTGCCCGTGATGCGATGGTCAAACCATTTTCAGATGCCGCATTTGCCATGAAAAAAGGCGATGTCAGCGATGTTGTGGAGTCTGAATTTGGCTACCACATCATCAAACTCACAGACATCAAAGCGCCCAAACAGCGCAGCTTTGAAGAGATGAAGCCCGAGCTGGAAGCGGACATCAAAAAGCAGCAAGCGCAGAAGAAATTCACTGAAACCGCTGAAGCCTTTACCAACTCTGTGTACGAGCAGGCCGACAGTTTAAAACCCACCGCCGACCGCTTGAAGCTTGAGATAAAAACCGCCACAGGCATCACGCGTCAACCAACCCCAGGCGCATCGGGCGCGCTGGCCAATGCCAAATTCCTGAACGCGATTTTTACCGCTGATACGATTGAGAAAAAACGCAACACTGAGGCGGTTGAGGTGGCCTCCAATCAATTGATTTCTGGCCGTATCACGCAGTACACAGCTGCGCGTACCCGTCCGCTGGCTGAAGTCAAAAACATCGTGCGCCAGCGCTGGCTGGCCATGCGCGGCGCAGAAGAAGCCCGCAAAGACGGCATCGCAAAACTCGCTGCCTGGAAAGCCTCACCAGCCACTGCTGCATTATCAGAAATGCTGGCCGTATCACGCGACCAGCCGCAAAAGCAGCCCATGCAAGTCGTCGATGCAGCGCTACGCGCCGACGCATCAGCGTTGCCCGCATTGGCAGGTGTTGACCTGGGCGCGCAAGGCTACGTGATTGTCAAAGTCCTCAAAGTTCTGCCGCGAGAAGCGTCGCTGCAAGCCCAAGCCCAGCAAGAACGCACACAGTACACCCAGTGGTGGACATCAGCCGAGAGCCTAGCCTATTACAACACGCTCAAAGACCGCTTCAAGACCGAAATCAAAGTAGCCAAGCCGGTACGCGCAAAAGCCGATCAACTGCCAGGCACCGAGACCACGACCACACAGTAGCCGCTATAATCCAAATTCTACGGTGGCTGTAGCTCAGTTGGTAGAGTCCAGGATTGTGATTCCTGTTGTCGTGGGTTCGAGCCCCATCAGCCACCCCAAATAGATATTGAAGACCTTGCTATTTAATAAGTAGCAAGGTTTTT
>Ga0209702_10005487_pt1 | contig 17194 bp, 10 predicted proteins | sample FRY01_FD_187210 | JGI IMG/M metagenome (GOLD analysis project Ga0209702, IMG submission 187210) | Freshwater microbial communities from Lake Fryxell liftoff mats and glacier meltwater in Antarctica - FRY-01 (SPAdes) (version 2) | ecosystem: Environmental > Aquatic > Freshwater > Ice > Glacier...
TTTATAAAACGTTCCAGTGCGGCATACATTCCTAACACTTCTTCCTTATTTACTTTCTGCCCGCGACCAATACCACCTCTTGGATTATTACTCAGACGAGCGGCATCAACGTACTTCTTTTTACCCATTAAGATTCCGGCACTTTGAGGGCCACGCATTGCTTTTCCACCAGATATCACCACCAGATCAAAACCCATATCATTAAATTTCCATAAATTTTCAACGGGTGGTACATCCGCAGCAATATCAATCATCGTTGGCAAATTATGCTTTTTCCCAAGTTCAAGCCATTCATCATGCTTAATTTGTCCCTTATGCACTTCACGATTGAGGAACCATAACATGGCTGTTTTTTCATTGATAGCAGATTCAAGCTCAGCTCTGGTCTCCACCATAATCAGCTTTACTCCAGCCTGAGTAAGAGCATGATCATAACCCCATGAATGACTCTTTTGAAGGATCACTTCAGATTTCATTCCTGTTCCGGCAAGATTTGGAACCTGACTAACTCGCTTTGAATCCATTCCAGTCAGAACACCGGCCATACCCAACATCAATGCCGACCAGCAGCCTGCGGATACCAACGCTGCTTCTGCATGACACATCTGGGCAATTCTTTCTCCTACCTTTTCCTGCACATCATCAACAAGTGCAAATTTCTTTGAAGCTCCATTTATTGCATCCATAACTTCCGGTGGCATAAGACAACCGGACATTACTGTATAATTGCCTGCTGCATTTATAAAAGTTCGGATGCCCAGTTCTTTAAACAAATCACGACCAGCGGCCGGTGCGGTAAGCATAGTATTTAAAGGTGCAGCAGTTGCTGTGATCCCACCAGCCAGCGGAAGCAAAGTGAGGGATTTTAAAATTTCTCTGCGTTTCATTTTTGAGATTATTTACAATTAATTATTTAATATTCCTTATTGATGAAGGATTTACAATTTATTTTTTAACTCCTTGGGTGTAATTCAATTTTTATTTTTTTAACCACATAGAAACATAGTTTTTATTCAATTGAAAGACGTTTCACTTTCTTAAAGAAAATATAGCTATTTGAACCCAAGAATTGGGCTATCAAACTCCTTTTTTTCTATGTTTCTATGTTGTTTATTATGTTATTTATAAAAATTAAAGGTTCTAATTGCGACAAACATCATTTAGATAATCTATGTCAATCGGGCTACAACCTAAACCAGTGCTTTGGAAAGCTCTTCTTTTATTCGTGAAGCTACAATTTTTACTTCATCATTTTTAAGCATATGGGTGGTAACATTTATACTTGCTCCCGGACCACCCATTACTTCAATAGAGGGGTTTCCATTCCTCAAGATACCCGCCAGATTTTCTAGATTTATCTTTGATTTAACCCATGAAATATTGAGAGTGGGAATACGATTTATCAATGGCAGAGGAATCAATTCAGCTTTAACTCCGGGGATAGAAGCAGCTTCCTTCGCAATGACTGATATTCTGTCTTCCAGCATTTTCCATTCCTTATCCTGATCAGTATTGATAAAATGCTCTAAAGCGATATACAATGCAAATATTTCTTCTTTATTAACTTTCATCCCACGGCCAATATTTGAACCACGTGGTGGAGCGCTCATTCTTGCTGCTGCAATAAGATTCTTCTTTCCACTTAGGATTCCTGTACTTTGCGGCCCCCTCATAAACTTACCTCCAGAAACACATACCAAATCAAAGCCTAAATCATGAAACTTCCATAAATTTTCTTTTGGAGGAAGATCAGCAGCCATATCGATCATAGTTGGTATCTGATTTTTTTTGGCTATTTCAAGCCATTCCTTATGCTGAATTTTACCCAGCGAAGCCTGATAATTAATGAAATACATCATCGCTGTCTTTTCGCTGATTGCACTCTCCAGTTCTTCGATAGTTTCTACGGTAATTAATTTTACACCACAATTGCTCAGAGCATGAGCATAACCATCATTATGAGCCTTCTGCAGGATCACTTCCGTTTTCATGCCTGAACCCTTAAGACGGGGGATTTGAGAAACCTTCTTTGGGTCAGTTCCACTAAGTACTCCTGCCATTCCAAGCATTAGGGCAGAGAATGCGCCGGCAGTAACCATTGCCGACTCAGCATGTAGAAGACCGGCGATCCTTTCTCCAACTTTATCCTGAACCTCTTCGAGCTTGCAAAAAGATGTTGCAGTTTCGCGAATTGCATCAACAGCATCCTGCTGCATTAGAGATCCGCTGAGACTTGTAAAATAACCTGAAGCGTTTATAAAAGTTCGTAAACCAAACTCCTTAAATAAATCACGTTTTAATGTGGGAGCTGCCTGAACCACTGAACCAGAATTCCCGATTGCACCTGCAAGCGGCAACATGGTTAAGGTTTTCAGAATTTCTCTGCGCTTCATTTGTTGAGTAAAATAAATCTTTAAAGAATCTGCTCCGAATTATTTACTAAGGTCGGGAAGAGGGTTTACAATACCATTTAGGTCATAAACAATCTTTCCACCAAAAATGGTCATTTCACATTCAAGCTTTTCATCACTATCCATTTTATAGCCCTGCATATCATAAAACCCAAATTTCCCCTTTCTCATTCCAAGAATAGCTACATCTGCAATAGCACCTTCAGTAAGATGGCCTAACTGAGGACGATTAATTGCCTTAGCAGGAGCCCAGGTACTTGCATTAATTACTGCAGGAAGATCCATTCCCATTTTCAGGAATTTAGACATCACCAATAACATATCTTTCATCGAGCCTTTCATACTGCTGATGTGCAGATCTGTGCTGATTGTATTTGGATGAAATCCGGCTTTTGCAGCAGGAATAGCTTGTGAATACCTAAAGCTTGAGCCTCCATAACCCACGTCAAAAATGACTCCTCTTTTCTGGGCGGCCATTACAAAGGGTTTTAGCTGCTGCCTTGCCGTATCTACAATGGCCTCCTTTGTGTCAAGAAGTTCACCAAAAGTATGAGTAAATATATCACCGGGGCGAAGTCGCTCCATCAACAAAGAATACAAAGAAAGGCGAGGTTTAGTCCCTCCGAAATCAATCATAACCGGCATATTTGCTAATTTACCTGCTGCCACTCCTCGATCCACATTCGTAAAATCAGGACTTGTAAAATGGGCGACTTTGATACCTACAATAAACTCCTTATTAGCTAAAGCTGTTTTTGCAGCTATTTGAGCATCCATATCTGTTGTGTTCTGCTCAATAACACCACCTCGCATGCCATTACCAACGATATTAAGGAATGCCAATACCCGTGTTTGAGAATTATCAATAATATTGGTTTTAAAAGTCTGGAAATCTCTCCAACCTGAGCCTCCCGCATCTACAACTGTGGTTACACCTACGCGTTGATAAAATCCATCGGGCATTATGCTGTTAAATCCGTTGCTATACATATGGTTAGGTTCCGTTCCAGCAAAAACATGCCCGTGAATGTCAATCAGACCGGGAGTAACATACATCCCCGAAGCATTAACTACACTAGTAGACATAGAAGCATCAATACTAATAGCTACTTTTGCAATTTTACCATTGGCAATAGCAACATCCATCAACTGATTAATATTGTTTTTAGGATCTATAACATGCCCACCCTTGATGATAATATTATAAGGTTTTGACTGGGCTAATATTATACATGGCAATAGTATAGCGATTAAAAAAATACTGAACTTCTTCATTTGATGTGTTGTTTCTGCTTATTAAAATATTAACGTTTGTAACAAAAATTTGATAATCATTTCCTTTAAAAAGGCAAGATTAAGGGGCTAAAACGGAAGAAATTAGTCTAATCGCTTTCCTTTTTCATCCCATCCTTTAGAGCAAAAGTGCGATTCCACAGGACTGGAGTAACGTACGCGTGACAATTCAGGTGTTTCAAGCTTTTTATAACCTAATATACGTGATTCAAGTTCAAAATCTAAGATTCCACTGGTAAGCATGGTACGCTCTACCGGGTAAGGTGCTTTTCCTGTTTGAAAAAGTATTTCCATGTTTTTCACTAGACATCCAAAATGATGATGCGGCGGCCCTTGCATTCGCATTAATGTTGAGAAAGGTTTAGCCTGACCTTCAACATCAACAGCTACCGTGAAATCAGAAACTAGTCCGGTCAAAAGGAATGCCGCCGCCTTTAAGCCATCATTATAATCGATCACGAAAACAGTAGGCTTTGGTACTAACTCTTTAAGAATTCCCGGTTTCCTGGTATCACTTCTTGATAAAGCTTCGTTAAGCAATCTATTTGCCCAGTCATTCCTTTCAAGAAAATCCCAGCAGTCCTGGCCTTCCATGCATTGAACTGAACGCACACCGGTTTCTCCGCCTTTCCTTCGTTCAACCACACATTGCAAAGCTTCCAGAACATGAAATCCATATATATCAAGTCCACTATATGATATGGCAACCGCATGCTTTTGGGCTATTCCGTATGGAGTATCAACTGCAGGGATACGCCAAGCCACCGGAGCAGAAGAGCCGGCAAGCATTGGAAATTTCAATTCTTTTGAAATTTCAACCATTCGTTTAGCCTGTCTCCAACTATAAGATAGATGTTTATCATTAAATACCGGGACCGATTTTTTGTATTGTCTGAACGCATCAGTAATTTTTAAGAACATTTCGAATCGAGGGTACATTTTTTGCTCCTTATCATTCATAGGATAAACACCGTGTTCACCAATAAGTATCACTCCGTCAACAGCAATTGAATCACCACCCAAGGTTAGAGCATCTACTACAGTTCTAAAGATTGGGACATTGTATTTGTTTGCCAATGGGCGACTCATATCGTTATCAGGAACCTGTTCTGTAAAAATCGAAACGACCTTTGAATCCGGATAAGGAGCCATTTGATCCTGGTTAAAACCTTCCAGATATTTTCCAATAATTACGTCGGCATGTGATCCGGGTCGATATTCAGTGATAATTGCTGCAAGCCTTTTAGGGCCAGATTGAACTTCAGGTTTATAATCTGGCATTTCTTCTGCCTTAACTGACTGGAAAGGCAAAACAGCACCTGCTACAGCTCCGGAAACCGGTAAAACTGAGAGGTATTTAATAAGTTCTCTACGCTTCATTATTTTTGAAAAAAGGGTTATATGACTTGAATTAAATTAAAAAAAAGAGGAAAAATTTATATCCTAAGATATAAATTTCCCCTCTTTGATCATAAAAAATTACTCTTTATCCCACCAAACACGACTTAAAAGTGTATTATCACCACTTTGTCTTGCTTTGGCAGCAAGGAAGTTTTCTCTATTAAGAGTTTCCTCTGATTCAGGCACAATATAACGTCGTGGAATTCTACCACCTGTAATATTTCCAGGATAGTTGGTTGGAATCAATACCGGGTATCCTGTACGTCTCCAGTTAGAGAAGTTTTCAATTTGGTCAAGGTACCCTAAAACCCAGCGCTGAGTAGATATCTGCTCAAGCTTTTGGTTAAATGTTCCTGCAGTCAGGAATGGATTATATTTCAAATAGGTTGTAACCTTATCTGTAGAAATCGCACCGCCAGCGCCGTAAAGTGACCATTGTTTCATTGCAGCTTTAACACCATTATCATAAGATGTGGCTGCGTTACCGGAAAACCACCCTCTAATGGAAGCCTCTGCAAGTAAAAAATGTACTTCTCCTGCACCCAATACAATAACCGGAGCATCATAACGCATTACAGTATTTGGATTTGGCTCAGAATAAGTCTCAAAATCAGCAGGATATCCATTAAACTTTGCATTTTGCATTCCTTTCTGTAAGGCCGTTGCTGTATCTGCGATATATCCACCTGCAGGTTGTTTTACCCATAATACCGAGATCACATTCAAACGTGGATCCTTTGTAGTTGTTGAATTCCCTTTTAGATGATCTATGAAACGCATAGAAATTTTGGAGCCTTGAACGTTCAAAGGATTCTGTCCATCAACATAATCTAATACTCTCATGTGTTCAGAGAAAGGGTTTCTATTACTAAGCAATCCACCATCAGCATAAGGTGCTCTTGTAAGGTCTGCATCATCTATAATCGGACCACCTGCAATTGCCTTTTCAACCCAAGTTTTTGCCATAACCGCATCGATTTTGGTTAAACGCATTCCAAGTCTAAGCATCATTGAGTAGGCGAATTTTTTCCATTTCACGGTGTTTCCACCATAAAATAGGTCAGAATTGCCAAATGTAGGTTTAGATGCGTCAAGAGCTACTGCCGCCTCTTCAAGTTCTTTAAACATATCCTTGTAGATATCAACCTGAAGATCATATTTTGGTTGATATTTTCCATCAAGCCCGTTAAGTGCTTCGGAATAAGGAATATCGCCATAAAGATCGGTCAGTTGATGAACTATATAAACTTTCCAGATTCTTGCAGCTGCAAGTTTATTTATGCTTGCAGGATCTTTCTTGGTTTCATTGACAACCAATTGAATCTGGTTCAAACAGCCCGAATACGCAGACCAGTTAGCTCTCACAGAACCTTCAGCAAAGTACTTATCTCCGGGAGCTGTTACTTCGCTATAAGTAGCTTCTTGTTGCAGCATCTGCATATTACTGAATCTATTACCACTGGGGTTTAATCCAATAGCTGCCAATTGAGCTTTGGTAAAGAGAAAATTCGCATTTACACTTTCGTAAGCATTGGGATTTTTATTGAGCTCTGCAAGATCCTTTGTACATGAAGACAAGGAAATTGCCAAAATTAGAGCTGTATATATAGGTTTAAAACTTAGATTTTTCATCTGTTTATTTTTTTGGTTTTTAATGGAGATGAGGCGATCATGATTTGATATTCTTACCCCTGCGGGTTTTGGCAAAATCATGATGGTTTCATATTGAAATTTTAGATAACATTAATTAAAACCTTACAATTAAATTCACCCCAAACTCACGGGTTCTTGGAATTGTATTTGAAGATTGTCCCTGATTGTTGCCAATAGTATAGGCAGATTCAGGATCGAAGTCCGTAATATGTGAAAAAAGAATAAACGGATTTCTGGAAACAAGAGAAATATCTGCTGATTGAATTTTCAGTGATTGAAGCTTACTTACTGGCAATCTGTAGCTCAGAACTGCACTACGAAGCTTGATAAAATCTCCATCAAATACAGAAGTAGTTAAAGGGCTTATGCTAGCCTGGTTATTATAATAAGTATCCATCTGATCAACAGGCCATGTTTTAGTAAATGGTGCACCTGTCTGATCAACACCTGTAACGGTTAAACCATTTTCTCTGCCCGGAAGTGTATTTTTCGATAATCCGAAACGGTACATATAGCGGCTAAGACCGGATTGAACAACATTTCCGAATTTACCATCAAGTAGTACATTCAGAGAGAAGCTTTTATACCTGAAATTGTTGGCTAATCCCATAGTATATGGAGGTACACCCTGACCATATTCCACTTCAGGGCTCTGAACTTCATAACCACTCAACTTATTATATACTCGTACTCCACTTGCATTGGTTAAATAAGTCCTTCCCCTGAGTGTATTGTAAGGTCTTCCAACGCCAACACCACCTACAGTACTAAGTCCCGGTGCAAGTTTCTCAATTGTACTTTTATTGTAAGCCGCATTATAGCTCACATCCCAGGTAAATTTATTCGACTTAATTGGTGTTCCTGTTAAGAGAATTTCAACGCCCTTATTACTTAACTCACCCACATTTAATAGCGCTGAACTATAACCAGAAGTAACTGCAATAGGAGTGCTCAGAATATCATCAGTCGTTTTACGGTTATAATAAGTGAAATCTAAACCTAAACGGTTATTCAGGAACTGCATATCTACACCTCCTTCATAAGTAGTTGAAGTAAGTGGTCTCAAATTCGGATTTGATAATGCCGAAGAAGTACCCTGAACCGGACGACCAATATGACCTCCCTGTTCAAAAGAATAAAGTTGATTGATTTGATAAGGGCTTACAGTTGCACCTCCCACTTGAGCCCAAGAAGCTCTGATCTTTGCAAAACTGATTATCGAAGGCAATTTAATTGCATCAGAAAGTATGAAACTGGTTCCGAATGATGGATAGAAAATGGAGTTGTTTCCTGGATTCAGGGTTGAGAACCAATCTTGCCTTCCTGTAAAAGTAAAATAAAGCAAACTCTTGTAACCAATATCCGCAGATCCAAATGCTGAATTCTGTCCGAATCGGCTTAAACCTACAGTAGCAGATTGAAGTGCTAGATTACTGAAGCTGATGAAATCAGGAACAATAAACTCTGCCCCAAAATTCCTAGTCGATTCAGCAACATTTCTCTCAATATTCCCACCTGCCATTGCAGTAAACTGGAAATCATTGAAGAAGGTTTTATTGTAATTCAATAATACCTGTGCAGTGGTTTTGGTTACAAAAGATGTTCCAGAATTGAATAATCCTCTTGGTCTTTTTGCAGTTCCAATCGGCATATAATCCATAGAATCAAAACGGTCAATATCTCTCATTCCGCTTACTTTCACTGATAAATCATCCAATATATTGTACTGAACACTTGCCTGACCCATGAAACGATTCTTGGAATCCGTATTTCCCATACGATTGATTACGAAATAAGGATTTTGTGCTTCCGGAACTTGTTGCCATTGAACCTCATTAAAGTTTGAGTCATAACCTGGTGCAAGATTGCGGATATCTACAGTATTTGCCAATAAGTTAGTAGCCCATGAAGTGGTGTTGTCGGCATAACCATTACCCGGACGATTTTTTCCTTTTTCTACATTATATTGTAAGGTAGTCTCAACAATGATTCTTTTGCCAAGAACAGATCTCAAACTTACATTTCCTGTTTGTCTGGCATAACTTGAACCCGGTTCCATTGCCTGTGCTTCCAGATCAGATAATGATACTCTGTAAGTAAGTGCAGCAGAATTACCCCCCGAAAATGCTATTGTATTCGTTAAATTTGTACTTGGCCTGTAGAAATTTTTCCAGTTATCCTTCACATTAACCGGTGAGTTCGGCCGCATCACTCCGTCAAACTGAACATAAGGTTGCCCGTCCATTTTAGCTCCGAAAGATAAACGACCGGAACTGATCGCTTGAGCTTTTGTTAAAGGTTTTACACCATCCAAACCTTGTCCATATACATATTGTAAATCAGGATACATTGAAGGACTTCCAACAGTAAAGTTACTATTAAATTCTACTCCTAATCCCTTTTGAGCTTTACCACTCTTGGTTGTAATCAATATTACACCATTTGCAGCCTGGCTACCGTAAAGTGCTGCAGCAGGTCCTCCTTTTAATACGTTAATGGTCTCAATATCATCCGGGTTAATGGCAGAGATACCATCACCTCTATCCAAAATTGTAGCTCCTTCACCTTGTGCCTGTGAACGTGCTGTATTATTCATTGGCAAACCGTTTATTACATAAAGAGGTTGGTTATTACCACTTAATGATCCGTTACCTCTGATAATTACACGACTGGAACCACCTGGACCTGAAGACATACCGGTTACGTTTACACCGGCAATCTTACCAGCAAAAGCGTTTGCCACGTTGTTTTCTCTTGCCTGTGTAAACTCTTCGCCTTTCACTTCAGTTACTGAATAGGCAAGAGCCTTTTTCTCTCTTGAAATACCTAATGCAGTAACCACTACCTCTGTAAGTGCAGTATTGGCGGCTACCAGTTTAATATTTAAGGTAGTTCTGTCTCCTACTGCTACTTCCTGTGTTTGGTAACCGATATAGGTAAGAACGAGTATGCTATTATTATCAGGTACACTAATAGTAAAACGCCCGTCCACATCTGTAGTTGCACCAACTGTAGTGCCTTTAATTTTGATACTTACACCTGGCAAAGTTTCACCCTTAGCATCGCTTATTTGACCTTTAACTACAATGTCCTTCTCTTCCAATAAGTTTTCGATACCGACCAGGTTGCTTTGAGGAGTCATGACTATAGCAGCTCTTTTTAATACTAGGATGGTTTTATTCTTAATGCTGAATTCTAAAGGCTGATCTTTAAATATAGCGACCAGAACATCCGAAATATCCTCATTAACAGCATTAATTGTTACTGGCTTTGCTAAACTAATCAGTTCTTTCTGAAAGAAAAATCCATAACCCGTCTGCTTCTTAATTGTTGAGAATACCTTTTCAATCGGAACATTTACGCCACTATAAGTAACCTTTTGGGAGTACCCTTCTGCGCGAACATTTAAGATTATGACTAATAATAAAATAAATGTCAGTTTCATTACAAGGAGAATTGAATTAAATGAAATCAACTGGCTTATCCGATAATTAAAGAATCGAAATCTGCCTGCAATTGTCGGCTTAATGTCTAAAGTCGCGACACGTCCCAGAGAACCCTCTGTTTTAGTAAATAAATTCATAAGTTTGTTTGTTTGGTGATCAATAATCTATCTCAATATTTTTATTAGAAGGCCAGACCTTAGCCAGGAGCGCGTCAACGCTTCTGGTTTTTTTCTGCCTTCTACTGATTAAGTTTAAGGCATAACGACAACCTCCTTCCCTTCAAGTCTAAAGTGTATATTGCTTTTCTGAAGTATTTCCAACACCTCTAACAGTGTTAGATTGGTAGCAATAGCACCCTCAAAATGATTTTCAGGCAATACTGCTTCGTATCTGGCAGTAATTCCGTACCACCTGCCCAACTGACGCATTACTGTTTCAATACTGGCATTTTCAAAATAGAAGTAACCATCTTTCCACGCAACTTCAGCCTGGGTGTCTTTTATTTGTATCCTGATATCTCGGTCAACCTTTGATTGCTCACCGGGTTTAAGTATTTGAGATTTTTTTGTATTTAATTCTATTACTCTCACTGCTCCTTCAATTAGAGTAGTCGTAATAGCAGGCTCATCAGAATAGGCATTTATATTAAAATGGGTTCCAAGAACTTCAACTGTCTGATTTCCGGATCGAACCGAGAATTTTTTATCTGCATTCTTGGAAACCTCAAAATAGGCCTCTCCCTTTAATTCAACCTCACGTGTATCTCCGGAAAAAAACACCGGAAATCGTAAAGAAGAGGCAGAGTTCAACCATACTTTACTCCCATCTGCTAGATTCAATTGGAATTTTCCACCAACTGGTGTCTGAATGGTATTGTAAACGGTTTGTATTTCGCTTCCTTTAGTTGATGATTGCTCATTTGATAGGTTACTTAGCGAATACACGATAATTCCTTTCGAATTCTTATGAATCTTAATTCCTCCCTGATTAATCACAACTTCATTTTGGGAATCATCCAGTACAATCTTCTTTCCATCAGAAAGCGTAAGAATCGCTTTAGAACCCCCAGGCTGAATATCCTCTACTTTTTGCTTTATAGCTACCTTTACAGCAAGCGGTGTGGTTTCAATCTGATCTTTCTTAAGATAGAAATACAAGCCACTGACCATAAACATGAGAACAATGGAAGCTGCCGCTAATGAATAAAATCTATGATGAAACGGCTTTTGCTTTTCAGCTAATTCAGGAACATCAATTTTAGAAAAAATAAATGATTTTAGATTTTCTTCATCTTCCAGAGCATCAAAATTCCACTCTGAATCCGTATTCATCTTATTTCGATACCACTGAAACAGCTTTTCAGTCTCTTTGGGAGAAGCGGTATTATGAAGATATTTTTCAACTAATTTTTGGACTTCTTCTTGTTGCATAGATCACCGATTTAGGCTCATATACTATATAGTGCCATAAGTCTCTAAGCACCCTTGTAAAAAATGAAAAAAGATTTTTAGAAAATTAAATTGAACCTAACACAGGAACAGGTTCATTGCGTTCTTGAGGTTTAAGCGAATGATTTTCAATCCTTTAGTGAGATATCCTTCTACTGTTTTCTTGGAAATACCAAGTTCCATTGAAATTTCAGTGGTAGAAAGTCCGTAATTGCGGCTATAGTTAAATACCATTCTGCAATTCTCGGGAAGTTGTTCAACTACCTTATTGATATACTCCTGAATAAATCTGGTATCAATTTGTTCCTCAGTAAGTGTTGATGATTCATCTAAAACATTCTGGGATTCAATTTCTAGTCTCCTTTTCTTCTTATAGATAAGCTTGAAAACCGAAAATCTAACTGCGGAAGCGAGGTAAGTATTCAGATATTCGATATCCAATTCTGCTTGTCTGGCCCATAATTTTGAAAATATCTCCTGAACAATATCCTGTGATACCGATTTATCCCTACTAAAAGTGTAAGCAATCGCAAGCATATGTTTCCAGTATCTATTGTAAATCTCTGTAAACGCTTCCTGACTACCTTCTTTTAAATATTCGAGTAATTCCTTATCAGATGAAGATGTATAGTTCAAGCTATTAAAAATTATCCAAGTCCAATATAGGAATAATTCAATAACATACTTAGATCAAAAAATTTCCACCCTGAGGCCTTCCTCTCGGAAAAACAACAGGTGCTTTTACTATTTTAGATTTACTTCTTTTAGCACTAAACTTAGCCGATAGAAATTCATGCATATCAATGTCACCGGAAACTGTTTCTCCACTAACAATTCCTCTGAAAGTGGTTTGAATCCTATCGCCGGGAACCACCCAGGTACTTTGCATCTTGATCTCATTTCCTTCAATTATGCCATTTATCTCACGCTCCGAAAATTCAGATTTATGCACCCCTGAAAAATAATTCCCATCCTGTTGGTCGATGAACAGGTGTTGCTTTTCGATACTGTTATAATACTGTACTTCCAGAACCCAGCGTCCAATCATATTGGCTGAAGGAGCTTTCATGGCAACAGCAGGTTTCGGACCTCTTTTCCTGCCAATTACATCCTTTATTCTTGAAGCGGCTAGCTTATCATCTCCGGGTACCATCATGTATCCTACCAAGCTAATCCCGGTCGTTATTGTTTCATCCTTATATATCGCTACACCAACTCTAGGAAAGGTATTTCCCAATTCTTCAGAAACCTCCTGTCCGGTAACATGAAGTTCATCCGGATTCCAGGTTATAAATAAATAAGGTGTTACATGATGAATTAATTTAGGATCGGGCATCCTAATCCTATAACTAACTCCTTTAACTGTTGCAGCCTGTTTTCCAATGTTTTCCAACCAGTTTACCCAGTTTTGCATTTCATTTTTATGATCCATCTCAACCCAGGTTTCCACGGCTGCAAGCATCCCAATATGTTCTTCGCGAGCCACTTTATTATCACGACCCGGTCCATGGTGCGGGGCTGCAGCCTGCCAGGTCGACATCAGCAGATCTTTTCTTCCTAATAAAAGTCCGCAACTACCCGGAGCCTTAAGACCCTTTCCACCACTGAAGGCTACCACATCTGCTCCTCTCGATAAATGTGCATTCGGAAATGTCAGAATGTGTGCCGCAGCATCTACAAATACCGGAACATTCAATGGTTTTGCGATTTTTGAAATAATCTCTAGTGGTAAAAAGGATTCCTTCTCAGCATCAATATAAATCATTGCGGTCTTTGGACCGATTTTTTTCCTGAGATCCTCTTCGTTATCTACGGTGATAATGGAAGCTCCAGTGCTTCTGATAGCCTGATCATATACGGTACGGGAAGCCCTTGGGACAATCACTTCTGTTTTTTCGAATCCTGTCAGATCAGGTATCCGGACAAGTTTTTCGGGATTACCACCTGATATACATGCAAGAGTACAAAGCTTAATACCGGCAGCTGCACCTGAGGTTACTAGTCCCCACTCAGCACCTGTCAGTTCGGCAAGTCGCTTACCTACACCTTCTACTAATTCATCCATTTGCACATTCAGTGTAGAAACTGCCTCCATCGCTAATCTCACTTCTGGTCTAGCTACAGAACCACCCATGATGGTATTCGTTCCTTTGCAATTGATAAAAGGTTCAACCCCAATAGATTTTAGAATTTTGTGTCCTCTTTCGGCCAGTTCCGTATCCGGAGTTTTCGATACTTCGGATAAAAAAGCAAATCCATTTTCACTCTGAGATGCCTTGCTCTCCAATCCTGTTGCATTTGCAGCAAAAGGGAGCAGGGTCAGACCTTTAATTATATCTCTGCGTTTCATAATTATGAGAATTCTTGTCTAAGTAAATTTTGAGGGGTAATAAATATTTTAACATGAATACTATTTTGATTCCAGCTTTGTGGCTCCACGCCCGTTTAAATCCCACTCAATTTTTCCTGCCCGTATGGTAAGTTCTGTTTCCAGCTTTTGAGTACCTTTCAAAACGAAACCATGTGAATCTATATATCCAAAATCTCCATTTTTAAGGTTTAAAACAGCAATATCTGCCTCCGATCCTATACTTAGATGCCCGAGTTCAGTTCTTTGTATATATTGTGCAGGACTCCAAGTAGACTTTAAGATAACATCGTAAAGTGACATACCCATATTCAGGAATTTAGACATGATATTGTTCATATCTTTCATACCTGCATTCATATTTCCAATATGTAGATCAGAACTAATTGAATTTGGATAAAGTCCCTGCTTAAGAGAAGGCATTGCCTGTGAAAACACAAAGCCATTCCCTCCATGGCCTACATCAAATATCACTCCTCTGTTCTGTGCATTGAATACGTATTGATTAACTTTTCCATTTTGATCAACCAAAGCCTCCTTATAGAAAGGTGCTGTTGGAGAGCGTTTACCAGCATGGTACATATGGGTTAAAATATCGCCGGGTCTGAGGTGCTTCATCAGAAGATTCTCAAGTAAATTTGATGAAGGTAATCCCCTCCAATCAACCATTACAGGTCTGTTAGAAAGCTTACCCGCCATAACTGCACTATCTACCGGGATAGACTGTAGTCCATTGTAATGAGCTACTTTAAAACCTACAATATCATCTTTATAATATTCAGCGAATAGAGCTGCCATTCTGGGGCTCATGTCGGTTGAATCCTGCTCATTAGCACCCATTCCATCACCCACTATATTTAAAAAGGCCAGAACTCGGGTTTTAGACTGATCTATTATATTCTTTTTAAACAAAGGAAATGACCTCCAGCCCGCACTTCCAGCATCTACCACGGTAGTAACACCTGCCCTTAATGTAAAACCATCCGGAGGAAGCGAGTTCGGTCCATCCATATAATGCTGTTCCTTATTGGTTCCTGCAAAAACATGAACATGAATATCAATCAGGCCTGGGGTAACATATAAACCTTTAACATCAATCACCTTTTTTGCAAAAGATGAAGAAATATCTTTAGCGATCAAAGCAATTTTACCCTGATTAATGGCAATATCCATTTTTTCATTGACCTTATTCTTCGGATCGATAATATGGCCACCCTTGAGTAAAAGTTCATAATTTTGGGCCTGAAGAATTGTGCTTATACTCAATAAAATTCCTGTCAGAAATGAGCTGGAACAGACAACAACTTTTAAATTCATAGTTTGATTTTATAATGTTAAGGTAATTATTTTATGATTTAATTTTGGACATGATCATTTGGACTGAATCATAATAATCATGTCCAAAAAAATCAGATATATGCAATGGCATCTATTTCAACAATGGTATCTCCGGGAATACCACCTTTAGCAACAGCCACGGTTGTACGAGCCGGTGGTTTACTTCCAAAACGTCCTTTGTATACCTCATTCATTCCTTGATAATCTGCAAAATCATTCAAATAAACATTAACTTTTAATACTTTTTCCATCGATGACCCAGCCTTAATGAGTTCATCTTCAATTCGCTTCAATACAATCTCCGTATGGTTTTTGATCTCAAACGGAGCAGTATGTGCTCCTTTACCCGAAACATAAACCATGTTGCCATGTTTAGTATAGCTGGAAAACAATGGCACATCCTGAAAATCTGTTATTTTTCCAACTTCCTTTTCCGGAGAAGTTAATGTAGAACTAGCATTTGCCGCCATACCAAATCCGGTAACACCAACAATTGAAGCAAATAATTTCTTTAATACTGATCTTCTTTCTGTTTTCATTTTATTTTTTTTAGTGAATGATTAATAATTATTTCTTTAAATTTTATCTTTTACGAAATCAAATTATTTAGAAATATTGACTAAACTAATATAAAGTTTTCTTTAGATTCTCATGCACCCGAAAATTGAAACAAACTGATTATCAATTAAGTTCCTTAGTAAAAACTACCTTGACCTTTAATTCAAAGAGCCTTTATCAATGAGCCGAACAATACCCTGATAAAATGCACTATCAAGCATTAACTTGACTGTGGCCGGTGTTTTGGATAGTCAATATGCTTTTTATTCTGAGGGTATTTATGCTTTTTCGCAGTGAACTTTGCAGTATTAAACTCATGAAAATCCATTTCTCCTGTCAAAATGCCGCCATCAATATTGCCTAGCATGGTAGTCAGAATTCTATCTCCCGGCACATTGTGATTACATAAAATTTTTACCTCATTTCCATCAATACTTCCGGAGAACGGACGGCTTGAAAGGTCTGTTTTAAATACGCCTGTAATCCAGTTTCCATCTTGATTGTCAATGAATAAATGCTGTATAACTTTGCTACTGAAGTATTCAACCTCCAAATCCCAGTGCCCAACCATGTTCATTGCCGGATTTTTCATTGCCGGAATCACTTTGGGCTGTCTTTTTCTGGAAAGTACTTCATGAATACGATTTGCTGCCACCTTATCATTACCCGGAATCATCATATATCCAACAAGTGTAATTCCGGTTAATCCGGCTTCATCTCTTCCAGCCTGAACAGCAATTCGCGGGGCAATTGTTCCAAGTTCTTCTGCAATTTCCTCGCCTGTAATGTGAAGCTGCTCAGGATTCCATCTGATGTGCAGGTAGGGCGTAACATGGTGAATTAATTCTGGATCAGGCCTGGTGATGCTTGTTTTTATCCCATTTATGACTGACACCTTATTGCTTATCGTTTCAAGCCAAGAAACCCAGGTATTCATTTCTTTTACATGATCAAGCTTAACCCATGCCTCAACAGCGGCCAGCATTCCAATATGTTCTTCCCGACCAACCTTATTATCGCGACCAAAACCATGGTGCGGAGAATTTACCTGATGGGCAGACATTAAGAGATCTTTCCTGCCTAAAATTAAGCCCGAACAACTTGGTGCTTTTATTCCTTTTCCACCGCTGTAACCTACCACATCAGCACCCTGGGCTAAATGAACATCCGGGATAGTAAGAATATGAGCAGCCGCATCAACAAATACCGGGACATTTAAAGGGCGGGCAATCTTTGAAACATTCGAGATCGAAAACTCATCTTCTGAAGGTGTCATAT
>Ga0209702_10005490_pt1 | contig 17189 bp, 18 predicted proteins | sample FRY01_FD_187210 | JGI IMG/M metagenome (GOLD analysis project Ga0209702, IMG submission 187210) | Freshwater microbial communities from Lake Fryxell liftoff mats and glacier meltwater in Antarctica - FRY-01 (SPAdes) (version 2) | ecosystem: Environmental > Aquatic > Freshwater > Ice > Glacier...
CGGGAACCAGTGAAGTGCAATTCCCGCCTGTGTATTCTTTGACTTCGACGTACAGCGTCTTGGCTCCCGTGTAGATGTCGCACTCGACCTCGCGAATCACAAACCAGATTCGCTGGGAGCCGCCGCCACCGCCACCACCTTCCTTCAAGATTGCCGCTATGCCTGCGACCGAGGGATTACTGAACACCACAAACCCGCTGCCCGATGTTGTCATCTCCCACGAGTCGGCAGTCGGCCCGACGATCTCGTTAAACACGCCAGTCGTCAGGCCCAGGACAGAAGACGTTCCCCAGATGAAACTCTCGCCAAACTTATTAGCAGCAACCGTTACGCCCCCGTTGAAGAAGTGCAGGTTACCATCACCGTCTGGCTTCACAGCGTTGTAGTAGCCGCCTGCTGTGTCAAATGAATCCAGTTTCACGCAGGCGTATGCCGGAATAGTTTCACCGGAGGTGTTCTTCCATCGCATCAGTCCCGTCTGGTTAATGACGTTGCGGCTGTCTGAGGAAATGCGATCAGTCATCGGCGCGGTCCTTTCTTCGCGGTAAACCAGACTTCGAGCGGGCGACCAGCAGACCGGAGATTGTGTCTCGGGCGGCTGACCGTTCGTCTCGTGTCATGATTTGACGATCGAATTCCATATTGAGCGATGCCGATGTGAATGAACCCGCGTGTCTCGTGCCGTCTGAAATGATGTGCCGGATCTGATGAACCGCCCCGTCGCAGCGTGCCGACAATTTCGGTTCACAGTAGATCACCAACTGAGCGCCCGTCGTTACATACTGAGTGGCGATTGACGCTGCAATCAGGACGCCCAGTGCATCCAGTGCTGTCTCGTTGTCTGTCGTTCCTGACACGACATGGCCACTGCTGTACTGAACGACCAGCCGCTTCTCAATGTCCTTGAACGGAACTGTACGATAGCCCTCGCTGGTTGGATCAAGAGAAACGTCATAAAAATACCGTAAAGGGTAAAAATTACCAACATCATTCACACTGAAGCTGCATTCGAGATACAGTTCGGCCGGCTTATAGGTGATGCCGTCTATGAAATACATCGGAGTTTCAAACAAGATCATTCCAGTCTCGCCGTCGAACCGGCACGGGTCTGTGATCTCATCATCCACCTCAGATTCGTTTGTTGTTGCAGGCTCGCCAGTGGATGCGTAAGTCCGCCGCTTTCCATACACCCGGAATGGAATCTGCGACCCGTCAGCGCGAATGGCTTCAGAGTCTAAAAGCCGATTGAACAACGGCAAACACTGCTCCATTGAGGCGAGTGTTCCAGAACCATCGGGCATGTCCAGCGTGCCGTCTGCGAATGCCTTGATTCGAAACGCACGATAGACTGTCTTCGCGGCCAGAAGATACGTTGACTCCGGTCCTGTGTTCTTCACGTTTGGCAGCGTGAATGGCTCTTCCTTATCCCATGACGTCGGCTTGTAGCTCAGGCTTGCGAGTGGCTTCCATGTGTCATCAATGTCCAGCCCAACTGCCTCAAGTTCGAACCGGGCCTGATGCAGCGTCTCTCCGAACCTGACTCGGATTGTTTCCGGGCGAGTCCTTGGATCAATCGTGGATGACGCCATCATGGCGTCTGTGATTGTCAGCGTGGTGCCGACGCCAAGCTGCACGACTTTGACAGGCTCTGTTCCGAATCCCAATGCCAGGCTAAATCCCCATTCCGAAAGCAACTGATCGAGCGCCTTCACAGGGTGGATATCGTCCCAGCGGACTTCAGGGAAGATGGCGTTCGAGAGTGCCGACACATCCGGAGAGATTTCACCCACGAAGATCAGCAAGTCTTCAACAAGATCTCGCAGGCTCACTTTTCTTGCGGTCACCTGATCGCCCGCGCGGTAGGTGTTGTAGTTCCCGGATACCAAGTCAGCCAACGTCCATCGCTCGCGGCGGTCAAGGAATGTCAGGGCCAGTCGGTGCCCATTGCCTGAATCTGCCACGACCGTTGCATCGTCGAAGAAGCAGTCCTGAATGATGGCAGTCGTCACGCCATAGCTCAGCGTGATATTTCCTCGTGTCGGAATTGCTGTCAACTGTGGAATGCAATAGAGGACAACCCTGTCCGGATGTACGCCGAGGCTCTGCGTGTAGACGCATCCTTTCGAAGCATTGACTCCCGGGTAACTCACGAAACCTTGAGGCATCTCATTCTCTCCTATGGGTTCGGCACAACGAAGGCAGAGAAGTTTTGATCAGTCGTGGCTTCCATGACGTATCGCCATGTCGTCAGGTACATTTCTTTGTCGAGTGCCGTCCCGTCCCACTTGAGATCTTCCGGTGTGTAGTACCCGATCTCTCGCTCGTCTTCATGCTCAATGCTTGGATACAGTGGGCCCGGCGGAACAATGAATGCCTGCCGCCCAATCGCAGAACCTTCCTGAATGTAGTAGAACGAAGTGGCGGTCTGGAGTGTTTGTGCGATCGGCACACCAATCAGCCGGGGCATGTACCGGAACTTCTCACCGCCTGTGCCTTTGATCCGGACTCGTTCCTTCCATGCGTATGTTCCGGTTCCTGTTCGGAACTCTGCACGGACTGTGATCCAGAATGTCCTCCGGTTTGCGTACTCCAACTGCATCTTCCATGGACCATCCATGTACCCGAAACCTGTCTTGTGTGTGCCGCCGAATGTATTCGCGGTCACGAGCTTGTGAGCAGTCTCAGTTGAACCATCATTCAGGAAAAGTATTAGGTCCAGATAGTCATCGTCATACGCCGCTTCCAGTGCTGCGAGCTTCGTTGTCAGGTCTGCTTGGGAAGTTCCATGGACGGCCCCGATGATGTGCCAATCGTGGACGGCCCCCATTCGCCGGCCGAACGTGTCTCGGATAACTCGCCTGTGGATGCGAATCCCAACCTCATCCTGCGCGTGTGCGTAGCTGCCCCACTTGAGAATCATGTTATGGTTTCCTGCGGGCTGAGTTCAGGAAATCTTCCGACATGTCAGCAATCATCAGCTCTGCAACTTCTGTGGAACTTTTGATTGGATCACTGTCCGGGATTTCCGGGGCGGATGGAATTTTAATGTCGTCGCCGGCTTGCGGATCTGGCGGGTGATAATTCCGGTCAAATGAAAGCAGCATCGCTGCGAAGTCCGGGAGCTTCTCGGGCTCCAGAATTACCGTTTCACTTCCAGGCGAATTTATTTCAGTCACTTGGACGCCCTCATCTTGAAGGCTTCGGGCCTGCTCTGCGGGTTGCCCATCTTCTGAAAACAGAGAGACGTCTGGAGATTCCAGTGACCCTTGGTCAGATGCTGCAGGGTTCTGACTCAGGTCTGGTTCACTGACATCTCGGACAGCCTCAGAAGGCTCAATGGATTCCCCAGCCTCTTGCGTGGCGGAAGTTTCTTCGGTGGCATAGGTGTCTGACGAGAACGCCTGAAACGCTTCCAGTTCATCCACAGACGCTGACTCTGGAGATGACGGATCAAATGGCTCGGCCTCGTCAGTGCCAGACTCTGAAGACCCCTGCAACGGCTCCGTTCCGAGAGCGACTTCAGAAGTCGCCGCTGCAGGGGTGGTATCTTCGTATTGTTCCTGAAAGATTTCCGCAGACTCAGTGTCGTCTCCGGCCTCGCTGATCCCAGTGAATGGTTCTGACTGTTCTCCTGACTCCTGAACGGCGACAAGTGGATCTGCGGGGGCAAAGTCCTCTGAGTACGATTGTTCGGCGCCAGACTCGTCTCCTACTTCAGAGACTGGCTCTGCTGGTGTTGTGTCCTCGTGTTGCTCCTGAAATTCCTGAACAGATTCTGAATCATCCCCAGCGTCTGACGTGGACTCCTGAACTCCTGAATCTGAAACGTCTTCATGCGTTGGCTCACCTCGTTCATCGGAACTCATTGCCTGCTTCACCTGAGACGCCCGGCGGTCCATATCGTCGCGGCGCATCAGGTCAACAAATGCCAACGACTCAGCGGACACCATGAAGGACGGGTCGCCCTCGGACTGCTGATTGAGATACTCGGTTGCAAATTTCGCGAAATCCATGGTGTTCTTTCATTGACTCAAACAACATCCAGTTCCGGCGAATGATGGCATCCTGCGGGTCTGGGCATCCAACGGCTTTCCACTGCATCCAGTGGTCGAACGCCTTCTGATTCCTGTTGTTAAGTGCCTTCAGGTTTTCTGGCGTTCCCCTGGCACAACCTTGTTCCGTCTGGCACTTCGTTACCGCATAGTCCGGACGAAGCAGTTTCTTGCCGCCATGCTCAACAATCGTTCCCGTGTCCTCATCAAACCAATACTTCTGACACAATGCACATGGACGAATTGCCAGACGCGGATTCACGAGGAGCAATCGGAATCCGCTTTTGAGGTTGGCAAGATCGTCAGCTTCGGAATCTTTATCAGTGGCAGCGTAAGCAACTTTTTCAGGAATAAGCTCCGTTGAAATTCTTCGACCGTCTGGATCGGATACGTGACGGGCGAAGAACTCTCTGGCGGCTGAATAGTTTTCCTGCTCAAGTAGTCCACGGAAGTGTTTTTTCTCTGATGCCAGGAAACGTCGGAAGCGAAACTGCGGATGAGCTTCCAACGTCTCTGTGTAGCCGTCGTCCAGAATCATCGTTACCCCATCAGGTAAAATCAGGAGAGCGTGATAATCAGCGGGGAAACGCGAGTACCCGCATTGTCGCCGCGGCACAAGTCCAGAGTGACTGGCGTTCGAATCTGGTCAGATTTACTGATCACATCCGGTCCTTTGGTGATTGGAACCGCGTGCTGTGCAAAGAACTCAATCGACCCATCCGAGTTGGTGAGTTTGATCTTCGCCTCAATCGATCCCTGTGAATCCCGATAATCCCAGTACATATCCTTATGGGTACTCGTGTAAGGAACCGACGTGGCAATGATCACCTGACGTTCCCCGATCTTCGCCCCGGTGCGAGTAACACTGGAGTTCCATTCCGACACGACACGATTGTCAACCTGAATCAGGAACCTATCAATAGGACGTGCCGTCAAGGTGCCAGAACTGTCAAACTCTCGCGTGGCAATGTCAGTGAAGGCGTATGGGCGTTCAATTGCGAGCGGGGCATCAGCAAACGCAGAGCCCGGCTGCGTTTCATTTTCACCTTCAATGTCAATTTGCCACTGGACAGGGCGACCACCTTTTGATCCACGCCATGCGAATCCATGCACAACAGAGTTGGTCCATAGGTGAGTGGTGGCACCGAAGTCAACAACCACATCCCTTTCTGTCAGGACATCAGTCGCCCCAAGACTGTAGACGCCGCCAGTCTCATCTGTCACGCCCATCCATGACATCAGTGTTTCATGAATGATCGGTGTTGGGTCGATGAACAAACTGGCGCGAACAATCTTCCGGCCCTTGAGGACGCGGCTCACCGGAAAGTCAATGTCCCCACAGATCGTGTCCGGATTCTTCACGATCTCGCGAGTTGTCTGATTCACAACGCGAGCGAAACAGAATGTGCTGGACCCAATCTTGAGGCGTGCCTCACGACCGACTGTAATTGCTTCAAGTGCCATGTGGCAGTTCTCCAGTGTCGCGGCGTGACCGCGTGTATAAACTTAATTGTAAAACCAGCCTTGCCTCGTCATTGAGATAAGACTGGTTGTCGGCGGAAACCTTCTCTGTTGCATGTACGAAGTAGATATCGCCTGCATTGCCACAGAGATTTCGGTACGGGTTTCCCTGAAGCGATTCACGAATCAGGTTCAGCCAGCACATGTAGGACTCGATGCCAGAATCACCAGACGATCTGTCCAGGCGGTCAACCACTTGAATCAGCATCTGGATCACGCCATCGTCGTAGTTCATTTCTCCGGCTGTTTCCGGGCGATTATGACCCAGCCATGTAATCAGAATTCCCGGCAACGGCAGGTTTGATTCCCCATGCTCAGACTGCCCACGCTCCTGTTTGATCTTTGGAGTAAATCGCCCCACGATGCCAGCGGCGTCAATCCCTCGAAGCGTGTCCTCCCCGATCGCAGTGAACACGCCTTGAGATGCCATGTATCTCAGCGTGTCGCGCGTTGTGCGGTAGGCGATCCATTCGAGTGACGTTCCAGACATTGTGAATCAACTCTCCGTGATGATCGGTCGTGAATAAGACTCACGATGGCGAGGCGACTGGATATTGCGAGCATCTGCAGCCATTGCCAACCTGAGTGATTCCAGCATGAACGCATTCGTGTTGCTTAGCGCCTTCGAGTCTGCACGGCTGATGATGTTCCACTGGTGTTCCAGAAGCCGATGGAAGAAATCGAGCATCCCCTCTGTGTTGACTCTGATGTGACTGCTGATCGTGTAGCCCTTCGTCGTGACTGTTGACGAAGGAGCCACATTGATGATCGCCTCTGTGGCTGAGTTCTTTTGCACGATGATGTGCTCAGACGCAGCCGGGTTGTAAATCACTGCCGGCGGTTTCGCTGTCTGGTCATACCGCCCAATTTCAGAGGTCGGAATTGCTGCAGTTGACGACACGCGAAGTACGGCACCGACATGATTGTCAGTCAGGACGCTTCCTGAAAATGTCGCTGTGACACCGGAAATACTGACTGTGCCCGAATTGGTTTCTTCAACATCCGTCTGTGCCCATCGCGGAGTGTAGAAGTATCGGAACTGCCGTACGTCCACAGGCGTTGATGAAAGCCAGATCTCCCATCGGCCCGGGCGGTTGCTTGACTGGATCAGTGAGTACTCTGTTGGCGAGCCAACGATGTTCCACGCCTCATTGCTCCAGAAGCTATCTTGGCTCATGATGCGGGACATGCGGGAACCCAGTTGAATATCAGTCACCTCAATCAGGTCTGACACGTCATACGGAAGCAGGTACCGGGTCCGAACCCAGCGGTATGCAGTGCTGGCGGCAACGTCATCCGCTGGCGACTGGATTGTGTCAAGAATCAAAACAGTGTCGCTCTGCCGGTACTGGACCTCGTACTTCTTGTTCCCAATGGAGATAGAGCCAAACTCTGCATCGGACGGCCATGTCCCGCCAGTCAACGTCAAAGTGCGAGTGGATTTCGTGTAGGCGATCGTCCCGGTCGTGTAAGGGGCAGTCGTCGTAAACATCCCCGTGCGCTGCAGGAACTCCCAGTCATGGTAGGTTGGGAGTTTATTGCAGCACTCTTTCACCGCGCGACGCAATTTGCGCGAGATTTCCTGAACGTCTTTCCCGTCAAGAGAATACACGTCAATGAGATGATCAATTGCGTCGCGGTATGTGAGGTGATTGGGCATCAGATGTTGTTCAGGTCTTTGCTACTGGTTTTTTCCGTGTACACCGGCTTCGTCTTGGTAGTTGCCGCTTCCAGCAAAGCGATCCGGGCGGATGAAACAATGACGATCCGGACCAGTTTCTCCATGATCCGGGACGCGGTTGAGGGCGTCCTCATGGAAGAAGCGAAGCAGGACTGAAGCTGCTTCACTTCCGTTTCAGTTAACGATTCGATTGGTGTGTCTGTCGTGTCGCTCATATTGATTTCGATCCATGCCTTTCAATAATCTCGTGGCGAAGAACACGTTGATCTTTGCGGGCGAGATTTGGGTTTTCCTTAATTTGCTGCTGACGAATCCTCTCAACGATTCGCGGGTGAAGATTGTGCTGTTTCTTCCGCGGCTTCGATTCCCCCTGGATGCTGATCTCACCTTCAGTGGTCTTTCGGCGAGCTTGAAGATTTCGGCGAAGGTCGCCCATCCCCTGCGTGTGGTTCACAATGGCTGTTGGATCGCCGAACCGTTCCGCAACCGTAGGAATGTAGTGATCATCGGACTTCAATGTGTAGCCGTTTTTGGCAAGTGCTTTCCGTAATCGCTCAACGGCACGCAGATCACCATTGTGGCGGTCGAGGATAGATCGACCGTGGCGGTTCTGATCCTGAATGAAGACGGAATCGGTGATCCCAATGCCCATCGAAGATTCCCCGCACGCATACGCACACAGTTGAATTGCGAGTTTTTCGTTTCCATCGTTCTTTTCAAGACAGTTCAGATAATGATCCAGTGCGGGGATCTTGCCCGCGCGGGTGACAATTCCTTGTTCATGCCATTGGATAACTTCATCCGGGATGGCAACTTCCTTGGATTTACTTTTTGACACTGGTCGCTCCTTGTGCTGCGGTTTTCTTTACCTTCGCCTGGTCCTTGGCAGCAGATACCTTCTGCTGACTCTGCTCTCTCATTGCCTTCTCTTTGATGGCTTGCTCTGCCTCTGCAAACAGAAGTTTCTGAACCAGAGTCTCCTGAGTGCCGATCATCTTCTGATCATGTTCCTGCTGCTTGTGCGACATTGACTGATGGAACATGACCTCGTCAGCCATCGCCACCTTCAGCTTCTCCTCAGCAGCACCCTTGTCACCTTCGCCTTCGCCATCCTCGGAACCGATCTCGGCAATCTTGGCCGCGGCCTCGGCTTTCGCCTTCTGGGCAGCCGCCTGCTTTTGTGCGGAATCAGACTGGACGTTCTCCAGTTCAGCCTGCATCTGCTGCTGCTGCATCTGTGCTGCTTGCTCATCAACTTCCGGCCGCCACTGGTCGAATCCTTGCGCCATCTTCGCGAGTGCTGGCATCTCCTGAGCCTCAGAGACCAGACCAAGGAAGTCTTTCAGCGGGCCAGTCTTCCCGGTTTCCTGAGCGTACTGCTGTGCTGTTGGCATCAGGTACTGCATCAGGGACTGCACGTTCGCAGTGTCGCGCTCGTGGTTCGGCCGGCGAATGTCAGAGGCTTCGATCGTCGCCTTCATTTCACGCATCGCCTGCTCGATCGGCATCTGCTTCATCAGAGCATCCCACTGGGAAGCCCCGTATCCGCCAAGCAGGTGAGTCAATGACATGCCATCGACATACATGAGCGCGGCAAACATCTCAAGTTGAGACGCCTCAGACATCCATGCGGCAACATCTTTGGACATCTTCTCTGGGCGGATGTTGGCATTGTCTGTTCGCGTTCGCACGTCGGACGCCACACGGATCTGAGTGGACGACATTCCATATTGGAGTTCAGACAAGCCGACGCGCTTATCGAAGTTGGCTGCAAGCATCTCGATCGCCTGCAGGATATCCGAGTTCTGTCGCGGGGCTTGCAGGTACTGGATGACATCGGTGATGGACTTGTGAACCGATTCATTGATCGGCACCAGTTCCGTTGTGTTCTCAGAATCCAACGCTGCCTTCACGTCGCCGAGCGCGGACTTCAAGTATCCGATCAGTTGCTTGCGATTGTTCCATGCCTGATCCACGTAGGCGGATGTGAGAATGTTCAGTGCAATCAACTCTCCGACGCCTGGGGCTGCCGGAGCAAGTGGCCATGGTGAGCCAGACAGCTTGTTCGGCGACAGCAGTGCAACCGGCCAGCGGCCATCCTTCCACACAGGGAACGCAGGCCCATAATCAGCGAATCGCCACTCGAACATTGCCTGAATGTCTTCAGGTGCTGCTGCAGATTCACCGAAGTATTTGTCTGGTGGAGCATTCAGCGGGAACGGCACGCCCGGCGCGATGCACAGGTAGGCGTAGTCCCCAAGGATCTCGTCAAACTGGTCGATCATTTTGTGAGAGAACTGGGAGTTTCGCGGGCCAACTCCGCACTTACTCCAGATCTCCCACCATTCAATCCGGTCATGCGTTGAGCGAACAGGGTTGCTGTCGCGATTCGCTGATGGGTTGCTCGCATTGTTGCGAGAGACCTGCTCTGCAGACGAGACAGTGCCCTTGCCAGCCAATGTGCCCATTGGCATGTTAAACATCTTTTCGACCTGCCAGATCGGGCTCACATGACGCAGGGCGATGTATCCGGCTGTCTCGAGTAGCGGATCATTGCAGTCCGGGTCGATGTAGAGGTTGTTGACGGATTTGAACCGAAGTGCCGTGAACTTCTGATCAGAGCCGGGAAACGAATAGACCGTCGGCCACAGGGTTCCCATGCCCTTGACCAGCATCTCTGTAACGCACAGGTTCCCGTGCATGGCGAGGCCGCCAGGCTGCTCGCGCTGAGACCAGTCCAGATAACTGCCCATCATTTCATTGCTGAATGTGGACATTGCCTGTTCCATGGCGTCCTGTTGCATGACCTGCTGGAATGCCTGCTGGACAGTCTCATCGTTCGGATCGCCGAAATACTCCGGCTTCAGATCGAAGGACCGCTGAGACATGACTTTTCGATGCGGGTACTGCCAGAACAGATGCGGCCCATAGATCGACACGAACTCATAGAGCTTCGCGATTGTGATTCTGAACTTCGGTGATGGCAGACGACCATTGAAATACTCGTTGTTGAACTGACGATCCCACATGAAGCCCGCGCCAGCTTCGTAGAACTCAGTGCATTGCTTGGCGATCTTGTCGAATCGCAATTTCGACGCGCGTGCGGCTGACAAACGCTGCGTCCAAATGTCGACGAGCGGTCGGTAAAACTGCGATGTAAGATCCAGTGGGTTGTTGTACACAGATTACTCAGTTCAGGAGTTCGACACTTCAGGCTTTGGCAGTGGTTTGATTCCGCGGTTCCAGCTCCAGCCACCATTCCGCTCGCGGTCAATCGGGGTGGCCCTGTCGTGCATGTGCTTGCTGGCATTCATATGGACGATGTTTCCAACGTAGTGAACCTCAAGACTCAAGGCTCGCTGGATGTCCGAGTCCATTGTCACCATGGCCGGAATCGGAGACGCCCCAAAGTCGCCCTGCGGATAGAAGAACACCCATTCGCCAGATCGTGCGGCAAAAGATTCGTCTTTGGGTTCTTCCTTGTGGAACTTGACAACCAGTCGTGCTGGCGCCGCGGCGGCGACGGCGGCCGCGGGCTTCGCTGTCGCTTCTGGTGGTTTCGGCTTGACTGCCGCTTGGCTTGTGACGCTCATGTCGCTACTCCAATCGAGATACTCTGGTCCTGTCGTGACTGCCACGACTTGTGTTCTGACATCCTCTGCCGCCATGCTCGAGTTCCTGCGTCCACAATGTCATCCGTTGACGCGGGAGGCTCAACATAGGTTGGGTGGCGACTGATCCAGTATTCCAGACAACATCGAAGGTCATCAACCTGCCTATCAGCAGGATCCTCCAGGGGGTTACCCGCGTTGTCTGTCTTTCGGCGATTACGAATCATCTGCTTCACTGTCTCTGGGCACCGCTGCGTGATGATTCGCAACTGTGGTCGACCGCATTGTCGCATCCGCAGCGCCGTCCGAACTTTCGTCGATCGCTGCTTGAAATCTATGTCACCCGGAATGAAGTGAGCGATGCCGCCGGACGAGATGGACATGATCTTCTTGGTGTCAAACGCATTCGCATACTGACGACCGATCGTGAATGAGAACCCCATCGGCGTCTGTTGTGCGGCCTGACCGTCGATGATCATTCGCTCATAGATTGGAACCTGCTCCATCTCCGCGATCTTGGCGGCGATTGCATAGGCATCCAGACGGCGGATGAAGATTTCGTTGTAGACGATGAAATAAGGCTCGTTGTGATCCCAAAGTTCCGGAGGCGGGATGGTGCCAAACAGCACTGCTGGCTTCACTGTGCCCGGGTCGAGTATCAGTTCCCTGGTCCAATTGCCTGGCGGCGTCCAGTTATTACCCGCAAGGATCTCTGTGATCTTGTCGTTCGTGGCCTTGTTGGAATACTCGACGCAATGGAAGTCGGGCGAGAATTCACTGTAGATCGCAATCACTCGGTCAGATCGGACACCCTGGATTCGCACAAGCTGGGCACGTTCGCCGGACAGACGTTCGTTGGCTATCTGTTTTTCTGCTTCGCTGATGAACGGGTTGTTGGCCAATGTGACGCGGTGCATTCGCGTTGTCACTTCTGCAGGCTGACGTTCGCCCCGGGCAACTTCCTCTTCCTGCTGACGTGCGCGATCGTCAACTTGACAGAACGCGGCGGATTCATCCCTCGCGATTGTCGACCAACATATCCGGCCCGCCTTATCGAGCAGACGCATCACGTATTCATCGTAATATTCATCATAGACCAAGTTCTCGTCCATCCAGATCTCGTCCACAGGGTCGCCCTGCTTGACCTCGGAAGAGTTGGCATACGCCATGATCTGCGTGCCGTTCTTCATGGTCACTGACTCGAACTGGTACAGGTTCGCGTGATACCACGCAACGTCCAGAATGTCGGAGTTGGCTGAGATTTCCCGCTCAATACTGAAGCCGGGAATGAGAGGCGGCGCTGGGCGGCGTTCGGATCGTTCAATGCCGCGATCCTCTGGGAACATCAGCGGGTTCCATGCTCGCCAGAATCCCGTCCGGCGGTCTTTCACCATATCGAACAGACCTTCCTTGAACAGCACTCGGTAAAGCGTCTGGCCGATGTGCTTCAGGTGGTCTCCGATTACCCATGTCAGCATTGCTCGTGACCGCTGATGTGGCAGGCGGCAATGAATCTCGTCTCCGTCAATCGTCGTGATCGGGATGTCGCGGACGATTGAGGCAAAGCGGGCTGCAGCAAGCAAAGTCTTCCCACCGCGGTTCGAGCCAGTGAGTAGGATTTCTGAGCACGGGTCGTGAAGGATCACTGCCTGTTCGCGAGTGACCCGCAGCATCCGCAACCCATCCATGCGATGGGATTTTAAGGCGGCGAGCATTTCCAGTTGAGTTGGCTGTCGAGAATGTGAAGTCATATGACACCTCCATTCTCCAGATCAGAGCTTGTGGAAATTTCTGGTGTGGCGGGGGTTACCACGATAACGCCGGCAACCTGCATTAACTCATTGATCAGATCAGGAACTCGTTCGTAAAGGATCTCAAGAACTTTGATGCGAAGGGACTTATCCTTTTGCAGCTCTGTGATGAATGTGTCTACTGAAAGTGAGCGAGCCTCTTCAAAGGAAATCCCATCCAATTGCGGTTGCGAGCGGAGAAACTCGTCGTGTTTGATTTCAGACCGCTGAAGAATCTCAGTCGCCCGAAGAAGCATCTTGCCGTCGCGCGGAAGAAAAGATACTTGCCCGTCAACTGTCTTTCCGCCTTTGATCTCCAGGATCATCTCGGCGGCAATTTCTGTGGCAGTTTTCCCGCCAAGAATCTCGTGTGCCCGCTGAACGCCACCGGGAATTGCAGGCGTCTGCGTGTCTTTGAGCTGGTCAAGGCTCAGATCGAACTTCGTCTTGCGTGCGTCTTCCTCAGACGGGCGAGTTGAGATTCCGTAGTTCTCTGCGCACTTCTCGCAAACAACACTGTCGCCAGCAAACTTATCACGAGTCCGTGGGCACCCGCAACGAATGCAGACGTACGTGGGCGGATCACTGCCGTCAACGTAAAGTTTCTCAAGAGTTAGTGGCTCACCGTCGCTCATGGTGATCCATTACCTGTCTGATTGCTGAATGACTGAGATTACTTCTGTGGAGCAGCGTTTCCGGTGGCCAGTTTGTCGTCATAGATTGGTGTGCCGAACTCTTTGGGGAGGCTGCTGTTGTCGGGTTGTGCTGCCATTTGTGAATCACTCCTAAAACAAATCACTGGAGTCGAATTGACTCCAGTGATTTCATGGTTTACTCGGTGGATTTGCTCGGGTGACTGCTCGGTGGATTAAGCCACAGTGAAGTCAACAAGTGCTCGAATGATGTCGCCATCAAGAGTAGCGGCGGCATTTGCTCGACCGGCACGAACTGGAAGGGATTCCGTGGTGGCTGCCGTGAACTTCCCGCCACTCGCGGCAAGGATCGCCACATTCACGGTAATTGCCCCGCCAGCAATGACGTTCATCAATCCCTTGCGGAAGATCAAAAATGTGTCGCCGGACACAATGTTGCCAACCAGGTCCGGATCAATAATCCCATCACACTTTGTGGTATGGAAGGCGGCGACGTTCATCCCCAGCCCGCCAGACTCAAAGACAACACCCTTGCCGGCAGGTGATGCGAGGTTTGCTGTCGCCTTGACGATCATGACCTCAACAAGGTTTCCGCTGTTGAGATAGACATTACTGCCAGACTTCGTGCGGTCCTCAACGAAGCCGGTTTCACCCAGCTTGAAGTTACCGGACTGAACAATGTTCTTCCGGCCGCGAACCTGATCCATCAAAAACTGTGCGGACATTTGAGAGCCCCTTATGAGGCGAGTGCGAAAGATTTGAAACCAGAAGAAACAAAGTGCGCGGCAGCGATGCCGCGCTAGTGGCCGTTACGCTTATGCGTAGTTTTTGCCCTTGATCAGGAACTTCGGGAACATGCGGAGATTTCCACCGACCTGAAGTCGCATCAGGTAAGCAGCGGACGCCTCATCCCATGTTGGTCCTGACATATCAAACATCGGAGTGTCATCGCCATTTGCTGGGTTGCGACAGATCATCCAGAACAGTTCGATGTGCTGCGGGCAGAGACCATAGAAGGTGTTTACTGGACAGGATCCATCAACCTTCACGACACTGCCGTCCAATGTCATTGTGCCACTGGATGGGAAGCCGACTTCGGTATCCCGATACGGCTGAATCATGCGGAAACGCTGTGAGTAGAAGTTCTTGATCCCCGTGTACATATTCGGGGGAAGCAGGTACGCAACAGGGGGAGTATCCCCAGTCTGCAGGTAGCCATTGCGACTCTGCATGATAGCAGAACCCTCACGAATAACTTCTTCGCAATTGTCAACCCACGCTCCAGTCCCGGCACCAAATGCGGTTGAGGACCAGTTGAGCAACAGTGGCGAGTTCGCGTCGTAGTTGCTCGAGCCGATTCCATAAGGCCAGTCGTTGGATAACTGGGCATTTGCACGCTGGGCGGCAGCAAAGTCGTTACTCCATGTTCCACCAAAATTTGCCAGTGCGGTTGAATGGCCAGCGTATGAGTCGGATGGCAATGCAATCTTGTCGGCGGCGACAGTATTGCCGTCATCAGCCAGGGCGGATTCAAAGCCCTGAAACCCGTCCGTGTACGGGGCAACATTCCCGTCTCGGTAGATCCACTCCTGAAGGCGATTCTTGCCGGCAATACCAAGATCCTTCATCTTGGTGTCATACAGTGGGATCAGGCTAGTCTTGCCCTGATTCAGCTTCCACTGAATCTCTGTAAGGATATCACTCGCTTCGTACCAGCGAATGCCGACTTGGCACTGCTCGTAGGCGTTGTGGTTCTGGAAGATCTTGCGAGTCGTGTCGTTCGACGTGCGAACTTCAGGCTCGTAGACCTTCATCTGGTAAATCTTGGCGGCTTCCGTGGCATTGTACTCGAACATGCCCATTTCGCTCATCAGAGCAAACAGCATGTGGCCGCGGCGAGTCATGTCCGCAAAGCCCTTCATGTACGCCGGGGCAGCGGTGCGAACATTGTTAATATGCAGATTTGCATCGGCTTGGAGAAACGCAGGCATTGAAAATAGCCTTCAAAAAGTGGAGCGACGTAACTAGTTCAGTGCCGTCTGACCGTTAATGATTCCCGCAAGAGAAGGCATACCGCCTGGCCCTTTTGGGATCTGAGGAGAGACAGAGTTTCGTGCCGGGCCGTCGTACTCAGAGAGCCGGTTTGACCCGGTTCGCTGAGCTACACTGGCAAGGAACGACTGGGGTTTCGGTGGGGCTACTTCTGCAGCCGGAGGTGCCGATGGGCGGAATGCCTGTTCGGCTACTTGCATACGTCGCAGGATCTCGTTGTGTCGCTCCAGAGGTCGCTGGTCGTATGTCGGGTCGAGCTCTGTCAGGTCACCATAAAGTGACTGATAAAACCCATAGAACGGTGTCTGCTGCTTCGCTGCGTCATACAGCTTGGAGGAATTATCCATCGCCCATGACTCAATCTGAGACACTTGCGATTGAACCTGCTGCTGCTTCAGGCCGTCAAGAACTTTCTTCAATTCAGCGGACTGTGGCGAATCAGCCACTGGCGCCTTATGGGCGGCCAATGCTTCTTCAATCCGCTTCTGGATGTAACCTTCAGGGTCAGTCGCCAACTGAATCTTGATCTGCTGCTGCTGCTTCTCTCGAGCATTCATCGCATCCGCGTGTTCGGCGAATGAGGGATGTGCTGGACCCCACTTATTTTCCTTCGCATCGAATGTGATGTAACCGTTGGAAACTGCGTTCAGGATCAGGGATTCATTGATTTGAGCAGGCGGTGCGACTGTCGTTACAGGCGCAGTGACTTCAAAAGTTTGCGGAATCGCCTGCTGCGACTGCCAATTGAGATACTTTTTGTAGTCGTCGGACTCTTCAAATGAACTGGCAGCATCCAATTGCTGGACCAAAAGATCCGCAATTGCATCGTCAGTGGCATAGTCCTGCGGGACTTCGAATCCACGACTTGTCAGCAGTGCCCGAAGTGCCTGTTCCTGCGATGGTGAAGACTGCCCAGCCGCGGGTAAGGCGGCTGGGGCAGCAGTCGAGCCCAGAGGTAGCGAGGCATCTCCAGAACCACTTGTGCCAAGATCAGCATTACCGGAAGAGATAATCTGTTCCAGTGAAGGCATCTTGGGTGCCGGCGACGATGCGGGCATGGACGCATTGATGTCGCCAACAACCGGGATGCCCTGGTCGCTGATCACTGATGCAAGTGATTGTGGAGTTGTCTCGCTCATGGATGCACAGTTAAGTTGCATCGACGGGAGCAGGAAGACACTTTGCGACGACTATGAAGGACTTCAATAACTTCAAGGAAACGACGGGCATGACGGCATTGGCGGCGTTGACGGGCGCGACGATAGATTCGATAGTCCGCCCGGAAAGCAAAGCCGCAGAATTACCCTATCAGGTAACCACAATGACAGACGACAAGAAGATGCAGAACACAAAAAAGGTCCAGCGTATCACAAGCCAGCGAGCGGCATTCATCCTGAAGGAGGAGGGCATCGCGTGCAACGAAGACAAGATCACTCGCTGGTGTCGGGATGGAGTGCTAAAGAACGCCAGGAAGATCGGCGGCCAGTGGTACATCAACGAGGAGGAATTGCGAGAGATGCTCAACTAGTCAGCGTATCGCTGAGACACTCATCGTCCGCCTCTTGATCGACAGCGGGCGCAGACGTCACAGGATGGTTTGACCTTCTTTTTGGAGACCGTTTTGCCACAGCATCGGCAGAAATGAGGAGTGACACCGCCAGCGGAATCGATCCCGCCGCCACCAGTGCCAGCCTTGCGGCCAATGAATTCACTGAGTGGAAGTATCGGAATCGGCTGATAAGTACACATCGCCGCGATCGCCGCGGCTGTGCTGCTGTAGCCAAATGTCGTGTCGTCCGTGCGGAAAGCTATCATTGATCAATCTTTCT
>Ga0209702_10005491_pt1 | contig 17187 bp, 14 predicted proteins | sample FRY01_FD_187210 | JGI IMG/M metagenome (GOLD analysis project Ga0209702, IMG submission 187210) | Freshwater microbial communities from Lake Fryxell liftoff mats and glacier meltwater in Antarctica - FRY-01 (SPAdes) (version 2) | ecosystem: Environmental > Aquatic > Freshwater > Ice > Glacier...
CGCGCGCGAACGTGGAGGCGACCTCGGCCGCCAGCTATATGACCCTGATAACGGCGGTGGCGGAATGACCGAGGTCCCGAAGATCCTGCTCGCCCATCATCTGAAGACGCTGAAGCTGCCGACTTTCCTGCGGGAATACGAAAAACTGGCGCGCCAATGCGCCGCCGAGGGGCTGGATCACGTCCAGTTTCTGGCGCGCCTGGTCGAACTCGAGCTGATCGACCGTGAGAGGCGGATGATCGAGCGCCGCATCAAGGCCGCGAAGTTCCCGGCAACCAAGAGCCTCGACAGCTTCGACTTCAAGGCGATCCCCAAGCTGAACAAGATGCAGGTGCTGGAACTCGCCCGCTGCGAATGGATCGACCGGCGCGAGAACGTCATCGCCCTCGGGCCCAGTGGAACCGGCAAGACCCACATCGCCCTCGGCCTGGGTCTGGCCGCCTGCCAGAAGGGGATGTCGGTCAGCTTCACCACCGCCGCCGCGCTGGTCAATGAGCTGATGGAGGCCCGCGATGAGCGTCGGCTGCTCCGCCTGCAGAAGCAGTTGGCCGCAGTCAAGTTGCTCATCATCGACGAGTTGGGCTTCGTGCCCCTCTCCAAGACCGGCGCCGAACTGCTGTTCGAGATGATCTCGCAGCGCTATGAGCGCGGCGCCACCCTGATCACCAGCAACCTGCCGTTCGATGAATGGACCGAGACCTTCGGCACCGAACGCCTGACCGGCGCATTGCTCGACCGCCTGACCCATCACGTCAGCATCCTCGAGATGAACGGCGAGAGCTACCGCTTGGCGCAAAGCCGCGCGCGAAAGTCCGCCAAAACCGCCTGATACAATCCGCGCCGTATTGGCCCTGGCCGCCCCCTCGTGGCGCGCGTCACACCCAAATCCAAAGTGGCCGACTTTTGCGCCGCCCAGTGGCCGGATTTTACTCCGCCGTTGACAGCGATGAAGTTCTGCTCCAGCAAATTCGGTGCGATGTTGAAGGTGTGGTTGCTGTCAGTCGTGGCCTTGAATTTGTGCGTTCTTTCAACGGTTATGCCATTTTGGCGCATCAGGCGGCCCACTCGCCGATGCCCAATCTCCAGGCCAATTTCCTTCAGCTCCTCAGTCATCCGGGGGCGGCCATAGCTGCCCAGGCTGAGGCGCGATTGCTCCTTGATATGCGCCAGAACAACCATGTCCGTGCGTTGCCTCCGGCTGGCAGGGCGGCTGCGGAACGCCCGCAAACCACGCGGGCTGACATTCATCACATGACAGAGACGGTCAGTCGCAAAGGCCTCTTTGTGTTCTTCGACGAATCTGAACCTCACGGCTTTTGGCTCGCAAAGAACACCGTGGCCTTTTTTAGGATGTCCCTCTCCTCCTTGAGGATGCGGTTCTCGCGCCGAAGCCGTTCATTCTCGCGCGCAAGCTCTCGATCCTCCACCGACACCACATCCGTGTCACGATGCGCCATGATCCATTTGTTCAACGTCGACATGCCAACGCCCAGATCAGAGGCAATCTGTTTGCGCGTCAGCCCGCTGGTCAGCGCTATGCGCACTGCATCCTTACGAAATTCGTCCGTCCGTGTTTGTCCCATAGTTCGTCTCCTTTGCTGCACAATATGCTATCAAAGGAGCGGCACCAAACCGCGACAGGTCCACTCAGGCAGAAGGTGGGGTTGGAGCACCGCCTACCGCTTACGGATAGGATGATGACATTGGATATTCACCGGAAAGCAAGGCTGTTACATGCTCAATATTTGACGCTGATTGACAATCTTTCGTTTCAGGCGCGCCGAAACGCCACGTTCCGGGCCAACCAGCACCCGACGCACGCGCCCGCTATCGTGCCGTCTGCTGCGCGTTGAACCCGAACCGTCCAGTCACCAGGAGCAGGCGCGTCCAACGAGCGCAGGCATGTCAGCCGCCACAGGTCCTTTCCCACCGGCGCGAGCGGCATAAGTGGCCCGCTGCCCAGGAAACCTCGGAAGCCCGCAAGCCAGCACCCTCCGGCACTAATGATTTCAAGGTCGGACCCGAGTTCCTCAGCGTGGTAACTGCCAGCCAATTCCATGGATTTGTCTTCATCGCCACCCTCGTCGATCCGTGTGGCTTGGGAGTCGATACAATCTCCGGAACGTTGAATGCGCAGTCCACCCTCCACCGGGGAAAGCGTCATGTCGATCCCGCGTGCGATGCCGTCGCCGCCAATGCTCAGCACCTCTGGTCCGCCATCATAAGTTGCCGAAAGTGTCCCGTCCTGATTGGCCCCGACATCCAGCAGCAGCCCGAGTTTGGCATCGATCCACGTTCCCGCGAACCTCTTAGCCTTCGACTTATTCGACGGGGTAGGGGTCGAACTCTCGCCCAGTGCGGCGGCCAGCACATGCATCGCAGCCCCGTGGCTGTCGCTCTCATGGTTGAAGGCGACGTCAACCGATAGACGCTCGCTCGGCACCCAGAACCGTTGTAGCCGCCAGCCGCGAATTGCGCCGCCATGACCGTTCATCGCCCGCCCCCAGCGCAACCGCCGAACGAGACCGAGCCCATAGCTCGCCGGACTCCCGTCTATGAACGTTACGGGGGCGGCGAGGCGATTATACAGGCCGTCAACATCCTCACGGGTACGGTCAATGTAGCGCTCCCAAGCTATCAGATCGTCGATCGACATGGTGAGGCCCGCATCGCCCGACCAGTGTATCCGGTTGATGCCCGCGCGCCAGCCCGTGGCTAAGTTGCCTTCGTATCCGTTCGCCCCGCCAGGCAGCGCGCCCGTATCTTCGTCAAAGGTCGCCGTTGCCAAGCCAGCGGGCTCTACCACATGCTTCATGATAAGATCGCCAAAGGCAACGCCCGTGCGTTGTTGCAGAGCCAGCGCCAGCAGACGAAAGTTGCCGTTGGAATAGGAATAAGCGGTGCCGGGATCGAAGTGCAGGCTGCGGGTCAGCCCCAGAAGGCTGACCGCATCCTCAGCGGAAAAGCCGCCCTCGGGCGAGGCACCGCACAAAACCGTCAGTGCCCAGTAGTCACGGATGCCAGACTGATTATTGGCAAGGTCACGAGTGGAGGGCTTTTGTCCCCCCAGACGCGGGAGTAGAGCCGACGTCAACGTGTCCAGTTCGCTGGGATCTGGCGCCACTGTCAGAATGGTGGCGCAGGTGAACTGTTTGGTAATGGAACAGATCGGCATTAGCGTGCTGTTCAAAAACGGCTGCCGTGTCTCGAGGTTCGCGAAGCCCCATGCGTGCCGGACAATCGGAACGCCGTCCTTGATGACGGCAACGACGCCGCCAGGACCGGGGAACCGCTGTGGCAGGTCATCGATGGCACGATCAAGTGCGGCGAAATCAACAGAAGTCATGGCGGGCCCTATCAGCGTTGTCGGTGTGGTTTTAAAAAGAGCGATCTCGTCAAGTCGGGGTCATTGTTTTAATGTCGGCGTCCGGCACATTGGCCATCAGGCTCGGACCGTCGATCGCATCGGAATGGCAGATGGACGCCATGCAAGCGATTCCCGCGCCTATGCTGAGAAACATGTGTGCCATGCCACTGTCAATATAAGCACTGTCGCCCGTGTTCAGTTGAACCGGGTCGTAAAATTCTGTGTGCAATTCGATCGTGCCACTCATCACGAAAATAAATTCTTCACCGTCGTGGCTGCTCCAGTTCGTTACATCTTCAAGCCTGACCGCCTTTACCTCCATGATCAGGGGAGTCATGAATTTGCGCCGCAACGCGTTGGCGTGGACTTTGTATTCGTACATCGGAGTCGAGAAGGCGACAGCTTCACCTCCGCGTGTGATCATCAGCCGCCCCGAGGCCCGTCTTGTGGTGGTTGCTGGCGGCTCGGACGCAGCAGGTTCGGACAGCAGTGCCTCAAAACCGATCCCAAGGCCCTTTGCTGCCTTGATCAGCGTATCAAAGGTAGGCGCGACCTGCGCGTTCTCGATCTTGGAAAGTGTGGACAGTGATACGCCCGACCGGCGCGACAGATCCTGCAAAGTCCACCCGGCTTCCTTGCGAAGGCGGCGAAGCCGTTCGCCAAGTTGCTCACCAGCTTGGCTGTAATCTACTTCAGCTTCCACCGGATCGGGGCGGATGGTCGTCTCCTGCACCATCAGGCCAACTCCAATGCGGCGGCTGCGTTAAACTGCCGCCACATGGAACCATAGGCCGCATGGTCTATCCAGTAGGGTTGTTTTCTCAGTTTTGCCAACCAGCGGCTCTCCAGCCCATCCGCTTGATGCCAGCATTCGGCCACGAATCCCGCCTTTGTCGCAGTATCGGCGTCGCGCACGCTTTCGGCCTGCGCGAAGAAGCGATGCTCCAGCGCCTCGATTTCGGGCCGAAGATCGCTGATGACGGCAGAATAATCGGCCATGACGCGGCGGTGCAGCTGTTCATGCTGCCACCAATAGGCCCCGGCCGTGTCGCTCTCGCGTGGCATCGGGCCAAGATCGGGCATCGGCACCCCAAAGAAGATCGGCTTGAAGATCGAGCAGTCCGGGCCAGACGTGCCGGTCGCCCAGACGACGATGGACTGGCCCCTGACATCCGATATGAGTGAGCCCGTCGCCTGCCAGAACCGCGCGGCATAGGGACCTGCATGCATGCAAACCCGCGTCGGTCGCTCGCCCTGCGCGGGGTGGTAGTCTTTTTCTTCGCCGGTGTAACGCAGCACATCCGCCATGGTACGCACGGTGATCGCGCCCTTGTGCCGCTCAAGATAGCCATAAGAAGCGGCACGCCTTTCTGACGCGCCACAGGCAAAGGAGGGTCCGGGATCGCCAACGGTTGCGGCAAAGTCGACGCGCCGCCCTCTGTCGCCGATCATTGAACACTCGGTCCAGTCGTCGCCTATCGTGTAGCCGTTGGAGATTGACGTGAAATCCGTGGCTTCCCGAGTCGCCCAGTCGCTGCCGGCGGTTTCAAACACCAAGGCACCGGTCTTGTCGGCAATGATGAAGGACCCGTCGAAATGACTATTTCCGCGCAATTCGCAATTGCCACCCTGCCCATAGACGCGAAGCATGCCGGCTGCGACCTTGACGGCATCATGTCTGTCTGTCGCGCGTTCCAGCATCAGGCGCAGAAGGTCGATCAGAATGACGCCATCGCCTTGCGACGTTCGTTTTGAAAAGACAGCCTCATTGCCGATAGCGACGCCGTGTTCGTTGGCCCCTATCTCGCCGCCATACAGCCAGAACGACTTGTCCAGCACGACCTCATGAGTGCGGGGTGCCTGCGGGATGACGCGATGAGACAGGCGCAGTTGTGCGCCCTCGGGCCAGATCCGGCCCGGTATTTTAAGCAGATGTTGGGCTTCGTTCACCTCGGTGTCGGCGTTTTTTGCCAGCAGAACGCTTCCGGTCAGGGTCGTTGGACTTAAAGCAACGAAGGTATCGCACATGTGCAGTCTCCATGTTGGTCACGCGGCAAAGTGGCATGACGCAAAGTGTGTGGACGACAGTTTCACCACCGCAGGTTCAGTGGCGCAGATCGGCGCGGCAAGCGGGCAGCGGGCCCGAAACCGGCAGCCTTGGCCGATGCCGCTTTCGACCTCGGTCGACAGGACGGGCGGACGAGACCGCTTTTCCGGCACAAGGCGAGGCATGGCTGCGAGCAGGCTTTTTGTGTAGGGATGCTGTGGTGTCGAGAATATCTCGGACGAGGTCCCGATCTCCATGATCGCACCGCGATACATCACCGCAACACGGTCCGATACATAGCGGACCACGCCAAGTTCGTGCGCGATGAACAGCATGGTCAGGCCAAGGGTTGCGCGCAACTCGCGCAACAGGTTCAGCACCTGCGCCTGGATCGACACGTCTAGGGCGGCGACAGGCTCGTCCAGCACCAGAACGGACGGGCGCACGGCCAGCGCGCGTGCCAGACCCACACGCTGCCGCTGGCCACCCGACAGTTGCCGCGGCTGGCTGGCGGCGAGCGAGGCGGGCAGACCCACAGTCTCCATCAGCCGCCGCACCTCGGCGGTGATTTCGACCTGTGGCACGATCTTGTGAAAAGACAGCACCTCGGCCAAGGTCCGTTCGACGCTGAAGCGTGGGTTGAGCGATCCGTAAGGGTCCTGAAACACCATCTGAACCGCGCGCGGCAACGCCTGTCTGTCGTCACGCGTCAGGTTCGAGATGTCTTTGCCCGCCACAGTGATGTGCCCCGTGGTGGGCCGGATCAAACTGACCAATGCGCGCCCGACGGTCGTCTTCCCGCTGCCGCTTTCCCCCACCAGACCCAGCGTCTCGCCCGGATAGATGAAGAAGCTTACGTCATCCACCGCGCGAAATGCCGGACGGGCTCCGCCCCTGAACCCTCCAAAGCCTGAGCGAACGGCGAATTCGACGGTGAGGTGACTGACCGCAATGAGGGGCTGCTTCGAAGCTCTTTCGGTCATTGTCGCTGCTCCACGGCAAGGGCTTCGCTGAGAGGAAAGAGACATGCGTTGCCACGTGCAACCGTGGTGTCGACGCGTGGCACGGTGCGGTGGCAGTTATCCCGCACGCGCGGGCAGCGCGGAGCGAAGGCACAGCCTGCGGGCAGGCTGTGCAGATCTGGCGGCTGGCCCGGGATCGGCATCAACATCTTGTCTTGCCCGGAGCCCGCAACAATCGAAGCGAAGAGCCCGGCCGTATAGGGGTGCTGCGGCTCTTGGAAGAGGTCTCGCACGTCAGCCGTTTCGACGATGCGGCCGGCATACATTACCGCCACGCGGTCCGCGGTTTCCGCAATCACGCCAAGGTCGTGGGAGACCATGATCATCGCCATCCCGCTCTCGCGCTGCAGCGACATCAGCAGGGCGAGGATCTGGTCCTGAATGGTAACGTCCAGCGCGGTAGTGGGCTCGTCGGCCAAAATCAGACGCGGATTACCGGCAAGGGCCAGGGCGATCATGGCGCGTTGCAGCATGCCGCCCGACCATTGGTGCGGATAGTCGTCCAGGCGGCGCGCGGATGAGGCGATGCCGACGCGGTCAAGTAAGGCAGCCGCCTCGACGCGCGCCTCCCTGCGGCTGATCGCCTTATGATGGCGTACGGTCTCGACAAGCTGATCACCGATCGTCCAGACTGGATCAATACTGCTCATAGGGCTCTGGAACACCATCGCGATCCCGCTACCCCGCAGCCGTCGGCGCTCAGCGGGCTGCATCTCGTCAATGTTGCGGCCGTCAAAAGCGATGCGGCGCGCGGTCACCTTGCCCTTCGCCAAGCCAAGGATGGCGCGGCACAAGACCGACTTGCCCGAGCCGCTCTCACCCACGATGCCAAGCGTCTCTCCGGGGCGCAGGTTGAGCGATACGCCATCATTTGCCAACACCGTGCCGTTGCGGGTCGCAAACGAAACCGTCAGATCCTCGACCTCAAGCAAATAGCCGCTGCCGCTCATCCCGCACTCCCGTGCCTGCTACCCAGCCGTCGCGCCAGACCGTCGCCGATCAGGCTGAGCGCTGTCCCGGTCAAGACTATAGCGAGACCGGGCATAGTGCAGATCCACCATGCCTGCAGGATGAACTCCTTGCCGTCGGCGATCATGGCGCCCCATTCGGGCGTTGGCGGCTGGATGCCGAGGCCGATGAAGGACAAGCCGGACAACAGCAGGATGTTGAGAGTGAAATCGGACATGGAGAAAACCACCGAAGAGGCGACCGTATTGGGCACGCCGTGGCGCAGCACGATGATGCGTGTTGGGTAACCGAGCACCCTGGCCGCGAGCATATAGTCCTTGGTGCGTTCGACCATCATCTCGGCGCGAGCGAGCCGCGCATACATGGTCCAGCCGAGCAGGAAAACCGAGATGAAGATGGCATTGATACCTGGGCCGATCACGGCAACCACGACGATGATCATTACGAGAAAAGGGAAGGCGATCGCCATGTTGGTCACGCTGCCGACCACCATGTCGACCCATCCCCCCCGATAGCCGGCATAGGCGCCGATCGGCACCCCGTAGACCATGGGAACGAAGGTCATGAGGAAGCCCGCAGAGAGATCCAGCCGCGCACCATAGATCACTCGCGAAAAGATATCTCTCCCGAGATTGTCAGTGCCAAAAAGATGCGTCAAATCCGGCGGCATCAGTATGACGTCAAAGTCCTGCAGCTCCGGGTCGAACGGTGCAACCCAGGGCGCGAACACTGCCATGAAAATTATGATGGTCATAAGCAGCAGACCGAGCTTCAGGGTGAAGCTCCAAGAGCCCACTTCGCGCGCGATACGTTCCAGGACGCCGGGAGTTGCAACCTCGGTTTTCATTAAGTCGCCCTCAACACGCGACGATCGATGATGCCATTGCAGAGATCGGCGATCAGATTTACCGCAACCACAATCACCGCGAAGACGAGCGCGAGACCCTGGATGAGGGGATAGTCCCTGTAGCCAACCGAGCGGATCAGAAGCGACCCGAGACCGGGTAGCGCAAAAACCGATTCCACCACAACAGCGCCGCTCACAAGCCAGCTTATGTTCACCGACAGTACTGTAAGTGTCGGCAGAAGCGCGTTGCGCAGTGCGTGCTTGAGATAGATGCGCCACTCCGGCACGCCGCGGGACCTCGCCACCTCGATATGATCGGCATCCAGCGCGTCCAGAAGGGAGGCGCGCAAGGACTGGATGAGAATCGGTGCCAGAAAGAAGGCGATTGTCAGTCCAGGCAGTATCATATGCGTGAAATGACCGAGAAAGCCGTCGCCATAGCCGGAAATCGGCAACCAGCCCAGATGCAATCCGAAGCCGAGGATGAGGAGAAGACCGATCCAGAACGGTGGCATCGCGAAGCCGATCATGCTTGCCGTACGAACTGTATGGTCGAAAGCGCTGTCGGGCCATGCTGCCGCAAGCAGCGAAAGCGGAAGGGCGATGATGATTGACAGGAATGTCCCCATTCCCAGCAGCCACATCGTCGGGGCGATCTTCTCGCCGACAAGCTCCGAGACCGGCGCATTCTGGATGATGCTCTCGCCCAAGTCTCCGGTTGCAGCCTTTACGATAAAACTGCCATATTGGATTGCCAGCGGCCGGTTCATTCCGAGCCGATCATAGATCGCTGCAACCTCTGCGTCGCTCACATGCCCGCGAGTCATGATCCGGATTGGGTCGCCCGGAACAAACTGAATCGCGAGGAAGGTGAAAAGAGTCACTCCGATCAGAACCGGCAAGGTATGCAGCACTCTCGAGATTACGTAGCGAGCGACGAGCATCGGCTCATTTCCTTGTTCTGCGATCGGGGTGCGGACCCGCGAAGCTGGGCACTCTGATCGGCGAGCCTTATGACCGGCCCCGCTTTGCGTCCCGTCCAAGTCGGCCGGCGCGGTGGAGTCAGGCGATCAGACAGAGGCGCGCCGTCGGTCCTGGCCTACGGCGCGCCGGTCGCTCAATTGGCCAGCCACATGTCCTTCAGCCACCACCAGCCGACCGTGATGGTCTTCCAGTTCTTCACATTGTCGCTGTAGCCGTTGACGTAGGGCAGAAAGTTGAGCGGTACGCTGTAGCCATCGCCATAAACGATGCCTTGGATCTGTTCATACAGTGCGGCACGCTTGACCGAATCGGGCTCGGCCCGCGCATCGGCAAGCAACTTTGTCACATCCGGATTGTTGTAATTCGAGAAGAACGACCTGGTTGACCCGGTCCCGCCAGCCTGCAGCGTGGCAAGCTCGTCGCTGTCGTTGATGTCGCTGGTGATGTAGCTGACATAGGCTTGATAGTCGCCCGACTGCGTCATCCCAAAGGCAGTGCCGCCGTCAAACTCGACGATCTCGACACTCAGCCCGATCTTCTTCCATGAGGATTGCAGAATAGTGGCCGCCTGCCGCGATGCGGAGTTGCCGGTGTCGACCATAAGCTGAATCGGCGTTCCGTCGTACTTCGCCTCCTTCACCAGTTCGGTAGCTTTGGCCAAGTCGTAGGGGATCGTCTGCACATTCGCCGACCAGTAATTGACCTTGGGCATGAAGCTGTTGGGAATGCTGCCATAGCCGAAGTAGACCGCCTTCATCAGCGCCTCATGGTTGGTGGCGTGGTTGAGAGCGAGCCGGATGCGTTTGTCGTCGAGTGGCTTTTTCGCGTGATTAAGGTAAACATAGTCCAGACGATAGGACGGAGCCACTTCCAGCGACACACCGTCGGCGGCTTTCACCGAGGCGGCCTGATTGAGCGGCAGCGCCAGCGCGGCGTCGATGTCGCCATTCTTCAGGCTCAGAACGCGCGAATTGCTGTCCGGCATGTAACGCAAAACGACCTTGTCGACATAGGGAAGCGGTTTGCCGTCCTCGCCGTTACCCCAATAATAAGTGTTCGGAACGAGCACAAGCTGACTGCCACGCTCGTAAGAGGCGACCTTGAAGGGGCCGGTGCAGACCGGGGCGGTGCCGAACGTGTCGGGGCTGGCCTCGTATGCGGCCTTCGCCACCACCGACGCCGAAAATAGAGACAGGGCGGACAGGATCGCCGTATATGGCTGCCGCAGTGTGATCTTGATCGTCTGGTCGTCCAATGTCTCGACCGAAGCAACCGGCTCGAACGCGAAGCCATAAGCCGCAGCTGGGTCCATCACTTTGCCGAGGGAGAACTTCACATCCTCTGCCGTAACCGGTGTTCCGTCCGAGAACTTCAGATCGGCCCGCAGCTTGAACGTGTAAGTGAGACCGTCGTCGCTCTTGGTCCAGGACTCCGCAAGACCAGGAACAAGGCCCGTCCCGGTTTTGTCAGCCGAGACCAGAGGCTCGCAAATCTGCGCGATGGCGTAGATGGAGCCGTTGTCGGACGGCACAAACGGATCAAGGGTCAGCGGTTCGTCCGGGCGTCCCATCGTGATCGTTCCGCCCCGGTTAACATCGTCAGCGGTCGCCAGTGCGGGCAAGCAGGAGAATGACCCGATTGCAAGTGCTGATGTGATGAAAAGATGTCGTATGTTCATCGTGGACTCCTTTTGGTTGCTGGTATTTCAAGTCGCTTAAGAAAGGATCCTTAGTGAATTCAGTGAACAATGCGAAATTTTCAGTGTCAAGAAAATTTTTCTTATAAGAAAGTTTTTTGCAGTATAGGCTGCTTTCATGAGAAATAATGATGTGATTCGCGAAACTCTTTCATCTCTTGAAACCCCTGCGGTCTTGATCGATCGAGGCGTACTTGAGGAAAACATCGCACGCGCGGCAGAGATCGCACGCTATGCCGGCGCAGCGCTGCGGCCCCATGTGAAGACTCACAAGTCGCTTCGGATCGCAGAATTGCAGATCAAGGCCGGTGCTGCGGGAGTCACCACAGCCAAGCCGTCGGAAGCTGCGGTCTTCCTCGATGGCGGGGTTCGCGACGTGACTGTGGCCTACCCGTTGGTCGATCCGCGCAAGGCCGAACGGCTGATCCAGATGGCTGCTGGCAAGGGTGCAAGACTGCGTCTGGTGGCGGATTCCACCGATGGAATAGAGGCGATAACTGCAGCCGCCTCGTCTTGCGAAGCAACGGTCGAGGTGATGGTCGAGGTCGATGTGGGACTGTTGCGCTGTGGCGTCGATCCTGCCAATGAGCTTGCCGCACACCTTGCCGCGCGGCTCGGCGCGCATCCCTCAACGATTTTCGCGGGCTTGCTGAGCCATGCTGGCCAGGCTTATGCTGCGAAGGATGCGGATCACGTGAGGCAGATCGCCGAAGCCGAGCGACGCACGATGACCAGCCTCGCCCGGAAATTGCGGGATGCCGGGATCAAAGTGCCCACCATTTCAGTTGGCAGCACACCGACGGTCTGGCTCGGCGAGAGTTTCGAAGGCATTACCGAACTTCGTCCTGGAAACGCTGTCTTCATGGATCTGACGCAAGTTTCCCTTGGTGTCGCGCTCCCGCAGAACTTGGCGCTATCGGTCCTGGCGACGGTAATCAGCGTCAACCATCGCTTCGCGATCATTGATGCCGGCTCGAAGGTTTTGAGCAGCGATGTCGGCCCGCATGGATCGAAGCGTCTCACCGGTTACGGGGTGGCCTGCCTGGTGGATGATCCGGCATGGGAGATTCCGGTCGTGAACTTGTCCGAGGAGCATGGCTTCCTCGCCCACGGCGGGAAAGTGCCTCGGATCGGAGCGCGCGTTCGTATCTGGCCCAACCACGCGTGTCCCGTCGTCAATCTCGCAGAACAGCTTGTTGCAATATCCGGAAACGGCAATATCGAGAGGTGGACAGTCGACGCGCGCGGCTGCGTCTGGTGACGGTCAATGCTTTTCGCATGCGCCGTCTCTATCCTATGCCTCGGCATGCGAATTCCGACGATGCCGTGCAAGTGAAGCATCTGATTTTTGATGTTGATGCACTGTGTTTGCCGTTGGTCAAGTGGTTACCGGCGACGTCGCCGGTCATTTCGATGCGATGGGCGAGGCGGTCGATGAGGGCATCGGCGTAATTCGGATTGGACCGCCCCGCCGATGACCGATCTCGGCCATGGTCAGGCCGCCTATTGCCATTTCGCCGAACGCGTCCGCATCGCTGCGGTCATCGGCACCTGCATCAAAACGAAAGGAAACCAGATGAACGACCAGTTTGATAGCTTGCCAATCCCGGACATTTGCATTGATGAACGTCTTGTGCCATTATTCATCGCGCGGGCGACGCTGCGCGAGCTGATCGCGGGGCTGGAAGCCCTTGCAACGGGGGAGACAGCGCGATGATGCTTTCACTGCACAAGAATGCCACGACGACCCCGGCGATCCGGGCGCGGATCGCGGCCAGCGACGAGCCTGCTGCCGTGCTTGCGGGCGCTACGGGGTGACGCTCGACACGATCTATCGCTGGCGGGGGCGGACCAGCTTGGAGGACCGCTCGCATACCGCGCATCAACTGGCGACCACGCTGAGGTCGGCGCAGGAAGCCATAGGGCCGTGTCAGAGGAACGTCGCTTGAGGCGGGCGTGGTCGTGGCCTATCGGAGAGGTTAACGTCATCGGCGTCGATCTGAAAAAGAACGTGTTCCAGCTGCGCGGGATAAAGTTGGACGGGTCAGTCGCTATTGATTTCTGAATATGTGTGGCCACTGGTTATCATGATTGGTGACTGGCCCGCGCAGACCCTGACACAGACACTGCCTCATTGAATTAATTGACTTTTTTTCCAGAGAAGGTTCGACCGCAGTCGCGCCCCCTCCGCCACTTGCCCTTGAGAAACGTTTCTCCCAGCCGGGTTGCGACCAGAATTTCCCGTTGTTTTCGAGGGTTATGCGGGTTGGGCTGTGAACCGGCGTCGGTGCCGCAGTGGCCGGAAGTGTTCTCTCCGGGCTGATATTCTCCGGACCTGTTAACCGAGCCCATTCCGGTTCAGAGCTACAACACACTGGAAAAAAAAGAAAATCCTCCTTGTCTGGAATGATGGCGTTCGCAAAACCATTCCCATCGCGCGCACGACTGGCGTCGGAAAGCAGAGCGACGCTACATCTTTCGGAGATGTTCGAAGGCCGCCGCAAATGGCTTTCGCATGGACGTCCCTTCGTTGAAGAACGGGAGCCCATAGACGGTATAGTCTCGGCCTTGGAACACGGTCTCCAAGCGCGCCACTTGTCCGATTTGCAGAAGGAAATCCTCCTTCCATTGGTCTTGCTGGCGCAAGTGATCGCCCTTCGGCTCGATGAATATCTGCATGATGGAGGTTTGGCCGTTGTCGGCACGACGAAGGAACAGGACGAAGTCCGGCTCGAACGGGCGTCCCTCTTTAAAATCAAACAATTGAAATAGCTTCTCGTTCCGGATCAGGTAAAAATCCTGATAGATCGCCCTAAGCGCCGCCTCGTTATCGTGGATAAAGTGGATGAAATGCTTTTCTTGATCGGTGCCATAGCTGTCATCGTATATGTGCCAGTCTTTGGCCCCCAGGTCGATCAGGCTGAGGCCTTCGATCTTGCTCTCTGCCCATGATAGCCCGGTTTCGCCTTGAACGCTTACTTTCAACGTCTTGTCGGTCAGAACCGCATTAAGGGCGTGAGGCAAAAAGTCCTCCGTGCCCTTATACTCGACGCTTTCCTGGCGAATCCCGGCCTCGATGCTATGCAGCACGAACTGCGCTATCTCGACCTTCGACCGTGCGGGCAGATTCCGAAGGTCCTCGGCAAGTCCGGTCACCTTCACCGTCACGCCTCCGAGAAAGCGCTCAGAGGTCATGAACTGGGTCATGCCACTCAATTGCGGAAAGAACTCCTGCAAACGTCCGAATTGGTAGAACGGGTTGGTGTCCAGCGCGAAACGCAGGATTGGCTGCCCCAGAGCGGACAGGGCCCATGTTTCGGTGACCGGCTCCTGTCCGGGCGCGGCCTGCCGGGGCCGGGTTTCGCCAAAGGCTGTCGCCTCGATCACTTGCCCGGTCATTAGTCGGGGAAAGTTGAATTCGCGTCCGGTCAGATAATCATCCAGTCCCTGAACCGTATCGCGCGGGTTCTTGATGCGGTTGTTCAGCCAGATATGACCGTGTTGATACAGGTCGGTCAGTTTGAAGCTGTCTTTTACCCTCAGTGTGACGGTTCGGGCCGTATCGTCCAGCATCCCGGTCTCGCGCAGAGCGTTGCGGATATCCTGAATGTATCTCGGGTTGTGGGAACAATGATAATGAAGCTGTTCCAGGAGCCTGAGCGGATGATCGGCCTGACGGTCAAATTTCCGCATGGCGCGCGGCGCGCTTGGCTGGTCAGAGACGGCGAAAGGGAAATACCGGGCTCCGCGCCCAATAAGCTGGGCTTCTTGCATGGTGGTATTGCCCACCTTGTTTTCGCGCCCGTCCCGAGTGTCATAGAGGCGCACGATATCGAACAGGTTGAGAACGTCCCAGCCCTCGTTCAGCTTGTCCACCGCGAAGATCACACGCAACTCGTTGTCGCGGTCCTCCAGCGTGTTCAGGGCGATCTGCCGGGCTTGCAGGTCGGTCGGGCTGTTAACATTCTCGACCTTGGATAGGGCGAAATCGAGTTTCAACTCTGCGGCCAGATCGGCTGCGCTGACACCCCTTTCGTCAAAGATGAAGGTGAAGGCGCGCGTGAGGGTTTCGTCGCCAAGACTGGCCGCCCTGAGTGTGCCGAGTGCCTCGCCGTCCAGCCCCTCGATCATGCCATGGAAAAGCGCCTCGTTCGCGTTCGATTCCGCGATGGTCTTGGACTTCATCAGAATCACCGGCTTGCAGTCTATCCCGTGGGCTGCTGCCAGCTTCCGCCGAAACTGACTGACCACGACCGCCTGCAACATCCGGTCGCGGGCGGGCAGATCGGCCTGCCGCAGCTCGATGTCTTTCGAGTAGCCGTCCTCGCGGAATTGCCGCAGGGCATAGTCGTACAGGATCTTGTCTTGATACTTGGCCCGGATCGCCGGGTGCGAAAGGTCCACCGTCGCGGTGAATTCAAGAAGCAGGTTGTCGGTATTTGCGCCCAAGATGCGGGCGACGGTGCTTTCCCAGCTGACCTTTTCCTGCTCTTCCTCTTTGCCCAGTTTTGCCTTGGTCTCGGCGTTCAGATGGTGGGCCTCGTCCGATATCAGCACAATCTGCCGTGCCTCGAAATCCTCGTAGGTGACGGCATTCTCACGGGGGTTCAGCAACCGGCTGTGCAGCCCCTGGATGGTGGTGAAGTGGATATTGATTGCGCCCGGTATCGCCTCGTCGAAATTGTCCACGGCGCGGATATCCACCAGCGCGTCATCAATCCGGATTTGCGGCGCGAACAGGTACTTGCTGGAGGCCGGGTTCAGGAAGTTGTCCTTGGTCTTCTCGATGATCTGGGACGAGTTGACGAAGAACAGAAAGTTCCGCTGCCCCTTGGAGTAAAGGTAAAGGATCAGCGCCGCCATCAGCACCGTCTTGCCGCTGCCCGTGGCCATGTGGAACAAAAGCTGCGCAGGGTTGGGGCGCTGCGGGTAGTTTTCGCTGAAATACAGGAACCGCTCCAACGCTTTGATCTGATAGGGGCGCAAGGTAATGCCCGAGGCGAGGTTCTCGGTGATCGCGGGCGGGATCGCCTTGTTCAGCGCGCCAAGCTCGGCCAGCGCGTCGAATTTCTGGGCAAGGGTCTGCGTCATGCCTTGTCCCCGTAAAAGGCCCGGTTCACGCGCATGTCCTCGTCGCCGATGCCATAGGCTTCGTCGCCCATGTCGCCATAGTTGACATAAAGGTGGTTGGCATCGAGGCAGTCCATCAAGATGCGCTTCTGGTCGTCGAGCGGCAGGGCGTCGAACGCCCCATCCGTCAGCCCATCCAGCGCCACGCCGGGCCGGATATAGCCCTCGGTGCGCAAGCGGTCGCGCAAGGGGGCAAGGGCGTCGGCGTCGGGCGCATCGCGGATATCGTCGGCCAGCCTGGCGTTCCAGCGGGCAAGCTCGGCATAAACGAAACTGCCACCGCCTTTCCACTTCTCGGCGGTCGAGATGCCGCCCTGTTCGCCCGAGATCACCTTTTTCAGGCGCAGGGCCGTCAGATCGTGGATGTAATCCATCTGCTCGACCGCAATCCAGCGTCGGCCCATCTTCTGGGCGACCGCGGCCGTGGTGCCGGACCCGGCGAAGAAGTCAAGAACGAGGTCGCCGGGGTTGGTGGCAATTTGTATGATACGAGCGATGAGGCGTTCCGGTTTGGGCGTGAAATCGGATGCTGCATCTGCACCAATCAGAGCATTCAGTTCTTTCTTGGCTATCTCGTTTGTGCCCCCATCTTGATGAGGCCACCAAGTGGAAGACTGAATTCCGGTTTCCTCGGCAAGATATTTCTTTCTGCGAGGTTGGTTTGAGCCGTATTTCCCGAACCACATGCGGCCCTCGGCCATCAATGTCTTGAATTCATCCTCGGTTGTTTTCCAACAGTATCCCTCCGGCGGAAAAAAACGTTCGCCAGTTGGTGATGTTATCCAATAGAGCTGGTTTTCGCGGCCTGCTTTCCCGTCTTTCTTCTTGTTTTGAGCTGTAAAGTCGCGATGCACCCAATCGAGTCTGGGATCATTGTTCGGATTTTTGTATTCTGCCCTTTGCTTTTCCGTCATTGGAAGACGATTGGCGGATTCTTCGAACAGGGTCTTGATTGTGCCATTGGACCGCTTCGTTGAACCTTGCTTCCGCCCGAACACCAATATGTTGTCAAAAGAGTTTCCCAAGATAACCCTGTCATCAGGGGATGTCCGCTTCTGCCACGCTATGTGGGAAACAAAATTCTCACGACCGAAAACTTCGTCCATCATTATACAGCTTCTACTC
>Ga0209702_10005492_pt1 | contig 17180 bp, 19 predicted proteins | sample FRY01_FD_187210 | JGI IMG/M metagenome (GOLD analysis project Ga0209702, IMG submission 187210) | Freshwater microbial communities from Lake Fryxell liftoff mats and glacier meltwater in Antarctica - FRY-01 (SPAdes) (version 2) | ecosystem: Environmental > Aquatic > Freshwater > Ice > Glacier...
GTTTTGGCCGAGGAATCCCGCGACGCTGCCACTGCCGGTGCCGCCAGCCCACGATGGGAAAGAGAAGCCCGAGCCGCCGCTGTTCGTCCAATCGGCCGCGCTACCGAGCATTCCGCCGCTGCCGCCGCTGCCGCCAAGGGAGGGCATGCCCATGCCGCCGCCGCCGCCGAAACCCATCTGCTGAGCGGACGCGGACGACATGAGGCCGGCACCCGTGGCGGCCTGCACCAGTACCGACATGACAGGGCGAATGGTCGCCAGCGCCAGGAATTCGGCGGCCATGCGCGTGATGGTCTTTTTGAACACCTCGCCGAGCGACGCGAAAGAAAACTTGCCGGTCGTCAGGATGTTTTCCCAGGCGTCGGCCGCCGACGACTGGATATTCCGGAACGCCTGCTTGAGCGGCTCGGTCCACAGTTCGTTGGCCGCTTTGATTTCCGCGCCTTGTGCCGTCAGTTTGGAATTGAGGTCGATGGCCTCGCGGCGACGGTCGAGCATTTCCCGCTCACGCGGATCGCTCTCGTCGTAGCCCTTCTGCTCGATCTCCTGCTTCAACTTGAGCAGCGCGATCTCGCGGCTGCGGACCTCGACCGTCTCACCCACAAGCCCGTTCTCGGCCGCCAGCAGCGCGTTCTGCTTCTCCAGCGTCTCGGTCGAGAGGCCGAATTCCTTGATGTTCTTGGCCTTGTCGGTGGCCTTGAGATTTTCTTCGACGGAGCGAGTCAGCTCATCAAGCGACATCTTCCCCTTGGCCGTGTTCTTGGTCCAAGCGTCCTGCGCGTCCTTGACCGCCTTGTAGTGAACCTCGAGGTCACCGACCGCCTTGGCGCCGGGCGCCGAGGCATCCGCGAACGCCTGCGCGGCCTCAAGCGCCAGCTTGCCGTCGCGCTGAAGCTTGTCGATCGAATTTTCGGAGCTGCCGCCGCCGGCTTTGGCTGGCGGATTAAAGACGCCCGGCCGGGGGCCGTCCTGCGCCGGCAGGCCATCGTTCACGACCGCCCAGGCGGTGCCGCTGGAAGCCTTGCCGAACGGGCTGCGCTGGCGCGCGTAGTAGGCCTGCGTGTCGGCGCGCGCCGTCTCGGCTGCCTGCGCGACCCCGCCTGCAAAATCGTTGACGCTGGCACCGCCTCCCGGGATCCGGCCGAGGGCGATCGCATCACCCAGGCCGAACGTAGAGAACTCCTTCAGCTTGTTCAGCACCTGCTCGGCGCCGGCCAGGACGCGGTTGAAGGCGTCGATCCAGAGTTTTACCACCTGCTCGGCGGCTCCCCGGAAGACTTCGACGACGCCCGCGCCTACGCCCGCCATGTTCGACACGGCGTTCTCCACCCAGGACTGGAAGTCGCGCTCCCACTGGTGGCCGCCCCCCGAACCGAGCGTTGCCTGCTGCGCCAGAATCTTGCGGTAGGCATCGACGGCCTTGTCGGCCATGTCGAGAACCGCGACCGCCATCTCGGCAAAGACCGCCCGCGAGCGAAGCTTGCCGCGCTCGAAGGCGTCCGACAGCTGATCGAGCCGCTTGACCACGTGCTCGTCGACCAGGGCACCGCCCTTGCGGGCCTCCTCGCCCATGAAGCCAAAGCCCCTGGCGATATCCTGCAGCACGGGCTGGAACCGCGTCCCGGCCTTGCCGAAGAACTCGACCGACGCTGCGGCGCGCCTGGCGGGGTCTTCTATGGCCAGGATCGCCCGGGCGACATCGCTCATGACGTCCTCGGTCGGCCGCAGGGTCTTGTCGACGTCGAGTATTCTGACGCCCAGATGATCGAGGGCCTCGATCATCTCCTTCGAACCGTTGGCGGCCTCGCCGATCTTCTGGCTGAACTTGGCCGCGCCGGTCTCCAGCTGCTCCAGTTTGAGGCCGTTCTGCACGCCCGAGAACTGCAGCGCCTGTAGCCCTTTGGTCGTCAGCCCCAGCTGCTCGGCCAGCTCGTCCAGGCCGCCGACCGCCTCGACCGCGGCCTTCGCCGTCTCGACGAGCCGCGCCGCCATGTCCGCGAGCATGATGGCGAGGTGCGCCTTGATCATGCCGCCGACCCGCCCCAGCGACTGCTCCATGCGCGCCATGGCGCCATCCACGGAGGATGTGCTGCGCTCGATCTGTTCCAGCGCCCTCTGCGCCGCCCGCCCGCCGTCGACGGCCTTCGAGCTGTCGATGACGAGCCGGATTATTCTGGTTTCTTCAGCCATGGATCAGCTTTGCCTGCTCATGCCCCTGGCAGCGCGAACCGCTGCATCCGTCTGCTTGCGCTGCTCAGTCACGACCCAGAAGTCGTCGATGCCGGCCACGATCTCCACGAAGTCGGCCAGTTCCTCGCCCGAGAGACGAAGGGCCCGGCCGTGACGTCGGATCGCCTCGCGTGGAATCTTCTGCGGCAGCAACAGGCCACCACCCATGCCGAGGGATACCGACACCAGGGTTCGATCCCGGGCGAGGTACTGGAAGGCCTCCCACCAGGGCGCCGTCTCGATGTCGGGTTGCGGCCGGGACAGCAGGCGGTCGACGAACTCGGCATCGCCCGCCCGGGCGCGATCGCTCCAGCCCGCGATCTCGGAAGCGTTGGTGCTGTCCCAGCGGATCAGTTTTTTGCGCGGTCGACGATCGCTTCGATGCGGTGACCGCGGAAGTTCTGCGTCTCGTAGACCACCGCCTGCAAGGCCGGAATCGCATCGTCGGCCTCGATCAGGAATTCCACGCACGCGTCCGAACTAAAGGGGATGGCGTTGCCGTCCTCATCGACGACACCGCTCCAGTCCTTCACCAGCATGCGGGCGAGCTGCTCGGCCAGGAAACGCTTTACCCGCTCGTCCGGCGCATGGGCGCGGCTCAGCCTCTTCAGCTCGGCCAGAAAATCCTCGCCGCCGCGCCGCCAGGCCGGATTGGCGTCCGAGGCGCAGAGCGCAATCAGCGAGATGCCGCCGGGCAGGCCGATCTCGGTGCCGCTCTCGCCTTCGATCTCGCGCTGGCGCTTCAGCTTGTCGATATTGCCGAACTTGAACTGGCTCATGTCTTGCTCCGGGGAATGGGATGCGGCAGAGGCCGCGGGCTTTCGGGAATCAGACTTCTCGTGCGAGGCCCTTGGCGATCCAGTCGGCGGCGTCCTCTTCGGGCACGCTCACCGTCTGGCCCTGGGCGAAACGCTCCTTGCGCTCGGGCCGGCCCTCGCCTTCGGACACGAAGCGATGAAACGACTGAAGAATGAGGACGGAAGTTTCCATGTCGGTCTCCGCTGCCGGGGTGCGATTAAGGTGCGTTGCGCGTGAGCTTCATCGCCGACACATCGGTGGCGTAGTACTTGCCGAGGAAGTTCAGCGAGACCGCGTGGCCGCCCGTCATGCCGGGGTCGTCGACGTTCGGGTTAAAAACGTCGCAATTGCCCAGCACCAGCCGGTCCTTGAAGTCCGTTGTGGCGCCGATCGTGATGTCGAAGGTCTGGCCGGTCTGCTTGACGACGAAGGCGGAGTAGTCGGCCAGTGCGTTGAAGTAGACCTCGACCACACCCTGCACATTGAACTCGCCCAGGCCGATGGCGAAGGGATCGGCCGAGCCGAAGGCGTACTGCTGCTGCAGGCTGTTAGAAATCTGCATTTGCAGCGAGCGGACCTTTGGCGAGGCAAGGCCGAACAGGCTGTTGACGACGATGTCGGCCGGCGTCGAGGGATCGTAGGCCGGCGTCGGGGCGGCATAGGTCGAGGCCGTGATCGCCGTCGTCGCCGTGCTCTCGCCCAGGGCCAGCAGGGAGAAGTTGAGCTGGCCCGGATTGCCGTTCGAAAATCCGATCGAGACGTTGTCGACCATACAGCCGGTCAGGCGGCGATAGGGGTCGGTGGCGCCGCCCTCGTACTTCTCTTCCAGGGTGAACGTCGTGCCGGTTCGTACCGAGCCGACTTTGAGGACATTGGACACCCAGGGGCTGCAAAAGAGCGAGGCCCACAGCACGTCGCTGGCCGCGTCCCGTACCCAGGGCAGTTCGATCTGCTTGGGATAGGTCGCAACGCCCTGCACCATCGAGGCGGCCTGACGATCGCTGCGCCGCTCGGGCGAGCGGGTGTTGGGGCGCTGCGGCGCGCCGCTGACGCGGATGTCGCGGGCGAGCAGGAAGGCCGGTGTTGCCGGCGTGGTACCGACAGCCGCCTCGGCGATGACGGCGGTCTGCTTGTTGGCGCTGTCCAAGAGGCCTTCTCCCAATTTTTAGGCAACAAAAAGCCGCCCAATGGGCGGCGGTCAGGTGCGCCTGGCAGCGCGTGCTCTGCCGGCTCAGCCGACGTTAAAAGTCTCGTAACCGAGGGCCACGGCTTCGACCCACAGTCCGGCTTCGTCGTGCCCGCCGCCCATCGGCGCGGTCGAGGTGATGCGAACGGTACCGTTGCCGGCAGCGAAGCGGTCGTTGCGGAACCGGGACCGCAGGGCGCCGGCATAGGACTCGGCCAGATTGCGCACCGTCATGCCGGCGCCGAGCCGGGTCTTTACGTAGAGCGTCACCTGGCCCTGCTCGCGCCAGAAGTCGATGCCCGGCGCGCCGAACGTGTACCGATCCTCGGTGCCGCCCGGAAAATCCAGCGTCACGAAGCCCTGCGAGACGTCCGGATTGTCGCCGGTGTTGTAGAGATCCCTGATCGGCCAGCCGATGCCGAGGTCGGCCAACCAGACGACCAACCGGTCGCGGAACGCCATACGCAGTGGGTCGCCGACGATGAGACCCGTGGCCGTCGCGCCCAACGGCACGCTGGCGATCGGAAGGACACCATACACCATGGTCCAGCCTTAGTTTGGCAACCCTGTGGGCTTGATGAAGAACTGCAGCGCCGGATAGACCTGATCGCGCAGCACGCGGTTTCGGCGCGGGCCTCCACCGCGGTTACCCCAGACTTTTACGCCCAGCATCGTCATCTTTACGTACTTGAAGTCGACGAACAGGGTCTTGCCGAAGCGGGCGATCACGGCGCGCTGCACGACGCGATAGACGCCGCTCGGCGCCTGCCGGCTCGACGCCTGGCGCCTGCCCCGCCCCGTTCTCTTGTTTGCGGTCGCGCCCTCTAGCTTGCGGGCGTAGGGCTGCGGATTGACGATCTGGACGCGGTCCGTCGGTCCAATATTGCGCAGCGCCAGGGCGATGTTCCCGACGATCTCCTGGTCGTTCAGCATGATGGTGTGGGTCGACACGTAGCGGCCCGAGCGTACCGGGCTGATCCTCTGCAGCTCGTTCAACGCCCACAGCACGATCTCGGCCATGTTCGGTCGGGCCGCAAACTCGATCCTGCCGAAAGGCCGGACCAGCATGTAATCTCGCCGCGGCATGCCGTCGGTGATCACCACCGGCGCGCTGTCGAAGCCCTTGGCCACTTCCTCACGCAGCGCGCGCTCGGCGGTTTCCACGGTGGCAGCCTTGACCCAGTCGGCGATGCTGCGGCCGAGCTGCTCGGTCGTGATGCCCTCGACGATGACCGGCATGTCAGCCCGCGACCAGCAACTCGTAGAGCGCGACAGTGCCCGCGTCGCCCAAGGGACGGACGTCCAGGATCGACCGCTCCCGGCCGTCGATGACGATGCTGTCGTGGCGAACCGGTGCCTTGCTCGTCCAGGCCGACAATGACAGTTCCGACGTGCCGATCTTCACCCGGAACTCCTGCTGGACCGCCGAGCCGCCGACATCAACCGTCGAACCGACGAGGCGTTTACCCTTCAGGGTAAGGGTCGTGGCCTCGCTCGCCCGCTTCAGCACCATGGTCTCGCCGTGCAGCGACACCAGACGGGCAGCGTTGCGGACGGCGTCGGACGCCCCCATCAGACGGCCCAGGCCTTGAAAGACGCCAGCGCCACTTCCAGGGACTTCAGCAATCCGCTCTCGCCGATGCTGTCGCCGCCTGCGACGGCATAGCTGCCGGACCAGACGTCGGGAGTGTTCTCCGAGCGAAGTGCCGGATCTCGGTCGGTGGCCAGGTACTTCATCTTGACCTGTTCGATCACCTGCCCCTCGAGTTCGGCCGGCACCTCTGCGGGGAGCGACCAGCCGGCCGTCCAGGACACGACGATCTTGCCCGCAGACCAGGACACCGGCGCGTCGCTGGCTATACGCTCCAGCATGCCGGCGCCCAGCAGCAGATAGTCCGAGTTCTGCGCCAGCGTCGCGCCGCCTTGCACGACGCTGCCAACCGCGGTGACCGGCACGCGCCAAGGCAACATCAAGAGGGAACTCCGAGCCTGATCCGCGGCCAGCCAGGTCGCCCGCAGGACTTCCTGGCCGAAGGTGGGGGGCGTGCCGGAAGCCGAGCGCGCCAGTTTAGTAAACCGAGCACATTCCCCGCTGACGGCATCGATGATGCTCTCGATCAACGTGCTGTCGACACTGCCCAGCCGGAGAGCCGCCTGGACCTTCGTCGCTGTCGTCAGCCGCCGCGCAGCGGCGTTCCCCACGGGGGTGACGACCTCGAACAGCGGCTCGTTCACCGGCCGGCCGGCCTCCGTCGGCCCGGCTCCCGCTCTTCAGCAGGCGCCGGTTCCAGGGTTTCAGCCCATCCTTCCGCGAGCGCGACACGGGCCAGGTCGCCTTCCACGAATTCCGACACCTCGAACTGACGCGGATGGAGGGCGCCATCGGGCGCCCCCACGAATGGCTTCACAACTCTTGCCTTCATCGGTGAGTCCTCATGCGACGGTCACAGATCAGGCCGGCGGATTGGCGGTCGGGCGATTACGCGGATGACCCAGCACCCACACACCGGTGACGAAGGCATTGCCAGTGTTGGCCGCCGGCGTGACCGTCACGCGCGCGTAGCGCTTGGGCCCGCGGTAGCCGATCTTGAACACCTTGTCGTCGTCGCTGAAGAGGAAGCTCGCCTGCGTTTCCAGCCCGATCAGTTGGTCGTCAGGCACCGCGGCGGCGTCCGACAGGTTGGCTGCGTCACCATGCTCCACCAAGGTGGTGAAGGTGGCGTCCGCATCGGCGAGCGCGCCGGTCAGGATCACGAACTCGGCCGCCTCGTAGCCCAGCAGATCGACGATCTGCGACACGAACGGGGTATTGTCGACGACTGCCGCCGCCGGGCTGATGCCGCGCCGAAAATGCAGGTTGTTGTGAATGTCGCGCGCCATGGCGCCGTCCTTTCTCGATATCGGGAACGTGATGGTGGGCGACGCGGCCGAAGCCGCGCCGCGGGGTCGGTCGGTTCAGCCGATCAGGTCGAGCACTTCAGCTTGCGGATCGCCTCCGCCAGAACGACCTGGCCGCCGATGCGGCGATAGAACAGGAACCGGATGTTGCCGCTGGTCGCCTGGGTAAAGGGATCCCGCAGCATCGACATCGCAATGCGGTCGACCATGGTGTAGGCCCGCGCGAAGTCGCCGTAGGCGATCGGGAAGGTGTTGGACCCCTCGTTCGGCATGTCGGGCGTCTCGACGTAGGGATCGCCGTCGATGGTGTTCGGCTGGCCCTGGGCCAGGCCCGGCATCCAGATGTACTGCTTGTTGTTGTCCTTGAGCTTGCGCACCGAGCCCATCGTGGTGCGGTTCAGCGACCACTTCGCGTTGCGCGCATACGCGCTCTTGAGCGCGTACTTGAGGGACAGAAGACCGTCGGCCTGGCCGCTGGCGTCGGCAATCGTGGCAGCCGTGCCGGAGTTGGTCGAGGCGACGTCGGCGTTGGTGAGCCAGCCCTCGGGCTTGCCCACGGCATTGCCGCCGACCACCGCCACCCCTTCGGCCACCGCGAACTGCTCCTCGGACTCGCCGCGGATCTCCGCTTCGAGGTCGAACGCCGTGTCCTCCAGGTTCTGGTGGCTGATGTCGATCAGCGCGTACATCTCGTGCGTGGGGATTTCCACCATGCCGTAGGTCAGCCCCGTGGTCTCCACGCGGGTGCCCTGCTCCGCCACCCACTGGGCGGCGAACTGGCCAGTGCGCTTGGGCTGCATTCGCGACTTGTTGGCCGTGGGCTTCACCGAGACCAGCGACCGCACCGGGCTCACCAGGGTGATGCCCTTGATGATATCGGCGACATACTCGGCCGGCGCCAGGTAGCCGCCGGTGGTGTCATTGCTGACCGACAGCGACTTGAACTCCGCCGTTGCCCGGGCGATCGCCTTGGCCTGGGGTTCCGGCAGGTTGGGAACACCGCTGGTATAGGCGCCGATGACGCCGCGGGCCCACTCGTTGAAGTAGGTCTTGCGCTCGACCCTGGCCTCCTCGGAACCCATGCCCGGGCGCTGGAGTTTGAGCTGCAGCCTGTCGAGCTGCTGCTGCATTTCGTTCTCGCGCTCGGCGCGCTTGGCCTCGATCGCCTCGGCGTTGACCAGCTTCTGGTTCACGGTCTCGAAGCCCGAGAGCGTCGCCTCGATACGAGAAAGCTTCTCCTCGGTGAGCGGATCGGCCTTGCCCCTGGTCTCGATCTCGCGGAGGCGCTGGTCGTTGGTCTTCTTGTATTCCTCGAAGCCCGTCATCAGCGGCGTGACGATCTTCTTGACCTCGGCCAGCACGGCCGGGAGGTCATTGGCTTCCTTGTACTCGCGCGCAAGCGCACGCCCGGCGGCGTGGGTCTGGACGTTCATGGGGTCCTCTCGGATTCAGGTGGTGGTGAAAAGCCTCTCGGCCTGCCTCTGCAGGTCCAGGAGGTCGTCCATCCCGCCCTCGTCCCGAGGATTCGGATTGGCCTTGTAGCCGCCGCTGGCGATGGCCCGGGCGGCAGCGTGCGAGAACCCACCTGCGTCCCGCAGGAAGGCCTCGAAATCTCGTATCGTGCGGATCCGGGACACCGCTTTGGCGTCCTCGATCCCGGCCAGCGGGTTCATGCCCCACAACACCGGGCCGGCCTCATAGAGCTCGACCCTGGTGATGGTCCTGTATGGGTCCGCCGCCGTCTTGCCGTGCGTAAAATCCACCGCCGAATAGGTGATCGACATGGCATCGATCGACCCGTTGCGCAGGCCGGCGAGCAGCGTACGGCCGCGCTCGGTATCGATCGGGTCGAGCTGACCCGCGACTTTCAGGCCGTGCTGGTCTTCTTCCATGGTCGTCCAGTAACCGACCGGCATCTTGTCCTCAGCCGAGGCGCCCAGCCCATGCTGCCACAGCATCTTGGGCAGCTTGGCCCTCGCCTTCCAGCCGGTGAGCGACGCCGCGAAGGCTCCCTTCACCAGCACGTCGCCGCCGTCGTCGACGTTGCCGAACACAGCGCCGTAGCCGGAGAACGAACCCGGTGGACCGTCCTTGGCGAACTTGATTTCGAATGGGCGCGTGGCCGTGAGACGCATTATGGATTGCCTCCTGGGGCCTGCAGCGCCTCGCGCTCGGCCTGTGTGCCCATGTTGAGCGGCAGCAGCGGCTCGCCCAGCCCTTCTATCGGGTTCAGATCCTCGAACCGCCGCGCCTCGTTGCGGGTCAGCCAGCCGTTGGTGATGCCGCTGGCATAGAAGGTGGCGCGCGCGGCATTGTCGCCGCGGAGCAGGCCCTGCATGGAGAACTTGGCTAAAATGTCGTCTTCGTCGGGGAACAGGTCGCGGGCCAGCGACTGCTCCCAGTTCTCGATCCACGGGTTCAGCGTGTGGATCACGTGGGCCAGGAAGAACGCCTCGGCCGACGCAAACGTCGCAGTCTTGTCGGCATAGCCCACCATCTGCGGGAACACTTTCAGGTCCCTGCAAATCTCCTCGATCTGGAACCGGCGCGTGTCGAGGTGCTCGGCGTCTACGCCCTTCATGCCGAGCGGCGTCCAGGTGCTGTCCATGTCGAGCACGGCGGTCTTGAACCGGTTCTGCAGGCCTCCCTGGTACTGCGCCCACGCTTCCTTCAGGCGGGCCCGGGCAGCATCGTCGAGCGAGCCTTTTACCGACAGCACGCCGCCAGGCTGCGTGCCGTTGGCGTGAAGCGCCGCGTGCGTCTCCTCCGTAGCGATGGCCAGGCCAATCGCCTCGCGGGCAATTTGTAGCGCATCGAGGCCGGCGGTACCTGTCCAGCTCGGCCCCCGGAGATGGAACACGTTTTCACGCGGCAGCACAGTCGTTCGGCCGCCTAGGTCGGTCACCCGATAGGTCAGCGTATAATCAGCCGCCTGCTCGATTATAAAACTGCCCGGCACCAGCGGGATCAGCTCTCGCGGCGCGCCGCGGACCCGGCCGATATAGGCGCAGCCGTTCCCGAGCAGAACAGCATGGAACATCATGACCTGGCGGAACTCGAACGAGGTCATCCAGTCATTGGGCCGCCGCGACAGCAGGCGGTAGGCAGGATGGTCCTTCGCCAGTTCCTTCGAGCCGTCGGCCTTCTCCCGGTACACTTTGAGCGGCACCTGGGCGATGCCGTCGGCCAGCACGCGCAGGCAGGCGAATACCGTCGACACCTTCAGCGCGCTGTCGACGGTGACCGACACGCCGGCGCGCGAGTTCTGCTGGCCGAGCAGCGCCGACCAGGTCAGGCCGGACATATCGGCGGCCTTGACCTCGCGGCGCCGGAGGCCCGACGCCAGGGACCCGAACAGTCCTGCCATCAAGCGGCCGAGCGATTTCCGAGCGCGACCAGGGCGCCGGCGATGAGCAAGCCGCCGCCAGTAATAAAGCCGGCCGGCGGGTAGATCAGCCACGCCCCGTAGGACACCAGCCCGACGCCGCTGAGGCCGGCAATATCACGCACGAGACCGGGTACCGCCGCCGCAACGGCACGCAGGACGGCAGCGAGCATTGTCATCATGGTTCCCTCTACAGGACGAGCAGTTCGTTCGACCTCAGGTACGACCGCCCGGTCGCCTGCGGGTTCATTGCCATCAGCGCCACCGCGTTGAACGCCGCCATCAGCGGGTCGATCTTGGCCGTGCCCGAGGCCTGCTTGGTGATCACGATGGCATTGCCCCGCGGTTCGACCCGAGCGTTGCCGACCGCCCAGGCCATCAAGCCCGTGCCGCCATGGACCAGCGTGCCATCGGCCAGCTTGCGCTCGGCAGTCTTGATGGCGCCGGTGAGCTTCCAGCCCTGGGTGATGCCGACGACCCGGTCGTTGCCGGCGATGCCGACCTCGGCCAGGGCATCAACGATGGCGCCCACGCCAAACGGGTCCAGCCCCACCGATCCCAACTTGCCAGTGCGGTCGACCTTCCAGCACAGATCGGCGATCTCGGCGATGTCGTCGCCCAGGTTCTTGACGATCCCGAGATCCCCGGCAGCCTCGAAGTCACGCAGCACCGAAACCTCGCTCTTGCGCCGGTCGAGCACCGAGCCGTGCGCCCAGGCGCGCGACCACAGCAGCCACTGTCGGGTAACGCCGTCACGACCCAGCACCGCCAGGCCCAGCAGGTCATCCAACCCGCCGCCGTCGATCCCGATCACCACGACCTCGCTGCGATCCAGCAGCGCGTCGAGCGTGAGGTTCGTGTCTGCGGCGCGCAGCCAGTAATCGACACCAATCCATCGGTCGGAGCGCAGGGCCAACCCGATCTCGATGTTGAGATGCTGGGAGGCCCATCGGATGATCTCGCCCTGCCCTTTGGCTCTCGCCTGGGCCCAGTCGTCTTCCAGCCGCTTGATCGTGACCGAGCGGTCCCGGTTGGGGGTCACCATCCACCAGTTCCGGGAATCCTGCCACGCGGGCGGTTCCGACGGATCGTTGGCGATGTCCTCCGGGAACTCGTAGAGCACCGGCAGCATCGCTCCCCGGGTCTTACCGTCCCGGATCGCGCGTGCCACCATCAGCTCGGCCCTGAAAGCCCCGCGCGGCGGCTCGTCCGACTGGGTAGTGATGAACACCAGGAAGCCCTCGGGGTTGGGCAACAGCCCGCCCCGCAGCTGACCGATGATCCGCTCCGCCGCCGCCACCTTGGCGATCTCGTGCAACTCGTCGAGCAGCACGCCAGTCGGCTTCACGCCGGTCAGCACCGTGGTGTCGAACGCCTTGATCTCCAGTGTCGCCTTGGTCCGCCGGTCGGTGATCTTGCGCAGGTGCTCCTGCACGTGCAGGCGCTTGCGCAGAAACCCGTCCGGATCCTTGTCGACCATGCCCAGCGCCTGGCTGAAAGCGATGTGCGCCAGCGACACCGTGGGCGCCACCAGCAGGAACTCCGCCCGCGGCCGCTCGTTCATCAGCAGCGTCGTCACCATCAGCGCCGCGGCGTACGACGTCTTCGAACTCTTCTTGGGCGCCAGCAGGAAGATCTCGCGGATCATCCGCTCCCGAGCCGCCGGATCGAACGATCCATGGAGAGCGCCCACGATCTCGCGGAACCAATCCGCACCCGCCGCCGCCAGCGCCGGCGTGCCGACCACGTCCGGCAGCCGCAGCTTGTTGAAGATCGCTATCGCTCGGTTGGCCTGGGCTCGGTCGAGCTGCGGCAGTTCAGGCAGCAGCGATCGTCCCGTCCGGATGCGTTCCCGCCAATCCGGTACGGCCAGCGACCACGGCTCCATCTCAGTTGACCAGCTGGCCCCACTCGTTGCCCTCGCCCGCCGTCAGCGCGTCGCGCTCGGCCGACTCCTTCTTGCCCAGGGGTTCGTCCACGCGCCGCGGGGCGTACTCCGACCAACCCGCCCGCACCTTGAGCCAGAAGATCGCGGCCGACAGGCCCTCGCGGGTCGGCTTGCAGGCCATCGTGAACAGGTTCTGCGCCACCTTGGCCGTGGCCTTGATGGTCCCCAGCTCGATCTGGTCGGCGTAGTGGAAGCGCAGGGTCTTGGGGGCGATGCCGACCAGGCGGGCGATCTCGTCCTGCGGGATGCCGAAGCCGGAGAGGGATTCGACCATGTTGCGGATCTCGTCAGTCGGCACATGCGCGGGCCGGCCGGCCTTGGAATGGGTCACTGAGATTCCTCAAGTTGGCGGACATGTGATTGCGAACAAGGGTCGATGCCGCTCCAACAACTTCCTGCCATGGGCCGCTTTGCACAGTGCGCCGTGGCCACCAGTTTTATTATTTGGGCGACGCATCCAATGCAAAACTATGACGTTAGATATGCATAAAAGTCGGCATTGACGGCAAGACGGCACCAGCTCGCTGTTCATTCTTCGAGCGATAACCGCAGCTTCCCTTCGACCTGGCCTAAACATTCAGTCGCCAAACCAGAGTTTTGGCAGAAGGTCGACATGCGCCTCCGTCGAGTATTCCCGGTTTGCCGAACGATGTTGCTTGTCGGCGGTGCTTCCCTGGCCACCCTTTTGCCGGGATTCGCGCCTGACCACGCCGCCGCAGCCCGCGACGTGCTGGTGGCCGAGACTGATCAGCGGTCGTTGCAGGACACTTGCCTGGGGCGGACAAACAGCAGTGCCGCGCACATGGTCGAAGCTTGCACAGCCATGCTGGAGGCCGATGCCCCGGCCCCCCGAGAGCGAGCGGCTGCCCATCTGATCAGGGCTCAGGCATACGTCCAACTGCGTGACCAGCCGCGTGCAAAGGCGGATTTCCTCAAATCCATCGAGCTTTTCGAGGGTGCGCTCGCCTATGAGAAATCAGATGATGACGCCTTGTTGAAGCGCGCCGTGGCGTTTCAGTCGCTCGGCGAGGTGAACCGCGCGCTCGACGACTACAATGCGGCCCTGTTGTTGCGGCCGAACAATGTCGCGGCCCTCATCGGGCGCGGAAACGTGTTGGCCGACTACAAGGCCGACCTTGGCCGGGCAATCATCGACTTCAATGCCGCCATCACTCTGCAGCCCGATAACGTCCAGGCCTTGATTCGACGCGGCAATGCGCAAGCGCGACAAGGCCACGACGGTCAGGCTCTGGCCGACCTCGATCGCGCCATCAGCCTTGCACCCGACAATGCCCAGGCTCACTTCTCGCGCGGTCTGGTGAATGCCGGCCGCGGTCAGGACATGACCGCAATCGCGGATTACACCCGGGCGCTTTCGATCGCCCCGACCCATGTCTGGGCCCTGATCAACCGGGCCGCGCTCTATTCGACGGCCAACGAGAACGGCAATGCCCTTCGCGACCTCGACAAGGCGATTGCCCTCGATCCTGAAGTCGCGGTCGCCTTCTACAACCGTGGCTATGCTCATTTCAGCGACCGAAATTACGAGAAGGCGCTCTCGGACTACAGCGAAGCGATCAAGCTCGAGCCCAACATGCCAAGTGCCTATGGAAACCGCTGCCTGATACGGGCGATCACCGGCAATGATCTGCAGCTGGCACTCGCCGACTGCGACCAGGCCCTCAAGCTCGCGCCGCAAAGCCTCGATACACGTGAGACGCGTGGGTTCATTCACCTCAAGATAGGCGATCCCGACACGGCGCTCGCCGAATACGACATCGCGCTCAAGGCCAATCCCAATCGCGCGCTCGCGCTCTACGGCCGGGGGTTGGCCCAGATAGCCAAGGGCCAAACGGCACTCGGCGAGGCGAGCAAGGCGGCCGCTCGATCGATCAATCCCAACGTCGAGCAGCAATTCTCGATCTATGGGCTAAAGTAGATCGGCGGAGCGAGAGATGGCCGCCGCAGTGTCTGGTCAACTCAGCTGCGTCATGGCAGAATTTTCAGCACTGCGTAGATTGTTGTCAAAATCAGCACGTCTGCGCCGGCCCGGGTTCCCAGGGAGGAAACACGTCGCCGACCGCGCGCCTTGGCTTTCAATCCTTCTCCCCCGAAGTAGAAAGCCGGGTGCGCGGTAGCCTCCCCAGGGCGCTCTTGCGCTAGTGGGGCCCTTGAGAATCTCGTCTAATATTTCCCCCCGCCCCGGAGCTAGCCTGCATTGTTGGTATGGAATTCAGATGTCCGATAGTGCGACTCTATTTCGTTCGTTGGAGCTGATCCAAGAGTCGGCAACTCAAGTACTCAGCGAAAACGGAACCGCAGAGAGCCAGGAGACATTCTGCACCCTTTTGCATCAGCACTTGCCGATCATCATCGACAACCAAAATCCCGACGGCAACGATGTACAGCGGCGGAAACTTGTTGCCGATGTTGAAGCCGCTCTACGGACACTGGCGGCAGCGCGGTCCAAATCCGATGGCGATCGAGCAAGACTTGTCATGAGCTACGCTCGTTCATTGCGCCTTGAAATTCGTAAGTTGATGCCTGCCCATCGTGGCTAAGCCCGCGAGTAGCCGAAGCCGGAGAGCGACTTCTCCAGGTTGCGGGTTTCGTCGGTCAGCACGTGCGTGGGCCAGCCACGTCCAGAGCGGGTCACGTGTGACTCCCTTTTTCGGCAGCCGCCACCTGCGCGAAGGTCTCGCCGGTTTCGGCCAACATGGCCTCGGCCCCGACGAGCAACTCCCACCGCCGTACAATCACGTCGATGTACCTCGGATCCAGCTCCAGCAGCCTCGCCCGCCTCCCTGTCCGTTCCGCCGCGATCATGGTGGTGCCCGAACCGCCGAATAGATCCAGCACGATATCCCGGCTCTTCGATGAGTTCCTGACCGCACGCTCGACGAGCGCCACCGGCTTCATCGTCGGGTGCAGGTCGTTCTTGTGCGGCTTGTCGAAGAACCAGACGTCGCCCTGGTCGCGCGCGCCGCACCAGAAGTGGTCGGCGCCGTCCTTCCAGCCGTAGAGGATCGGCTCGTACTGCCTTTGGTAGTCGGCGCGGCCGAGCGTAAACGTGTTCTTGGCCCAGATTACGAAGGTCGACCACTTGCCGCCGGCCTCGCGAAACGCCTTCTGCAGCGTATCAAGTTCCGACGATGACATGCAGATGTAGATGCCGCCCTTGGTGACGGCGAGCATGTTGGCGCTAGCCGCCAGGAGAAGCGCACCGAACCCCTCGCCCAGCGCATCGTTCAGGATCGGCCGGTTCTTGCCGCGCAGCTTGTCCTTGGCCGAGTTGGCGTAGTTCACGTTGTAAGGCGGATCCGTGAACGCCATGTCGGCCAGTTCGCCGTCCAGCAGCTTCTCGACGTCGGTGCGCACCGTGGCGTCGCCGCACAACACCCGGTGTTCGCCGCAGATCCACATATCGCCGGGACGACTGATCGGCTCCGACGGCGGCTCGGGCACCTCGTCCGGATCACTGCTGTCGCCGCCATCCAGCATCAGCTTGCCCAGCTCGAGTTCGCCGAAGCCGGTGAGGCTGAGATCGAATCCCATGGCCTTGAGATCACCAAGCTCGACCGGCAGCAGCTCGGAGTCCCAGCCGGCGTTCAGCGCCAGCTTGTTGTCGGCGATGACATAGGCCCGCTTCTGCGCTTCCGACCACCCGGCGGCGACCATGACTGGTACTTCGGCAATGCCCAGACTCTGGGCCGCCAGCACACGGCCGTGGCCCGCGATGATCGTCCCGGCCTCGTCGACAAGCACTGGCGAAGTCCATCCCCATTCCCGGATCGACGCCGCGATCTGGGCAACCTGCTCATCCGAGTGGGTCCGGGCGTTCCGTGCGTTCGCGGTCAATCTCTTGACTGGCATTCGCATCACGACATCCGCCGGCCAGTGCTGATTTGGCTGGGCCTTGTTCACACGCGCCATTTCAAAACCCCGTGCGCGCCTGACTTGCTCATGCCGAACTCGGCGGCAATCATCGTGAACGTCGTGCCTTCACTTCGACGCTTCAGCATGGCATCCGCCTGGGGATGGCGCGTGCGCACAGGCCCGCGCCTCTTCTGGCCCGCCTTGAAATAGTTGATCGGCCGCGCATAAGTCCCGTGCCGCCTCTTGTCTTGCTCGTTTTCAGAACGTGTGGCCCACCTGATGTTGCTCGCTCGATTATTGAGCGGGTTTCCGTCCCAGTGTGCAGCCTCATGCTTCGGCGATGGCGGTGGTCCGATAAAAGCCAGCGCCACAAGCCGGTGGACGCCGCGCTTCGCCGACCTCCCAAGGCCTACGTAGTGGTAGGCACCCGCCGTCCACAGCTTCAGGACGCGCCCCCTGAGGAAGCGGCCGTCGGCAATCATTCGGTCAATTGACCGCACGCGCCCTTGATCGCTCGCCTCATAGCCGGGCTGGCCGGGGATCGCTCGCCAGTTTTCAAGCACCCAGCTAGCAATGGGTCGACGCTCTGCAGCGTCCGCCAGCCACACCGGGCCCGACTGCGGCACAGGGGCCGACTTCTGGCCCGTACGGAGTGATACGGCCGTCTCAACGGTCATTGTTGCCCTTCGTGACAAGGCCCTGAAACAGGCCGTTTCTTGGAGGTATTGGCAGGCGGTAAAAATTCTCCGCGTGAGCCCCACGCCGGCACACGGCCCCAAAAGCCCCAAGGATCAGAGGCCCCCCGGCCTCCGTGCCGTGCGCTTCGCGCGCTCTGCTACCGTCTTGCGACTGTGGTGCGA
>Ga0209702_10005494_pt1 | contig 17178 bp, 15 predicted proteins | sample FRY01_FD_187210 | JGI IMG/M metagenome (GOLD analysis project Ga0209702, IMG submission 187210) | Freshwater microbial communities from Lake Fryxell liftoff mats and glacier meltwater in Antarctica - FRY-01 (SPAdes) (version 2) | ecosystem: Environmental > Aquatic > Freshwater > Ice > Glacier...
TAAGAATAAATACTTGCAAGAGGTTTAGTCAAATTGGATCCTAGGTATTTGTTTTAATTATAAAGTGATGCAAAATTACATCGTGACTATCGAATCTGGGAATTTAGGATGATGCCTGTAGACAAATGGGTTACTTTAACAGAATAGTCAATTGGATTGATATCCACTTTGACATCTGAAGAAGCTATAAAAATAGTGTTTCTAGGGCGGATCATGTAATAACCGACTATTAAAAGAGGGTGAAGGCGATTTATTCTATTTCAAATTTTCACCGGTACAATAACAATATAGAACCTAATCTTATTACTAAAGATCAGATTCTATTATGATATAATTATTATATAAGTTTAATATCACTTGCAGTATCTTTTCCCCTTTCAGAAACGATTTGATAACTTATTTTTTGGCCATCATTAATATTCATAATGTTAGCTTTCAGTAAAGCAGAAATATGAAAGAAAATATCCTTTGATTTATCACTCGGTTCAATAAATCCATATCCCTTAGAGGAGTTAAACCATTTTACAATACCGATTGCCATAAACTGAGCCTTAAATTATAAACTTTATGTTACTCTCAAAGCAGGAAGAAATCAAAACTATTTTTTCTTTGCTTTAGGAGTTGAAATTTTATCTTTATTACAGGCAGATTTTAATTTCTCACCGCCGCTAAACTTCGGTTGCACGTAAGCTCCAATTGTAAGCGGCTCACCGGTTTTTGGATTACGCCCTGCTCTTGCAGCTACTTTACTACTATAGAACTTACCAAATCCTACCAGGCTAATTTCTTTTTCTTCACCAAGAGCATTTATTACCGAGTCGGTAAACATGTTGATAGCTTTATCGGCATCTACTTTAGTGCAGCTATGTTGTTTTGCTATATAATCGACAAATTCAGATTTATTCATTATTTTTCTCCATATTAAGGTTAATTAGGCCGGGAATGATATATCTTAACAAAATGAAAATCAAGTTTTTCAGCAAGCAATGCTATTTATGAGATTGTAACCTCGGTATTTACGACGCTTTTTAATGTTGCTAATTACAAGCTCCATTTCATTATTATTGTTACATGAGATAACTCTATACCCGCCTCGCTTGGTACCTAGCCTTCCCCAACAGCAAATAACGTCAGTATTACCAAATAAATTGGTTTGTAGCTGCAATTTATAATATTTACCGTCTTTATTCCAAGTAAGCACTATTTTGTACTCTTAATTTGAAAGCTAACTACTACAAGCAAGTTTCAAGCCAAATGCCGGAGTAAAACATGGGTATCTTTTAGGATTAACTTCAGTAATTTCTCCTTGCTTGATGTTATATGGCTTACGTCTTGTTATAGTACGAGTTTTAAAATGTCCTAACTCTTCAAGTTCAACGGTTTGCCCTTCGGCTAATGCTAAATAAATATTATCGGAGAAGATATCAACAACAGCTCTTGCTACTTCTACACTACAGTCGATATTCTCAGATATAAATTGTGCGAATTCTTCCTTTTTCATATACTTCTCTTTAAATTTTCTTATAAGATTCTCGAAAAATAATTACAGACTAATTATTAAATAACTTTAAATTATTAAAATATTCAAAATAAATTATTTAAATATTCTAAAAGTAATATTATAGGCTTATTCTATAATATCTTCGATTTTATACTCAATATCTACCAGACCATTTTTCAAGCTTCCAATATCATTCACGTAGCCATACCATTCTTGACGAAGGTAATTCCATTTAAGTCCATGCTCGCGTAAAAGGCTGCGTATTTTTAGCTCGGGTTTTGTAACCATCTTTATTATTATAGGTAGCTTATCTTTTTTTTCTTCATCAAATGCAATTTTGCCTTTTGCTATCCAACCCGTAACAACTTCTTTATTCCCATGTAAAGTTTCTTTTAAAAAGAGTAGAGCTCCATAAAGTGCGTTTACAGGTAAAATATCGAGTTCTGCTTTTGTAACTAGTCCGCCTAATTCTATTAGATTACGAGTGCGTTGTTTTCTTTCATTTAATTTTAATTTTGTTTCTTCTGCAATTAATCTAGCTTTCTTTTGTTCAAACTTAATCTTTTTATCATTAATATTATTCATAAAACAATTTTTGATATTTAATAAGTAAATAGAATAGCATCAATATAAAAGTAAAACAACAATATTTAATACCCAATGTATTTAAATTCATTATGTGTTGCTTAAAACATTATTAAATTATATTTCTCCCGGGAGCCATCCAAACCTTTTCTATGTATAGTCTATAATTCATACTTGTTTTTTAAATAGCCAGCGCAGCTTTCCCCTAGAGTTATGGAGTGCATTACGCCAGTAATCGCTCTATACGCAAACTGCAATCTAAAGATTGCTTGCTTTTCAGGTTAGCACTGTATAGAATTACTTAAATTAATATATAGATATTTGTTCTAACTATGGCCATAGCATTTTCTAGAGTGGCTCGCGTAAGTAGGAGCACAGGCGGTAACGCATGCTGTAAAGGATCGTATAACGCAAGAACTAGTATAAAAGATGAAAATACAAACGTAACTTATAACTTTGCTAATCGTGGTGATAATATTTATCATGAGATTTTACTTCCTGAACACGTGGATTCAAAATTTAAAGATACAAGAGTGTTAATGAATGCCGTAGAGCGTGCTGAAAATAGAAAAAATAGTCAATTACTTAAAGAATTTCTTCTTGCCCTTCCTGATGAAAAAAATATTTCTCTCGATTTAAAAATTGAGATGGTTCATGAATTTATTAAAGAAAGTAAATTTGTAGAAAACGGTTTAGCAGTGCAAATCGATATTCATAATCCGCATGACGGGGAGAAGAATTCTCATGCACATTTGTTGGTTCCCACCAGAAGATTTACTGAAGACGGTATGAGTTTAGGAGCTAAAGCCAGAGATCTAGAACCTACCGTAAGAAGAGGTATATCAAAAATTTTTGCTAAGTCTAATGATGAGTTAAAGCTTTGGGAGATATGGAGAGATGTTCAAAATAGAGTGTTTGAAAAACATAGATTAGAGAATAGGGTTGATCCGGTAGCAATGGTTACCGGAGAACATATTGGACCTATTAGAATGAGAAAAGAAGCCAATAAAGTTATAGAAGAACGTAATGAGGTTAGAAAACAATCTAATCTAGAAATTCTTAAAACCGGTGATGGAGTGCTCGATATTATAACAAAAAACCAATCTATTTTTACCGTTAAAGATTTAGAAAGGGCAGTTAAATATATTGATGGAGCTAATAATAAGCAACAGCTGGTCAAAGAAGCTTTATCATCCGGTAGGGTAATTGAATTATTCAAAGATGAGTTAGAAACTACTGGATTTTATACCACTAAGGAAGTACGTACTGATGAGATGAGGGCGCTTCGCATTGCTAGCAAAGTTAATGATAATTCCAATAGGTTTATTGCTCCCGGAAAAGCTGTTGATAGTGATGGAACATGGGATAGCGTTATTCAGAAGCAAGGAAAGGTAATAGACAGACATAAAGACCTAAGCGGCGTACAGCTAGAAGCGGTTAAACATTTGTTACTTAGTAAACAAGGGGTTAGGGTTTTAAAGGGTAGGGCAGGTACCGGTAAAAGTCATGTTCTTGGCAAAGTTGCCTCTATAGCAAGTAATAGTGGGCAACATGTTATTGGAATTGCGCCAACCAATAGAGCGGCAATGGAACTTCAGTCACAAGGATATGATGAATGTTATACTGCCAAAGCCTTTTTATTTAGATTAAGGAATGGAAAGGTTGAATTACCGCGCCATAGTTTATTAGTTGTTGATGAAGCCGGAATGGTAGATACGGAAACTTACCGGGAACTATTTAAGGCTGCAAGATGGAAGAAATGCAACATGATCCTTGCCGGAGATGAGAGGCAATTATCTTCAATTGAGCGCGGAGGAATGTTCGAATTATTTGCCGAGAGGTTTGGTTGTTATGAGCTTTCCGACATAAGGCGTCAAGAAGGCGATTGGGGTAAAGAGATAGCTACGTCTATGGCCAAAGGGGATGTTAAGCCGGCTATAAGTATTTTAACAGAACGCGGTAATTTAGAATTTTCTAATGATAAGGTTAGTAGCATTCAATCATTGTTAGCGCAGTGGCAGAGAAGTAACTATGAAACAGTTGAAAAGCTAGTTATTACCATTAAAAATAGTGATGTAGATCTGGTCAATAGCGGTGTAAGACAAATGCTAAAGGCCCTTGGTGAACTTGGTGCTTTGGAGTATCAAGTAGGGAAGGATATTAATAATCGTTATGCTAGGCTTGAGAGGGTTGTATTTAAAGAAACCAATAGGGAGCTTAGAGTTCTTAACGGTGAATTTGGGGTATTAACTCATGTTACACAAGATCAGTTTGTAGTACTTACTGATAAAGGTAGTGAGATTAGCTTTGATCCGGGGCAATTTACCGGTTTTAAACATGGTTACGCTTCAACAATTTATAAGGCTCAAGGAGCTTCAATTAAGGACGTTTATGTACTACATGATGGGTTTTCAACAGCTAGAAACAGCTATGTAGAAATGACCAGGCATGTTCATGATATCCATTTTTATTGTAACAAGGAAGCGACCAAAAGCGTAGAGATGCTAGCAAGTCAGTTATCCAGGATCGACTATAATGATTGCAGCCTGAAATATCTGACTAGAGAAGATATAGAGTTCCGGCATAAGACAGGAATATTTGATAGATTTACCAGATGGGCTAAAGATGCATTGCAAGAAATAGGTGATTTATTACATACCGACGATTATTACTATGAGTATCAGTTTGAACGTAAAGATCAAGACTCAAGAGAGAAAATAGCCGAGGTGCTAGATAATTATCATACTGCTTATAATCAGTCTCTTTGGGGTAATGAATTAAATGAAAAAACAAGGGAGGTTCAAGTTTTAGATAAGGCAGTCGGTGCTGAACAATATAGCGGTAGGTTTATAGCGCAGAATGAACTATTGGTGCTAAAAAATCAACTAAAGTTAAAATCGGGTCAGATTGCTTACAGTTTACTTGGCGAGCCTAATAGTAATCTTTCTAACGGCAACACTTTAAGATATGGAGAAAGCGGAAAACTTGCTATTACCATTACCGGTGAGAAAAGCGGTATTTGGTATAACTTTGCTGAAAACAAGGGTGGAGATATGCTAGGGTTCATTCAAGAACATAAGGGAGTAGACTTTAAAGAGGCGGTAGGCTTTGCTCGTGGTTTAATTGCTAACGATAACAATATCCAAGTTTTTGATTTAACTCCTACTCTTAAAGATCATACCGTAACTACCGACAATGCCGAAAGCAAGATAAGTAAGGTACAAGCAATCTTTACTAGAAGCAAACCTATCAGTAACATGGTAATAGATTATAGCAAGGTAGATACGATCAAATACAACGTACCGGATAATTTAAATGAAATCCTAAGAGAGTATGCATCTAAGGCAATTAAAAATAGGGGGGATGTATATCAGGCAAGACTTGAGAAAGAATTACAAACAATAGAAACTGAAGGCTATGCAGAAGACTTCCTAATAGCTGCTAATATTGCTAAAGTTTGTGATCATTTTGGGATTAGAAAGGAAATTAGAGGTTCTAGCAGCAGCTCGCTTACTGCTTTTGCTTTAGGTGTTCATAGGATAGACCCGATTAAGCATGATTTAATGTTTGAAAGGTTCTTAGGTAGCGGTAATAAACCTGATTTTGACTTTGATATCGACAGTAGTAAACGGCATATTGTAGAGAATTATCTAACCTTTGAGTACAAAGACAGAGCTGCAAGAATGGCGGTTCTAAAAGATGGCGAGCTATCGCCTCATGTTTGCGCTATTGGCATTAAGGATGAGGGAAGTCATTTAGAGATTAAGAACGGTATGTTTACCAAAGATTATAGAGAATGTGAAGAGGCTCGAAAATTTGACTTACTTTCTTCTAAAGAATTAACGCGCTTAAGTAAGATAGCCGAAACTGCCGGAATTACCGATACTATCCCTTTAAATGATAATAATACTTATAAGCTAATTGCGAGCGGAGAAGTAGAGAATTTATTCCAGATCAAAAATTCATCTAGAATTTGCAAAGAACTTGCTTCTAAAACATTTAATGACCTCGTTAACTTGGGGGCAGCAATTAGGCCAGGAGCTAAAGGTAGTATTGATGTGCTTAGCGGTAGAGAGCAGAGTAATATTCCTGATCCTGAACATGTTTTTGCTTCTACAAAAGGTGCCATTTTATTCCAAGAACAAATCATGGAAGCTGCTCACAAATACTTTGGAGTGCCGTTAGATGAGACCAATAGTTTTAGAAAAAATCTAGCAGCCGGCAAAATTGATAAGGAAACAAGAGCGGACTATATTAGCAATTCCCCAATTAAAGATGCTGATAAACTGTTTTCAGCCTTAGAAGAGGCAAGCGGCTTTGTATTCAACAAAGCACATGCTACTGCTTACGCCTATGCTACCTATAAGGCAGCTTACGTTAAGGCTAATTACCCTGAAGAATTTAATAAGGTCTATCCAGGACAGTTAGAGAAATCCGAATTAGAAGACAAAATAGCAAAAAGCTATTTAGTCAATCATCGTGGAATCAAAGATGAGCTACCTTCAGATATCAGAGTAATGAGGATGAAGTGTGAATATGAGATCAAACCTACAATTGTAGCTTTTGCTAGAGATAAGGACGGAGAAATAACTGGTTGCCAGTTTATCCATCTAGATAAAATTACTGGCACCAAGATTGATACCGGGATTGCTAAGAAGTCATTTGGGGTAATCAAGGGCTCTTTTGTTGAGGTACAGAAAGATTCATTAAGTGCTAGCGGAGGTAAGCCTAAAGTGACATTAATAGCTGAAGGACTTGAGACTGCTCTGAGCATTAAAGAAGCTGGTGTTGAAGGTAGGATATTATGCTCTCTTGGTGTTAGTAATATTAAGAACTATGAGCCAAGTAAAGGTGAACATGTAATAATTTGTGCTGACAATGATGGAGCTCATTCTACTTCTGAGAAAGTAGTAGAAAATGCACGACTCTTACTTGAAGAAAAAGCTGCGAGCGTTACTGTAATTCAGCCTGAGATGCTAGGAGATTACAATGATGTGCTAAAACTACATGGGGCTCATGTTATTAAAAATCAGATAGAGCCAATAATTGCCGGTATCAAAGAGCAACAAGCTTTAAGGGCAGAACATCCAGAACAAAAACTAGTTCTTACAAAGTTAAGTCTTGAGCAAGTTCAGGAACGTATAGATACATTTGTTAATAGCTACACTATTGCTGAACTTTTACCCGAAAATGCTACTATTAATGATTTAAAACAAATTGTTTATCAATATGCCTTCAATAGGATTGATTCTTTAGAAATGGGACTATTCTCTGAGGGCAGGGTAAAGGCTTTAATAATTCGCGGTCTATTTGAAATGACTTATGAGAAAAACGTTAGCGACGTTCTACATGGTAATTGGTACATTGCCAATAATGACAAACCAATGCCTGTTTCTGAAAAACTAAGCATTATTGAAGCAGCTAGTAATATTACCAAGATGAGTGGTCATGAAGTTGAAAAGCTCTTGGTAGATAATCCTAAAGAGCATTACGATCTATCAAAAATAAAGGATCCAATTATCTTAAGCTCTATTGTAAAGTATCAAATCAGAGAGACCGTTATTAAGGACCTAGTAAAAAATAACGAGCTAGTAAAGCAAGTGTCACATTTGGGTAATAAATTCCAGCGCAGTATTGCAGAACAGCTTGTTGATCATATTTGGCAAGGCGGATCTTCCACTATTTCAACTGCACTATTTAGCCGCATGCAACAATCAGCTACAATCGAACAAAAATTAACTCCTGTGATGCAACAACAGATTAGCAAAGAGTTACAAGCAGGATTTGCTGATTTAAAAATAAGCATCCCTCAGCAAGAAAAAGATCTTACTGCTTGTATGAATTTAGTAGCCGGTAAAATAAGAAATTATGTACATGGTGGTGGTTTTGCTGCAAACAATCAAAATCATGCTAAGCCTATATCAATAAAACACGAAGAAAAATATGAAGTACATAATTTAGATCATAAAATACAACGCAATATACTGCAACAAACCATGAAAGCAGCTAGTCATGCCCAGGAAAAGCTACGTATACAGCTTAGAGTTCAACAGCAGCAGCAACAACAATTACAGCAGAATATTGGCATGAATCTAACGCTATAAATTTTATTAGTACAATTTTAGAACAATATTTAATTACCCTTGTTTAAAAACAATTGATTTATCTATTTTAATAGTATAAACTAGTTTTGTAAACTAGTTCTATAATAATCAGCGTTATGGAAATATACCAACTAATAAACTAATAATATGGTTAATAACATGAAAACAGTAGGAATGTTTAAAACAAAAACCCATCTACCGGAATTAATCAAGGAAGTTGAAGCTGGAGAAGAACTATGTATAACAAATAGAGGCAAAGAAGTTGCTTTTATTATACCTGCTGCAAAATACTATTCTCAAAAGTTTGACGACATTTTTAAAAAATTTGCTCTTCTAAAAAAAGCTAAGCCCCTTGGCCCTGTAGATGATATTATTCAAATGAAAGAGCTGGGTAGAAAGTGAATCTAGTTGTTGATTGTTCATTTATAATGTCATCTGTCTTGCCGGATGAAACACAGCCCTTGGTCGATAATATTTACCGACAAATAGCTAATAAAATATATTATGTTTTTGTACCGGGAATATTTTACCTCGAATGTAATAACGTTCTAATATCTTCCTTAAGGAAAAATCGTATTAACAAAAGTGATTGTGCAGATTATTTGCAATTACTTACTGCTCTTCCAATTAAAATTGATAAGTTTTGCTCCACCCCAGAATCTTTATATAGCATAGCAAAAATTGCCGGCAATTATAATTTGACAGCTTATGATGCAGCTTACTTAGAGATAGCAGAACGTCTTGGAGCTAAAGTTGCTACTCTTGACCGTAATTTGGCTTTAGCTTGCCGGAATGCTCATATAGAGCTTTTAATTGAATAATTAATAATAAATTGAACTATTAGGTCAGAGCCTTGGTTCTTACCTAAAATAGCCCTTAAATTATGCTACCGTAAACTTAAGTTCTATTGATTTTCCTAATCTTTATTAGGGTCTTTCTCTAACTTAACTTCAGCTGTCTCTAACCTAGGCTCCATAGTCTCCAGCTTTGGTTGGATCATCTCTGTAGTTAAACTTTTGCTAATTAAAGGGATTACGTCAGCTTGCGCTGTTACTGCGTCCGCTAATGCCAATTTCTGCCCCTGATCTTCTTTGTACGATGCAACCTGCTGCTCATTTTCAATATCTTGCTGCTTTTCTATGGCTTTATTAAGCATTTTCCATTTATCTTTTCGCTCCTTAACTAAAGTTTCTAGCTCAGGATTTTCGATATAATGAGGCTCAGCAGCTTTTGGCCTAGCTACGATATCAAACTTGGTTTTGCTAATAGCTACTTCTCGCTCAGGAAGAAGTATATAAGCCTCTCTTTCCCGCAAATTTGCAAAATCATTAGGTTTAATAAGAGATTCCTTTCTTTCCTGCTCAGTATAGCTAATACCGTCCCTAAACTCATGAGCGCCGTAAGAGGTATTTTTCTGATGAGTTAGGTACTCTATTTCCCCAATACGTTTGGCTAGTATTTGAGCCTCATCAGTCTCAAGAATCTTAAAGATAACGTTAGTATTGAACTGACCAAGCATCACGCTACCGGAATTTCTACCGTAATGGGCAAATATCTGCTTAAGGCTTTGAGTAGCAGCCAGTATGCATCCGCCGTATTTTCGCAGTAACGTAATATTTTCTTGCAATGCAGGTAAATACTTAAGTTTAGCTAGCTCATCAAAGATAAACCATACCCTTCTGTCTTGATTTGGACCAAGGTCAATTAGGCAGTTAATGGCAATGTCGGTCATCACACTTAAGAACGGTAACAACACTTTGGTATCTCCGCCGCTACTGCTAATAAATATCCATCTATCATCCTTGCTGCTGTCTAGGGCGCTAAACCACTCATTAAAACTGAATTTACGTTCATTACTATCAGCTATAAATTCAAGCCACTCGGTAGCAAGTAAAGTGTTAATCCTAATATTATGAGGAGCAGCGTTGCTAGGGCTACTTGATCCTAATAAAGAACTTACTGAAGTATCCTTTAGTTTTTTAGCTAAAACATCGATAGGTTCTTTATGAATAAGGTTGTATAAACTCTCAACAGTCGGATTGCCTTCGTCTTTTAGATATTCAATACTACCGACAAATAGCATCCTTCCCCAATTATTCCACTTTTTATCATAATCATTAACGTCCGGCGGGCTATCCGGGAAAAAGGAACTAGCTACCTTTTTTACTTCTTTACTACTCTTTACCTCTTGCCAGAAATCCCAGTTATAGGTTCTACTATCAAAAGGGTTGATAATAATATCTCTGCCAGGTCTATAATAACGCGATACCATATCCCCTTCAGTATCAACTACTATAGCAGGTTGGTTCTTATTGCGTATTTGAGGTAGCAGCGTATGTAGGCAGTTAGTTTTACCGGTGCCGGTGCTACCGGTAATCAGTATATGCTTGGTTTCGCTATTTTTAATTAGAGGAATATCTCCTAAAGATAAATCGCTAGCTAATTTATTTTTCTTTAGGAATTTAGCAACTTCCTCCGCAGTGTTAATAGTGTTACCGCTAAGTAGTTTTCTACCCCTAGAAGCTTTACCAAACTTCGCCCAATAAATGGAAACAAGTACAAATATTGCGCTAGTAGATATTGTCCAAATCATAAACATAGAGGATAATAAACTCCAAGCATGATTCTTGGCTCCAATAAAAAGTCGATGCTGTAATACATTTTTGGGCTCGGTATTTCTAGAATAGATACCATGCTTATCTTTTGCGCTTATTTTTATTAGATAAGGTGATTCAGCCTGCTTATTAATGCTTTGTCTAAAGGATCTTACACCGTCATTAAAGTTATCAGCTATTTGAGCCTTGTAATAAGTTAAAGTTGCTACAAAATCTATATTCTTACTATTATAGTAACCATAAATAGCCACAATAGCTATGGATGCAATAATTGCAGTTTTAACGGCACGCCCAACTACTTGCATAAACATCCGTAGGTTATGCAAGAATACTTGGCCGCCGCCTATTAAGTTATTGAAAAAATTATTGCTCATATCGCCCTCTCTTTTTGTCTATTATTAATTTATTGTTCCAGTCTTTTATATGTTGTCTGATAGCCTCGTTACTTTTAGTGAATAGAAGACTTCCAGCTTCATTAAAGTTGTTATTTGTAGTATTTATAAAGTTATTAGACATATTGCTTCTCCTTGTTGTTAATTGTTAATTTACTGTGCTAATTTTCTGGTAACTAACTTGCCTATATTTTAGACCCTAATAAGCTACCATGGCGTCGTGGTGCTACTTTGGTTATTTAGCAAATGTTAGATATCTTTTTCTCCCTCGTTTTGGTTAATTATATCTTTTGTTAAATCACTCAGCTCTGACTCAATCTCCTCAATAGTCGGCAGCACATTATGCAGTTTAGCCGGCAATGATTTAGTTAGGTGGTACTCAGATATGCCTATAGGGCTATCAACTCTTTTAAGAGCATATTCCGCTATGATCCTATCTTTATTCTCACATAATAATAAGCCTATGGTTGGAGCATCTTCTGGCATCTTTAATTGCGCATCGACCGCTGATAGGTAAAAATTTAACTGGCCAGTATGCTCAGGTTTAAAATCTCCCCGCTTAATTTCCACAACCACGTATGAATGTAACCTGGTGTTATACATGAGGAGATCAATCTCAAATCGTTTATTTGAGACCATTATCGGATAATTAGTGCCATATAGTGCAAAGCCTTGCCCTAGCTCCATCAAGAATTGTTTTACGTGGGTAAGAAGCCCCAAATGTATATCTTTCTCTCGTGCATCCTCTCCTATTGTTAAGAACGAAAATTGGTAGGGATCCTTTAGTATTTCCTGAGCTAGCTCATATTTTGTTATCGGAAGCTTCTCCTTAAAATTAGTTGTCTTAATAGCTTTATCAGCCTGCCTTTCATACAAGTTAGCCTGTATATTCTCTTTCAGCTGTCTATAAGACCAACTATTTTCAACAATTTTGGCACCGTACCACTGCTTTTTAGTCATATCTTCCTTGCCTATCGCTTGTAACAAAACTACATGATGAGTCCAAGTCAATTGGTCAGGCAATGACTGACTAATTTCAAAATCAGGGTAGGTTAGAGCAAACATACGCATATTCTTTAAATTAGTTTTTGAAAACCCTGATGTATTAGGGAAACTTTTATCAAGGTCACTTGCTAAAGCATCAAATAACTTATCTCCCCATTTGGACTTTTCCTGTTGTTTTATTATTAAATTACCTACTTCCCAATAAAATTTAATTAGCTCATAGTTAATCTGAATAGCCGCTTTAAATCTTGATTGTTGTAACCTTGATTTTATTTGGCTCAGTAGCGTTTTATAGTTTTTGTCAAAGGAGATCTTTGTGTTATCGCTTGTTGTAATAATTTTAGTCATTTAATTTTCCTTAATTTGTATTCTAAGATATTAATAGTACTAACTTTTAAACCTCTTGCACTCCAGTTTAGTATACGAGCCATTTCTGCATAAAAGTCCTGTCTTCAATACTACAAATCATTCTTAAATGAGACCATGATAATTGTCTCGACAGTGTTGAGACAATTTCTTTATCTGGATATAGCCTGGCAAATTTAACCATTCTAAATAAATTAGGCCTACTATATATCCACGCCAGTATTTTACAAGAAGCTCCTGAGCTAAGAATTCTATTACCTTTTCGCCATAATCCCCCCGATCCAAATCAAGTAATTTTTTATTTATATATTTACCTATAGACCAACATAGTAAAACCTGTGTTGAATTATACTCCCTCGCTATATGGCCTTTGGCATGTTCGATCACTTGGCTGATATGACTAGCCAAGTTACTTGATGCATTTTTTATTTCATTTGTTGTAATTAAATTATTCATTTTTTTCCTATATTTTGAGTTAATAATTAGCTATTTAACCATGTAATTAATATTTTTCTTGAATATTTCTTATAATAAACAGGATTCCCGGAATGATAAATACGCACAGCCTTATGCCAGCACTTATGCTGACTATAAAGATCGGTCAGTAATTTAGCTGCATAAGTTAAATTGCTTTGCGGCTCTATTATTTGAGTTAAATCAGCAAAGTTCTTGCCGTGCCAACGTAAGTTAACCTGAGCAAGACCCACATCTATGTTAGTAATACCGCGGTCAGTATTTTGTTTAATTATTTCTTTAGCGTCTTCCATCGACTTAGCAAAATACGGCATCCCTTGTACGTTGATTGCGTATGGCTTCATTCCTGATTCCACCTTTACTATTGCCTGAAGTAAACCGATCGGTATGTTATATTTTTCCTCTAAATTACTGATTATTTCTTTATAGTCCGAATTTGCTGTAGCTATGTGACTACTAGCAAAAAAAGTAATTGCTATATACAGGAATAGTTTCCTAAAAATCTTGAGACATGTTAGTATGTAAGCCATATTTAAAGATTTTATTAAACCCATGAATTGGCTCAAAGCGCGGCAAAATAAAGATAATTTCTGGAACCTAATGTTTTGGTTTGGAATAAGTTTTAGCTTTTTCCTTACAATGCTTTTAGGTGAGCTTCTAAATAATACTGTTATAGATTTTATTTTATCATGGACTACCATACTAATAGTCCCGTACCTAACAACTAGGTTCAATAAGGTTATATATACCGATGATAAAATATTCCTTAATAGCCAAGGTGATCCTTTAACTGAAAGACTACCAAAAAAATTGCTTTGGGCAATATTCAGCGCTATTGCTGTTGCAGCATTCACAGGATCTGAATTAGACAAAAACTGGCTGGGAGTAAGCGAATTAATAGCTTTTCCACTATTGGTCTCTGTATTTATTTTTGTTTTCACTTTGTATTTCATCATAAAAAATTGTCCTATTTCACTTTTGTTTAATAAAAACTCCTGGCACGAAAGCATTATTGGAATGAGGCCGGGAATCACAGGCTCTAACAATGGTATTTCTTCTCAACCATGGCATCAAGATATCTCTAGAAGCAATTCAGGTGGTAATATTTATAACCCCTACAGGAGATAATTTACTTATCATCTGATTTAACCTTCCCTGCACTTTGATATGCTCCGTTATTTAGGCCCTTACTATTACGTGAGTTTTTACCTACTCCACCTATATTTTCACCGGCTCCTCCTATACTGATTTTGTCTAGCACTGCCGAAGCTATTTTGGCTGTTTTACCCTGCCCTATCCTATCTTCTTCATATTTATCAATCTTGATCTGTAAGTCTTTCTCTTCTAGCTCATTAGCGCCTCTAATATCTTTGTATTTGTTTTCATTATCCCCGCTTATCCTATTGTGGTGTCCTTCGAGTTCATATTTAGAGTCGGTTATGTTTTGCCTAACATTTGCAAAATTAACTCCAGCCTCATTAATACTCTTCTGTACTCTTGCGTCTGGACCTTGGCTAATCGCTTTATCATTGCTACTACTAAAATCATTCAGATTTCTTTCCGCCCTGGAGCCTGATACATTTGCCTTGCCTGCATTAATCTCAGGCAAAGATCCACTCAAGTTTTCGCTGACCATTTTATCCCAAACTCCCATTACGTCACGATCACCCCTATCTATCATCTTCCTAACTGAGGCAGGATCCATTCCGAATTCTATTACGCATCTATCAAGAACTTCCTGATACATATCCCGAGAAGCGCTAGCTCCTTGTGAATCTAGCCTACTCTTAGCTCTGTGCCAATTATCTGCGCTTTCCTGACGCACTGATACCTGTTTTTCTAGCCTTTTCTGTTCCTCATAGCTGCTCCTCACCGCCTCACTATTACTGGTATCTAGGCTATTATCTTTAGCCCATGACTTGTTTGCAGCTGCTTTAACCAAGTTATCGTATTTATCACTAGCATTATTTCCTCTATTAACTGAGTGATCTTCTCCAATAGTTTGGTCACTAGAGTTTGTTGCCCTGAGTGAGCCCTCTAAGCTACCGGAAACCCCAAAACCTAATATACCCTTACCAGGCGTCCCTACAGACATAGAGGCTTTTGCAGCAGTTTCTCCCGCTTGTTGCCAACCGTAACCATATTTTTGTTGTAGCTGTTTTGCAGTTTCCACAGATTGCTGTACAGATTTTCCTTGCTCTCCTAATTTGTCATAATTAAAGCTTTCTCCGTTATGCTCCCTCATAGCAAGATTTGTTATAAAGTCAGCTGTTTTACTAAAGGTTTGGCTCTTTGCATCAGATAGTGATCTTTGATCTGAACGTAGTAAACTCTCAGAAGTTTGCAGCCCTTCACTGACTTGATTTTGGCTACTTTGATCAAGGTTAAATTTAACGCTACCGGTAGAGGAAGTAATCCCTTGGCCGCCGGTATAGACAACACTTCCATCAGGATTAACTCGCCCGGTACTTCCGTCAGCTTCTTGCCAGCCGTTAACTCCTTCCACATATTGCATGTTATTGTCCGTCTTATAACCAGACCGCATTTGCCTCTGGCTATTTCCTTCAGAAACATTATCAATACTTCTATTACCGCTTGCTACTTCACCGCCTACACTGCCGCCAGTTGCCTGCAAGCCGCCGATAACAGAACCGGCTAAATGGCTTAAGTTACTAATATAATGGACTGATTTTTCAAGACAAATTTTTACTAATTTTGTTTCCCATTTATTGCCACATATTAAGCCGCATTTTGTAAATAATCTAGATACACATTCATCGGTTTTTGATAATTAATGCTTGAATGAAATCTTTGATAATTATATTTATTCATGTAATTATTGATACCTTCTTTAAACTCCTTAATGTTTTTAAAATCATTAATAAAGATACAGTTGTATTTTAAGGTTCTAAAAAACCTTTCAATTACAATGTTATCAATACTTCTTCCCTTACCGTTCATTGAGATTTGTATATTATTATTTTTTAATATCTCAATGTGATCGTGCCCTGTATATTGACTACCTTGGTCACTATTAAATATCTGAGGTGCAGGATATTTATCAAGCGCATCCCGTAATACATCCGTTACAAGTGTTGAGTCCATAGAGTTAGATAGTTTGTAACTCAATATCGCTTTACTGTGCCAATCTATAATGGCCGCAAGATACATAAAACCACCATTAGTTCGAATGTAAGTGATATCGCCGCTCCAAACCTCATTGGTATTAGGCACGTTGACGGTTCTTGTTTTCCCCGAGCTGACCCAATATTTATCAAGCAAGTAACTATGTGTCTTATGCTGACCGTCTTTAATAGAAGTAACTTTTTTCTTGTGTGGATAAATCGCCTCTATACCCATTATTCCCATGTATTTGAGAACTCTGTCCCTACCTATATGAAAGCCCTCTTCTAATAATTGCTTGTATATATAACGATAACCATATTCAGGATTTTCGGTATAAATTTCATCTATTTTATTTAAAATACTTAAGTTGTATCCGCTCATTACTCTAGCTTTATAATATAGAGCAGAGCGGCTTATTCCTAATAATTCACATTGTCTTGCCTTTGGTACTATGGTTAGCTTGGACTTAATAAGATTTTTCTTATTTGATAAATCCAAGCTGCCGAGCTTTCCCACCGCCCAGTCCCTCTCAACTGTAGTTTTGCCCAAAGCTTTTGCAAGTTCATCGTTTTCACCTTTTAGCTTATTTATTTGCTCTTTGTACTCACTAACAACTTTGGCTGGCTCAAAAGCTAATGCCGCATTTTCTAAAAATTGCTGCTTCCATCTATTTATAGTTTTTGCCGTTACTTCATATTTTGTCGATAGCTGCGCTATTGTTGATTCTTCTTTTAACAGCTCTAATACTATTTTAGTTTTTTCTTCAGCACTAAAATTTCTAATTTGTTTTTTAGTCATTTGTTTCTCTTATTTTAAATTTATTATTCTATCTTATTGAGAAACAAAATTACCTAGTTTTCTGTCCAGATTTTTCAGTCCATTATAAAATTACTTTTGCTCTAGATAGCATTTCACTTTTCCAAGTTTGTATTTGTCTAGGATGAACAAAATATTTCTTAGCAAGTTCAGCTATTGTTACCTCTCCTTTTATTGCCTCTACTGCAACTTTT
>Ga0209702_10005498_pt1 | contig 17168 bp, 13 predicted proteins | sample FRY01_FD_187210 | JGI IMG/M metagenome (GOLD analysis project Ga0209702, IMG submission 187210) | Freshwater microbial communities from Lake Fryxell liftoff mats and glacier meltwater in Antarctica - FRY-01 (SPAdes) (version 2) | ecosystem: Environmental > Aquatic > Freshwater > Ice > Glacier...
CAGATATTCCCGACGCGGCATCGCGCCCCGCATGTGCGGCTCTGCCGAATGCGTCAATGCGAAACTGCAGCGAACCCGATCGAGCCGTCACAAACTTTCCTTCGCCCGCCGCGGGTTCGAGCACCAATCCGACATCATGCTTCTTAGCGATCGCTTGCAGATGCGGCGCGCTGGAAAAACTACCGCTCTCCTCATCGGCGTTGCAGACGAACGACCAGCGCACTGGAATCGACAGCGCATGCAAGCACTCAAGCGCCGTCAACGCCACGATCAATCCACCTTTCATGTCTGCGGCGCCAGGACCACGGCGCATGCCATCGCACTCAGCCGAGAGTTCCAAAAAGTCGCCGGCGGGATCATGCACTGTGTCGAGATGCCCGCTGAGCAGAATGCGCGCACCGATCGATTCGATGCCGAGCCGATCGGCGATGATGACATCGCATCCATCCGCGCCAGCCACGGTCGGCTCGCGCAGCCAGTCCGGCCGCGGTCCACCAGATTGCCGAGAAATCTCAGCCCCAAGCGCACGCAGTCGCAGGCTCATCCACGCGCGCATCTCATCGAGTCCCTTGTGAAAGCCGTGCCCAGTTGGAATTGCAACGATGTGCGCAAGATCACTCAGCATCGCCGGCGCGCGCAAGGCGATTTCATCGACGATTCGCCGCTCTCGTTCATTGAGTGGCATGGATCACACTCGCTTTTGTTTGGTCCCATTCACCGTCATACACATGAACCGCTGGCCCCCGCATTCGCACGCGGCCATCGGATTCGAGCCAACGAAGATTCAAATCGCCGCCGGGCAGATGAATCAGCACGGCGCGGTCGCTGCGACCTTCGAGCACACCCGCGACGCAGACCGCGCTTGCGCCAGTTCCACACGCCAGCGTAATGCCAGAGCCGCGCTCCCATGTTCGCATGCGAAGTTCGCCGCGTCCGATCGCGTGCACGAAATGCACATTGATGCGCTTGGGAAAGAACGCGTGTCGTTCAATCGCAGTGCCGATGATTTCAAGCGGCACGCGCGCAACATCCGCGCACCAGAAGACGATGTGTGGATTTCCCATCGACACGAGTGTTGCAACACGATCCACTTGCGCATGCTTCAGCCAATCGAGTCGCGCATCGAGACCCGCAGCCACGAGCGCATCTCGCCACATCGCCTCGGTCCACGCGGCTGCGACCACGCACGCATCGTCGTGTGCGCTCGGCCATTGCGATCCCATCGCGGCGGCACTCAAGATCGGCGCGCCCATGTCGACCTCGACGAGATCGACCAAACCATCGCTCCCCCGCCACCATTGCATCTCAAGCACACCGCGGCCAGTCTCAATTCGCACTGGATTTGCGCTGCACAGGCCGCGGTCGACAACAAATTTCGTCACGCAACGAATGCCGTTTCCACACATCTGCGCCTCGCTGCCATCGGCATTGAAGATGCGCATGCTGGCATGTGCGTTGACACCGTGCGATGGTGCACCCACCAAGATCAATCCATCGCCACCGATCGCCCGGTGCCGATCGCTGATCGCGCGCGCAACGGCCGCAGGATCGTCGATCGTTTCGCGCGCCGAGTCGACATAGATGTAATCGTTGCCGATGCCATGCATCTTGGTGAATCGCATCGCTTTCATTTCTCCGGTCGTCGAATCGTCCCAAGATCGATGACGACATTTCCGCGGCGATAGTAATCAGCGTTGATCGTGTTGCGGTCGATGAAAGTAAAGACCAATCCATTCACGCCCGTCGCATCGGCGTATGCGAAGTCGCCCAAATGCGGACCTGCATAGCGACGATTGTCATACGACTGTGCGTGATTATGAAAATGAAAGAGAGCGTCGTAACCCTGCTCGAACATGTCGTCGGAGGCATTGAAGCGCACATCACTGCCGCGGTTCTGCGGCGGATATTCGACGAGTTCGAATCTCGATTGTCCATCGAGTCGCATCAACCCGCCGTACTCGGTCAATCGGTCCGCCTGATCTCGATCTGCGATATCGAAAATATGCGCGCAAACCTCGGGCTGATTGATCGCAGCCAGCGCGATCACAACCGCCGCGCAGTCGCCCCAATCCATTTCCTTGGCATGACCCCGCGGCGTCTCCGGACGCTGCTCGCCATATCCCTCGAATGACACGCTGTGTCTGGTGGTGCGCTGCTTCGTCAAACGCACGCTGATCTCGTCGAACAATTCATCTCTCGATGCGCTGAGCAATTCGGGGCGATACTTCGCCGCTGCGACCAAGATGGAAAGATCGCGCGGCTCGAGCGAATCGCGAACTTCAGGTCGCAACTGAGCGGCCGCTGCGCGCACCGCGTCCCAGAAGGCGCGCTTCTGTGGCACACGCAGCGCGCGAATCCACAGGATTTCCTCGCGATTGCGCGGCAAGACGCCGATATCGCTCGCCGATCGACGCATATCCAAGATGAACGAATCGGTTGACGCCATGGACTCATCAGAAAGCAGCGCCACAATCCGCGCACGCTCGCCAGTCGCCAGCAATAATTCCCAACATCGGCTGCGCAAATTTGATTGCTTGATTGGATCACTCTTAAGCATGAGGTCGAAGAGTTCTTGCGGCACGCCGTCCTTGCCCCACAATTTCACGAGCGCGAAATATTCTGGGCGTTGCATCAAGTTGGTTCCCAGGATCGGCAAGACAACAGCCCATGCACGCACCAAGGTCGGCGTCATGTCCTTCCATCCCAGATCACCGATTCGTTTGCAAACTTCGGTGCGCCACTCATACATCTGCATTTTGGGCAGATTCAACTCCAGCGAAGTTTTCAATCCAACGAGGTCATATTGCACCAAACGATTCCACGCCTCGTCGCGCAACTCGCGCACAAAGTTTGGTTGCACGACAATCTTGCGCAGCGCCTTGAGATATCCCGGATTCGTCGGGTCGTTATCGAGTATCGCCATCGCCGCGATCTGCCGCGATGGGACGACTTCGGTTCGAGCGAGAGACTGCAGTGGATCACCCGCTGGAGTCGCGGCGCAATTTGTCATTGCCACTACCGACAGCACCGCCAGAAAGACGGCGATCACTGGGATGAAGAATCGGCAGACTGGATATTCGGATTTCATGCGGTTGATGCGGTTGATGCCGTCCATGGAATTCATGCCATCAGTGTAGAAAAGTCGCATAGGATCAGATTGTGTCCAAACAGCGCTCCAACGATCAACACTCCACGCCTGCTGGGTCAAGCGATGAGCTCCTGAGCAGAGTTCGAGCGGTGGTTGACTTGATTCGTCCAGATATTCAAGCCGACGGCGGTGATGTGGAAGTCGTTGCAGTTCACGATGGCATCGTCAATGTGCGCTTTCATGGTGCCTGCATCGGTTGCCCGTCGTGCAGTATGACATTGCAATCTGGTATCGCTCGACAATTGCGCGAGCGCATTCCTGAGTTCAAAGAAGTTCGAGCTCTGAACTAGACGACTCGCGGCGCCATGTGCGGTCATGTATGCAAACACCAACGGTTTGCTTTGCGCCTGCGAAAACCCTGCGAAACTAAGCTCCACCTTCGGCTGGACGAATCTGACCGATGATGTTCTTGGTTGGATCGGCCGCGCCCTCAAGGATTTGATTCGCAACCTCTTTGCGGTGGATGATGACCTCGCGCGGAAAATCAAAGGCAATTCGAACGCGGTCACCCTTGATGGAGACGATCCGAACAATGCCAATCGGAGACGCTGGATTTCCGATGACTACTTCTTCGCCTTCGCGTCGTGTGATGACCAACATAGCGCACGGACCTCCTGCCCTTATACGGTGGGACTTCACCCACCGACTTGCTCAGTTCGCCTCGGACGCACCGTGCGCCCTCCATGCGAATGCTTGGATGATGTTCATCGACCAAGCGACTGACCTTCTTGAAGGGTATCTCCCGTTCGGACGCATTCATGTGTTTTGGGGATAATTGTTCAAAAAACACCGTTATCGGATCAAAAAAAGCCCCCGCGTCGGGCCAGTGACGCGGGGGGCGCAATAATAATCAGTCGGAAGCGAGTCCGACTAGATCACCCATACGGCAATGCCATCCTGGCTTCACCGTACGACTGTCCCGAGTCATCCATGACCCGTTTGATTGCTCGCAGTCCGCGTCCATGCGGTGTGCGAGATTTGTCCGTCAGCTACGCCATCCGTGCCGTAGCGAGATCCACATGAAGCAGGCGATCCATCACCGTGCTCCACTGGATCGAGAATTCATAAGTTGATTCGCTTGTCGCCACAGTTCGCCCGCGGAAGAATTCCGTTCCTTCTGCTGAGCCTTCCATGTCGCCGATGCGATCAACTCCAAGTGGTCTCGAACTCCCAAGATCACGACCGCTCCTGCCAAGCCAAAGCGCGACAAAAGTCGCTCTGGAATTCGCACGCGCCCAGCTGAATCGAGTGGGCATCGTGCTGCTTGACTGAAGAATGATCGTTCGAAACGCCGAATGACTTCGTCGCCGATGAGTGATCCTCCGTGATCCATCGCGAGTTTCTCGAATGTTTGATTGGGCCAAAGAGTTAAGACTTCGTCCGATCCAGGAACTGCAACGAATGAATCTCCGTTGACCGCTGGATTGAGCACTTCGCGCAGTTCGCTTGGAATTGCCAAGCGCTGTTTTGAGTCGAGACTGTGTTCGTATTCGCCGAGGAAGAGCATTGGTGTGATCCATGATGGGTCGTACGACAATATACCCACTCTGCCCCACAATGCAACACTTCTCAACAAAATTCATGTTTTTGGCTCCACAATGCTCCCGAAATCATGGTCCGAGAAGTGTTAGTGTCTGATACGCAATCATATAAATCACTGTCAAGCAAAGATTTGTGGACAAATGCGAAAATCGGACTATAATTGGCTACGGGCGTACATATTTTTTTTGGAGTTCGCAAAACCATGCAAACAGACCGACCCGCCGCCAGCCGTGCCACCATTGAGCATGTACTCAATCTCGTCCCCGCCGCGTCGTTTTTACTCACAGCCGCCTATAGCGAATTTCGAAGTGGCGTCATCGTGCGCTGCGTGCAGCAAGTTGCGATGCATCCTCCGATGATTCTTGTCGCGATGGAAAAAGGTCAGCCACTTTCGCCAATCATTCGCGATAGTCGCAATTTCGCGCTGTGTGTTCTGGACAAAACCGATCGCATGACAAATCGCTTGTTTGCGACATCGCCCGATCAATCAACCGATCCTTTTCTAACACTTCCCCATCTCATTGTGCCAGGCGGGTCGCCTGTTCCGCTGCGCGCGCTCGGTTACATCGCATGCGAACTCGTGCGACATCTTGATATAGAAGCAGATTATGAAGTGTATATCGGCATGGTCCATCATGCTGGACTCGTGGAAAAACCCATCGTCAAGCGACCAAGACCCGGTGCGGGGCGCGCGCATTTGAATGCTCGTCAACGCAAGCTAAAGAAGGGCGCGGCAATTCGCAAGAGTTCCAACTCGATTCGCACTAGCGATCCGCCCAAACTTCGACGATCCGCATGATGTGAGCGCGGTCTGAGAGCCCACGGGTTACGACCTATCATCGCATCGTGGTCAACGATTCCAATCTCTTCGATCTCGATTATCGCAATGAAGCGCGCACGATGGGGCCGCCCGTTGTGCCAATCATCGACGCGCATGCACATGTCTCGGGCCCTCATGCCGCGCGCATTCTGCTCGAAGCAATGGATTTGTATGGCATCAGCGAAATCTGGTCCATGACTTCAGACATTGCGCAAATCGATCAACTGCGGGAAATATTTGCGCAGCGCATTCGATTTATCGCAGTTCCAAATTGGCGCGATCCCGATGCGAAGCACTCGCATGGAACTGGCTATGCGCTGCGCATTCGTGAGTTCTATGAACGCGGTGCGCGCATCGCGAAATTTTGGGCGGCACCACGCGGCATCGACATCGGCACCGAAGCTGGCGAACCCAAACTCATGCAGCTCGACAATCCCGTGCGCGTTGCAGCGATGCACACGGCGTATGAACTTGGCATGACATTCATGGTGCATGTGGCCGATCCTGACACATGGTTTGCAACCAAGTATTCGGATCACTCAAAGTATGGAACGAAGGCGATGCAATACGAACCGCTTGAGCGAATGCTCGATCGCTTTCCCACGAGATGGATCGCGGCGCACATGGGCGGATGGCCGGAAGATTTGGAATTTCTATCGGGCCTGTTGAATCGGCATGCGAATCTTTCGCTTGACACCAGCGCGACGAAGTGGATCGTGCGCGAGATTTCCAAACATCCACGCGAGGATGTCGTGGCATTTTTCCATCGCTTCAGCGGACGGCTTCTCTTTGGATCGGACATCGTTACAACCGATGCGCATCTGCAGAACACCGAGACGAAATTTGAAATGGACGCCAAAGCCAACAACTCGCACACGGCTTTCGACCTCTATGCCAGCAGATATTGGGCTCTGCGCACATTGTGGGAGACCAACGCGATTCGCACGAGCCCGATCGCTGACCCCGACCTCGCCATGGTCGATCCACAAACGCACACCCCCAAGGATGCGCCGGTGCTCAAGGGAGTGGCGTTATCGCAGGATATTCTGCGAGGTTTTTACGCTGGGAATGCCCGCGAGTTGATGGCGCAAACACTGCAGCGAACAGCTGCGACCAATTTAATTTAGTGATTGTGATGAGTTGGTGGAATCGATTCAATCGACAGCTCAACTCGAAAAATCAACGCCGACTTTTGCGGGCCACAACCTACACTCTTGGCATGCTTCGTTCTCGCATGATCGTCGCCGCAGTCGTGGTCGTCGGCGTGACGGTTGCGATCTTCACCCTTCCAGCGCCCCGCGCCGCCGCTGAACTCGAGCCCATTCGATACGGCAAGGATGTGCGACCGATTCTCAGCGACCGCTGCTTCCAGTGTCATGGTCCCGATGGTGAACAACGCCAAGCCAACTTGAGACTCGATCTTGCCGAAGAGGCGACCAAATCACGACCCAAAGGCGCCGCGATCGTTCCAGGAAATGCTGCTGCGAGTCCGCTCTTCAAGCGAATCACATCAGACGATCCGAAGTTTTCGATGCCGCCGCCCGATAGCAACAAGCATGCGCTCGATGCTGGACAACGCGAGATCATTCGGCGCTGGATCGATGACGGCGCGCACTATGAATCGCACTGGGCGTTTTCACCGCCGACGCGCGCGGCGGTGCCGACACCCAAGGATGCACACTGGGGTTCCAACGAGATCGACCGTTTTCTGCTGGCGCGCATGGAACGGGCCGGCGTCGCTGCGAGTGCGCCGGCGGATCACGCCACCTTGGTTCGTCGACTCTTCCTCGATCTCACTGGACTGCCGCCGACGCCGCAAGAGATCGCAGATTTCGTCGGCGATACGGCGCCCGATGCGCGTGCCAAGTTGATCGATCGACTCATGTCCCAAGAGCCATTCGTGTCGCGATACGCCGAGCGCATGACAGTGCCGTGGCTTGATGTCGCGCGATATGCGGATACGAGCGGCATTCACATGGATGCGGGGCGTTCCATTTGGCTTTGGCGAGACTGGGTGATCGATGCGTATCGCACCAACAAGCCATATGACCAGTTCATTGTTGAGCAACTCGCTGGCGACTTGATGAAAGATGCAACTCCAAGCCAAGTGATCGCCAGCGGATTCAATCGCAATCATGTGACAAGCGATGAAGGCGGAGCAATCGACGAAGAGTATCGATTGGAATATGCCGTCGACCGAGTCGCCACCACCAGCGCCGCGTTCATGGGACTGAGTGTGCAATGCGCGCGCTGTCACGATCACAAGTTTGATCCAGTAACGACCGAAGATTTTTACGCGATGATCGCCTTCTTCAATTCCAACGAAGAACCGGGCATTTACACCCAGTCAACAGATCCACTGCGCTCGCTTGAACCAGCACTCGACATGCCGACAGCGGCGCAGACCGCCCAGCTTGCGGAGATTCAGCGCAGCCTCGTGGCGCTGACGGCCGAGCGCGATACTCCATCGCCCCAAGAAGCGAGTGAATTTGACGCATACCGCACCAACTTGAGTGCTGGCACTGATTTGCAGTGGATGCCGGCAACGACCATCGCGGCGCGATCGACGCATGGTTCGGTGCTGACCATTCAGCCTGATGGTTCGGTTCTGGTCAGCGGAGAAAATCCCAAGAATGATGAGCACATCATCACGCTCGAAACAGATGCAACCGATCTTCGTGTCGTCGCCCTCGAAGTTCTCACCGATCCATCGTTGCCGCGAGGTCGCGCTGGGCGTGCGCCCAACGGCAACGCCACTCTTGACTCAATTGAAATCGAGGCGATTTCCAAGGCGGATCCAACCAAAACCGAGCGCATCAAACTGGATTGGGCGTGGGCCGATCTGGAACAACCCGATGGTGACTATCGTGTCACCAATGCACTGACCAACCATGATGATCGCGTGTGGGCCATCGACGCACATCAGAAAGATGGCAATCGCATCGCGGTCTTTGCGAGCACGAAATCATTTGGATTTGCTGGCGGCACGCAACTGCGTGTCACGCTGGGTTACATATCTCCTTACGATCAACACGCCCTTGGCCGCGTGCGCTTGTCGCTGGCGACGGCGACGGATTCTTTGATGGAACGACTGCCCGCGACTTCCAGTGCGTGGTACATCGCCGGACCATGGATGACGGAGCCTGGACAGAATCCGTACGAGATTGTTCGAGGACCCGAAGCATCGCCGGTCTTCAATCGTCAAGAAAAATGGGGCGATTTCAGCTGGAGATATGCGCCGGGAGTCATCGACGAGCAACTCGTCAGCCTTGCGCAGGGAACAGATAGCGAATATGTCGCTCGACAGATTTATTCGCCGACTGCGCGCGAACTAGAAATTTCTTTCGGTAGCGACGACGGCATGGTCATCTATGTCAACGGCGTCAAGGTGCATGAAGCACGCGTGGAACGATCTCTCTCCGCCGACCAAGAGCGAGTGAAGATTCCGCTCAATGCCGGCGAGAACATCATGGTCTGCAAGATCGTCAACACAGGCGGACCAGCGGGCTTTTACCAGCGCGTCATTCCTGCGCCGCACACCATGGCACGCGGAACGATTCCGCTGGTGCTGCCTGAGTCGTACACACGCGAAGAAGTTCGCACTGCGGCACGCGACGCATGGCGCAAGGACGGGTCGCCGCGCGTTCGAGAACTCAGCGAGAAAATTGCGCAGACTGAGAAGTCAAAGGCCCTGGTCAGCGAACAGATTCCCCGCACCATGGTGATGAAGGAAGCTGCGATGCCGCGCAAGACATTTGTTCTCAAGCGCGGCTCGTATGACCAGCCCGATCAGGATCGGCCCGTCACGCGTGCGATTCCAAAGTTCCTTGGGACGCTGAGCGATGAAATGCCGGCGAATCGACTCGGACTTGCGCAGTGGCTTGTTTCGCCGCAGAATCCGCTCACCGCACGCGTCACCATCAATCGACTCTGGGAGCAATTCTTTGGCCGCGGCATCGTGCGCACCGAAAATGATTTTGGCTTTCAAGGCGAGTGGCCGACGCATCCGGAATTGCTCGATTGGCTTGCCACGGAATTCCGCGAGAGTGGATGGGACATTCAACACATGATTCGTCTCATGCTCAACAGCGATGCGTATGCACAGTCATCGCGAGTTCGACCTGACATCGCGGAATTCGATCCTGATGATCGACTTCTTTCTTGGTATCCCCGCCAACGACTCAGTGCGGAGCAGATCCGCGATCAAGCGCTGTATGTGAGCGGCCTCCTGAGGGAGCGTGTTGGTGGACCGAGCGTGAAGTCATATCAACCGGATGGACTTTGGCAAGAAGTTGCGATGCCAACATCCAACACCCGAACATATCAGCGCGGCAAAGACGACGATCTCTGGCGACGAAGTCTTTACACATATTGGAAGCGCGCGGCGCCCCCGCCGTCGCTGCTCACATTCGATGCGCCAACTCGAGAATATTGCGTCACACGCAGAATGACCACCAACACGCCGCTGCAAGCGCTCGTTCTTTGGAATGATGGACAGTTCGTCGAGGCTGCACGCAACATGGCGGCGCGCATTCTGCAAGGTTCTTCGACCGATTCCCAGCGATTGACCGACTTGTTCGAGTCTTGCACGGGTCAGCGTCCATCTGCGACGACGATCCAGCATCTCCTTACCACCTTACAGGCGAACCGAGCGCGCTATGAAAACAATACTGAGGATGCGAAAAAGTTCATTTCCATCGGAGATTCACCCCAAAACGATCAACTCGATTCTCGTGAACTTGCTGCATGGACTCTGCTGACAAATGCCATATTTTCAAGCGACGCCACGCTGGTCAAGGACTGAACCCGCATCCACCAATTCCTCTATGAACTGACATGACCAACCGACCCATCAATCCTGCACATCGAGAAGGAGCCGCAGACGCGCTCGAAGAGTATTTGCTCAATCTCACGCGTCGACGATTCTTCGGCACAGTGGCTGGATCGCTTGGCGCTGGATTGGGCGGCATTGCTCTGGCACAGTTGATGGGATCCAAATCTGCGAGCGCTGCGCCGACTTCGCAAAGCGCGCAAGCGATCTTGAGCAACCTTCCGCACTATGCGCCCAAGGCCAAGCGCGTCATCTATATGCACATGGAAGGCGCGCCGAGTCAGCTGGACTTGTTCGACTACAAGCCGCAACTCGTCGACCGTTACAACGAAGAGCTTCCAGCATCGATTCGAAATGGTCAGCGCATCACCACCATGACCAGCGGGCAAACCCGATTTCCAGTCGCGCCCACGATTTTTCGCTTCGATCGATATGAGAACAATGAAGGTGGCATGATGTTGTCGGAACTTCTTCCACACACTGGATCGGTCGCCAAAGAAATCTGCTTCATCCATTCGATGCATACGCAGGCGATCAATCATGAACCTGGCATCACCTTCTTTCAAACGGGCAGTGAGCAACCCGGACGGCCATCGTTCGGCTCATGGATGAGTTACGGGCTCGGCAGTGGCAATAAAAACATGCCGGCCTTTGTGGTGATGATCACCCAAGGACTTGGCAATATGCAGGCGCTTTCCGCGCGTTTTTGGGGCAGTGGATTCTTGCCGAGCGAACATCAAGGGTGCCGACTTCGTGCGGGTCGCGATGCGGTGCTCTATTTGCGTGATCCAGATGGTGTCACGCGCGACGACCGACGGCGCATGCTCGATCTCGTTGGACAAATCAACCAAGAAGAATTTGCGCAGAGCCTTGATCCTGAAGTGCAAGCTCGCATTTCACAGTTCGAGATGGCATATCGCATGCAGATGTCGGTCCCCGAACTCACCGACTTCAGCGACGAAACACCCGAGACTCTTGAAATGTATGGACCCGAAGTGCGCATCCCGGGAAGCTTTGCCGCCAACTGCTTGATGGCGCGGCGACTTGCGCAGCGCGATGTTCGATTCATCCAACTCTATATGCGCGGATGGGATCAGCACGGCGACCTGCCGCGAGAACTCCGTCTGCAATGCAAGGCGGTCGATCAACCGCAAGCTGCGCTCATCAAAGATCTCAAGCGACTGGGACTGCTCGATGAAACACTCGTGCTGTGGTCGGGCGAGTTTGGTCGCACCGCATACAGCCAGGGCACGCTCACCAAGACGGATTATGGTCGCGATCATCATCCGCGCTGCTTCAGTCTCTGGCTCGCTGGCGGCGGCGTGAAGCCGGGAATTTCATACGGCAAGACAGACGACTTTTCATACAACATCGTTGAAAACCCCGTGGAAGTGCATGATTTGCACGCCACGATGCTGCATCTGTTGGGGCTTGACCACAAGAAACTTATCTATCGAGAGCAAGGGCGCGACTATCGCCTGACCGATGTCACGGGTGAAGTGATCAAGCCAATCCTGGCGTAACGAACTCCGGCGCCGCGTCGAAGCGCAAAGATTCACCAGAGGGTGCGTGGCCTTGAGCCGCGGCATCCGCGTTGCGCAGTGCGCCTGCGGAGAGTTGCGCGACGAGTGTGCCCGCACGAGCGCGATCATCTGCAAGACCCAAGAGAGTTCGCACGAGACCCGATCGATCGCCTCGCCTGAATTGGGCCGTTGCGTCACAGTTGGGAAGAGCTGATTCATCTGCGCTATTTGATTCGTGTGATTCGTGTGATTCATCTGATTCATCTGTTTCGTGAATCACCCCGATGCCAGCCGCCATTGCCCACCATGCGCACCAACCCCACCACTTCGTCGCCGCATCGTCGATCGGTCGGTGCACGAGAAGCGCATCGGCCGCGCACCAGAGTTGACTTGGAATCTCCGCGCGATTGAAGACATGAAATCGATCCGACATCTTGGAAAGTCGCGCGTGTCGAGTTGTTTCAACGACCCAGCGCGCGCCCGCTGGAACGATCAGCGCAACATCCGACATCCCGAGGATCGCTCGGCCGATCCCAGCGAAAGCCTCGCGCGCATCGATGGAATCAGCGCGGTCTCCACCAGCCAGAATCACCAGAGTTCCAGGGGAAATGCCGAGTTGTGCGCGCATCGCATCACGATCGACTCGACCATGTCGCCGCCAATAATCGACGGCGGCTTTCGCGCATTGCATGCGCGCATCGCTCGGTGGTTGCGTGTGCACATGACAATCGATGGTGCCCATGCCAAGAGCCGCGTGCGCCAACTCGCCCGCGGACGATCCATATGCCACCAGACTTCGAGGACAAACCCCTCTTCCCACAATCGACGCACGCAGTCGACGCGCCGCGAGCCGCTCGATACCCAAAGGTGCAGACAGAATGCTCGTGTATGGAATCGCGAGCGCGCACTCACACTCCCCAACAGTCGACGGTCCGATCGCGATGCGAATGTCTTCTTGTGCCTCGCCGGTCATCGCACCCGCAGTCCAGCCAACTCCGCCGGTTGTCTGAATGAGATGCATGACGCCCGCACGCGGCAGGCCGGTGAGTGCAGATCCACCAATCACTTCTTGACACCGAGTCGACCGCCGAGTTCACGGCGTGGGTGAGCGTAAAAATACTTGGCGATATCGCTTCCAAGTTTCGCTGCGAGTTTGTCCTCGATCTCTCTGCGTCCCGCGCTCGTGTCGAGGATCGAAGGATTGATGTCCTGAAGTTCACTCGCGACTGCCTCGGATCCGACGCTTGGCCAGAGTCGAGTTCCCGTGGTGATATCGAGAACTTTGATTAAGGCCACGGCTTGTGGTCCACCTTCGCTGCGGCCGCCTGCGAGCACGAATTCGTCAATTTCAACATAAATCACTTGCTCTGCGCCGAGCGATTCTGCAATTCTTTGAATCGAGATCGGCTTCGAAGCCGTGTCCATACGGCGAATCAGCGCGACCGCGTCGCGCGTGGTGATCACTTCAGCAACAACATCGTTGGCGAGCAGTTCGGTTCCCGTCGAGTCTCCAACCTCAACGCGCAGCGCAACGCGAGCCATCCGATTAGCTTTGTCATCCACGATCACGACCGTCCGCTTCGAAGGCAACTCAAAAACCGCTGGAATCTTCGGCGGACCTTCAATGAGATAACTGGCAGGGATGATAATATTGCATCCAGCCGTCGCACTCAACAACATCACGCCCATGATCATAATGAGCGCGAGGCGCATTGCAGGGCGCATTACAGAAAGTACTTGGCACATCATGCTCATTTGCGCTTGATTCCTCGATCTGGATACTTCTGCTCTGCGTGATCGTAAAAGAGATATCCGATCTGATCGACGAAGGTCTTCTGCAGACCGATTTCAATCTCGCGCGGACCAGCCTGCGCCTTACCAATTCCCTCCATGTCGGGAAACTTCGAAATGACCTGGAATTCCTCAGCATATGAGTCGGGATCAATTCCATCGCGCTCGATGACACCGACATTTGCTCCCGCGACTCCATCCCACAAGAAACTATTTCCCTCGGGATTCAATCGATACTCAAAGATATCGATGACGACGACACGATCGACATCCAACTCCCGAGCCAAGTCGGCCAACGGACTTGTCGGCCATCCTGGCGTGTTGTGCATCCATGTGATCGAGTAGCGCGGATCAAGCAGGCGCGCACCAGGAACATTCTGCGAGATGATGGACGCCACATTGCCGATGACATTCGGCAGGGCCGTTGGAAATTCGTACGCGGTGACCTGATCGGTGTGCGCCAAGATCGCCACCGACTTATTCTCAAGCCCGCGATATTTCGCCAACACTTCGATCTGCTTCTGCTTCTCGATGTTCGCTCCCACAGCGGAGCTGATTCCCGCAAGAATGCAACCGTTGAGTGGCATGACCAGCATGACCAGCATGACCAGCACGATGGGCAACAAGAAGCATCTGGCGGTCAAGCGCGACCACTCGGCCCTTCTCGCGTGATCCGCGTTCATGAAATCAGCCCTCGAAAGACGAGAATTTTGTATCCCCACGCTAGCAATGCAAACGCTCCCATCCACCACCAGAATTTTCCGCCCACCGATCCAGTGACCGCGCCAAGAATGCGCGAGCCAGTCAGTGCGCCCAGTGCTGAAGCGACGGCGAATCCTGCGGCGCCAACTGCGAGGGCGAATCCGAAGGGTTGCGTGCGAGCAGAGTCGATGAAGCGGCCATCGGCGGCGAGTGCGAATGAAGTCGTCATCCCGCAACTTGGGCAAGGCATTCCAAGTGTCATTGGCCATGTGCATGTCGGAATTCCAAGTTGCGTGTGCGTGCCCATTCCGGTCCCTGATGGCACAAGCCACGCTGCGATCGACAGCAGAGTGATTGCGGCGAGCGATAGGCATCCAGCGGTGATGCGCTCACTCGTGGACAGTCGAGCCGAAGACCCAGCGATCGGCGAGGCTATGGATGCGGCGTACATGGAGGAACTATCGTAGTCGATGAGGGTGCGAAGCGACTAGTCTGTCCGCATGCGCGTTGCATGGGTCGATGGACATCTCGATTTGGCATATATCGCAATGCAAGGCGGCGATATCCGCAAAGATCCACAGCCCAGTGAAACGCGTTGTGTCAGCATTCCAGCACTGCGACGGGGAAATGTCGGCGTGATTGCGGCGACGATTTTTGTGGAGCGCGGATCGGATGCCGCGGCCCAACCGTGGGGTTACCACGATGAAAACGATTGGATTGGCGCCAATCGCGCGGCCGAATTGCAGATGGCCGTCTATGAATCACTCGAGCGCGATGGACTGCTTCGCATCGTTCGCACCGCTGCCGACCTCGACGACGATTCCACTCTGCGCTTGCTCATCTTGATGGAAGGCGCAGATCCGATTCGCGACGCATCCGATGTCCCGCGCTGGCACGCGCGCGGCGTTCGCATGTGCGGACTAACTTGGGCGCTTGGTTCGCGATTTGCCGGAGGAAATCAAAGCGGCGGCGGACTCACTTCGCAAGGTCGCGATGTCGTCGCGGCATTCGACGCTCTTGGAATCCTGCACGATGCGAGTCACCTCAGCGATCAAGCCTTCGACGATCTCGCCGCGGCAACGACTCGACCGATCGTGGCGTCGCATTCCAATTGCCGAGCGCTGATGCAACCCAACCAGCGACATCTTCGCGATGATCACATTCGCGTGATCGCAAGCCGAAGTGGCGTTGTCGGTCTCAACTTGTATGGCAAATTTCTTGTCGGCCACCGTCCCGCAACATTGCACGACGCGCTCAATCATGTGCAGCATGTCGCAGACATCGCGCAGTGCGACAATCTCTGCGCGCTTGGATCGGATCTCGACGGAGGATTCACGGCCCAATCTGTGCCGGAGGAACTGCGCGGACCTGATCGCTATAACGCCCTCACCGACGCGCTTGTATTGCGCGGTTGGAGCGAATCCGCCTGCAGAAAATTCGCAGGTGAAAACTGGATGCGTGTCTGGCGAGCGACGCTGGCCACTGGCCAGTAAAGCCGCAATTTACGCTGTAATTCCAGCCGTTTGAGCGGTATTGAGATCGACCCGCCGCCGAACCACAATGCCATCGACCACCACATCCACTCGTGCGTGAAGCAAGACTCCAGTCCGGTGCAAGAGCGCACCGTCCTTGGCGTCGTTCAGCAGAATGTGCTCGAAGATCCGCGGCCGACTCGAATCGAGTTGATTGCATGCGGCGCACAAGAGATTCCAATTTGCGCGCGCCCAACTCGATGCGATGCGCAGCGCCGATCCATCTGCGCTTGAATGCAACACACACAGCGCGCCAGAACCATCGCTCGCCAAATGAATGCCAGGCGCGTCGGGACACACAAACACCAGATGAGTCCACTCTGGAAAATACTCCTGAGAATTTCCAGCGCTCGTCGGCGCAGGCGCAGCGCCGTTCTCGACAGCGGGTCTCGGTGACGGAGGCATGGCCGCAGCGACCGACGATTCGATTGGCGGATTCTTCGGCGTGGTCTTCGGCGTGCTCTGAGACATACTCCCAGGCGCATCACTCACCACACGCTGCATCGGCCGAGTCTGATCAGCATGATCCACATGATCCACATGATCCACATGATCCAAATAGCGAGATGGATTACCCTGAATCGCCAGACCGACAAACTCAAGCGCAGCGGCAACATCAAGCCCAGTCAACATCGCCAGCGGAACGGGTCCCGTTGATTCAACCCGATCAACCCGCGGCGAGTGCGCCTCGAATGAGAATCGAATTCCAAGCGCCCGCTCGCGGCTCCACTGACTCAGCGAATCCAAAGCGGTGCGCGCCGCGCTTTCGGTGCAACCGACGAATGCGATACCCATTGCGGCGACCACTTCTCCGGCGCTCTTGCCAGCTTGCACAATCGCATCGATTGTGCGCTTTGCGGCGGCAACGGCGGTTTCATCGGCGCCAGTGAGCAAGACGATCGAGTAACCCGAGCGAGCGATTGCTGATGCATCGGATTGGCAATCCACGCACACAATCCATGAGTGCACAAACGCACTCGACCGCTCGAGCCACGCTGATCCTTCGGTGGGAAGAGCCCTGCCCTCGACACGGTAAACCTCGCCGCGACTTGCCGCGCCATCAATGCGCACGAGTGCGACTGGCCCAGACATCTTCGCTTGTTGATCGGCAAACTGCGCAATCCAAATCCCCGCGAGCGTCGGTACATTTCCAACAACTAACAGCGTGGGTAACGCCTCAGCACGAGCCGATCGCTTCGCCTTGGGCGCGCCAAGAAATGCGTCGGTCAATCCGCTGAAATCATCGGGTACTCGACTCATACTGCTTGGTCCAACTTGC
>Ga0209702_10005505_pt1 | contig 17150 bp, 17 predicted proteins | sample FRY01_FD_187210 | JGI IMG/M metagenome (GOLD analysis project Ga0209702, IMG submission 187210) | Freshwater microbial communities from Lake Fryxell liftoff mats and glacier meltwater in Antarctica - FRY-01 (SPAdes) (version 2) | ecosystem: Environmental > Aquatic > Freshwater > Ice > Glacier...
ACTTTCGGAAACTGTGCGGAATCGAGGCTTATGCTCCGACCGACAATGTATCCGAGTTGACTGCCAGAACGAATGACGAAGGATGGGAAACGGTGTTTTCCGGATGGCTGTCGGTGAGTCGCTTATCGGCACGTGACGCTCTATTGATCTTTTCGGTCGGTGGCGGCAATGCTGCGAAAAATATCAGCATGAACCTGGTGGGAGCAGTCGACGCCGCACGCAAGGTTGGTGCCAAGGTGTACGGCATAGTAGGTCGTCAGGATGGATATACGGCGCAGCGCGGGGATGAAGTTCTTGTGGTACCCGTTGTTGACGAGAAATTGGTGACCCCCTATTCTGAGGCTTTTCAGGCAGTTGTTTGGCACTGCCTAGTCTCACACCCGGTGTTGCAGGTTGCATTGACAAAGTGGTGATGCGGCGCGGCGTCTTCTTAGATCGTGACGGCGTTGTTGTCGTTCCAGAATTTAGAGACGGACGATCATATGCTCCACGATCACTCGAAACATTTCGCCTTTACGACGATGCACCAGCATCGATCCAGAGCCTGAAGGATGCAGGATTCATTGTTGTCGTCGTGACAAACCAACCAGATGTTGGTGAGGGTCTCGTAGATCTTGAGGTAATCGAGACGATGCACAAACGGCTGGGTGAACTGGTGCCGATCGACGACATTGAGGTGTGTTACCACACCAAGCACGATGGTTGTCGACGGAGGAAACCACTTCCTGGGATGCTCGAGGATGCCGCAAAAAAATGGGATATAGATGTTTCGGCAAGTTTCATGGTCGGTGATAGGTTCTCTGACATCCAAGCTGGTCGAGCCGCTGGCTGCCGAACCGTCTACATCGATAGGGGTTACACCGCTGAGCCCCTGGTAGAGGGCTGTGACGCAAAGTTTTTACACCTTGGTGGCACGGTCACGTGGATTCTTGAAGCGTCCGGATCGCGGGTCGGACTGTGATAGACACATAATTCGATGACATTGCAATTATCCGATCTCAACATCCACATTTTTGCCGATGGTGCCGACATCAAGGGCATCATGGCGATTGCACAGAACCCACTTATCAAAGGGTTCACGACAAACCCGACTCTCATGCACAAGGCTGGGGTCGAGAATTACGAGAAATTTGCGCGTGAGGTTCTAGAGATCATCACTGATCGCCCCGTGTCTTTGGAAGTGTTCGCGGACGAGTTCGACGAAATGGAACGGCAGGCCCTCAGAATCTCGTCATGGGGAGAGAACGTAAATGTGAAGATTCCGGTAACGAACACCAGGGGCGAGCCGGCATTCGATCTAATCCACGGGCTGTCCCATCAAGGTGTGGTTCTAAATGTGACGGCGATAATGACGCATGACCAGGTTCGCCATGTCGCAACTGCCGCATCGGAATCGGTGTCGCTCATTGTTTCGGTATTCGCAGGGCGCGTTGCCGACACGGGTGTCGATCCAGTTCCGCACATGAGGATTGCAAAGGAGATTCTCTCCAGCCTCCCCAATGCGAAATTGCTTTGGGCAAGCCCTCGAGAGCTGCTTAACATCTTCCAAGCAAACGAGATTGGATGTGACATCATCACGGTCACCAATGACGTGCTGGCAAAATTGACGCTCATCGGCAAAGACTTAGACCAGTACTCTCTTGAGACGGTTTCGATGTTCTATTCCGACGCAGCGGCCGCTGGCTACACTATTGACTAACAGTCAGAGGCATTGCGTTCGTTGACATGCGGATGCAGAAAGTGAAATCTACGCATGAAGAACGTATTGGTAACCGGTGGGGCAGGTTATGTCGGCAGTCTCCTCTGTCCGCAGTTGTTGATGGCTGGCTATAAGGTCACGGCCTACGACATTTGCTTCTTCGGGTCAGATTTTCTCCCGATCTCGAATCCGAATTTCACTCTGGTCAAGGGTGACATCCGAGATACATCGCGATTGGCAGACGCGTTCCACGGTATTGACACGGTCATCAATCTCGCCTGTATCTCCAACGACGCTAGTTTCGAACTAGATGAGAATCTCAGCACATCCATCAATCTTGATGCATTCGAGCCGATGGTCATTGCGGCAAAGAAGGCGGGTGTCAGTAGGTTCATCTACGCATCATCAAGTTCGGTTTATGGCGTGTCGGACTCGCCAAATGTGACCGAAGAGCACCCCTTGTTGCCGCTTACCCTCTACAACAAATACAAGGGCATGTGCGAGCCGCTGCTTTTCAAGCACCAATCCGAGGATTTTGTTTGCGTCACAATCAGGCCGGCAACGCTGTGCGGTTATGCACCACGACAAAGACTTGATCTATCAGTCAACATTCTCACGAATCATGCGGTCAACAACAAGAAGATTACCGTCTTCGGTGGTTCACAGTTGAGGCCAAATCTGCACGTACAGGACATGTGCGACTTGTACCAGATGCTCTTGAGTGTCGATGATGCACTAATCGCTGGGCAAATCTTCAACTGCGGGTATCAGAACATGTCGATTTCAGATATCGCTTTGGTGGTAAAGCGAATCGTCGAGGAAGAATTTCCCGACCATGGCGACATTGGCGTTGAAACTGCGCCTACAAATGACATCAGGTCGTATCACATCAACTCAGATAAAATTAAGCGAGTGCTGGGATTTTCACCGAGATACTCAGTCGAGGATGCCGTGCGAGGTTTGTGTAAGGCATTCAAACGAGATGATCTCCCGAACTCGATGACAAATGACGCCTACTACAATGTGCGAACGCTGAAGGCGCTTAACGCGGAATGACACGATCGCCAGTTTCGGTAGTCACGGGCGGTGCAGGATTTATTGGTAGCCACATGGTCGAACTGTTGCTAGCGGAAGGGCACATCGTTCGCGTGATCGATAATTTGATGGGTGGCCGCGAAAGCAACCTGGCCCATCTGACGAATCAGGAGTCATTGAGTCTCTGTACGGACGACATCATGGATATTAAGGCTGGTCATTCGGCATTCGATGGCGCATCTTACGTCTTTCACTTTGCTGGAATTGGTGACATCGTCCCATCAATCGAGAAGCCACTTCAATACATGGAGACGAATGTTCTGGGAACCACACGGGTGCTTGAGGCGGCCCGTCAAGCACGAATCTCCAGGTTCGTCTATGCGGCATCGTCATCGTGTTACGGCTTGGCAAGCACACCAACGCCTGAAGAACATCCGATTGATCCTCAATATCCGTACGCTCTGTCAAAGTACCAAGGCGAGCAAGCGGTGTTCCACTGGCACCGCGTTTATGGGCTTCCGACAAACTCGATTCGTATCTTCAATGCCTATGGCACCCGAGTGCGCACGACTGGTGTGTACGGGGCCGTGTTCGGCGTGTTCTTCAAGCAGAAACTTGAGGGTAAACCGTTCACGGTTGTTGGTGATGGGACGCAACGACGAGACTTCGTTTACGCGTCGGACGTGGCCGACGGTTTTCTGCGTGCGGCCAAGACCGATCTGGTGGGCGAAGTCTGGAATCTCGGCGGCGGAAACCCACAAAGCATCAATCGCCTCGTCGAACTTCTCGGTGGACTGGCCGAGTATGTTCCTCGGCGACCTGGCGAGCCGGATTGCACCTGGGCGAACATCAATAAGATCACACGCGATCTGTCATGGGCGCCTAGGGTCTCCTTTGAGCAGGGAGTCGGATTGATGTTGGAGGAAATTGAGCATTGGCAGGACGCTCCTCTGTGGGATCCAAAGTCCATTGCTCTGGCGACCGCAACGTGGTTCAAGTACATGTCTAAGGGAAACGAGCAATGACGAGTTCGCTGACAGGTCTGTACTCCCACAAGATCAAGACGCTCGAGGAGGTGCTGTCAATCATCGGGGCGCGTCCACGCGACAAGAAGGTGATTATGTGCCACGGAACCTTTGACATAGTTCATCCCGGACACTTGAGGCACTTGCTGTTTGCCAAGAGCAAGGCCGACATCCTGATTGCGAGCCTCACAGCAGACAGACATATCACCAAGGGCGACCACCGCCCGCATGTGCCGCAGGATCTCCGGGCGGTGAACCTTGCGGCGTTCGAGATTGTCGATTATGTGCTCATTGACAACGAGGCGACGCCGATTTCGAACATTAAGGCGATTCAACCCGACTTTTTTGCAAAGGGATATGAGTACAACGCAAGCGGAATTCATCCCAAGACAGCTGAGGAGTTGGATGCCGTGGGTTCCTACGGCGGTGAAGTGATTTTTTCACCAGGCGACATCGTCTATTCCTCATCGCGGCTGATCAATCTTGCGCCGCCGCAAATCAAATTCGAGAAATTGCTCTCGCTCATGGATCGCGAATCGATCACCTTTGACGACCTACGAAACACGTTGGATCGAATGAAGGGGGTCTCGGTTCACGTCGTAGGTGACACCATCGTTGATACCTATACCCACTGCACCATGATCGGCGGGCAGACAAAGACGCCGACGATGAGTGTGCTGTATGAGACGAAGCATGACTTCGTTGGAGGCGCCGGGATCGTGGCCAAACATCTCCGCGCTGCTGGAGCGGAGGTGAAATTTTCGACAGTGCTCGGCGATGATGACTATGCAAAATTCGTCGCGAATGATCTTGCGGCATCTGGCATTTCAACAAAGGCTGTGGTTGATCGGTCACGACCAACCACCAATAAGAACGCAATAGTCGCGGGCGGTTATCGACTGTTGAAGATTGACACTCTGGATAATCGGCCAATCGATGACCATGTCTTGGAAGAATTGACGAGTGAAGTGCGCTCAACCGACTCGCAAGCGGTTGTGTTCAGCGACTTCAGGCACGGTATCTTCAATCGCCGCACGACAGACAGATTGATCGACGCGATCCCGGCTGCAGTGTTTCGGGTAGCCGATAGCCAGGTTGCCAGTCGCTGGGGGAACATCACCGATTTCAAAGGATTCGACCTGATTACCCCCAACGAGCGGGAGGCACGCTTTGCTCTGGGTGACCAAGACACCCAGATACGGACATTGGCGTCTAATTTGTTTGATGTCGCACGGTGCAAGACGCTGATGTTGAAACTCGGCGATCGAGGGGTCCTCACCTATGTCGATTCGCATCCCGAGGATCTTGATGGGTGGTTGGTAGTTGACAGTTTCGTGGGCAATCTCGTCGATGCGGTTGGTGCTGGTGACGCGCTTCTCGCATACTCAACCTTGACGATGGTTGTAACGTCATCGGCAACGCAGGCGACCATACTTGGCTCAATTGCAGCAGCATGCGAATGCGAACTGGATGGCAATATTCCGATTGCCATCACCGATGTACAAGCGAAAATCAACATGATTGAGAAGCAAGCAACATTCAGCTGAAGCGCGATCAATTTCCGTACACTTGTGACGTGCGCGTAATAGTCGTTGGAATGGGTGTTCAGGGCGAGAAGAGGAAGCGGATTGCCGACAACGACTGTGTTGCAACCGTCGATTCAGTGCCTGGTCGAGCCGACTATCTACGCCTAGAAGATGTCCCGCTTGCGCTGTTTGATGCTGCGTTGTTGTGTGTTCCTGACCAACCGAAAGCCGCACTGATCAGATACTTACTAGCCAACGGAAAACATGTGCTCGTTGAAAAGCCTCTCTGGTCGGCAACCGACGACGACATAGTTGAATTGGAGAAACTTGCCCGTTCCACGAACCTTGTGTGTTACACCGCTTACAACCATCGCTTTGAGCCTCACTTCGTCAGGATGCGAGATCTCATCAGTTCGGGTGTGCTTGGGAAGGTGTACCGCTGTCGCATGTTTTATGGGAATGGGACGGCGCGTCTCGTGCGGGACTCAGAATGGAGAGACCACGGATCGGGTGTACTTCACGATCTGGGAAGCCACGTGCTGGACACGACGAAGTTCTGGTTCGGCGACCTGTCCGATGAGTTCGCAGTGTATTCGAGCAATTGTTTCGAAAATCATGCCCCCGATCATGTTGTCTTCGGATCGGAGTCGGTTGACCCAAAGATCGAAATCGAACTGTCGCTGCTCTCGTGGCGCAACAGTTTCCGATGTGATGTTTTTGCCGAAAATGGAAGCGCTCATATTGACTCTCTGTGCAAGTGGGGACCCACGACGTTCATTCACCGAACGCGAGTTCTTCCAAGTGGTCGGCCGAGTGAAGACATTGTCGCAATAGAACAGCAAGATCCGACTTGGTTAAGCGAATATCGGCATTTCAGGCAACTGTGCGCAGACGGTGCGACAACTGACCTATCAAATGATCTGTGGTTGAACCGACTGCTTCGAACATTGGGTGAGTCGGCCGTAGAAAAGGCCTCGACATGATCGGTCCAGTACGCATCGGTTTTGTCGGAATGACGCATCTTGGATTGGTGTCGGCCATTGCGGCGGCCACCAAGGGAAAAAACGTCGTATGTTTTGATCAGTCTGAGTCGCTGATTGGCGACTTGGTCGCTGGCAGGTTCCCAGTCAGTGAACCAGGGTTGGAAAATGCCGCGGCCGAGCACAGAGCACAAATATCCTTCACAAGCGACCCGAAGGCACTCGAATCGTGCGCCATCGTCTATTTATCGGTTGATGTACCGACCGATAATGCGAGCAATAGCGATCTCAATCCGATATTGGACCATTTTCGGCTCATCAAGCGGTCCGTCAATCAGAGTGCCATCGTTGTCATTTTGTGCCAGGTGCCGCCGGGTTTCACCAGGTCGTTGGAATTTGATAAATCGCGACTCATTTACCAAGTTGAAACGCTCGTGTTCGGACGGGCGTTGGAACGTGCGACGCTGCCAGAACGTTTCATTGTCGGAAGCAGCGATTCAAACCAGCCATTACCAGGTGCTTTGCTCGAGTTTCTTGACAGTTTTAGTTGTCCGGTACTGCACATGTCATACGAAAGTGCCGAACTAGCCAAGATCGCGATCAATCTTTTCCTCGTCTCTTCGATTTCAACTACGAACATGCTGTCGGATGTTTGTGAATGTATTGGTGCGACGTGGGCGGACATCGTTCCAGCCCTGCGTCTCGATGCCAGAATCGGTCCCCACGCTTACTTGACTCCTGGGCTTGGTATCGGGGGTGGGAATCTTGAACGTGATGTCACAACGATTCGTCACATTGGTGAACGTACCGGTGCAGCCGTAAATCTTGCTGACGTATGGATGGCCAACAGCAACAATCGCAAGGCGTGGGTTACTCAGGTGATCAAGAATATATTCCCAACTGACTGGATCGAAAAGCACGTGTGTGTTCTCGGGCTCGCGTACAAAGAGAACACTGCAAGTACTAAAAACTCGCCGGCACTCGAATTGTTGCGAGCATTCAAAGGAGCCAAGATTACCGTTCATGATCCGGTCGTGCTTATCGACCAGAATGAATACAATGTTCGACAAGCATCCACCGCCCTTGAGGCTGCAAGCGGAGCCGATGTGGTCGCGATTATGACTCCGTGGCCCCAATATCGGGAACTCAACCTTGAAGAATTGGAAGCTGTCATGAGAGGCAAGTTGCTTATTGATCCATTTGGAGTAATGAGTTCGAGTGATGTCGCGCGAACGTCATTGAAGTACATCACGTTGGGTTGTGCGCTGAACTAATGTAGATCGGGCATGCGACTTCACCATCTAAATCCTCGACCCGTGCGTCCGAAGAAAGTCGTTGTTGTCGGCGCCGGCGGGTTCATCGGAGGGTCCGTTGCCCGCGCCCTGATGGATGACGGTGTGAACACCGTGCCCGTCTCGCGACGCGAAATCGACTTTCTCGACAATTCGGCAGCGCTGAAATTCCAATCGGTTGTAAAGGGTGCTGATGCCCTGGTCGTAGCTTTAGCAGAAGCCCCGTGCAAAGACTCGTCGGTGCTGGTGCGCAACATCCAAATGCTTGATCCGATTGTCCATGCCCTAGGTGACATGGACAATCTGCACGTCGTCTATGTCAGCTCGGATGCCGTGTACGCCGATTCGTCATCGGTCCTCAGAGAGGATTCCTGTTGTGCGCCGACGACAATACACGGTGTCATGCACCTTGCGCGCGAGATCGTGCTCGGACAAGCGGTGAACTCTCCGCTCGCGATCGTAAGGCCAACTTTGGTTTTCGGCGATGATGATCCCCACAACGGCTATGGCCCAAATCGCTTCAAGCGTCAAGCAGAAAGCAATGAAATCATCAGACTCTTTGGAGCAGGAGAGGAATTGCGTGACCATATTTGGGTGAATGATGTGACGGCAATCATCACCGGAATTCTGTACAAGAAAAGTGTCGGTGTGGTCAATGCGGTCACGGGTGAAGTCAACTCCTTCCGCGAAATTGCCTCGATGATCGTCGACAACCTCAACAGTGCGTCAATCATCGAGGCTTCGGAACGAACCGAGCCAATGCCACACAACGGTTATCGAGCGTTTGATAACTCGCTCCTCAGAGAGGAATTTCCCGAGATCACCGTCACGACACTAAGGGATACTTACTCGTGAGAGTTGAGGTGGATTTGCTCCGGTCAATCGCTCGCTCGAAGCGCAATATTGCCGAACGGGCCAGCGCCAAGACTGAAGAACACATCCAAATTTCGCGACGGTACGGTCAAGAGTACTTTGACGGACCTCGTGAGTTCGGGTATGGCGGCTACAGGTACGACGGAAGATGGCAACAGGTGGCCCGTGACATCATTCAGCATTTCTCACTGTCACCTGGGGATCGAGTGCTCGACGTTGGGGCCGCGAAGGGTTTCCTTGTCTACGACATGCTCACTGAAGGCTTGGATGCTTACGGGCTGGATGTCTCCGAATATGCATTAAAGAACTGTCATCCAAATGTTATCGGTCGTCTGCATCTGGGCAATGCGGTCAGGCTCCCGTTTCCCGACAGCAGTTTCAAGTGTGTGATCTCGTTAGACACGATCCACAACTTTCCGCGTGATCTAGCCATGGTGGCTTTGTCGGAAATACAGCGAGTGTCAAACGGCAATGCATTCGTCAAGGTTGACAGTTATCGAACACCGGATCAAAAGCAGATCTTCGAAAGTTGGGTGCTCACTGCACAGTTCCATGACTATCCAGATGGATGGCTTCGCCTTTTTGACGAGGCTGGGTACACAGGCGACTACTTGTGGACGATCATTGAATAGACTGATCTGAAATTCACTACAACAAGAATGGAAGGAGTTCGTTGGTGGGCAAGTCATATGCAATCCTCGGTGGCGGTGGTGCCTTTGGAATTCACACGGCGATGTACCTGCTGGATCATGCCGATCCTAAGAAAGTCATTGGAGTCGGGAGAAACGCATTGCGCCCCGAGCCTTTCTCATTGAATATCGATAAACGTAAGAATTACTCGTACTACGCATACCATGTTACGTACGAACTTGATCTGTTGCTTGAACTCCTCGATCGAGAAAAGCCGGAAGTGATCATCAATTTTGCGGCACAAGGTGAGGGCGCCGCTTCTTGGACGCATTCCTGGAGATTCTTTGAGACAAATTCAATGGGGCTTGCGCGATTGGCGGAAGAGCTCATGAGCCGCGACTGGCTTGAACGGTTTATCCAAATCGGTACTTCCGAAATGTACGGTTCAGTCGATCATCCAGCGACGGAGGATGAACCGATCAAGCCGACAAGTCCATACGCTGCATCGAAAGTGGCGTTTGACATGTATCTCGAGAGTATGTTCAGGTTCAAGAAATTTCCGATGAATGTCATTCGGCCAAGCAATTGCTATTGCCCTGGTCAATTGCTGCACCGAGTGATCCCAAAGACCGTGTGGTGCGGACTGACAGGGCACCGACTTCCTCTGCATGGTGGAGGTAAGGCGGAGAAGTCGTACATGCATGTACGAGACTTGGCAAGGGCGATCCACCTTGTTTCCGAACGCGCACCGCTCGGGGTTATTTACAACACGGGACCAAAGACGCCAACCTCGATTCGAGAGGTCGTCGAACGCACGGCGGCTGCGCTCGGGCTCCGTTTTGATGAGGTGTGCGAAATGACAGAGGACCGACTTGGCCAGGACTCCCGCTATTGGCTGGACTCGTCGGCTATCAGGCGCGACCTTGGTTGGGAGCCAGAAATCTTCTGGGATGAAGGTCTCGCTGAAATGGTTGCATGGGGACATAAGTACGTCAATCAGATCCAAGATTGGCCAACTGATTACGTGTTGCGTGCCTAGTACGTGTCAACGTTGCCTGGAGAAGCATCGATGACCAGAGTTACCTTCAATATTGATCGCGCTCGTGGGCGCTGTGCCAAATACCGAAGGCGGATCTTGGAGATTTCCCAAACCGTCAATGCGCTACATGTTGCCCCAGCGTTCTCGTGTACGGAGATCGTGGATGTGATCTACAACGAGATGATGCAGGCCGGAGTCGACATCTTCATTATGTCCAAGGGTCATGGGTGCATGATCCAATACGTCATCCTTGAGGAGAAGGGTGTGTTGTCATCGGAGGAGATCGCGCTGTATTGCAAGCCGGGAGGTCGCCTCGGGGCACATCCCGACTACGGCACACCAGGAATTGAAGCATCGACCGGATCGCTCGGCCATGGACTCGGAATCTCAGTAGGTCAGGCATATGCCGAACGTCTGAAGCAATCGCAGACCAACGTCTATTGCGTGCTCTCTGACGGCGAATTTCAGGAAGGATCTACTTGGGAAGCAATGTTGATGGCAGGCAATTTGCGATTATCGAATCTGATCGCATTCATGGACAACAACGATTTTTCTGGCTTGGAGCGTATGAGCGAAGGTCATCCTGCCTTCTACCCCCTCGCCGACAAGGCTCAAGCATTCGGGTGGGATGCAATCGAGGTCGATGGACATGATTCCTCAGCCTTGGTTGATGCTGTGCGTCAGCGTACGAACGACAGGCCACTGCTCGTGATTGCTCGAACGGTCAAAGGCAAGGGTGTTTCTTTCATGGAGCACGAGCCAATTTGGCACTATAGGTCGCCCAGTCCTGATGAATATGTGAAAGCCCTTAAGGAAATCGCACAGGATCTCGCGTGAGAAATAGATTCGCTGAGACTTTCTATGAGTTGGGTAAGGTCGATCCGCGTCTTTGCATGATCGTTGCCGACATTTCGCCCGCAGGTTCGATCACAAAGTTCAGAAACGAGTTTCCTGATCGGTTCATCAACACCGGAGTATCTGAGCAGATTATGATCGGAATGGCGGCAGGAATGGCCCAGCGGGGGCTCAGACCGTTTGCCTACACCATCGCCACCTTCGCCCTTTACAGGCCGTTCGAGTTCGTTCGTGATGATCTGTGTTATCAGAAATTGCCCGTGACGGTTGTGGGGATCGGAGGGGGGGTCAGTTATTCGACGCTTGGTGCAACCCATCATGCACAAGAAGACATTGCAATTGCTATGTCCCTTCCGAACATGACGGTCATCGCTCCTTGTGATCCCGCAGAAACCGAAGCGGCAACCAGATGGTGCGCCACACAAGAACGCGGTCCTGTTTATCTTCGCCTGGGCAAGGCGGGTGAACCGGATCTGACCTCGGGTGCTTCCGAACCTTGGCGTTTCGGCGTGGTTCGTCGGTTGCGCGACGGTGACGACTTGTGCATCCTCACATACGGCGTGATCACCAAGACCGCGCTTGAGGTTGCCGCGCAACTTGAAGCAAAGGGAATGTCGGTCGCTGTCGTTACGGTTCCGATACTCAAGCCTCTCGATGTAGATGGAATATCGAGCATTCTGTCTCGCTACCGTCGCGTGGTTGTGATCGAGGAGTGCGTGCGCAGGGCGCTGACAGTGGAGGTATTGGCGCTGGCATATCAAGTAGGCGCCAAGGCCAAGATTCAAGCGTTCCATCTGCAAGATGAATTCATCCATACATACGGAACACATGACGACATTTTGCGAAGTCACGGACTATCGGCTCCAGACATCGTTAAACAGATATTGGCCGGCTGACGCAGGTGGGCAAGTATTGGCCCAAGAGTCCGTAGGAAATTTTCGTGAGATGGATGCTGATCGTGGAATTTCACAATTATCCGCAGGGCTGGGTGAAGCTGTTCGCCGAAGCAGGCTACACTTACGGCTACTGCTGGACCATCATCAAATAACCATGGCAATAACTTATGTCATTCTGGGTCGCGACCTACTGCACGCGGAGCCGTTTTCGCTCGGCGCAGCACGGCTGGTGCAGGCGTCCTCTGTGTATGCATAAGCGCGTGCGGGCACTCGTCATCGGTGCCGACGGACTCATCGGCAGCGCCTTATCATCGGCGCTTGGACGAAGCGGTCATTTCGTCATCGAAACGACGCGCCGGAGCCGGCAGGAGGGCGAGCGGAACCGCATCTTGCTTGACTTGGCTGACGATTCTTTTGTAACGCTGTTGCCGAAGGTAGATATCGCCTACTTCTGCGCCGCCATGACCGGGTTTGCCGAGTGCCAAAACGATCCCGGGCGCGCGCATCAAATCAATGTTTCCGCGCCGAACGTGATCGGGCGGCGTCTAGTGCAGAGTGGCTCACGGGTTGTCCTTCTTTCCACCAGCGCCGTATTCGATTGCCTCGAGCCGCGGATGGCGACCGATCGGCCTTACTCGCCGCGCGGCGTATACGGCGCCACCAAGGCGGCCGCGGAGGCAGCTTTCCTTGGACTGGGTCCGGCGGCCTGCGTATTACGGCTCACCAAAGTCCTTACTCCCGAGACCCCTCTTGTCCGGCAATGGATAGACAATCTGGGAGCCAGCCGCCACGTCGAAGCCTTCGGCGATGTCGGCATATCGCCGCTCAAGGTGGAGCACGTTACGAGCGCCTTGCTGGCATTGGCTGAGCAACCGGCAACGGGGGTTTATCAGATTTCGGGCGCTGGCGACGTGAGCTACGCTGAACTCGCACTTCACCTTGCCCGGCGACTGGCTGCATCCCCGTCCCTGGTGGATCGTTGCGATGCGGTCCAGTACGGCATTTCCCAGGGCGAAGTCCTGCGGTTCACATCGCTGGACACGTCTCGCCTTTCGTATCTGACGCGCTTCGTCCCACCAGCACCGCTGGACGTCGTCGACGAGGTGTTCGGGCCAGCACTACGCGCTCAGCGCGCCGGTTCGGCCGCCGCAGCCAGCCAATGATGAAGGAATTCGCCTGTCTGGTTTGTGAAACCCTAGCGCTCGAGCCGGTGCCTGGATTCGAGGCCCTGCCGCGCGTCACCTCGGACTGCAAGCCATTCGAACGCGGAGGCCGGCTTTCCGCTTGCGGCCACTGCGGCGCGATCCAGAAGACCCCCGACGCCGCGTGGCTCTCGGAAATCGACCGCATCTACGGCGGCTACGAGATCTATCAACTGTCTCAAGGCGCCGAGCAGCCTATCTTTTCCGGCGACGGTGCGGCTGCGCCGCGCTCGAATCTCCTAGTCGATTTCATGATGGCGAACGCGAAGCTGCCGTCAATCGGGCGCCTCATCGATATCGGCTGCGGCAACGGTGCTGCGCTGGCGAATTTCTCAGCGGCACTGCCGCGCTGGGAGCTCTACGGCAGCGAACTTTCGGACAAGGGCGCAGAGGGATTGAAGCACCTGCCGAACTTCAAGCAGCTATTCACCGTGGCGGCCGGGCAGATCCAGGGCACCTTCGATCTCGTTTCGATGATCCACTCGCTCGAACATATGCGGTCGCCGAGCGCCGCGTTGGCCGAGGCGGCCGGGCTTCTGACCGAGGAGGGTGCCCTGCTGGTCGAGGTTCCGGATGTCGAAACCTCGCCCTTCGACCTCGTGATTGCGGACCATCTGATGCATTTTTCAGTGAGCACGCTCGGCCATCTCGCACACCGCTGCGATCTGCGACCTTCGTTCCTGTCGAATACGGTACTTCCCAAGGAGATTACCCTGCTCGCGAAAAAGGGCGGACGCGACCTCGCGTTGCCGCCAGCCGCTGCGGAGCGGGGCAAGGAAATCGCTGAAGGAACCGTGAAATGGCTGGGTGAGGTTGTTTCCACAGCGACCGCCCTGGCCGATACGGGTGCACCCTTCGGCATATTCGGCACCTCTATTTCTGGCATGTGGCTCTATGGGTCCTTGCGTCATCGGGTCGCCTTCTTCGTGGATGAAGACACGACCCGTATCGGACGAAAGTACGAAGGTAAACCGATTCTCAGCCCGCAAGAAGCGCCAGCTGGCTCCAACGTCTATATTCCGCTTGCCCCGTCGATTGCGCGAAAGGTGGCGGACCGCCTTTCTGCCGAACGAGCCAGGTTCGTGACGCCGCCTCCGTTTGCGGGAGTTTCCGCACAGACCTCCGAGGTGCAACAAAGAGGACGAGGCTGACCAACGCGCTTCAAGAAAACTGGGCAGACATCATTGGGCCGGAAAGAGCATGGTTCGATCTTCGACTTTCGGGGCTCGGGCGCCATCGCTATTTTGTCTGGGGGTTCGTGCGGCGGAATTTTGTCGCGGGCTACAAGTAAACCGTGTTTGGTCCGTTCTGGATCGTGACTTCACCCCTGAAATTTTCGGTCGTCTTCTCGATCGTATTCGGCAACCTAGCCCAGCTTTCCTCGGGCGGAGTGCCGCACTTCGTCCTCTACAGGTCCGGCAAACTTCATTTCCACAGAGAAACGTCGGGTCGGTTTCAGCGACTAAGTGCAAAAAGTGCAGCAAACTGTAGGGTAATCGAGAGGCACCATTCCATCCTCGCGATTTCCGCGCATCACGCCCAAAACCACTTATGGAAGGTGCCCCGCCTTATCACAGAATTATCGCTGCGGTACCGGCTTTTCCTACGACAACACGATGTAGGATCCCTGAGTGCGTAATTTACGAAGTGCCAATTGTATAGTCGAATAAAGGAAGTGCTAGTGAGCGATTCGAAGGAACTTTGGCTTTCACGCCGAGTGTCATCAATGGACCGGATCGAACTTGGTTTAGCTGCGTCCTCAGATTACTTTCACGACCCAAGACACCTGATAATGGCTGGTAGCAGATACAAGTTCTGCTCAAGGATGGTTGATGGATTAGGGACGATTCTGGAAGTTGGCTGTGGTGATGGTTTTGAGGCTCCAATTCTCGCCCAGGGTATCCAGAGGTTGATCTGTACCGACATTGACGAAGACACACTTGCGGATAACCGACGACGATATACCGAGTTCCCAAAATTGAATTTTCAATACCATGACTTTCGCAAAGGATCTTTTTCTAGTGTTGAGGTCGGGGAGGGAGAAATAGATGCGGCGTGTCTGATTGATGTGATTGAGCATGTTTTCCCGCACGAAGAAGAGAATTTCATGCGAAATATAGTTGGTAGTCTTAGTTCAACTGGAATATTGATTGTTGGTACCCCAAACATAGCTGCCGAGAAATACAGTTCTGAGAATTCTCGAGAGCAACATGTCAATCTAAAAGACGCCAGTTCGCTTCGCGGTCTATGTGAAAAGTTCTTTAATTCGATCTTCATGTTCTCGATGAACGATGAAGTTGTCCATACGGGTTATTACCCGATGTCCCACTATTTGTGGGCGCTGTGCGCTCATAAGAAATAAATATGATTCCCAGATCTCTTCTGCCCTTCTGATCCAAGCGACACTGCACCAAAGGCGGTTGTCATCGGACTCGTTTATTGGTACCCTCGCAGGTGGTCTTGCCGGAATCACCTCGTCCGGTAGACCTAACCACGAGGGAGGCTTTATGCCACAGGGAAAGAAATATCGCACAGCAGTAGCTTCATACGACGCCGAGGCCCAGCACACGCCGGCCGACGCAGTCGCCAAAGCCAAAGCAATGGCCGCCGCCAAGTTTGACGAAACGATCGAACTCGCAGTTCGCCTTGGGCTCGACCCGCGCAAGCCAGACCAGAGCGTTCGCGGCACTGTCGCGTTGCCGTCGGGCACCGGTAAGACAGTTCGTGTCGCCGTTTTCGCATCGGGCGAAGCAGCCCAAGCAGCCCGCGACGCTGGGGCCGACATCGTCGGCACTGACGACCTGGTCGCCGAAATCGAAAAGGGCAAGATGGATTTTGACATCTGTATTTCAACCCCAGACTTGATGCCGATGGTCGGCAAATTGGGCCGCGCACTCGGGCCCCGTGGCCTCATGCCAAACCCAAAGACGGGCACCGTCACCCAAGACGTCGGGCGCGCAGTGACCGAATTCAAGGGCGGCAAGGTTGAGTATCGCACCGATCGTTACGGCAACGTCCAAGTTCCAATCGGCAAGGCCAGCTTTGAAACGTCGGCTCTCGAGGCCAACTTTCAAGCCGTTCTCGACGAGTTGCAGCGCGCCAGGCCATCGTCCACCAAGGGCCGCTACATCAAGAAGATCAGCGTGTCTTCAACCATGGGGCCGAGCGTCAAGGTCGACTCGAGCCTGTTCTAAGCAATAAATATTCGGGTTGCTCGATTCTCTGAATATGAAGGTTGATGTTGTAGTCGTAGGCGGCGGAATCGTCGGTCTAGCCACAGCACTGCGACTAATCGAGGCACGACCTGGTTGTAAAATAGTTGTTCTCGAAAAAGAGCGGCAGATCGCGCAGCATCAGACGGGTCACAACAGCGGCGTGATCCACTCCGGGCTTTACTACAAGCCCGGTTCGCTAAAGGCCTCGATGTGTCGCGACGGTTACAGAAGTCTGGTGCAATTTTGCGAGCAGAATTCGATTGCGCACGAGATTTGCGGCAAGATCGTCGTCGCCTCTAACCGTGAAGAGCTCTCGCAGTTGGATGATTTGTATGAGCGCGGAATTGCCAACGGGCTAGTTGGCATCCAGCGACTATCGGCCCAAGAGATCCGCGATCGTGAACCGCACTGCGCCGGAGTCGCTGGGCTGCTCGTGCCTGAAACTGGAATTGTTGACTACAAAGCCGTGTGTGATGCATACGTCAAGCGGCTGCAAGAATTCGGCGCAGTTGTTAAGACCGGATCGACCGTTACATCGATCTCCAATCGCGCAGACGAAGTTCGCGTAAATACCGAGACAGAGTCATGGGCCGCTCAGGTCGTGATTACATGCGCAGGTTTGCAGTCGGATCGAGTTACTAAATTGACCGTTTCTGAACTGGACGTAAGGATTCTCCCATTCAGGGGCGAATACTTCACCTTGCGGACGGACGCGGTGTCCTTGGTAAAGAATCTCATTTACCCGGTTCCCAACCCAAACTTTCCCTTTCTCGGGGTCCACTTCACCCGCATGGTCGGCGGTGGCATTGAGTGCGGGCCGAACGCGGTTCTCGCCTTGGCTCGTGAGGGATACAAAAAGACAGATTTCAGCGCACGCGATGTG
>Ga0209702_10005511_pt1 | contig 17128 bp, 13 predicted proteins | sample FRY01_FD_187210 | JGI IMG/M metagenome (GOLD analysis project Ga0209702, IMG submission 187210) | Freshwater microbial communities from Lake Fryxell liftoff mats and glacier meltwater in Antarctica - FRY-01 (SPAdes) (version 2) | ecosystem: Environmental > Aquatic > Freshwater > Ice > Glacier...
TCTTCCAAGGATATGACCTTAAGGAGGACCGTCCTTTTACGCGGCCTTTCTAATGGATAGAACCTGCCTGGCATGCCCATGACTTTCTCATAATAGAACTTGATGGCGTTCAGGCTTGTGTTGACTAAACTACCACTGTGTCCCTCAGGTATCAGGCCTTGTTCCTGCTCAATTCATGCACAGTGATCTCAGGAGGCATGCCTACTCGGCCTGGGAAGATGAGGAAACCCATTCCGCGGTTTACGTATAAATGTTGCTTGCCTTGGCTATAGAGCCCTGCATAGCGCTTATAAAAGAGTTGACCCGCACTTAGTTCTAGCAATCCTGGTATACGTATGCCCATCTGCCCGCCATGGGTGTGGCCGGCCAGAGTGAGATCTACGTCTTCCTTTTCTAGGATATGATGGTCCCAGTGTGTAGGGTCATGGCTCAGCAGTATCTTAAATGGAACTTCCTCCATATCTCGCACAGATTTGCGATAGTCTCCGCGTGTAGGGAACCAATTTTCTTCAGAATAACCCCAGTTCTCCACACCCACCAAGGCAATCTTCTCGCCATCTTTCTCTAGGATATCATGGCTATTGGCCAAGACTTTAAAGCCCATGCGCTTATTCATCTGAATCACCCCAGCGCTGTTCTGATCTTTTTCTTCCTCGGTCAGTCTTCCCCAACCATAATCATGGTTTCCCAGAATGGCATATTTATCCCGCTTGGCGCGCAATTCTTGGAAGATTTCTATCCAATGCTCTGCTTCTTCAGGGCTTTCATTGACTAAGTCGCCTGTGAAGAAGATGTAATCAGGCGCTAGGTCATTCACCATCTGAACCGCCTCACGGAGCGGCTCGTAATTATCCTGGAATGAACCTAGGTGCAGGTCTGAGATCTGTACAATGCGCAGGCCATCAAAGGCTTTTGGGAGATTATCGAAGGAAAGGCGGTTCACGAGGATGCGCCAGCCATAACGCCCCTTGGTAGTGCCCCAAAGGAAGGATCCCAGAACGACTGCTCCCAGGCCCAGGGCTGTCTTATTCATGAATGTCCTGCGCTTCATGTTTCTGCCGGGATGTTTGGCCAAGCTCACTCTGTGTCTGAGTACCCTGGCTAGGAGGAGCAGATCAGCTAGGACTTGGAAGACCGTGATGCTCAATAAGGTCACCGAGAGTGTGATGGCCCCTACTGTGGTATAATTCATCAAAGCCTGATTATCCTGATAATCATCTCGGTATATGGCCAAGTAGGAGGTACTCACATAGACACTGATGGCTAAGACCAGAAAGGTGATACGCAATGTCCATTTAGGTCCAGAACTCCATTCATGCGATACCATATGCACCGCTCTGTAAGCGTAGAGGATTAAAAATCCCGTTCCGAAGAGTATGAGGTAGTATGCGATCATGACTGCTGTGCAAGTTCAAAGAGACTTTGGCTCCTAGAAAATCAGGTTGCGAAGGTACGATGCCTGACCATAAAAGCAGAATCAAGGCAGGTCTGAATGTCTAATATCTTGGACTGAAATTGGTTTGCAAACCTCAAATCCCTTTTCTCATGCAAACTGACAATGCAATCCCGCCATCAAAATGAACGTAATCGCCCAATATCCCCAGTGGATAGCTATATACTTGAAGGATCTGCGCTCGAAAAGAGCAGTGATACCAATGATCGGAAGCACGAAGAATACAGCGTTCAATACGCCATGTAAGGCGCCATGCTTGAAGGTATTATAGCGCATCCCGTATTGATCTATGATGCCTTGGATTTGTACTCCAATCTCAGATGCTGGATCCACCCCGAACTCTGGCCCGAAAAGGACAACGGCTACAGACATACTGTGCACTGAATTATACTGAATCATCATGCTCAAGAAGAGGGAGAAGAGATAGGTCAACCCGAAGATCAACAACATATTCCCTGATTTGACTTTCTCATCAGTCATACCTGAAGCGCTCATCCAGGCATTCCCAAAGAGGGGCTTGCTATAATAAAGCATTCCTACTAAAAGGGGAACCAATGCGATAAGGAAGTGTTGTAGGAAAGGATTCATGGCCTTGGATTTAATTGGATTTTCAGCAATATACAAAGCGGGACCATTCGATCAAGCCTGAAGCCTCAATGACTTTTCCTGAACAGATCCTCAGGACTTAGCGGCCGTTTCTCTTCAACCCACTGGAAATCCTTCAGAATAAGCTCTTCTGCAGCTACTTTATCCAAGGGATAGAACTTGTTATCCGGTTTGGTCAAAAAATTAACTCTGTGAATCGCCCGGCCCTTGATATAGACCTTGATGTTACTGCAGGCTCCTTTATTCACCCCAATGATTTCTACAGGTGCTATTCCCGTTGAATCTCCGCTTTCTTCAGTGGCGTAGTAAATACACTCGCCATTTCCTTCCACGGAGACCATATGCAGCTCATTCTCTCTGAAAAAACCGGTCATGACACGGCCTTTGATCTGGTTATAATGCGCTGTATCCACTTCAGAGATGATGAATGACTTCTGGGGAATATAAAAGCGCTCCATGTGTCCTTCATAAACCAGCAGGGAGATGAGATCACCGCTGATCTGATTTTCGTCTGACCAGAGCACCGGCTCGCGGAACATCTGCAAAATGCTATCTGCCTCTGAGTAGCTGAGTGAATCACAGACTCCTTGCATGTCAGGCTTGAACATGCGCACCCCGTGATAAGCGAGGATCCTGCGTTTGTCCGAGCTGTCAGGCAACATGCGCAGTGTATCTGCATGAACAGTGAGTGTGTCTTTAAGAAAGAACTGCTCCATCAGGGCTTTTCCGGTCACGAAGCTCTCATCTTTCAGCTCCATATATCGCCCATAGTTCCCGCTGATCTGGATCTTATTGATGGTATCTTCTATCAATACATTCCTAAATGCTTCTCCTAAACCCTTTGAGCGGTCATAATAGAGGCTGTCACTGCTTAATATCTGCTCTGCGGTCCATATCCTGGCATGCTCCCCGAAACGGGCTCTGTCTCTGCGGGTGTCGTACCATCCATTCTCGCAATAGATCTTATTCTCATCGGATACTATGGTCGTTGGCCCAAGGAAATAGGCCTGTTCATTATAAGAATGATAATGAAGGGTGTCCGTGTACATGGTATAGCGCGGATTCTTCAATTCAACATCGTTCTTGAAGTGGAATACCTTGTCAGTAGCGAAATAATGTCCTGATTTAGAGGTCAAGACATTCTGATTCTTAGTGCTGATGATCTCACCTCCACCGAAATAGCTGGCCATGCGTTCCTCGGTCTTGTATTGGACCAAGTCTGTGTGCAGGGTCATGTCGCCATCATAGAGCATCACATCCTTGCGCATCTCTGCCAAGCGCTCATTGCCGTCATAATCAAGTTCATTCCCAGTGAGGCTCATTCCATTGGGGTCATTGATGCGTACCTTCCCAAAGGCCTTCAGGCGGTTCTCCTCCTCATAGAGCCATGCGCTGTCGCAGAAGAGGCGGGAACCTTCATGCTCAAAGATGACATTGCCAACGACACGCTGGGCCTTGACCAGGCGCACGTCATATTCGATGGCGTCAGCCTTGATGAGTTTTATCTTCTTAGGGCTGCTTTTTCCCTGTTCAGCAGGTATCTGCTGAGAGAATAGCAAGGGGAAGCTGCATAGGGTCAGGAAAAGGAGGGAGAGTTGTCTCATGCCTTCCTGCATTCAAGCATCATGCCACCACGGCTTGGCGAGCGATGGTCTGTGCGCGATCAGGACCCACAGAGACGATGCTTACAGGAATTCCTGTCTGTTTCTCTATAAATTCCACAAAGTCTTGCACTTCCTTGGGTAACTCACTGTATTCGCTGAGCTTTGTCAGGTCTTCTTTCCAGCATGGAAAGCTTACGTAAACTGGCTCTAATGTGCCTTCTTCGATGCTGTATGGGAAATCCTCTGTCAGTCCTTGGGCAGTCTTGTAATGCGTGCAGACTTTGACCTCATCTAATCCGCTGAGGACATCAGCCTTCATCATGTGAAGGTGGGTGACACCATTGATCATGGCTGAATAATTCAAGGCAGGAAGGTCCAACCAACCACATCTTCTGGGTCGTCCTGTGGTCGCCCCGAATTCATGGCCATTCTTCTGGATCAATGCGCCTAGGTCATCGGTCAATTCAGTAGGGAAGGGGCCGCTTCCAACACGGGTGCAGTACGCTTTAAAGATTCCATGTACTTCTCCTATTCTGTTCGGGGCAATCCCAAGTCCCGTGCAGGCTCCAGAGCTTACAGTATTGGAAGATGTCACATAAGGATAGGTCCCGAAGTCGATGTCAAGCAAAGCGCCTTGGGCACCTTCAGCAAGGATGCGTTTTCCAGCTTTCATGGCCTTATTCAGGTAATGTTCGCTGTCAACGAGGGTCATGCTCTTTAGCCATTGAACCGCTTCAAGCCATTCTGATTCTGGGAAATCTTCATTCTCCTTGCCATATAAGGAAAGCAAGTGACGATGTTTCTCTACCAAAGCCCTATAGCGTGTCTCGAAATCAGCAGACATCAAGTCACCTACGCGGAAACCATTCCTGCCGGTCTTGTCCATATAGGTCGGACCTATGCCTTTCAAGGTGGATCCTATTTTCTTACCGCCTTTTGCCTCTTCTGATGCTTTGTCAAGGAGTTTATGGGTTGGCAGAATCAGGTGGGCTTTCTTAGAGATCAAGAGCTTAGAACGCACATCGACACCCATGCCTTCCAGGGTATTCACTTCTCTGAGCAAGATGATAGGGTCTATCACTACGCCATTTCCGATTACATTGATCACACCATCTCTGAATATTCCTGATGGGATGGTATGCAGGACATGCTTTATGCCTTCGAATTCCAAGGTGTGACCGGCATTGGGGCCTCCTTGGAAACGGGCGATGATATCATATTCAGGGCTGAGGACATCTACGATTTTCCCTTTTCCTTCATCTCCCCATTGCATACCGAGTAACACATCTACCTTCATGCTCATAGCTTTTTTATTGCTCTGGCAAAGGTATGAATATGGATAGCCTAGGATGCGTAAAACGGTCTCTTTATGGAGATTTTTTCAGCCTTAATCAGGCTGTTTTCCACGAGGAGTGGCATAGAAATAGAGTGAATGATGAGAGATATCCAGGTCGAATATCTCTTCCAGGGTCGTTTTGATGTTCTGGATACGTGGGTCGCAGAATTCTATGACCTCGCCTGTATCAGTGCGTATGATGTGATCATGCTGTTTATGGTGAAGGGACTTCTCATAATGGGCCTGTTGCTCCCCGAAGCGGTGTTTGCGCACCAATTCACATTCTAAGAGCAAATCCATGGTATTATACAAAGTGGCCCGGCTCACACGGTATTTCTTCTCCTTCATGGAGGTGTACAAGGACTCTATATCGAAATGATGGTCACATTCATAGACCTCTTTCAAGATAGCGAAGCGTTCAGGTGTCCTGCGCAGTTTATGTGATCCTAAGTGGCTATCGAAGATCTCGTTGGCCCTTTCCAGTATGCTCTTGCTCGTTACCATGTTCGTTGCTATCTACTCAGTCATATCTTATTGGATGGCTTCTACGCGTTCTACTGTAGTGACGCCATTGATGTTCTTCATTTCTGCTATCAGCTTATTCAGATGGCTGGTAGAATGTATAAATAAGGCGATTTTCCCCGTGAAGACACCATCATTACTCTCAAAACTGATGCTTCGCATATTGATGTGCAGCTGTCCTGAGATGGTGTCGGTGATCTTATGTACCAATCCGATGTCGTCAATTCCCTCAAAACGTATGTAAGAGAGGAATTCTTTTTCCTTCTGGCTTGACCATCTGGCTTTCATCACCCTATAGTCGAACTTGGAGAGCATCTGGTTGGCATTGGGACAGTTCATCCTATGGATTTTCACCCCATCACCTATGGTCACGAATCCAAATATGTCATCTCCAGGGATAGGAGAGCAGCAAATGGCCAACTTGTACTTCAGATTGACATTGTTATCGCTCAAGATGAGCGTGTCTTTCTTGCTCGCTTTCTCGACAGGCGGTGACTCGACCACCGGGTCTACCTTCTTTTTCTTTTTGGCAAAGATAAGTTTCCCACTCTCTACCTCATAGCCCTTCATCTTCTTCAGGTCGATCTTTCCCGTAGCGATGTGATAATAGAGGTCCAAAGCAGCATCCTGCCTATAATGCTTGATAAGCGCTTCTATGTTGACGCTCAGGAACTCGACTTTCATGCCGCGTAACTTGCGCTGAAGCATCTCTTTCCCGTCACTGCCTATGGTCTTCTTCTTCTCTTTGAGAGATTCGCGGATTTTAGACTTGGCCTTACCAGTGATAACGAAGTTAAGCCAGTCTTCATTGGGCTTCTGGTTCTTACCGGTGATAATCTCTACCTGATCGCCACTCTTCAATGGATGGCTCAATGGAACCAAACGTTGATTCACCCTCGCCCCGATGGTCTTTTCGCCCACCTGCGTGTGGATCTCAAAGGCGAAGTCTAATGCCGTGGCTCCTACAGGCATCTTCTTCAGGTCTCCCTTGGGAGTGAATACATAGATTTCTTCAGCAAAGAGGTTGAGCTTAAAATCATCTATGAAATTCAGAGCATCAGCATCCGGATTCTCAAGCAATTCACGCACTTGACGCAGCCATTTGTCCAATGAACTCTCAGCGACCACATTCCCGTCTTTGTATTTCCAATGGGCTGCCAAGCCACGCTCGGCCACAGTATCCATGCGCCTGCTGCGGATCTGCACTTCTACCCATCTTCCCACATCGCTCATCACAGTGGCATGCAAGGATTCATAGCCATTGCTCTTGGGGGTACTTACCCAGTCACGCAGGCGTTCAGTGTTAGGGCGATAATGATCCGTGACCATGCTGTAGATATTCCAGCAGAGGTTCTTCTCATTCTCAAGGGTATCCGATTCCACAATGATCCTGATGGCGAATACATCATAGACCTCGTCAAAGGGGATGTTCTTTGTCTTCATCTTATTCCAGATGGAATAGACAGACTTCATGCGGCCTTTCAGTTCATAGGAGATCTTGGCCTTATCCATGTCCGTGATGATGGGCTTGGAGAACTTATTGATGAAACGGGTACGGCCTGATTGGGATCTTCTTAGATTGTCAATGATGTCTTCATAAGCCTCAGTCTCCTTATACTTGAGACTCAGGTCCTCCAGCTCGGTCTTGATGGTATAAAGCCCCAGCCTATGTGCCAATGGGGCATACATGTACATGGTCTCTGAGGCGATTTTCAGTTGCTTCTCTCGCTTCATGCTGTCCAAGGTGCGCATGTTATGCAGCCTGTCAGCGAGCTTGATGAGGATCACACGAACGTCATCGCTGAGCGTGAGGATCATCTTCCTGAAATTCTCAGCTTGTATGCTGGAACTGTGGTCCAACACGCCTTCAATCTTAGTCAGCCCATCTATGAGGTAGCGTTCTTTCTTGCCAAAGAGATTCTCTATGTCATCCAGTGTGATATACGTATCTTCAACAGTGTCATGGAGTAAGGCTGAGACAATGGAAGTGGTGTCCAGGCCTATCTCCTCTGCAACTATCTTAGCCACAGCGATTGGATGATAGATGTAAGGTTCTCCCGTTTTTCTTCGGTCGTTCTTATGGGCTTCTACCGCCACATCAAAGGCTTTCCTGATCAGCGCACGTTCCTTGGGCGCATTGGATCTGCGACTCGCACGCAGCAGGGAGCGATACCTGCGCGCTATCTCTAGCTTCTCAGCAGCTTCATCTATCACATATACAGGTTCTTCCATGTTCTATGTTAATGCTGGGAGGACCTTGGTCCTCACTTCTCCGAATCCCACTCTGAGGCCATCTTTTTCTGAATGTGCTCTCATAATCACTGTGTCATGATCATGAATGAATTTACGCTCAGTCCCATCTGGCATCTGAACAGGCTTAGTCCCTTGCCAAGAAATCTCTAGCATGGATCCATAGCTGCCTACTTCAGGCCCGCTGATGGTGCCCGATGCGAGCATATCACCTGCTCTCATGTTGCAGCCATTCACGGTATGATGCGCCAATTGCTGAACCATGTTCCAATACATGTACTTGTAATTAGAATGACTCACCACCTTTCCAGCACCTTTTTCAGGAAGGATCTCAACCTCTAAAGCAATGTCGATGTTATGATTTTCTTTGAATTGAAGATACGGCAAGACAGCAGGGACTTGTTTCTCTCCAGACACTTTAAAGGGTGCCAAAGCTTCTAAAGTCACTATCCATGGGGAGACTGAGCTCGCGAAGTTCTTGGCCAAAAAAGGCCCAAGCGGAATGTATTCCCATTTCTGTATGTCCCTGGCTGACCAGTCATTGAACACCATCATCCCGAAGATGTACTCTTCAGCTTCAGCCGTGCTTATGCTTTGACCTAATGGTTTTCCGTCAAAGGTGATGAAAGCCATCTCCAACTCGAAGTCTAGGAGTTTACATGGCCCATAAACAGGGTCTTTATCTGGGTCAGGGCGTGTCTGCCCTTTCGGGCGATGGATGGGCTGCCCACTCGGAATAATAGAAGAGGAACGGCCGTGATATCCCACAGGCAGGTGTCTCCAGTTAGGCATAAGCGCGTTAGCAGGATCACGGAACATAGTACCCACATTGGTCGCATGGTCTATGGAGGAATAGAAATCAGTATAGTCACCTATATGGACCGGAAGATGCATGGTCGCGTCAGATTGCTTGACCAAAATCTTGTCAGCATATGGCTTCAAAGTGTCATTCTTTTCATCCAAAAGCTCTGCAATTCGCTCTCTGAGAGCCAGCATAGCTTTTTTTCCATGGCGCATCATGTCATTCAGAACGGATGACTTCAACTCCTCTGGACTGAAGGGCCCAAGTTCTATTCCCAAGGCATCTGCTGCTGCTAGATCCAAGATGAATTCTCCAATAGCCACGCCAACTCTAGGCATGGAATCGCCAGCAGAGAAAATCCCAAAGGGAAGGTTCTGTATAGGAAAATCGGACTGAGGCAGTACCTCTACCCAGGAGCGTTTCCTAGGTGAGTCAGTATGTGTCATAAAGAGCTTGTTTGAAATGAAAAGATCGGTTTCAAAAATAGGGATACATTCGACAAGCAAGCTATGTCAGTCAAGGAACCCTCCATACTTTTTAAGAAGTGCATCTTCCTCCTTGGATCAGGGGTCTTCTGTCTGCACTTCTTCTTGATCGCCTTGCACTGTCTTCCAGATGATTATGTGTCGCCTAGACTCACTAGCTACTCACATTTCTATGCCTATCCATTGTTCCATCAAGGATGGGGTCTTTTTGCGCCAGAACCACAGCGAAAGTATAAGCGCATGGAGTTTAGATATGCTCATGAAGGGAAATGGGGAGGATGGATCCACCCTGAAGAGATCAGCGAAGAGGCGCATTTCACTTGGAGGATGGGGCCTCGCTCCAAGCTCTATCATGTAAACCAAGGTGCCGCCTTTCATTTATGGCAGGAACAGGACCGCTTCGAGCATCAGGAAAAGTCAGCCAGCGTTTATTTTCCGCGTTCCATGGGCTATGGGTTGGCAATGCATTATGCCGAGGAGTTCGCTTATCATTTCATGGGAGAACCTGAGATAGATTCCTTGCAAGTGAAGCTGATCCTTTTGGATCCTAAGGCCAGTGATAGAGAGCAAGTCCTTGAATTTCCAACATATATGCCAGAGAAATGATAGAGCGCTGGGCCCATAAACTAGGAGTGGAGGTGCATTCACCGTGGACCATCCGTTGGACGAGGAACTGCTTGTTCATGGTGGTGGTATATTTCATCACAGTGCTGGCCTTGCCCAATCTTCATTATTTCTGGGGAACACATTCTCTCATACCGGCCCTAGGCTTCCCTGATGGTTTGACGTATAGGGTCATCATGTTCCTTCAGTTCGAAGGGAATGAGCACTATTATCCATACTTCTTCATTGCTGTCTGTGCGGGACTGCTGATCTATGTATCTAAGCTCTCAAGGCGATGGGCGACTTTTCTGGTCTGGCTGGGGATGATGGTACTTTATAATAGGGCTTACCTGAGTTTGGTGGGGGGGAATTACCTGCTCCATGCCCTGTTGTTTTATCTCTTCTTTGCGGATGAGAAGTCAGAAGCTTCAGGAAAATGGGGCTTTATCAGTCACTCGTTGAGCAACTTAGCGCTCTGGGCTTGCCGCATCCAAGTCATCTATGTCTATGTGTTCTCAGGAGCCTATAAATGGGCCAGCGAACAGTGGCGCAGTGGGGAAGCTGTCTCTGACATTATGCACTTGAAGGAATTCAGCTTGCCTTGGATCATGGATGGCCCTGCAGAATGGCATACACACTGGGTGATGGTGAACTATCTGGCGATGGCTTATTTCAGTCTTTTTCCCTTCTTGGTATGGTCCAAGAAATGGAAGATGCCACTGCTCATCTTTGGAGTGATTTGGCACCTTGGAATGGGTTGGGCCATAGGAGTAATGGACTTTTCATTGGTCATGATAGCTTCCTATGCAGTATTTATAGAAAAGGATGACATGAACAGACTCAAAGCTCTGTTTACCAAGCGAATAAAGGTCTCTCGTGCATAAGCGTATGAACCTTTTCTTTCACGGATCGAATCACCTTCTCGTCCTCTCTGTTCATCAGAACATAGTCGATGAGTTCAACGATATTTCCCATCTCCTCTGGCTTCATTCCACGCGTGGTGATGGCAGGAGTTCCTATCCTCATTCCTGAAGTCACGAAAGGAGACCTTTCATCGAAGGGGACCATATTCTTATTCACGGTGATCTCAGCAGCCACTAATGCATTTTCAGCTTCTTTGCCCGTGATCCCTTTGGAACGCAAGTCGATGAGCATGGAGTGATTATCGGTTCCGCCAGAGATTATTTTATACCCTTTATCTACAAAAGCCTTGGCCATGGCTTGGGCATTTTCGCGGGTCTGTATCATGTATTGCTTGAACTCTGGCTTCAAGGCTTCTCCAAAAGCCACAGCTTTAGAAGCGATGACATGCTCCAACGGACCACCTTGGGTACCTGGGAATACAGCTGAATCCAACAAAGCACTCATCATTCGGATTTCACCTTTAGGTGTCTTCAAGCCCCAAGGATTCTCGAAATCCTTGCCCATCATGATGATTCCGCCTCTAGGGCCGCGGAGGGTCTTATGTGTGGTTGACGTCACTATATGGCAATGCTCCAAGGCATTCTTCAAAAGTCCAGTAGCGATCAATCCTGCTGGATGCGCGATGTCAGCCATGAGCAAGGCTCCGCAATCATCGGCAGCTTTCCTCAAGCGCACATAGTCCCAGTCTCTAGAGTAGGCGCTTGCTCCGCAGATGATCAGTTTAGGAGAGACCTCTTTAGCCTTCTTCACCAAGTGATCATAGTCTACTTGTCCTGTCTCAGGGGATACGCCATAGAAATTAGGGGCATAAAGCTTTCCAGAGAAGTTCACAGGAGAACCGTGTGTGAGGTGACCTCCATGGGAAAGATCGAATCCTAAGATGGCATCACCGGGCTTGAGGCAAGCGAGCATCACGGCTGCATTGGCCTGAGCACCTGAGTGTGGTTGTACATTGGCCCAAGCAGCACCATAGAGTTCTTTCAATCTATCTATGGCGAGTTGTTCTACCTGATCCACCACTTCACATCCGCCATAATAGCGCTTGAAAGGCAATCCTTCAGCATATTTATTGGTCAGAACTGAGCCCATAGCGGCCATGACTTGATCACTCACGAAGTTCTCTGAAGCGATTAATTCTATGCCATTCACTTGTCTGTTGCGCTCTGCGGCTATCAGGTCGAAAATCTCTTTGTCCATGGTCTTACTCTGTTGTTTAAGGGCGGTGAAAATAGGAATTAAGCATGTCAGCTTAGTTCGATGATGATCTCATTCGGTCTGGCGAAGCAAGAGTGCTGGAATCATCAGCATCAAGGGGAATGGAGATTGCAAGGCTCCCATGATCACTCTGGATAGGGTATAGCCCAATTCAAGTTGGCCAGTCAATTTTCCAGATAAATAGCTGAGTCCTGAGATGAGCAACCCGATTCCATAAGCTGCCAAGAGCCACCTGCGGGTCTCATGGAAACCTAATATCTGTTTCAAGGAGGTCAAGGAAAGCAAAAGGTAGCACAAGCTGAAGAGAAGGGTAAGAATCCACTTCCAGCGATTCAGTTCTTCAAGGCTGTAGTCTCCAAGAAATTGAAGATAAGGAAGGACCCTGTAGTCTGATACTCCACCTTGATCGAAGAGGATCTGTTCGTTGATATTGACAAAGAGGATCTCCCTTAGGCCACCAAGGAAGATGAAGAGAATGGCCATGCAGACCAATGCGACCCATTGCTTCTTGCTCAGTATCATGGGATTGACTTTTTCAATTGAGGGCCATAAGAGCGGGCCCACCAAAGCCATAGGAGGAACATATAGCCATTGACAAGAAGGGTGAAGGTGTAATTATGGTTGAAATCCAAGTAAGCATAGTCATAGCTCACTATGATACAGAGCGCTACGATGCGGAATACATTGATGAGGTGAATGGTCAGCAATCCAAATGGGATGAACCAAAGCTTGCTCTTCCAAGGTCCAGGATAGCAGAAGATAAATATGGTAAACAGGACAAAGAGGCTGAGACCATTGCAAGGATCCCCAATCCATAGGCCATATGTTCCATCAATTCCTACGGTTCTGATCTGATCTACAGCAGGCGGTTCAGGGATGAGCGTGTAGCCTATGAATTCTAGGACAGAGCCGCTAAGAAAGATGAGATTATCTATGACCAAGCGATCAAGCCGCGTGTGATCATTGATATAAGAATGGTACAGGATGTACCAGAGCAGATAGAGACTACATGCAGTGATTAGGAACTTCAGGAACGGATTCTTCCACAGTTTCTGCACGGGAGAGGGATCAGTGATCTTGCTTGTTGTAGTCGTATGCTTTCTTTCCGGCAAGGCCCATTCCAGCAGCGATCAGAAGACTCAGCCCACCATCGATAGGGATGCAAGGAGGAGGGAAGCAACCACCAGGGCCGGGTCCAGTCAAAGGAGGTCCTGTTTGGCTAAAGCCAGCTAAGCCAAGGAAAACAGCGAAAGAAAGGGTAAGGGCAAGTTTTTTCATCTTATAGCGCTTCAAAGTGAAGTCATTAATGGACAAATTTAATGGTTCTGCAGTGAGAAAGCGAGAATTCTATTGGATTATTGAATGATTTATCCACTATGGATTTAGGTCGCTATCCGTCCTTCAAGGTCGTATATTTGCATACTTTTTAAATAAAATTGTCAGAAGTTAAGACCAATATCGTCTCGTTAGAGGACATCAGGATCGTCCAGAAGTTCGTTACCAAAAACTGGTTGCTCCTCATACTTATTCCGGCATTTTTTGCTGCGGTGGCCTATTTCTATACGCACCGTCTTCCAGAGATATATGGTGCTAAGACCGAGATCCTCTTGAAGTCAGGAGAGGAGCTGGACTATCAATCACAGGTCTACTCTTCCTTGGCTGGATTCTACTCCAACTATGCTGATATCACCAACCAGAAGAGGGTACTCAACTCTTATGACCTGAATTCTAAGGTCCTAGATAGATTGGATTTCAGCATCACTTATTATGTGGTAGGAAGGGTGAAGACCATTCCTGGAAATTCACTTGAGCCGATGGACGTGAAAGTGGAAATCTTTGAAAGTGCTTTGAATGAGCAACTTATAGACTTGATAGTAGTAGATGAGTCACATTATGAGATAGGATTCGATCAGGAGGGCACCAATCAGAAAAGGAAGATAGAATTCGGGAAGGATTACGCTGAATCAGGCTTCAAGATCCTGGTGCACAAGAAGCCTGGATTTTATAACATTCCCTTGGATGAGTTGATGAGGAACCGATATCAGTTCAAGGTGAGCACCCATGATGCCTTGGTGAATCAATTCAGAGCCAACCTCAAGGTAGAGAATGTGAATTACACCAGTGTGCTCACCATCTCTGTGGAAGATGAATTAGCAGACAGGGCAAAGACCTATTTGGATACACTTTCTAAGGTCTATATAAATTACACCGTAGAGAAGCAGATCCAGTTGAATGAGAACACCATTCAGTATATAGACTTGCAGCTGAACAAGGTCACTGAGATTCTGGACAGCATAGAGTCAGAAATGGAACTTTATAAAGTATCCAACGCCATTCTTGACTTGTCCAAAGAAGAAGACCAGTATTTTAAAGAATTGGTCAAGTATGAGACACAGATAAAGGGCATGGAATTGCAGCTGGATGCCATGAATTCTCTGGAGAAGTACATTCAAAACAATGAAGGTGGTAACCTATTTCCGCCAGCAGTCTATATGATCAGGGATGAGTTCCTGTCCCAGTCCCTTGAAGAATTGTATAAGCTTCAGATTAGAAAGAATCAAAGTTTATTGGATGTCACTGATGATAATTACGGGTTCAAGCGAAACATCCAGAACATAGACTCTCTGAGGAAGGACCTCCTGCTTTATCTGGTGAGTTCGAGAGCCGCCATCAAGGACAGGATTTTAGATGTCAATGATCTTATGGGCGAGTATGAGCTTAAGATGCAAGGAATCCCAGGCTCTCAAAGAGATATACTCCAAATACGCAGAAAGCTTAATGTGAATGAGAAGATGTACACCTTCTTGCTCGAAAAACGTGCGAACACCGTTATTGCCAAAGCTGCTATCATTCCGCAGACCAGCGTGATAGAAAAAGCACGTTCTCTGGGTGTGGTTGCTCCTGATAAGGAGAACATCATGTTCACTTTTATTGTTGTTGGACTCCTGCTCGCGTCATTGATTGCATTCTTGAGGTTCCTCTTCTTTGAGCGTATTGAGAATACCAGAGAATTGAAAGAAGCTACCAGTATCCCTATCCTAGGAGGAATTCCTCATTCTAATGAGGCCGAGGAGGATAGGTTGGTGGTCAATAACAGTCCCAAGTCAAATATTGCCGAGAGCTTCCGCAGCATAAGGACCAGTGTGCAATACATGAACCCTGATAAAGATGTGAAATGCATCTTGGTTACTTCTCTGCACCCTGGAGAAGGAAAGACATTCTGCTCTGCGAACATCGCCACCATTTTTGCCAAAGCAGGTAAGAAGGTCGTCATCTTGGACTTTGACCTGCATAAACCGAAGGTGCATAAGACCTTTCAAATGGAGAACACCTTAGGGCTATCCAATATCCTCATAGGTTCTCAGACCATAGAAACCTGCATTCAGCAATCAGTGATTGCTAACTTGGATGTCGTTACCTCAGGGCCTATTCCACCCAATCCTTCAGAACTCGTCCTGAGTGATAGGGTGACAGTATTGATAGATGTTATAAAATTGCATTATGATCTAGTGATCATAGATACGCCACCGCTCTTGCTTATCTCTGATGCTATGGTGCTCAGAAGTCATGCTGATATGGGCATCTTCGTTATGAACACCAAGATGACCACCAAGCAGGGTGTTCGCTACTTGGAAGAAATCATTGAGGGAAATAAGCTACAGAATTCGAGCATATTGCTGAATAATATCAAGCAGCAGAAGTGGCGCTATTACTATAGCAAGTATGGATACGGCTACGGCTACGGATATGGCTACGGCTATGGCTACGGCTATGGCTACGGACATGGATATGCTGAAAGTGAAAAGAAGGAAAAGGAATCATGAGTTCTCATTCTGACACCATTGTTTATTCAGCAGAAAAGAGTAATTCCCTCTCGCAACTTTTTCTTGGCATCTTCAAGGGATTCAGCCAAGGGCATGGCCTTGGAAAACGTTTATTCATAAGGGATACACGGGCCACGTATCGTCAAAGTGCCCTCGGACTATTGTGGGTCATCATTATCCCTCTGGCCCAAACCATGGTATGGGTGTTTCTCAGCAATGGAGGTGTTCTTAATATTGGAGAAACGGGAGTTCCTTATCCCATATACGTGCTTACAGGAGTATTGCTTTGGAGGAGCTTGACAGATGCTGTGAACGCTCCTTTGATGATGTTCAATAGCTCTAAGTCTATTCTTAGTAAGATTAATTTCCCTAAGGAAGCCCTGATTATCACGGCTTTTTATAAAGTGATGTTCAATCTGGGGATTAACTTGTTAGTCCTTGTACCCCTCTTCATTTATTATGGGATAGTTCCAGGATGGACTGCCCTCTGGGGCTTCATTGCTCTGATTCCCATTATACTATTCGGTTTATCAGTAGGCGTATTGATCACTCCCTTTGGGGCCTTGTTCATAGACGTGCAGAAATTCATCCAGAGTTTCATGCAACTCTTTTTCTTTCTTACGCCTATTATCTATCCCATGCCCAAGGAAGGCTTTATTGCGAGCTTGAGCGAATACAACCCAGCAGCTATCTGCATTGTTTCGGCCAGGGACATGTTGCTCGAGACCAGTGATCAGCTTATGGATCATTATGGGGTATTCCTCCTTTCTACCTTGATAATTGGAACCCTTGGACTATTGATCTACCGCATCTCACTTCCTATCATTATTGAACGCAGTGGCTCATGAAGGAGAAGGAAGTCATCATATCGGTCAAGTCTGTTTCTAAGAAGTTGTGCAAGGACCTGAAGCGCTCTCTCTATTACGGTGTCAAGGACATTATGAAATTAGGCAGAGGAAATACCGATGAACTCAGGAAAGGAGAGTTCTGGGCGGTATCGGATATCAGTTTCGAGTTGCGCAGAGGAGATTGTCTGGGGCTTATTGGTCATAATGGAGCAGGAAAGAGCAGCTTGCTTAAAATGCTCAATGGCTTGATCAGCCCAGATAAAGGGAGCATCACCATCAAGGGCCGTGTTGGAGCCTTGATAGAACTTGGAGCCGGATTCAATCCTATACTCACTGGCCGTGAGAATATCTTTAATAATGGAGCTGTTCTGGGATTCAGTAAGAAGGAGATGGAGGCCAAGATGCAGGAGATCATAGATTTCTCTGAGATAGAGGAGTTCATAGATATGCCCGTGCAGAATTACAGCTCTGGGATGAAGGTCAGGCTGGGATTTGCAGTGGCAGCGAATCTAGAGCCTGACTTATTGCTGATAGATGAGGTATTGGCAGTGGGGGATATTGGGTTCAAAATCAAGTGCTATAATAAGATAGCGAGTTTGATGGAGACTTGTGCCATCATACTGGTATCCCATAGCATGCCTCAGATAGCTAAAATC
>Ga0209702_10005514_pt1 | contig 17121 bp, 20 predicted proteins | sample FRY01_FD_187210 | JGI IMG/M metagenome (GOLD analysis project Ga0209702, IMG submission 187210) | Freshwater microbial communities from Lake Fryxell liftoff mats and glacier meltwater in Antarctica - FRY-01 (SPAdes) (version 2) | ecosystem: Environmental > Aquatic > Freshwater > Ice > Glacier...
CTTGGCAACGCCGGCCTTCTTCTTCAGTTTGACCATGAAATACTCCTGTCTGCCTGACCATCCTAGCCGAGGCAATATCAACAGAGTTTCCACTTATCTCGCTGTTCAGATTCATCGAACCACTTCTTGTTTCGTTGATCCCCGCTCCCGGCGGTTACGCCGAATGGCTGATCGATCTGAAATCCCGCATCCACACCGCCCAGCAGCGTGCTGCGCTGGCGGTTAACCGCGAGCTGGTTTTGTTGTACTGGCAGATCGGGCGCGACATTCTGACGCGACAGGCCGAGCAGGGCTGGGGCGCGAAGGTGATCGAGCGGCTGGCGCACGATCTGAAAACGGCTTTCCCGGAAATGAAGGGCTTTTCGCGCGCCAACCTGATGTATATGCGCGCCTTTGCAGATGCTTGGCCGGCCGACGAAATTGTCCAACAGGCCGTTGGACAATTACCTTTCGAATCCCTGCCCGAAGAACTGAAAACCAGCCTGCCCAGCATCGAGCAAATCGAAAACGAATTGAAGGATTTTCCGGCATGAGCGACCAACTCGCCCTCCCGCCGCCCTTGCTACCCCAGCGTCTGATGGCCGAACTGTTCCAGACCACCCCTCGCCTTCGACTCTTTTTATTAACGTCTTTTACTCACGATAGGCTTACTTTTCCTTGAACCCGCTCTGGCTCTCCCATTTCACCGCGACCAGCAGCATCGGCCGCGGCCTGCAGCAAACGCTCGATGCGTTGCGTGAGCAGCGCGGCGGACTCTCGCCCTGCGCATTCGATACCGTCGATCTGGCGACCTTTGTGGGCGAGGTGGCGGGGGTCGATGCGGTGCAGCTTCCCGCGCCGCTGGCCCGGTTCGATTGCCGCAACAACCGCCTTGCACTGCTGGGCCTGATGCAGGACGGCTTTGCCGATGCCGCCTCCGCCGCCCGCCAGAAATACGGCGCGCAGCGCATCGGCGTGTTCATCGGCACCAGCACCTCGGGCATTTTGCAAACCGAGCTGGCGTACCGTCGGCTCGACCCGGTGAGCGGCGCACTCCCCGCCGACTTTATTTACGGCACCACGCACAACACCTTCTCCGTCGCCGATTTCACGCGTCAGTATCTGGACCTGGTCGGCCCGGCCGTCGTGGTCTCTTCTGCGTGTTCGTCCAGCGCCAAGGTTTTTGCCTCGGCGCGCCGCATGATGGCGGCCGGGCTGATAGACGCTGCCGTGGTCGGCGGCGTCGACTCGCTGTGCCTGACGACTCTGTACGGCTTCAATTCGCTGGGCCTGACTTCCACCCGTGCCTGTCGGCCGTTGGATGCCAAGCGCGACGGCATTTCCATCGGCGAGGCGGCCGCCTTCGCCCTGCTCGAGCCGGTGCCGGAACATCTGGACGACCAGGCCGTGCTGCTGCTGGGTGTCGGTGAATCCAGCGATGCCCATCACATGTCCTCCCCCCATCCCGACGGCCTGGGCGCACGCATGGCGATGCAGGCCGCCCTGACCATGGCCGGCCTCAATGCGGCCGATATTGACTACATCAACCTGCATGGCACCGCTACGCCCAGCAACGATGCTGCGGAAACCATGGCCGTGGTGGCACTATTCGGGTCCGGCACACCTTGCAGTTCCACCAAGGGCGCGACCGGCCACACGTTGGGCGCGGCAGGCGGCTTGGAGGCGGTGATCTGCGCGCTGGCCCTGCAGCACAGCCTGCTGCCGGGTGGCTTGAATACGCAGCAACTGGACCCGGCGCTGCCGCTCAACTACCTGCTGGACAACCGCGAGCAGACCGTGACCCGTGTGCTGAGCAATTCTTTTGGTTTCGGCGGCACCAATTGCAGCCTGGTTTTTGGCCGTGCCGGATAGACGACGATGACGCTTCCTTCTGCTCCCCCTGCGCCGTCGCTCACGGTTTTCGTCGAAGGCATCGGCCTGCTGGGCCCGGGCTTGTCCAGCTGGAACGAGGCTCGTTTGGCGCTTCAAGGCAGTGCTTCCTACGTCGCTGCGCGTTGTGGTTTGCCCTTGCCGATGGCCCTGCCGCCCGCTGAGCGCCGGCGCGCCGGTGCAGTGGTTAAAACCTCGCTGGCGGTTGCCAAGGAGGCTGTAGCGGCATCCAACCTGACCGCAGCCACGCTGGCTTCGGTGTTTACATCGTCCAGCGGTGACACCATCAATTGCCATGAGATTTGCAGCGCGCTGGCCTCCAGCGACCGGCTGATCTCGCCCACTCGCTTTCACAATTCGGTGCACAACGCCGCTTCGGGTTACTGGAGCATTTCAAGCGGGTCCATGGCCTCCTCGTCGGTGCTGTGTGCGCGCGATGCCAGTTTCGCGGCCGGCCTGCTCGAAGCCATGACGCAAGTGGCGGTTGAGCAGACGGCAGTCCTGCTGGTCGCCTACGACACCGATTACCCCGAGCCACTGCGCAGCGTGCGGCCCGTGCCCGACACCTTTGGCGTGGCGCTGGTGCTGGTACCCCAGCGCAGCGAACGCAGCCTGGCCCGGTGGACCCTGGTGCCAGCCGCCTGCCTGACAGACGCCAGGGCGGACACCATGAGCGACGGCGCACTGGAGCAGCTGCGCAGCAGCATTCCAGCCGCGCGATGCCTGCCTCTGATTCAGGCTATTGATGCGTCGCAGCCATGCACCATCGTCCTCGACTACCTGGCGGGCATGCAGCTTGCCGTGCAGGTCGCACCATGTCCTTGATGCCCTTGATGTACAGCGAACTCAGCAGCGTATGCAGTTGACCAACAGCCCTCCCGCTACCCTGCAGCATGCGGACATTGCGCGACGCATTCCACATCAGGGCAGCATGTGCCTACTTGATGGCGTGACGGCATGGAACAAGCAGCAGATTTTCTGCGAGGCCATTAGCCACCGTGCGGCGGGCAACCCCTTGCGCGCGCACGGACAGCTAGGCGCGGCTTGCGGCATCGAATATGCGGCACAGGCCATGGCCATTCATGGCGCGCTGATTGCAGAGACAGAGGCCGACCACGGCACGCTAAACGATGCGCCAAAAATTGGTTATTTGGTCAGTCTGCGCAATGTCACCTTGCATGTCGAACGCCTTGATGACCAGCCTGGCGTGCTCAGCATTCACGCCGAACGGATGAGCGGTGACAACCGCAGCATTTTGTACAGTTTTAGCCTTCAAGCTGGGTCAGCCTTGCTTGTGTCGGGGCGCGCTATGGTGCTGCTCGACGCCATGCTCCCGCCATCACTTTGAGGAAGTCATGATCAATTCCCCACCTATCAACCCCTCCATCAAACGCGCGTTGGTCACCGGCGGCAGCGGCGGCATAGGCAGTGCGATTTGCCGGCAACTGGCCGCCGACGGCTTTCACATCATCGTGCACGCCAACCGCAACCTTGAAGCCGCCCAAAGTCTGGTTGCTGAAATCAAGGCAGCTGGCGGACAGGCGCAAGCCATCGCCTTCGATGTCACAGATGCAGCCGCCACCGCCAACGCGCTGGAGGCCTTGCTGGCGGACGGACCGATCCAGGTGCTTGTCAACAATGCCGGCATTCACGATGATGCGATCTTTCCGGGCATGCAGCTCAGGCAATGGCAGCAGGTGATTGATGTTTCGCTGAACGGATTTTTCCACGTCACCCAGCCTTTGATGATGCCGATGATCCACACGCGCTGGGGCCGCATCATCAACGTCACGTCAGTGGCCGCCATCACTGGTAACCGCGGCCAGGTGAACTACTCTGCCGCCAAGGGCGCGCTGCATTCCGCCACCAAGTCGCTGGCGCTGGAGGTGGCCAGCCGCGGCATCACCGTCAACGCGGTGGCGCCCGGCATCATCACGACGCCGATGAGCCAGGACACCTTTGATGCATCAAGCATTGCCCGGCTGGTTCCGATGAAGCGCACCGGCCGCCCCGAGGAAGTGGCGGACCTCGTCAGTTTTCTGGCCTCGGAGCGCGCCGCCTACATCAGCGGCCAGATCATTTCCATCAACGGCGGCATGATTTAGGTCATACCAACATGAAAACCCCAAGCCCTGCCCCTCCGGTGCATGCACCACACATCCCGCTCACCGATTACTACCAGACCGAGCAGGATCGGCAAGCCTATTTACGCAAGATTTTTGACAACACTGCCGCGGATTACGACCGCATCGAGGCCATGCTCGCCTGGGGCACCGGTTCCCGCTATCGGCGCCAGGCGCTCATTCGCGCTGGCCTTAAAACCGGAATGAAGGTACTCGACGTCGGCGTGGGCACCGGCTTGGTCGCGGCGCAGGCCTGTATTTTGACGGGCGACCCAGCCCTGGTCACCGGCATTGATCCCAGCCCTGGCATGCTGGCTGCCAGCAAGCTACCCAAGACCATGGTATTGATGGAAGGCCGGGCTGAAGCCTTGCCTTTTCCCGATAATTATTTTGATTTTTTAAGCATGGGCTATGCGCTGCGCCATATCAGCGATCTGAGCGTGGCCTTTGCGGAGTTCGAACGGGTTTTGAAGCCCGGTGGTCGTCTATGCATACTTGAAATTACCCAGGCGCAAAGCCGTTTTGGGAAATGGCTACTCAAAAGCTACATGCGCGGGGTGATACCACTGCTAACACGATTCGTTTCCAGGCAAAAGGAAAGCGCGACCATCTGGCGCTATTACTGGGACAGCATAGAGGCCTGCGTCCCGCCCGAACAAGTTATCGCCACACTCAGCGCAGCGCGGCTGACGCAAGTTCAGAGGCATCTGGAAGTTGGCGTGTTTTCGGAATACCAGGCCATCAAAGCGGGACCGGTTCAGCCTGACTAATTGCACTGGATTCAGATTCACGAACGCCCGAGCACGCGCCGCAACAGTAGCCAAGGCAGGCGCAGGATAAAACCCAGCAGAAGCCGCGAGTGCATCCAGGTCAGCAAGAGGTTGTCGCGCAGGTAGTTGAAGTGCGAGACACCGCCTTCATCGGCGCGGAAATATTTGACGCTGGCCGGCAGGTTGACGGGCTTGACGCCGAGCCAGCACATGCGCACCACGGCCTCGGGGTCGAAGTCGAAACGGCGCATCCAGCGCTGCCCATGCATGACGCGCCGCAGCGGTTCAATCGGGTAGACGCGAAAGCCGAACAGCGAATCGCCAATGCCGGCCCACAGCGTTTCCAGGTCGGCCCAGCCGTTGGATACCTTGCGGCCATTGACGCGCAGGCGGGGCGCGTCGGCGGCGAACACTGGCACGCCGAGCACCATGGCGGCGGGCTGGGCGATGGACGCGGCCATGAAGCGCGGAATCAGATCGGCCGGGTGCTGACCGTCCGAGTCCATGGTCAGCACATGCGTGAAACCATCTGCTGCGGCCAGTTCCAGGCCGTGCAGCACGGCCGCGCCTTTGCCCAGGTTGCGCGGGAGCACGACGACACGCAAGCGTCCATCCTGGGCCGCCATAGCTTGAAGATTTTCCGCGCTGCCGTCGGTGCTGCCGTCGACCACCACCCAGATCGGAGACCACTGGGCAAGCGCGCCCTCAACGGTTTCGTAAACCTTGGCCCCTGGGTTGTAGCTGGGAATCAGGACGAGATGCGTGCCAGACACTTGGGCTGAGGCAGAGTTCATAGGTTCATCGGATTCAAATCTGCAAGCAAAACGAGCGGGGCATCAAGTTACAACGGTGCTGCCGAAGCCGGAAATTTCGGCAACTGCGCATGTGCGAGTTCAGCCAGAAAGTATTGCTCCAGTTCGCGGGTAAATTGTGCCGTATTGGCGGGCGGCTCAAACCGTTTGCCAAGACGGATACGGTAAGTGATGGGCATTTTCGGTGTCCAAAACACAGACCAGCCTTTTCCAAGAAAACCCGAATCGGTTTCAATAAAAACCGTCTGCACCGGTATGCCGGCATTTTTGGAGATCAGGCCAGTCGTGCCCTGCAGGCTGCCGACAGGAGAGCAGGTGCTGCGCGTGCCCTCTGGAAACAGCAGCAAATGACTGCCCCGCTGCAAATCGGTAACGGCCAGCTTGACCATGGTCCGAAGTGGCGTGTTGGGAATATAGCCGCCCAGCCGCGCGCCCGCGCCAAAAAAGACACTGTTGACGAGCTCGGCCTTCATGATGCAGCCGCAATCAGGCAGCCGCGACAAAATCATGATGGCATCAAGCAGCGATGGATGATTCGGCGCCACAATGACGGCGGGGCCAGCCTTCAGCGTGTCTAGCGCCGCCAGGTCAAACCGGCAAGTCCCCATCAAAACCAGCAGCCGCAGATAACCCCTTAGTGAAGCGGTAATCAGTCTGCGCCCCAGTCGCCTGCTTAATGCTCTCGACAAGAGCGTCCTCAGCGCAATAGCCAGCAGCGTGACGCCAAGGCAAATAATGCCCAGCAGCAGATAACCCAGGTACATCCTGGCGGTCTCGTGCAAGGGCCTGCGTCCGGTGTATGGCACCGGGTTTTCTTTCAATACTGCATCAGACTTATGGTTCATGAGCCAACCTGGAAAAGAGCCCTAGCTGCATTTGTTTCGGGCACCCTCAACGACACGGATATTTGCCCTGCGCAGACGCATGGCCTTCCAAGAGCGGCCAAAATTCCAGACGGAGGCGAGATAAAAAAGAGTTTTGAACGCGGCAATGGAGCGCCAGATCGGGGTTTTTCCAAAAATATCTCCTGCAAGCATGGACAGCAAGGCTTCCTTTACGCGCCACACATTACTCGGTTGCATAAACATGTTGCGCATGGTCGGACTCGTAACTCGATAGATAAACCATGAAAATTTGGCTGGCCCCAGGCGCACGTGCCGATCAAATTCAGCTAACGCAAACGCGGCTTTGGCTGGTTGGCGCAAACAGGTATCTACTGTTTCTGCCCCGACAAAGCCGCCCTGCATGGCCAGCATGACACCCGATGAGAATACCGGATCAATAAAAGCGAACGCATCGCCAATCAACAGATAGTTGGGGCCATGGGTGCGCCCGCAGGAATAAGAAAAATTGCCGGTGGCCTCGACCTCGGACGACAGCGTGGCGTGGACCAGGCGTTCGCTGAGCGCCGGGCACAGGGCAATCGTGTCGAGGAAAAAGTCCTTCACGGGTTTGCTGCGGCTCTTGAGGTAATGCGGCCAAACGACAGCGCCTATGCTGGTGGCGCCGTCGGCCAGCGGAATCAGCCAGAACCAGCCGTGGTCGAACCAGAAAATCGTGATGTTGCCTTCAGCCTGGCCGACGTGGCGCTTGGCACCTGTGAAATGGGCGTACAGCGCCGAGCTGTTGTGTTTAGGGTTGCGCCGCTTGATGTCGAACTGTTTGCCCAGCAAGGTGTCGCGGCCCGAAGCATCGACCACAAAACGCGCTCTCCAGCTGAGAGCACTGCCATCTTCGTGCAGCGCATGAACGATGGCGGCATTGTGATCGCTCGCAAAAGCAACGTCACGCACCCTACAGCCTTGAATGACTTCTGCCCCCAAGTTGGCGGCATTGCGAATCAAAATTTCATCAAATTCAGAGCGCCTTACCTGGTAAGAAAACGGCATGGTTTTATCCCAGGCATCGCCGAATTGAAAAGTCTGGCTCTTGGCGTCATGCCAGGGCGAGACAAATTCGGCGCCCCATTTTTCCATGCCGATGGCCTTGACGGCATCGGCAACTCCGAGTTTTTCCAGCAGCGGCAAGTTGGCCGGCAGCAGCGACTCGCCAATGTGAAAGCGCGGATGATGCTCTTTCTCTAAAATCACGACCTTGTGACCGCGTTGCGCCAGCAGCGCGCCCGCCGTCGAGCCCGCCGGACCGCCGCCAATTACCAGGACATCACAGGTGCTCAGCTCTACAGAAGATTGGATGGCCGACGAATTCAGCTCGGTCATGAAGTGTCCTTGAATGGAAGTTTTCGAGCTTTCCTTGATCTTGCGGCTCAGGCATCGTTACCAAGCTTTTCAGGCTTCAACTCAGTTCAACGAGTTTACTTCGGGGCGCGGGTGTGTCGCGGCCATTCATGACTACTTATTACGTATTGAGATTTGGCTCACATGGCCCTCCATGGCATCCTTGCCATGGTCTGAGACTTGAGCGCCGAACCATTTGTGAAGTGCCGCCACCAGATTCGCTTGCGATGTGTTGTAGGTCAGTTGGGCGCCGCCTTCGATGTCTTTGTAGGCAATCGCGATTTGACCTGGCTTGGCCGCTTTGAGATCGGCGAGGCCGGGCATGTCCTGGCCGTGGATGTGGGACGGACCTGAGAAGTTACCTTTCAAAAAATGCTCTCGCAATTCTTGAAGGTGCCGTCGGATCATTTTCTCCTGGACAGCATCCGCAGGATTCTTGACCACCACTTGTTGCACGCCGCCTTCTGCGGTCTTGGCGAAGATGTGGGTCGTCGCGGCGAGGCTAAACGGCATCACGTCTTTGCCTCGTCCCGAGACTTCCGCTTGGCGCTGAGCGTCGGCCATGGCGGCCATGTGGCCGGCATGGTCCATGTTCGCGTGATCCATCACTTGCGCATCAACGCCTCCTGCGAAGACTGATAGGGCAAAAGTAGCACTGATGATTTTGAGCACGGTTGTTCTCCATTGTTGACACTGACCCAATACTAAGGGTTACATGAGCCTCTGTGTATATGATCCAAGTCATATGAAAAAAAGCGCCGAAGCTCTGGACTGGCCAAATCTCATCGCAATCCAGCCCGTCACCGGCCTCATCCCTGAAGCACTCCGCCTACTCGCGAAGCGGCAGGATGCTGACGCTCGCGAGACGATCTTTCGCGTCGGCGACTCAGTCCGCCATGTCTATCTGGTGATCACAGGAGAAGCCCGTTTAATTCGGCTCGATCGAAGCGGCGGGGAAGTCATCTTGCAGCGCTCGCGTGGAGGCTTTATCGCTGAGGCCAGCCTCGATAGCCCCAACTACCATTGCGACGCCATCGCAGCTGAACCCACCACGCTCCTTTTGTTCCCAACGACCGCATTTCGTCAGGCCTTGGAGCGGGTTCCCACCTTTTGCAAAGCATGGCAGTCGCAATTGGCCAAGGAGGTTCGAAAACTTCGCGCCCAATGCGAGAGGCTCAGCCTGCATAGCGCCGCCGACCGCATCACTCACTATATCGAGGCAGAGGGAACCGATGGCGTCGTCACCCTGAGCCAGACTCGCATGGCCTGGGCCGCTGAGTTGGGCTTAACGCACGAAGCCCTCTACCGCGCTTTGCGGCGCATGCGCGACGAAGGCCTTCTTGAAATCGACGCCAATCAGATTAGTTTTGCGACTTTTGATCCGTTGACAAGCCGTTGATTGCCAATGGCTTTTTAAACTTGGGGCTGAACGGGGGACTGTTTCTTGGTGATGTTGATACATTTCGGGTGGCCCCCCATGCGCCCCTTTTCGACTACGGATTTGAGGCATTCCCCAGAGCCGATCGGATGGCCGACAATGTCGAAATTCCGTAAGCTCTCGTCAACAAACGATTTTTACGAGTCACCCTGATCAAATAAGTCACACACCGAATAGATTTACATGGCAGAACGTTTTTTGGTGTGCGACTTTTTTTTTGATCACGTAAGTCATTGATGTCAAAAGATAATTCCTTACCAATCCCCACTGAGGCCGCATTTCCAGGCCATACACCCATGATGGCCCAGTACCACGCCATCAAGGCGGAGTACCCCGAGACGCTGGTTTTCTATCGCATGGGTGATTTTTACGAGGTGTTTTATGCCGACGCTGAAAAAGCCTCGCGCCTGCTTGGCATCACGCTAACGCGGCGTGGCCAGTCGGCTGGTGAGCCGGTTGTCATGGCGGGGGTGCCTTTTCATTCGCTTGAAGGCTATTTGGCCAAGCTCATCAAGCTGGGTGAGTCGGTCGCGATTTGCGAGCAGGTTGGCGATGTGGCCACTAGCAAAGGGCCGGTCGAGCGCAAGGTGGTTCGCGTCATCACGCCGGGAACCCTGCTTGACCCCGAGCTGCTGGCTGACAAAACCGAATCCATCCTGCTGGCCGTACACCAGGGCGCGCGCAACACCTGCGGGCTGGCGTGGTTGAGTGTGACGCAGGGCCAGATCAACCTGGCGCAGTGCCCGAACGATGAGCTGGAAAGCGCTCTAGCACGCATTGCCCCGAGCGAGCTGATTTACAACGTCGATGTCACGCCGGCTTTTGAGTTGCGCCTGAAAGCCCTGCGCTGCGCTGTCAGTGCCCGCCCGGCCTGGCAGTTTGATGCCGCACTGGGTGCGCGGCGCTTGCTGGATCAATTGAAGGTCGCGTCGCTGGCTGCATGGAACGCTGAAGGCTTGAGCGAAGCGCACGCCGCCGCATCCAGCCTGCTGGGCTACGCAGAACACACGCAGGGCCGCACACTGCCCCATGTGCAGGCCTTGGCTGTGCTGCGCTCGGGCGAATTGATTGAACTGCCGCTCACCACACGGCGCAACCTGGAGCTCACGCAAACGCTGCGCGGTGAAGAGTCACCGACGCTGTTTTCATTGTTAGATACCTGCGTCACTGGAATGGGTAGCCGTGCGCTTAAAAGCTGGCTGCTCAACCCCAGCCGGGACCGCAGCCAAGCCGCAAGCAGGCTTGAAGCCATCACGTATTTGCGCAGTGGCCCACAGCAAACCTTGCGCGCGCAGCTCAAGGGCGCAGGCGACGTAGAGCGCATCACCGCACGCATCGCACTGCGCCAGGTGCGGCCACGCGAGCTGCTGGCCTTGCAGTTGACGCTACAGCGGGTGCTATTAAAAGAAGAGCTTGTTACGTCAGTATCTATTGCGCTACAGCCACTTTTAGCCTCTATTTTTTCTGATTTAAAGCCTCCAGAAGGCTGCGAAACGCTCATTAGCCGCAGCATCTTGCCCGAGCCCGCCGCGCTGGTGCGCGACGGCGGCGTTATCAACCATGGCTGCGATGCAGACCTTGACGAGCTGCGCAGCATACAAACCAACTGCGATGCGTTTTTGCTGGACCTTGAAGGCCGCGAAAAGCTGCGCACCGGCATCAGCAACCTGCGCGTGCAGTTCAACAAGGTGCACGGCTTTTACATCGAGGTCACGCAGGGCCAGCTTGACAAAGTACCCGCTGACTACCGCCGCCGCCAGACGCTGAAAAACGCCGAGCGCTACATCACGCCCGAGTTGAAGGCGTTTGAAGACAAAGCCCTGTCTGCGCAAGAACGGGCGCTGGCGCGCGAGAAGTTTTTATACGAACAGTTACTCGACCAGTTGCAGACCTACATTCCCGCACTCAGTCGCCTGGCACGCGCCCTCGCCGCACTGGATGCGCTGTGTGCGCTGGCCGAGCGCTCACTCACGCTGAACTGGGCCGCACCGGTTTTTGTCAAAGAGCCGTGCATTGACATCGCTCAGGGCCGGCACCCGGTGGTAGAAAGCAGGCTGCTGGAGACCGGCGCAACAGCATTCATCGCCAACGATTGCAGCATGAACGGTAAGCAGCGTATGCAGGTCATCACTGGCCCCAACATGGGCGGCAAGTCAACCTACATGCGGCAGGTGGCGCTGATTGTGCTGCTGGCCAGCATCGGCTCTTATGTGCCCGCTGAGGCTTGCAGGCTGGGGCCGATTGATGCCATTCACACCCGCATTGGTGCGGCAGATGATGTGGCCAACGCGCAGTCAACCTTCATGCTGGAGATGCTGGAGGCCGCGCAAATTTTGCACAGCGCAACACCGCATTCGCTGGTGCTGATGGACGAGATTGGGCGCGGCACATCGACCTTTGATGGTCTGGCACTGGCGGGCGGCATTGCCGCGTACCTGCACAGCAAAACGCAGGCCTTGACGCTGTTTGCCACGCATTATTTTGAGCTGACCGAGTTCCCGGCCAAACACCACGGAGCGATTAACGTCCACGTCAGCGCGGTTGAGGCGGGTAGTGACATCGTGTTTCTGCATCACATAGAACCCGGCCCGGCCAGCAAGAGCTACGGTATTGCGGTGGCCAAACTGGCAGGCGTTCCGGCTGCGGTTGTCAGCCATGCGCGGCACGCCTTGGCGGCACTGGAGGCCCAGCAGACAGATAGCCGAGCGCAGGTTGATTTGTTTGCCGCACCACCTGAAGCGGCTGCCACTGAGCCCAGCGCCCTTGAGAAGACATTGGCGACCATTGACCCCGATGCACTTAGCCCACGCGAGGCGCTGGACGCTCTTTACCAACTGAAAAAACTCTCAAAACAAAACTGATTTAGGGGCACTTCTAGAAATTCAGATTTTCAGGATAAAGTGCAAGGCGCGCGGAGCGGAGCAACCGGAATGTACTTAAGGTACATGAGGATTGCGAGCACCCGCGCAACGCAGCAATTTGCCTGAAAAATGAATTTATAGAGGTGCCCTTTAGCCCACATGTCACCAACAACGTCAAAGCCACTGATTATTTTTTCCCACGGCAACAGCTTCCCCGCCAGCACCTACGGCGTGCTGTTCCGGGGGCTTGAGACGCGTGGTTATCAGGTCAAGGCGATTGAAAAATTCGGCCATGACCCGGCCTACCCCGTCACCAGCAACTGGCCGCACCTAGTGCAGCAACTGGCCGACTTCAGCAGCGAACAGGTCGAAAAAACCGGCCAAGCGGCTTTTCTGGTCGGTCATTCACTGGGCGGTTTCTTGAGCCTGATGTGCGCTGCGCGCAACCCCGTTCTGGGCGGCCAGCCGGTGCGCGGCGTGCTGCTGATCGACTCGCCCATCCTCGGCGGCTGGCGTGCTGCGGCACTTAGCGTGGCCAAACGGGCACGACTGGTGGGCTCGATTTCGCCGGGCGTCATCAGCCGAAAACGCAGGCACGAGTGGCTGGACCGCGATGAGGTACTGGCGCATTTCCGCAGCAAAAAGACCTTTGCGCGCTGGGACGAGCAGGTGCTGCGTGACTACATCGAGCATGGCACGCATGAGGCTGCGGGGCAGCGCCTGCTGAGCTTTGACCGCGATGTGGAAACCGCGATCTACAACACCCTGCCCGACAACATCGAAGGCCTGCTCAAGCGCCATCCGCTCAAGTGCCAGGTGGCCTTTATCGGCGGGCACCAGTCGGCCGAGATGAAGCAGATAGGCATGGCCATGACCGAAAAAGTCACCAAAGGCCGCATCATGATGCTCGACGGCAGCCACCTGTTCCCGATGGAAAAACCCGCCGCAACGGCAGCGGCGATTGAAGCAGCCTTGCTCAATATGGCCGCCTGATTCAGCCAGCTAGCGCCCTAAGCTGCCGCAAATTAAGCAGCCCAAGTCACCAAGCCACTCCACGCCGTTGCCAGCACCACCACACCAAACACGATGCGGTACCAGGCAAACGGTACGAAGTCGTGTGTGCTGATGTAGCGCAGCAGCCAGCGCACACAAAGCCAGGCGCTGATGAATGAAAATACCAGCCCCACCAAAAACATGGGCAGATCGGCCATCGACAGCAAGGCAGGCTCTTTGTACAGGCTATATGCGCCTGCACCAATCAGCGTTGGCATGGCCAGAAAAAACGAGAAGTCGGTAGCCGCCTTGCGCGACAAGCCGAGCAACATACCGCCAATAATCGTCGCACCGCTGCGGCTGGTGCCGGGGATCATGGCCAGGGTTTGTACCAGCCCGACCTTGAGCGCGTCCATCGCTGTCATCTCTTCAACGCTGTTGATGCGTGCTGCTGACTGGTTATTTTTTTGGCGCTCTTGCCGTTTCTCAGCCCACAAAATAATAAAACCACCAATGATGAAAGTGCTGGCCACCACCACCGGCGTGAACAGGTGCGCCTTGATGGCCTCGCCAAACAGCAGGCCCAGCACCATGGCTGGCAAGAAGGCAATCAAAACATTCAATACAAACTGCTGCGCCTGTTTGTCAGTCGGCAGCGCAACCACGGTGTCACGAATTTTTTGCCAGTAAACCAGAATCACGGCAAAGATGGCCCCGGTCTGGATGGCGATGTAAAACACCTTGTTTTTCTCATCATCAAACCCCAGCAGAGCGCCTGCAAGGATGAGGTGACCGGTTGACGAGATGGGAAGAAACTCTGTGAGCCCCTCAACAATGCCCATGATGGCGGCTTTGATTAACAGTGCAATGTCCACGCTGGCTCCTGAAATATGGGATTGATTATCGCCGCTGCATACCCCTAAAATCAGACCATGACCTCCCCCTCCGAAGCTAGCTCCCAATCACCTGCGCCCGCCGACAAAGAAGCCCACACGCCTAGCAAGCCCAGCAATTTCTTGCGCCAGATCATCGAAAAAGACCTGGCCGACCGCACCTACGCCAGCCGCACATGGGGCGGCAGCCCCGGTGACGCGGGCCATCACGCAGCAGGTAAGCCAGATGCGCAAAAAGTGCGTATGCGCTTTCCGCCTGAGCCCAACGGTTACCTGCATGTCGGCCATGCCAAAAGCATTTGCCTTAACTTTGGCCTGGCGCGTGAATATGGCGGCGTGTGCCACCTGCGCTTTGACGACACCAACCCCGAAAAAGAAGAGCTGGAGTACCTCAACAGCATCATTGAATCGGTCAAATGGCTGGGCTTTGACTGGGCCCAACCTGGCAACGATTTGCCGTATCAGGCCAGCGATTATTTTGACTTCATGTACCGCGCGGCGGAGTACTTGATCGAGTCAAGCAATGCCTATGTTGACGAGCAAACAGCCGATGAGATGCGGCATAACCGGGGCGACTTTGGCAAGCCGGGCACCAATAGCCCGAATCGAGGCCGCACAGTGGCCGAAAACCTGGCGCGCTTTCGTGAGATGCGTGACGGCAAGCTGCCAGATGGCGCTGCCGTGCTGCGTGCCAAAATCGACATGGCCAGCCCCAACATCAACATGCGCGACCCGGCCATCTACCGCATCCGGCGCGCGCACCACCACAACACCGGCGACAAATGGTGCATCTACCCGATGTACACCTTTGCCCACCCGGTTGAAGACGCGCTGGAGCAAATCACCCACAGCATCTGCACGCTGGAGTTTGAAGACCAGCGCCCGTTTTATGACTGGCTACTCGACAGGTTGGCCGAAGGCGGCTTGATCGCCACACCGCACCCGCGTCAGTACGAATTTGCACGCCTGAACCTCACCTACGTGCTGACCAGCAAACGCAAGCTCGCGCAACTCGTCAATGAAAAGCGCGTCAGCGGCTGGGACGACCCGCGTATGCCCACCATAGTCGGCCTGCGCCGCCGTGGCTACACGCCCGAAAGCATCCACCTGTTTACCGAACGCATAGGCGTGACCAAGAGCGACAGCTGGATCGACTACAGCACCCTCGAAGGCGCACTGCGCGACACACTCGACCCCATCGCCCCACGCGCCATGGCGGTGTTAGAGCCCATCAAGCTGGTGCTGACAAATTGGGATGAAGTGATGGGCGCAAACACGCTCGATGAGTGCAGCGCCCCAGTTCACCCGCACCACCCTGAACAAGGCAAACGCAACTTCAAAATCGGCAAAGAAGTCTGGATAGAACGCAGCGACTATGAAGAAACGCCACCCAAAGGTTTCTTCCGCCTTTTCCCGCCGCATGTGAACGCCAGCGGTGCAGCACTTGCGGGGAGCAAAGTCCGCCTGAAATACGGCCACGTCATCGAATGCACGGGCGCCACCAAAGACGCAGCAGGCAACATCACCCAAGTGCAAGCCGTGCTGATACCCGACACCAAAAGCGGCACGCCAGGCTCAGACGCCGTCAAGGTCAAAGGCGTGATTACCTGGGTCGCTGTGAGCGATGCGGTCGAGGCCGAAGTGCGGCTGTACGACAGGCTCTTCACAGTCGCGCACCCCGGTGCAGGCGACAACGACTTTTTGCAAGAACTGAATGCCGACAGTTTGAAGACCGTGACGGCGTATGTAGAGCCATCACTGGCGAATGTGCCCGCAGGCCAGCGCTTTCAGTTTGAGCGACATGGGTATTTTGCGACTGACTTGGTTGATCACAGTGCGGGGAAGGCGGTGTTTAATCGGGTTACGGGGATGAAGGATAGTTGGGGGAAATAAGGCCATGCAAACAACCGACTACTTTCGCAACGAGGTCATGGTCAAGCGGCCATACATCAAGACCGAATGGATTGAGTTGGCGCTTGCCGCGCCCGTCAAGAGAGAAGTCCAAACCAACGACGCACGCATCCGCCATTGGGTGTGGATAGAGGAACTGAGCCGCTACCTGAGGGTTGTCACCCTTGAAGACGGCATAACCGTGCACAATGCATTTCCAGACCGGAGGTTCGCACCATGAAAATTTCCTACGACAAAGCGACAGACTCGCTCTATATCCATTTAGCCGACCGGCCCTCCGTCGACTCTGATGAAGTAAAAGACGGCGTGGTGTTGGACTTTGACGCCAACGGCGCATTGGTGGGCATTGATGTTCAACATGCCAGCGAGCGAGCAGACATTCACAACCTGTCGTTGTCGAAACTTCCGATCGGGGAGCTGCAGGCGGCTTGAGTCGCTGGCTGATCGAAAAACCGGTGCCATGAAAAGCATTTATTTCGAAGATGACGACATCCTGCAAATTCGGGTGTCTGACAAGCCGATCACACGCGAAGTGTCGCAAAACTGGCACACCAACATCAGCTATGCAGAAGACGACACCATTGTCGAGATCGTGCTGCTAGATGCCAAAAAGGAAGGGCTGATGCCGCTTGAGATCAGGAAAGTAGCTTGATGATGCCGGCATTGGCCACCTGCGCGCCGGACGACAAGTTCCAGTTTGAACGGTATGGCTACTTTGTGGCGGACCGCAAAGACCATGCGGCGGGTAAACCCGTATTCAACAGAGTGACTGGTTTGAAGGATAGTTTGGCAAAATAGCAATCAAAGCATCGAATAGAAAAATAGCGAGGAAGAGAAAATGAATGCAAGAACCGTGGCAACCGACGCACCGTGGAGTGTGTTTGCATCACATGCCGCATGGAAATGAGTGATTCGATCACTGCGTCGCCAATAGTTGACGTTTTTGACTATGTACCTTGCGATCAGCCGGCTTTTGCCTTTCAATACGAAAAGCCCTCAATCGTCGTCAAGACGCGACAGGCGGAACCTTTCTTGAAGTGGGCCGGCGGAAAGCGATGGCTTATGTCCCTGTGGCCATCAACCTTAGGGATGGTCTGAATAACTCACCGCCACGTCGAGTAGGGGGTCGATATTTTTCAAATGACGAGATTTCACGCGCAAGCTCCAGAAATCCGACCGTTTTTACCGCCCACTCGGGCCTTTTTCACCACTTG
>Ga0209702_10005515_pt1 | contig 17119 bp, 12 predicted proteins | sample FRY01_FD_187210 | JGI IMG/M metagenome (GOLD analysis project Ga0209702, IMG submission 187210) | Freshwater microbial communities from Lake Fryxell liftoff mats and glacier meltwater in Antarctica - FRY-01 (SPAdes) (version 2) | ecosystem: Environmental > Aquatic > Freshwater > Ice > Glacier...
AATTGTATCTCCTGTAATGTTATCACACATTTCCTTTGCCTTATTTTTTGAATTATAAACTTTATAGTCTTCTGCCTTAACCGTACCAGAAACACCACAGTTACATGTGTATTCTTTACTACAGGAAGCAAGAATAATTAAAGCAAAAATTGAACTGAAGACTATTTTTTTCATGTTTATAATTTTAATTAGTCAAATATACAAATTTTTTAATAAATCACTTTTTTTTAAAATTTAACGACAAAAGTTTAATATGACCCCCTCATAAATTACAAGTTTGTGTATTTTTACAAAAAACAATAAAATATGTCAAACGCAATTTTCAAAGTACCATCAGCAATCAACGAACCTGTAAAAAATTACGCACCTGGTTCAGTAGAAAGAGATGAGCTTATTTCAAAATACAAAGAAATGTACAACCAAGAACCGATTGATGTTCCTATGTACATTGGTAACAAAGAAGTAAGAACTTCTAACAAAAAAGTGATGTCACCACCACATGACCATAAAAAAGTTTTAGGTCATTTTAATTACGGTGAAAAAGTTCACGTAGAAGAAGCTATTGAAGCAGCTTTAAAAGCTAAAAATCAATGGGCTAATTTACCATGGGACCAACGAGCTGCAATCTTTTTGAAGGCTGCTGATTTGTTAGCTGGTCCATTTAGAGCGAAAATGAATGCAGCGACAATGCTGTGTCAATCTAAAAATGTATTTCAAGCAGAAATTGATGCTTCTTGTGAATTTATCGATTTTTTAAGATTTAACGTTCAATATTTAACGCAGATTTATAAAGAGCAACCAGATTCTTTACCTGGTATGTGGAATAAATTAGATTATAGACCTTTAGAAGGATTCGTATTTGCACTGACTCCTTTTAATTTCACAGCTATTGCAGGTAATCTATGTGCTGCTCCAGCAATGATGGGGAACGTTATCGTTTGGAAACCTGCTGATTCTCAATTATATTCTGCTCAAGTAATCATGGAATTATTTAAAGAAGCAGGCTTACCTGATGGAGTTATCAATATGATTACAGTTGATGGTCCAGTTGCTGGTGATGTTGTTTTTAAACATAAAGATTTTGCAGGATTACATTTCACAGGATCAACAGGAGTATTTAGACACTTATGGAAAGAGATTGGAAACAATTTAGATAAATACAGAACTTACCCAAGAATTGTTGGAGAAACTGGTGGGAAAGATTTCGTTTTAGCACATGAGTCAGCTAACGCCTATGAAGTTGCTACAGCACTTTCAAGAGGAGCTTTCGAATACCAAGGTCAAAAATGTTCTGCAGCTTCAAGAGCTTATGTTCCTGCTTCATTATGGCCAGAAGTGAAACGTATTCTTGTTGAACAAGTTAATTCTTTTAAAATTGGTACAACTGAAGACCCTTCTAATTTTGTAAATGCTGTAATTGATGAAAAAGCTTTCGATAAAATCTCAGGCTATATTGACTATATCAAAGAACAAAAAGATGCAGAAATAATCTGTGGAGGAACGTATGACAAATCAGTAGGATATTTTATAAATCCAACAGTTGTTGTTACTACGAATGAAAAATTCAGAACAATGTGTGAAGAAATTTTCGGACCAGTGCTTACCATTTTTGTTTATGAAAATGATAAGTTTGAAGAAACGATGGAGTTACTTGACCAAACTTCTGAATATGCATTAACTGGTGCAATTATCTCTAAAGATCGTTATGCTATTAATTTAGCATTAAAAAAATTAGAAAATGCTGCTGGAAATTTCTACATCAATGACAAACCTACAGGTGCTGTTGTCGGACAACAACCATTTGGTGGTGCAAGAGGTTCTGGAACGAATGATAAAGCTGGTGCTGCAATGAATTTATTGAGATGGGTTTCTGCTAGAACAATCAAAGAAACGTTTATTGCTCCTAAAGATTATAAATATCCATTCTTAGGATAGGAACAATAAAATAAACTTATAAATAGTCAATTTCTGACCAGGCACTAATTAGAAGCTGTCCGTAATGGGCAGCTTTTTTTTTAATCATAATAGGTCGAGTTATTTTAATGAGTGATGTTGATTTTTATTTACCATATAAGGGATTTCTATGAAAAAACTCTACCCATTGAAAATATTAACGATTACTTAACCATTTCAATGGTTTTAACTAAATTGGCTCAAAATTAATTAAAACTATGTTTCAAGAAATTATTGAAAACTTTCATGAAACGAGAGATTTCAAAGCTACGATTGCTTATTTTGAGAAAAACCCTTCTGATATTTCAAACATTATCAAAAGCATTCCCTCTAAAAGAAAATATCCGTTTGCAGAATATTCTTCGTGGATTTTAATTCATATCACTCAGCATAACAAACAATTAGTTGTAGCTTATCAAAAAACAATCATTGACGTTATTCTATCAAACAATCAAAATCAAACAGTTTATCGTAACTGCTTGAGCGTACTTCTGAATTTTGACCTAATAGATTACAAAGAAGGAGAATTGATCGATAAAGCAATTTCATTTATTCAAAACAATGAAAACAAAGTAGCTCTTCAGGTTTATTCAATACAACTCTTGACAAAATTTCTGACCCTCTACCCTGAACTAAAAGAAGAATTTACAAGTATCATAGAGTTATATAGCGAAGGAAGAAGTGCTGCTTATCAATCGGCTTTGAAGAATTATCATAAAAAAGTCAAAAAAATCAAGTAATTTTATAAAAAAAGAAAATGGAAGAGTTGAATACAATAGAAGAACAAGAAAAAAGACCAAATTTCTTAACTGTAATTTCTATATTAAGTTTTATAAGTATAGGTTTTTCGTTTATCGGAAGTGTTTCCCAAATTATTTCTGGTCCTCTAAATGAGGATAAAATGTTAACTCAAAAAGTAGAGTTAATCAAACAAGCAAATCAACTTGACCAAATGGGATCTGATTACTTTGGTGATGCCGTTAGAAAAATGATTACAATGACTGAAAACTTAAATGAAAATGCAATTGCAGTAAGTACCATTACTTTAATTGCTCTTTTAATGGGGTTTTTCGGTGTTTTTAAAATGTTTAAAGGATTCAAAGTAGGTTTCCATTTCTACATTATTTACTCATTAATAAGCATCGGTCAAGTTTATTTATTTGTGGGAGTAGCTTATGTACCCTCAATCATTTTATTTTGGAATTTATTCCTCTCAGGTTTATTTGTCTTCATGTTTAGTCGAAACCTTAATTGGATGAAATAATTTGATTAGCCAATTAAAGAAAGTATCTTTGTATCTCAAATAATAAAACAATTAAAACAATATGATTACAGTTAATAATTTATCACTTCAATTTGGTAAACGTGTTCTTTTTGACGATGTTAATTTAAAATTTGTACAAGGTAACTGTTACGGAGTTATTGGTGCAAACGGAGCAGGAAAATCTACTTTTCTTAAAATAATGACAGGTCACCAAGATCCGACTAAAGGAAGAATTGAATTAGAGCCTGGAAAACGTATGGCTGTCTTAAGTCAAAATCACTTTGAGTTTGATAAATGTCAAGTTCTACACACTGTGATGATGGGACACAAACGTCTTTACGAAATAATGATTGAAAAAGATGCTTTATATGCCAAAGAAGATTTTTCAGAAGCAGATGGAATGAAAGCATCAGAATTAGAAGGTGAATTTGCTGACTTGGAAGGATGGAACGCTGAAACAGATGCGGCTTCATTGTTAAGTAATTTAGGTATTGAAGAAGCGTCTCATTATTTATTATTAGAAGAACTTCCTAATAATTTAAAAGTTAGGGTTTTATTAGCGCAAGCATTATTTGGTAATCCAGATGTTCTTGTTTTAGATGAGCCTACTAATGATTTAGATGGTAAAACAATTACATGGTTAGAAGATTTCTTGTTAGACTTTAAAAACACAGTAATTGTTGTATCACACGATAGACATTTCTTAGATACTGTTTGTACACACATTTGTGATATCGATTTTTCTAAAATTAATATTTACACTGGAAATTATTCTTTCTGGTACCAATCTTCTCAATTAGCATTAAGACAAAGAGCAGATAAAAACAAAAAAGCAGAAGAAAAGAAAAAAGAATTACAAGATTTCATCTCTCGCTTCTCTGCCAATGCTTCGAAATCTAAACAGGCAACGAGTAGAAGAAAAATGATTGATAAATTAGACATTGAAGAAATTCAAGCGTCGAGCAGAAGATATCCAGGAATTACATTTCACCAAGAAAGAGATGCTGGAAATCAAATTTTATCAGTCGACAATTTATCAAAATCCTACGAAGGTGAAGTATTATTTAAAGACATTACTTTTACTTTGAACAAAGGAGATAAAGTTGCTATTGTTTCAAATAATTCTTTAGCCATCACTACTTTTTTCGAGGTATTAAATAGAAATATGAATGCTGATAATGGTGAATTTATTTTTGGAACCACTATCATAACTGCATATTTACCAAATGACAATCACTCCTACTTCGATTCAGACTTATCATTAATTCAATGGTTACGCCAGTATGCAAATACTGATGAAGAAAAAGAAGAAGTAAACTTACGAGGATTTTTAGGAAGAATGTTATTCTCTGGTGAAGAAGCATTAAAAAGTGCAAAAGTACTTTCTGGAGGGGAAAAAGTGAGATGTATGCTTTCTAAGGTTATGTTTGCTAAAGCGAATGTGCTAATGATGGATGAGCCTACAAATCACTTAGATTTAGAGTCGATTACAGCATTAAATAATGGAATGATTGAATTTGGAGGTTCATTGATGTTTACTTCTCATGATCAGGAACTTGTAAAAACAGTAGCAAATCGTGTGATCGAAATTACACCAAACGGAGTGATTGACAAAATGATGCCTTACGATGAATATATAAAAGATGAAAAAATACTTCAGTTACAAACTGAAATGTATGCATAAATTAAAAAGGCTTTTGGAAAAATAATTCTAAAAGCCTTTTTGGTATATTTTCTTGTGTCTAATATCTTATAGTCTAATGTCTATTATCTAATAAAATGGTTAAATATTCTTTTTCAAGCGAAAACCCAACACAACAATATATTCATATTACCGCTGAAATACCAGTAGTAGCAGCAACAACAATTGTCCATCTTCCTAGTTGGAGACCTGGACGTTATGAATTAGGGAATTTCGCTAAAAATGTAAAAGGATTTAAAGTTTTTAATGACAAAAACCAAACTATCCATTTTCAAAAAATAAAAAAAGACGAATGGAGCATTCAAACAGAAGACACCGCTTTTATCAAAGTTGAATATTTATATTTCGCATCTGAATTAAATGCTGGATCTTCTTTTTTAAATGAACAACAACTTTATGTAAATCCAGTTAACTGTGCTATTTACACAGATGAAACTAAAGAATTACCTATTGAACTAGAATTAAAAATAAATCCAGAATGGAGGATTGCTTGTTCAATGCGAAAAGATGGACTTAAGCTTTACGCAGAAAATTTCGAAGAATTAGTTGATTCACCTTTTATATGTTCTCCGCAATTACAATATCATCAGTATGAGGTTGAAGGAACACTTTTTCATATTTGGATGAACGGTGAAATTAAACCAGATTGGAACCGATTAACAAAAGATTTCAAAGCTTTTACAGCAAAACAAATAGAGAAATTTCTTGAATTTCCAGCTAAAGAATTTCATTTTTTAATTCAAATCCTACCTTATAAAACGTATCACGGAGTAGAACATCAGAAATCTACAGTAATTACACTTGGTCCATCTTACGATGTTTTCGATGTGCTTTACAAAGAATTACTTGGTGTTTCCTCTCATGAGCTTTACCATGCTTGGAACATCAAATCGATTCGTCCAAAAGAAATGTATCCTTATAATTTTAAAGAAGAAAATTATTCTAAATTAGGATATGTTTATGAAGGAGTTACAACCTACATGGGGGATCTTTTTCTATATAAAAGTGGAATCTTTACGCTTGATCAATACCTACTTGAGTTTGATAATCAATTACAAAAACATTTTGATAACCACGGACGATTTAACTATTCAGTAGCTGAATCTTCTTTTGACACTTGGTTAGACGGTTACGCTCAAGGTGCACCAGGAAGAAAAGTTTCAATCTACACAGAAGGTTGCTTATTAGCTTTTGTTACTGATGTTATGATTTTAAAAGGAACTGATAATCAATTCAGCCTTGACACAGTTATGGAACGCTTATACTATGACTTTTATTTAAAAGGAAAAGGTATTACAGAACTGGACTACAAAGCAGTTTTAGAAAAGATAAGTGGTATTTCATTTGATGAATTATTTAAAGATTACATTCATGGCAATAGACCTTTTGAATCAATCTTAACAGATGCTTTAGAATACATTGGTTTAGAGCTAGAACACAAGCCTTCCCCACTCTATTCGCAAGGAAGATTAGGATTTAAAGCAATGCCACAAGGTCAAAACTTTATTGTAAAACTTATTTATCCTGGAGGACCTGTCAGTCTAGGTGGATTAATGCTAGAAGACGAAATAATAGCAATCAATGAAATGGCTTTAAATGGTGATATGGACAAATGGTTAACTTATTTTGATAACGATTTAAAAGTAATAACAGTTAAAAGAGCTGGACGAATTATCAACTGCTCAATACCTGAAGTTGACCGCAATTTCTATATGCAGTATAAAGTAAAACCTTTGGGGAAAATGAATTCACCTCAAAAAAATGCATTTGAGGCTTGGAGTAAATAAAAAAGGATAAATTAAAACTCATAGACTAATATCGATTATCAAACCCAAGCGTTAAACTTAAAAAAAAAATAAAGAGTTTTTTTAGTAGATAGCTTTTTATACGTTTATTTCATTAAATCAAAACATAAATATGGTTGACATAATGAAATATGCCTGGCGGAAACTTTTCCTCAAGGATATTTCGCACTTTCAGTGCTTTGACACCTAGTTGTTTGACAATTAATAGGGCTTTACCCTATGTTGATATATTACACACTTTAAGTTTTTTTTAAGGGAGAAAGCCTGAAGGGCATTAATTCATTAACGATGGGTGTAGCGCATCGATAGTGATAACACAAACTATTAAGCTCTGAAGGAGCGCAATAAAATCTTTTGAGGCAAAGTTCCAGATAGGCATATAATGCAATAAAACATTAAATGTTAATTTGCTTTAAAAATCACCTCTTTCTATACATTTATAAGTATTTTTATAAAACAAAAAAAAAGAAAATGAAAGCAACTAAATATTTAATAGTAGGATTAATTCCTTTGACAATTTTCGTCTCTTCTTGTTCAGAAAACACTAAATCAGAAAAAGCCGAAACAGAATCTACAATAGAAACGGAATCACTTCAACTAAATAAGGATTCAGTAAAAGTTGAATGGACAGCATTTAAAACGACTGACAAAACTCCTGTAAAAGGAGTTTTTAGAGGATTAAATATTGAAACACTTTTAGATAAAGGGAATTCTCCAGAAGAAATACTTAACGATTCAAAATTCACGATTGATGTGCGTAATTTATCCACTGGTAATCCTGATCGAGATGTAAAAATCAGAGATTTATTCTTCGGATTAATGGCAGAAAAAGGTACCATTAACGGTAAATTAAATTACGCTAATAAAAATTGGAATGTCGAAGTTCAAATGAACGGTGCTACAATAAACATACCTGCAAAAGTTGAATTTGAGGATAAAATATTTAAGTTAAAAACTACAATTATGCTAGGTGATTTTAATGCTTTAAGTATGCTGAAAAATTTAAACACGGCATGTTTTGAACTTCATAAAGGAGCTGACGGGATAAGTAAAACTTGGGAAGAAGTTGAGGTTGAAGCAATTATTGATTTTAATTAATAAAACTATTGAAAGGTATGTTCTTAAAAAAACTAGAACTACATTTTCAGTAATATTATCCAAAACATATTAGCATTAATTTATCAATTGGCTACCTAATTTAAATGTTAAAAATTATGGAAGAGAGAAATAATCAGGAATTTATAAAAAATGTATTGGCTAATATGCCTAGTAGTTGGTTAAATTTAACTACTCATCGTTTAGATATTTATGATGAAAAACTAGCTAAGACTCAATTTTTAGAAGAGCTTGAAATTCTATATAAAAATAATGACACATCAAATCAATCACTTTATTCGTTACATACTGCTTATGATTACATTAGATTAGGTCATCCACTATCTTGTATATTAGAATGGGGAATTGCTCAAAACAACAAAATTTTAGCGGATCATGTAATCACTTTTTCTTCTAAAACTGCACCAATATTAGCTATACTTCGTGCGAATTTATTGGCTAAAAAAATTACTGATATTTATTACATAGATGATAGTAACTCAATCTTTGATGAAGAAATATTAAAAAACATTTACGGATATCAGTTTAATTTAAAAAAAGTAAATAATACTACTGAAATCCCTTTAAAAAAGAATGATAATTCAATCGTCTTAATTTCTAAACAAAAAGAGTTTTGTCAATTTGATTTAGCATTACCTGTTGATTTTATCATTAACCTTAATTCTGAACTAGGCAGCATATTAGTTATTAACGGATTAAGTAATTCTAATTACATTTCAGATATTCAACACTTTAGAAGAAGAGAAACAATTGCAATGACTCCTCAAAATTCAAAGGTAGCTTTGCATACATTTCTTTTAAATTCTACTATCGTTTCAGAAAAGACAGAATTTAATAATGATAAAAAAAACGTAATCAACTCAATTAAATCAATCACTAATACAAATACAGATGCACTTGTTGGATCTAGTGGACTATCAATTCAATATGCAATTGTTATGGGACTTATTCATGACGCATTAGAAAACCATAAAGGAAAAGCTATTAAAATAATTGTCCCTCCAAATTGTTATGGCGGAACAAATGATCAAGCCCGAAGAGTAGCTGCTTGTTTAGATAACGTTGAGGTAATGGATCTACCTGTTGATGGAGAAAACAATATGGTTCAAAGCATTGATATCGTTTTAGGACAAATTGCAAAAGAAGATGCACTTCCTTTCATTATAGCTGAAATTCCCACAAACCCAAGAGTTGAAGTTCCTGACTTGATAAAATTAAAAGAAGTCTTAAGTAAAAAACGTTTTACGGAATCAGGTAAAAATGCAATAGAACCCATTTTTGTATTAGACCAAACATTTTGTCCAAATGTACATTTCTTAGGAGAAGGCAAAATTCTTTCAGCCATTAAAGCTATCTCTTATGTAAGTGGCTCTAAATTTCCAAGTGGAGGAAAGTGCACCGCTGGATATTGTGTTTCTAATAAAAAAGGAGAAAGCTTGATGGAGAAAATTGCGATTCACCTTAAACTTTGTGACAATGAAGCTACTCCTCTTCAATATCAAATTTTAGCAAAACAATTACCATCTATGAATCAAAGAATTCAAGATGCATATAGAAACACACGTGACTTTGTAAATTACATTAATACTGTTTTACCAGAAGCTAAGATAAATTTTGTTTCTGAAGAACTAGCTGAGCAAGGATTTAATCCTTCCGTCTTTTCATTAGATCTTCCCACAAAAGGAAATACAGAAGATGAAAGGGAAAATTACAAAAGAGACTTAAATCTTAAGTTAATTAATTTAATGATTACAGAGATTCCAAACGAAAGTAAATATTGTGTGAGTTATGGTCAATTAAAGGGTTGTTACTGGACAATACCAGCTACATCTACTCAAGGAACAACAAAAGAGGGCGATAAAGATTATATAGCTCGAGTAGCATTGTCTCCTGATTTAGACCTTGATCTTCACAAACAAGTATTCTCTACTTTTGTTAAAGATATTTTCACTAATAAGGATGTATAATTGAAGGAAAAAAGAATGAAATGAAAACTAAAAAATTAATTTTCATTTCATTCTTATGTTTCGATTGAAAATAATAGCCTAATTCCTCAGATTATTACTTTCTGACATTTTTCTATTCAAAACTGACTAATACTCTTCTTGAATTCCATCAGAACAATAGCAATCGGTAAAACTATTTGATTAGTGATACATTACCAGTGATTAAGTGATTACTATCTGTAGTTGATTCGCCAAAAACAATTCTCCATAAATAAGTACCCGTAGTTAACCTCTTTCCTTTATAAGTCCCATCCCATCCTTCAGAAGCACTATATGTTTCAAAAACAACTTGTCCCCATCGGTCAAAAACTAACATTTGGTATGAATATGGATCATAACCAGAAGTGAAAATCGGTTTAAAGGTAGCATTATGAATATCTGAATTATTAGGTGTAAAAGAATTAGGGATATAATACACTAAATCATCTTTAACACGTATTGAGATTTGAATACTATCAGGACAATCATTTGAATTATTAGCTACCAATTTCACATAATAGATTCCATTTTCTGAAGGAAAAGAATGTGTTACATTTCCTGATGCAATTGAGGTTGTTTCATCACCAAAATCCCAAATATAACTATCTGCATTAGAAGATGAATTAGTAAACATAACTTCTGGACTCGCTGACGAAACACTATTACTACTCGCGGAAATCATGGCAACTGCCTGTTCGTTTAATTGAAAATAATTATTTTTAGTCAACGTATTTTTACAACCTAAATTTGAAGCAATTAAGGTGACAGAGTACTGTCCTGCAGTTGAAAAAATAACACTAGGATTTTCAGATGTGAATGTTTGACCATCACTAAAAATCCATTCATAAGAGCTTGTATTTAAAGAATTATTAATCAACTGAGCTGTTTCGTTTTCGCACAATGTCAGTTTATCAGAAGTAAAATCCGATACTGGCACATCTACAATAGAAACAGTTGAAGTTTCAACAGCTTCAGGACAACCAGTAATTGTATAAGTAATTGTATAATCTGTAGTTATAATTGGAGTTACACGTATTGAATCTATCACCTCTCCCGAACTCCAAGAATAGGAACCTCCTAAAACCGATGGAACAACCACTAAATCAACAAAATTTCCTGAGCATATTGTAGTATCTACTAAAGATAAAGTTGGTGTGTCGAATACATTTACAATTGCATCGGCTGAATTTATAATTGGGCAAAGCGGATTAAAATTAGTAGAATTAACTGTGTAAGTTTTTGTCCCAGCTGTTGTAGGAGTCGCCACTACAAAGCTCCCTGAATTTACATTTAAATCAGCCAAATCTGTAGATGTCCATGTATAAGTACCATCTCCTCCTGAACCAAACAAATCTACACTAGCTCCTGTACAGATATCAGTTACAGAAGGTGTAACTGAAGTCGCTGTAGCAAATCCACTATTAGGAGGTAATCCAATAGTGTAGTCGCATACATCTCCAGCATATCCATCAATCATAATGTAATAGCTTTGCCCAGGAGTTAATCCTCCGATAGAAATACTATGATAGTCATTTATTCCAGTCGGTTCTAAAAGATTTTTAGAATACAATCTAGTTACAGTTCCAGATCCACAAGTAGGTATAGAAAGCACAGCTATTTGAATACCAAAATCTAAAGAACTATTATAAACCCAAAGATGAAAATTGATTGTATTTGAAATTGTTACAAATTTTGCAAATGAATTATTATTTAAACTAATTCCAGCAAGAGCACTAGTCAATTCAGGCCATGTATTAACATTATAGCCATTTGGAGCAGTTGAAGCATTGTAAATAAGAGTATTACCACAATAACCATTAAAATCACAAAGCATAGCTGATCCAGTACAATCATCTGAAGCTGGTATTGAGTTTACTCCACATGTTGGTTTAACAGCTAAGCCTGAAAGACAAATTTCAAATGTTTTAGTGGATGGTGCAAACATACTAGAGTGATAAACTCTAATAAAATATTCAGAACCAATTGTTAAACTTGATAAAGAAAACAATTCAGACGTACCATTTCCAAAATTATCATCCACACACAAAACAGAAGTTAAAGCTGAACAGTTACCTGAAAAATATTCTATTACAGGATTAAAAGATGCTGACCCTATAACTTGCAACTTATAAACAGAAGCCTGAGCAGTAAACTTAAACCAAACATCATCATCTGCAGTACCTGAACAGCCAAGCATTGACTGAGTTGCTCCATCTACCGTTCCAGTTATAGCTTGACAATAACTAGTAGGAAATAATTCAATTGCACCAGAACAATTATCATTTACCGGTTGCGCTAAAACAAATAACGAACTAATTGAAAATAAAAAAAACAGAGTTAATCTTAAAATAGAATTCATCGACTTATTCATTTTCTTGTAATTTGCAATTAGTAACTTTCTGTATTTCTATAAAACATTCTTTAACCTGAAGTTCATCTTCTATTTTTTGAAAAATAGATTGATCTGTTTTGTTTTTTACATAAAAAAACAATAAATCACCAATAAAAAAAGCTGAATTAATATTTTGATTTTCTAAAACAATTGAAAGAATCTCTTTTTGAGATAAGTCTTGTTTATTTGTTAGTATTCGACATTCAAATTCAGTAAAAAGATTGAAATAAAAATCTCTATTTAGTTTTTTATTTTTCACAACTTCTAACTCTAATTCTTTTTCTGATAAATGAATAAAATTGTTTTTTTTATTTTTTAACTCTTGAGAATACAATGTTTTAAAAAATACTAAAACAAAAAGTAATAGCAATAATGATAATTTATTCATAGTTATCTTTTATTTTATATCTGTAAACTTAATTATAAGTTAACAGATTAACAAAAATGATTGGTATTTATTCGCGAATTTAGTCAACCAATTAGCAAAACATTACTGCTTTATTAGATTGTTATCACATTTCAAAAAAAAAATATTGTCAGAATAATAGAAATCAACTTTGATTTCTTTACCTAGGTAACTATCTTTATAGAATGAGAATTGATGAAGCTATAAATACAACGTTCAAATCTGAGCAACAAAAAGCAATTGTTAATATTAGGTACACGTCTAATTTTTTAAGTAACATCCAAAATAACTTTATGCTTAAATTTGAATTGACAATGCCGCAATTCAATGTTTTAAGAATATTAAGGGGTGCTAACGAATCATTAATGACTCAAACAATAAAAGACCGAATGGTAGAGAAATCGCCAAACACTACGAGGCTTTTAGACAAACTAGAATCGAAAAAATTTATAGAACGTAAACAAGACAAGCTTAAAGATAAAAGGGCTGTTATAGTATCAATTACACAAAAAGGATTAGAAGTTCTAAACGAAATAGATAAAGGGTTAATAGATAATAATCTACTGAATATAGGTTTAGACAACAATGAAGCAATACAACTATCTAACTTACTAGACAAACTAAGAGTAAATTTTCAAAAGTAATTACGCTGAATTCACTAATCAAATTCATCAATTTTCAATAAAAAACTCAAAATGAAAAACAAAATATATTTAATATTTGCTTTAATCATCATTTCAACTCAAGTTAATTCACAAAAAAAAGAAGTAAATATCAAAGGTCAAGTTATAGATTCGTTATCACAATCAGAACTTGAATTCGCACAAATTAATTTATTTAAAACATTCGACACCACTTTATTTGCTAAAACTTTTACAGATATTAATGGTCGTTTTGAATTTGAAAAAGTAGCTTTTGATAATTATTTTATTCAAGTGACCTATATCGGATTTAAACCAATTATTATTCAAGACATTAAGGTTAATGAAGAAATAACAACAATTGACTTTAATACAATAAGTCTTTCAACTCCTCAGGTTGAAAAACTTGAAGCAGTCCAAATCATAGGCAGACAAGATGTACTTCAAAATGGAATTGATAAAAAAATATTTAATGTAGATCAAGATCTATCATCAAGAGGATCTTCTGCTACCGAGGTACTTTCAAACATACCATCAGTAGATGTAGATCAGAACGGAAACGTGTCTTTAAGAGGAGATGCAAATGTTACCATTTTGATTGATGGGAGACTAAGCTCGCTTTCTGGTGGAAACGGAAAAAGTTTATTAGAAACAATTCCTGCAAGTACAATTGAACGAATTGAAGTTGTTTCTAACCCTTCTGCAAAATATTCTCCTGATGGAACTTCGGGAATCATTAACATCGTACTTAAAAAGAATAAACTTAGAGGTACAAACTTCTTAATCAGCTCATCAGTAGCAAATGGATTTCTTTTTAACGGCTCTTTAAGCGCAAGTTTCAGAAATGATAAAATGAACTTATTCAGCACCTACTCGAATCAATACAGAAATGGCTTTAGAAATTATAACGGAGACTTAACTCGCAATGTAGGGTCTGACAGTCTTTCAAAACTATCTCAAAACAGAACCGGAATGGACCTGAATAAATCTAACACAATAAGACTTGGAGGTGACTTTTACTTGAAAGAAAACCACACTCTCGGCGTTAGCTGGACATTAAATCAATCAACAAGAGAAAGAATTGGCAACTTAGAAAATAGAATATACAATGATCAGAATTCACTAGAGAGTCTATGGCAACGAAATTCTTCAGACCCTGATAATCAATTAAGCATGGACATTTCTTCTTCGTATAAAATTGATTTTAAAAAGCAAAAAGGAACGTTGATATTTGATGGAAATATTTCAACTGGAAAGGAAGATTTTGAAGGTGAATATGAAGAACTTTATTTTAATACTGATGGAACAAAATCTTCTATTCAAAATTTGAATCAACAAATAACAAATAAAGAAAATAATAGCAATACAACTTTACAACTAGATTACACCAAAGAACTTGCTAAGATAAATGCTCGTCTAGAAATGGGTAGTAAAGTTATTTTGAGAACATTAAATGTTGCATCAAACTCAAGTGAACAAGATACAATCTCTCAATTATTCATTGACAATAATCTTTCAAAATTTTCATACACTTATAATGAGCAAGTATATGCCTTCTACTCTACTTTTGGACAAAAAATAGGTAAATTAAATTATCAAGCTGGATTAAGAGCTGAACAAGCTTATCAAATCCCTTACCTTAAATCCGAAAACTTAAAGTTCACAAACGATTATTTTAAACTATACCCTTCTATACATATTAAATTTATACCTAAAGAGAAACAGGAGTTGAGTATTAGTTACAGTAAGCGAATCAACAGGCCTTCACCAGGAAATATGAATCCTTTTTCAAATTTAAGTGATCCTTTTAATCTTAGAAAAGGAAATCCTGCATTAAAACCTGAATTTATAGATTCGTATGACTTAGGATATTCCATTCAAAAAAATAAGCTATCCTTTACAACAAGTATCTATTACAGATATACACAAGATGTAATACAACGAATTAGAGAATACTATAACGACAATACTTCTGCTGTAATTTTTTCAAATATTTCGGAAAGTCAAAGTATTGGTCTAGAGATAATTTTAGGTTACAAACCTTTTTCATGGTTAAGAAACACTCTGTCTTTAAATGGAAACACAATACGCTATAAAGATGATGTTATTCAAATTCAACAAGCTACTGGAAATCAGCTAAACTTAGGAGTAAAATACATGGGAGCTTTTGACTTTTGGAAAAAAACAATGACAGCACAAATCAATATTAATTATTTTGCTCCTAGAGTTGTACCACAAGGTATTGTTCAGCGTAAAGGTGGTATTGACATATCTATCGAAAAACACCTAAAAGACAAGTGGGTAATTGGATCAAAAGTTACAGACATCTTTAATACACAGTCATTTCTACTAGATATTCAACAAGAAACAATTACACAAATCGCTCAATACAAATGGTTAACACGAAGAGTCTATTTAAACATCACATATAAATTTGGAAAACTAGAGTCATCTAGAGATAAATCAAATGGAGAAGGTGGTGGAATGGATTTTTAATCTTTATACAGATTACACCTGTTTTCCAAAAAAAAGAAATTTGTATGTTAGGCATAAGGTGTTTTAATAAATCTATGGACTAAAACTCCATAGATTTATTATTGAATGATTTTTAAACTTTACTTTTTTGGTGGACAAATAGTTATTCCTAAAATAGTGATAGCTTCATCTATGTTACGTCTAGACAATTTATATTTCAACTCACTTTTCATAATATCAAGTTTTATTTTTTATTCAAATTAATCATTTTTATAACCCGAAATTCAATTTAAACTTAAAATGTATTTCTAATTTATTAAAGTGTAAAAAAATACGCACAAAAAAAAAGCACACTTTTCAGTGTGCTTTCTTACTAATAATATATTATAATTAAGCTGTTACACCTATTACTTCAGCCATTTTAGAACCAATATGAGCTGGAGAATCAACTACGTGAATTCCACATTCTCTCATAATACGTTTCTTAGCTTCTGCTGTATCGTCTTCACCACCAACAATTGCACCTGCGTGACCCATTGTTCTTCCTTTTGGAGCTGTTTCACCAGCAATAAATCCAACAACTGGTTTTTTATTTCCATTCGCTTTAATCCATTTAGCAGCATCAGCTTCTAAATTACCACCAATTTCACCAATCATGATGATCCCTTCAGTTTCTGGATCGTTCATTAACAACTCAACTGCTTCTTTAGTTGTAGTTCCAATAATTGGATCTCCCCCAATACCAATAGCAGTAGTGATACCTAAACCAGCTTTTGCTAATTGATCAGCTGCTTCATAAGTTAAAGTACCCGATTTAGAAACTAAACCAATTTTACCTTTTTTGAAAACAAAACCTGGCATAATTCCAACTTTCGCTTCACCTGGAGTAATAATACCTGGACAGTTTGGACCAATTAAACGGCAATCAAATCCTTTTAAATATTCTTTTGCTTTCACCATGTCAGCAACAGGAATCCCTTCTGTAATACAGATAATCACTTTAATTCCAGCATTAGCAGCCTCCATAATCGCATCCGCTGCGAAAGCAGGTGGAACAAAAATAATAGAAACATCAGCTCCAGCTTTTTCAACTGATTCAGAAACAGTATTAAATACTGGACGATCTAAATGAGTTGAACCTCCTTTACCTGGAGTAACGCCACCGATAACATTTGTTCCGTATTCAATCATTTGACTAGCGTGAAAAGTACCTTCACTTCCAGTAAAACCTTGAACAACAATTTTTGAATCTTTATTTACAAGTACACTCATTGTTTTGTTATGTTTAGTCCTGATAAAAACATCAAGAAATATTTAATGCATCAAAGTTAGTTTTTTGATTTGTTATTGGCAAACTATTCTAAAGCTAAATTATAAGGT
>Ga0209702_10005517_pt1 | contig 17112 bp, 12 predicted proteins | sample FRY01_FD_187210 | JGI IMG/M metagenome (GOLD analysis project Ga0209702, IMG submission 187210) | Freshwater microbial communities from Lake Fryxell liftoff mats and glacier meltwater in Antarctica - FRY-01 (SPAdes) (version 2) | ecosystem: Environmental > Aquatic > Freshwater > Ice > Glacier...
CCGGTCGGTGTACCGGTCCTCCGGCTGATGAGGATGTGCGCTCCTATACCGTCCGCGTCAGCGGCGACGATGTCGAGATTGAAATATGAGCCGCCAGTTTCTTGAGCAAGCGCGTATGCAATTTGCTTTTCAGTGAAACGCTTTTTTTTCATCCAATCCTCCATTGGTTTGGAGGCCACAGTGTCCCAAATAACTCTCACTTCATGTGGATCTGAAATCGTGGTAGGGACCAGCAGATGCTATGCATGAAAAACTGAACTCTTACTTGACATATGTCATTTCTGACATATAGTGTTTCGATGGAACCCCGTTCGAAGGCGACCAAACCCCTGCGCTGGCTGCACGGAGAAGTCAAGACTCCGCCATTCTCAAGGGAGGCACGCCTTGAAACCGGGTTCCTTCTTCGACGGCTCCAGGACGGGGAGTCGCTTGAAATGCCGCATTCCCGACCGATGCCGTCCATCGGCGCCCGTTGTCACGAGTTGCGGATCGTGAACGCGCGAATTCATTGGCGGATCATCTTCCGCATCGATCACGATTCCATCATCATTCTTGAAGTGTTCAGAAAAACGACGCAGCAAACACCGGTACAAGTCATCAACACCTGCAAGGCCCGAATCAAGCACTACAACAACGCATAAGGACAACATGAGCACCAGCAAAGAAACACGACTCAAGGCAAAGGGATGGCGAAGCGGTTCGGTTCAGGATTTTCTCGGCCTGACGGACGGGGAGGCGGCCTACATCGAGCTCAAGCATCAACTCGCCAAGAAATTCCGGAAACAGCGCAAGCGCTGCCGGCTGACACAGGTCGAGACCGCAAAGCTGTTGAAGTCCAGCCAATCCCGCGTTGCGAAGATGGAAGCGAGCGACCCTGCTGTCTCGATTGACATGTTGTGGTGGTCGCTGTTTCGGCTCGGCGCTTCAGTTCAAATAGTTTCAAGGCCAGTTCGACGATCGGCATAGGAACCGCGACCATCACAAGCAAATCAGGTATAGGCCGTGCGCTTGCTTCACTTCAGTGAAACGCTTCGTTTTCATGCAATCCTCCATTGAATTGGAGGCCCCAGTGTCCCAAATAACTCTCATTTCATTTGGACCTGGAATCGTGGTAGGGACCAATGTGGGGTCCCGGTCAGTTGAATACATCTTGTTCCGGCACACCCGCGGCAATCAGAGCTTCAATCTTCAGTGCATGGAGCTGGCAGATAAGTGCCGTGGTCTTTTCGAGATCGCTGCGACCCGCAAGAGCTAGGCCGCCCAAGGCAGCTACGCCCATGATCGCCCATCCGACGGGGCCGCTCAGAGCTCCAACAACGCTCGCTGCCCCAGTATAAGTGGCGAATGGAAGAATCACGCCTACCGAACTAGCGACGTACCCGATGGCAAAGCTTAGCGTGCTGTAAAGGGCGAATCCTGCGAAAGCAGCCGTGACGGACAAAGCTGCCAACGCGCCAGCGCCACTCAAAGCCACAATGGCCACTTGGTCTTTGATCGTTCGGTTCGGATCGACCTTCGCTAGCAGGTCTTTCCGTTGCTGTGCATCGAGCTTGTCCCACATTTGAGCGAATAAAAGTTTGTACAACTCGCGCTCAAGCGCAAAGGTCGAAGCCTTCTGGATGACGGATTGAGAAACGCCAGCTTCAACGCATACCCATTTTACAAGGTCGTTGTAGTTGAGTTTTGTCTCGTTACGGAACGGGTATGCCAAAATGTTGCTGGACTGCCAGAGTGCGTATTTCTGGATGTCTCTGGCATCTTGATCGCTTCCTTTTAGTTGCGTTTCGTTGGCGTCGGGTTTCAAAATGCCGAGGGACTTCTTGAGTGCGAGCATTCTGTCGGCGGGAAGGGCATTGAGAAAGTTGTAAAAATCATCGGCCGTCCACTTTTCCTTTGGTTTAACGAATGGGGCTGCCTTTGCGATTGGATTTAGTCTTGTCTTTGCGTTTGGTTTTGTTACGAGGCACCCGAAAGATCCAAGTGAAGAAGCCAGCAGCACCAAGGCAAGAAAGGAGCGCCGACCGAATCCCGTGTTTGGAGTGTTGGACTTCATATAAGTTTCAGTCTATACGTTTCAGTGAGCGCGAGCAACAGCTAATCGGGATAGGAAGAAGCCTCGCGGCCCCTCCGTCCCACACCACCGGACATACGGGTCGTGTATCCAGCGGTTCCTTGAAACATCGTTGATCTCATGCTGCCATCCTTGGCATCAGTGCCAGTTCGGGCAGCCCCATTTGACGAAACAACTTTGCAGGTGTGCCAGATTCAGCGCTGGCGTTTGACTCAACCGCCATGGGCCGTGTGACCAGCGGATTCTTTCCGCCGCTTGTTTGCAGAATGTCTATCAAAGCTCCGTCTGCTAGGTAATCGACGAGGTTCATTGTGGAGATGGCTTTGAGTTATTGGAGCACGCCGTAATGTTGGTAGGTGAATTTGCAAACCTGTTTTTTCTGCGCATCATCAAGCCGATTGTAGGAATCCTCGACCGCCGCAGTCGCCACGCTTGCGGCGGCGTACGCCGCCGCTGCGGTCGCCACTGCAACTGCAAAGGCACCCGGTCCGGTTGGGCTTCCTACGATGAAGCCAACACTGAAGCCGATGGCCAGAGTTCCTATGCTGACACTATGCTGAACCATTGACACAGATCGCTGACGTGCCGACATTTCGTCCCAGTGGTAATAATCAATTCCGATTCCGAGACTTGCGCCGAGGATTATACCAACGAATCCAACACGCCCACCCCATTTGGTGATGCTTCCAAGTTTAGCCAGCGTACTTTCCGTGGTTGCGAATCGTGAACCAAGTTGCGCTAAACCAGACGCCGTTAAACCACCCGCAGCAGTGAGCAGCGAGCCTTGCTCGCCTATTCGCAGATTTGTTTGGAGGTCATTCACATCTGATCGGAAAGCGTCCAACAATCCGCGAGTTGAGGTGTAGAGCAGCACTATGCCTGCGCCAGTGCTGAGTGCGCCACTAGCAAGTTTTACCTGCGCTTCGACGACGCTCCGACGTTGAAGGTCATCCAAGACTTTTGAGAGCTCCGTCTGTTTTGTTTTTTCGTAAAGCGGGACACCCTTTTGTTGCGCGTATTCTTTGATGGCCGGTATTGTTTCCTGCCTATTCACCCATGCCTGTAACTCGCCAGTCCGCCGATACTCCGCAGCCATCTTGTCAATCTGCCCTTTGATTCTTTCCACATCAGCGCGTTGCGCGGACGGTTTCACATCTTTCACTTCGATACGACTATGTTGCCCTGTTTGTTTATGGCGCAAGACCAAGTCTTTGTCCGTCCGTCCGTAGGGCGCGTTCACTGGCTGGTCAACCCCGACAAGTTGAAAGCGCGGGTCTTGGTAGATTTTCGTTGCATACAGCAGCGTCCGCGTCGCTCCCTTCGCTTGCGGCAACGACGGGGACTTCCAGCCGCGCTGGGACAACGCATTGAAGTTTTTCGTGACTCCCGGAATTGCAGGATCAATGTAGCCTTTACCTTCAAAGTTCTTGAACAGGTTGTCCAAGCCCCGTTGCCCGTATCGGCTTTTGAGAACTTGTTCACGCATCCAAGCAGCCTTTTCGGTTTTCGTCGCCCCGTTCAAAACCGCCGCTTGTTCGTGATGCGTCAGTGCTGGGGCAAGTGCCAGCGTTGATTGCGCGGTGGCTTGATGGGTGAAAAAGCACGAGACGAAAGCGAAAGCAATAGTCAGCAGGCATCTTTTCATGGCTGCTCCTTCAAATAGTTTTGCGGCGTCTTTTTCGGAGTGGTCGCATCTTTCTCCGCAACTTCCGTTTGAAGATACTTTTCGTCTTTCCCCGCTAGTTTTCCCCAGCCGTCCTCGAACGCTTGGCTATAAATCTTCGCGACCGCCGAATCCAAGTACCCTGTAGAAATCGGCAAAAGATATTTTACCATCGCATCGCTAATCATTACAAATTTGGTGTAATCATTCGTTCCGTAAATTATGCCGGGTTCTTTCTGCTGCTGCGCTTCCTCAAAATCCTTGCGAAAATCCGAAATCTTTCGCAACGCCCATTGCTGATAGCCACGAACACGCCCGCCGTCTTCCTGCTTCTGCTTTTCGTATTCAGCCTTGATTCGGGATTCAACCGATGCCGACAAATCTGCCAGCAGATTGACTGTGGTGGTGGGAATATCTGCTTCTTCAAGCAGTTGCAAACGCTGAACCGTGACATTCTCCAATGTCCGCAAATATCCCGCTTGGCGCAGCGCATCGTTCGTCACAACACCGATTCTTTGCAGGTTTGCTTTTGTCGTTTCGGACAATTTGGTGACCTCATCTTCCAGCAGTCGCGAACGAAGTTGTTGTCGCAGTTCGAGCACTTGCTGTCCGTGTGTTGGGCTGTTCGTCCATTCGCTCAATCGTTGCCAGACTGCCAAACCATCGGTCGTCTTCGCCAAGCCAAGCTGCTCTTTGGCGTCCTCAATTGCAGTGTCGCGGCGATATGCGGTGAATCGTTGCGTGGTTTCTGTTTGTCGGCTTGTCAGCACGGCTGCGATATTCGTCGAACCGCTGTCGGGTTGAGTTGAAATCTGGTCAGCAAAAGTGTCCGCAGCAATTGCCAATGCTTCGCCGACAACATTCGCGTTTGCTTGTAGCACTTGAAGCGATTGGACTCCCCAACCCACAGCGTTCAAGCGTGGCAACAAATCTTCCTCTGCCCACGGCGGAATCTGGCGAACCAAGTCGCGCAACTCGGCAAGCATCGCGTCGGCTTCCACCGCGTCTTTCGGCCAAGATTTTTCGTCGGCGACACGCGCTTCCAACGCGCCAAGTTTCTTGGTCAACGCTTCTGGAAGTTCGACGGGAATAACTTTGCCAAGCGCGCGGTGCATCACTGCGGTCTGCTGCTGGACGATGTTTGCAATCTCTGCAGCCTTTTCTGTCGTCTGCTGTTCGCTTTGGGCGAGGCGAGATTCCAAGCTCAAACCTAAGTTCGTCATTTGATTGGTGAGCTTGGTGGCTGCGTCGCGCTGTTCCTGCTGTTGCTGGCTTGCGACAGCCGCGAAAGTTTGTTTCGTCTGCTGCTCGCTTTGGGCGAGGCGAGATTCCAAACTCACACCCAAGTTCGCCACTTGATTGGTGAGCTTGGTGGCTGCGTCGCGCTGTTCCTGCTGTTGCTGGCTTGCGACAGCCGCGAAAGTTTGTTTCGTCTGCTGCTCGCTTTGGGCGAGGCGAGATTCCAGGCTCACACCCAAGTTCGCCACTTGATTGGCGAGCTTGGTGGCTGCGTCGCGCTGTTCCTGCTGTTGCTGGCTTGCGACAGCTGCGAAAGTTTGTTTCGTCTGCTGCTCGCTTTGGGCGAGGCGAGATTCCAAACTCACACTCAAGTTCGTCACTTGATTGGCGAGCTTGGTGGCTGCGTCGCGCTGTTCCTGCTGTTGCTGGCTTGCGGCAGCCGCGAAAGTTTGTTTCGTCTGCTGCTCGCTTTGGGCGAGGTGAGATTCCAAACTCACACTCAAGTTCGTCACTTGATTGGCGAGCTTGGTGGCTGCGTCGCGCTGTTCCTGCTGTTGCTGGCTCGCGGCAGCCGCGAAAGTTTCTTTCGTCTGCTGTTCACTTTGGGCGAGGCGAGATTCAAAGCTCACACCCAAGTTCGTCACTTGATTGGCGAGCTTGGCGACTGCGTCGCGCTGCTCCTGCTGTTGCTGGCTTATGGCAACCGCGAAAGTTTCTTGCTGTGGTTGCAGCCCATCGAGTCGGCCTTGTTGATTAAACTGTGAAATGAGGACGGCAATCAGAAGAATCGCGCAAAGTCCGCACAGCCAGTTGGTCAGATTTGTTTTCATAGTGTTGTTTTTCCGCTTGGTGTTATCCCCAATTCAAGTCCACCTTCAACTCGAAAAATTTTGGTCAACTGGAACCCCATTGCTCTGACTTGATTCAGCGAATTCCTCAGGCGTCAGCATCCTCAAGGCGCTGTGTGTGACCAGTACCCTACATCAGGATCACTCCTTGATGAGGTTTTTGGATTCTAGTTTTCATCCGTTCACGCGTCAAGCCTTCTCCCTGACTGCCAGCGGTTCACTGCGCGACAACGCTCCTTCATCACACTCGCTCGCAAATTCCGTCGGCGTTTGATTGCCAAGCGCTCGCTGCGGGCGTCGATGGTTGTAATTCAATCGCCGGCGATTGATGATGGGGTGTTCTGGGGTTCTTCAGCGATGAGTTCATCCACCGGTGTTGCCGTCTGGGGCAACGGTGGGAGCGCCGCAGGGAGGTAGCCGCGTTGCGCTTGTCAGACGCAGTCCCATCTCTTTTCACGCCAGTGTCATCATCGTTCAAGGTTGGGGCCTTCGGTGCGGGCCGCTACCCAACTATGCCTTTTGCTGACTTCTGCCATGCGGTCAAGGTCGGTTTCCCATCCTTCAGTCGTTGCCGTTTTCGCGTGAACAACCCATGGCAGATCTCCCGTGGTAAGACACGAATCCTTCCCTCGCATAGACACTGGATTTACAACATGCATCCCATTTGCAGATGAAGGGCTTGGTGGTCATGTACCCACTTGCCCCAGTTGCATCACGCCTCATATCCAGTTTCTATTCATCGTCCCACGATTTCGCCTTGGACTTGCCTACCGCACCCCGCCTCGCGGCGACGCACTTGCCTTTTGGCTAACGTTCGGCTCTGCGAATACCTGGTGCCAGGACTTTCATCCGACTGGACTCGTGCCATGCACGGCACACACGATTGAGTTAACCAGCGGTGCTTCAGCGCCGTCCAGCGACCGAAGGGAGCGAGGTTGAGCGCCATGTTAGGTTTACTTTCGCTCAGTGTAAGGAAGGCACTTATGAAGCGCCTCAACAATGCCGCCAACTTCGGAATAAAAAATAAAGCCACTCGAATCGCAATCTGTAGCTTTGCCGCGCTCCTGCCTCTGTTTTTCATAGGCGCTACGGAAGCCTCTACGGCTCCAGAAAGGCAGGCATTGAATGAACAGGTCAATCTCAATATCTGCCGGGTAGCGCGCAAATGGGCTCGGACTTTTGATCTGTCCGATAAGCCACTCTCGAATGGGCGAGGCACTATCGTTGAACTCTCGACGCTTGTCCCTACCGAGAGCCAACCAGTGCCCAAGACCCAAACCAATAAAGAACCCGAGAGCAGTAAAAAGCTCGGCGTTCTCTTTGACGAGATTATGAATATCTTGAAGGACGGCGATATTCAACGCATTTTCCTATGGTTCTTTTTTGGATTAATAAGTGGTGGTGCATTCGGATGGACTCCATTGTCAAGTCGGCGTCATAGAAAACCTAGCGTAAAGATAAAAGGTACGCCGCTTCTGGCCTGTCCCGCTTGGCCGCAAAGATTAGATGTTGATTGGTGCCGTTTCATCAAATTGCGCGGCTTCAATTCGTCGTCGCCGCTCATCAAGTAGCTCACCCTCAAACTTCCAATACTCGGAGCCACTTGCAGCAGATGTGCTGTAACCGAGACTGTGAAGTGCTTTTAAAGCTGCTGCGGATAAGCTCATAACTTCGTTTTGAAAATTAACTTTCCCTCCGTCCACAACAGTCGCAGTAATCGTTTCGTCACGGGAACAGGTGAGAATGTCACCCAACTTGATACCTAATGCATCGAGTTTTAAGCGGGGGCGGCGTGCTTTGACTTTCACAAGGGCTTCTTGCTCCTCTTTGTCAATTTCTGCTACGCCAAGAGTAACTTCTTTGAACTCCCCAATGCTGATTGCAAGAACCACTTTCTCTGGATCAATCTCAAAGAACTCTCGCTTTGGGTTAATACGATTTTCAGAAAAAAGCTGATGAAGGGTCTTTTCGAGCTTGTCGCAGTCTTTCACCTCCGCCGCAAAGTAACACTCGAAAGGAAGAGGGATGCCTGAATGGTTGCTCAGTTGCACAATTCTGGATTCAACGCTGTCGGTAGTCAGACCAATCTTGACCAATCCCGGCATCGCCTCATTCGTAAGGATGTAAACAATGTTTGGCATTCGCACTACCTTTCTGAAATGTCTAATCGAGCTAGGAAGAAGTGACCGGGACCCATCCATCCCAGACCACCGGACAACGGGTCATGTATTCGGCGGTTCCTTGAAACATCGTTGATCTCATGCTGCCTTGGCCGGTGCCAACTCGGGCAGCCCCATTTGACGAAACAACTTTGCGGTAGTGCCAGATTCAGCGTTGGCGTTTTGCTCAGGCGCCATGAGCCATGCGCGCTCTTGCTGGTGTTCCAAACTTCGCGCACGCGGACCATCGGGGTGGCGGTTTTGAACCGCACGACCCAGACTGGACGCCCGAGGGCCGTTCGGACCAGCAGCGCCAATGTATAGAGTGGGTATCAAGACCCAGACTCGTCTTTCTGCTGACCTGGGTAACAACACCTAATGGCCTTCATGTTGTTTTCTACATCTGCCGTGGCGTGAACAGCACTATGGCAGTTGGCACACAGAACGGCAAGATCGGTAAGTGTCGTTTGGCACGGCGTAGAGGCGCGGGACAAAGGTGATGTGTGGTGAACTTCAAAGATGCGCGCAGCAAACGCGGGCGGATATGGGCCGCCTACTTCAGCCACGGCGCAGACCTCGCAATGAAGGGATCCGTGGAGACGGCGGAACTCCTCCAGTTTCTTCTTCACGAGGAAGCGAGAGCGTTCGCGTCGTCTGTGTGCCCGAAGGTGCGATTGGCCCTCGGTAGCTGAGGCGTTCGAGGGCTCTGGTTCAGGTTCGTACGCACTTCCCCAAAGCTCTTCAATTCGCTTGAGTTCATGTTCATCGAGGAAGAACACCGTTTCATTCGCCATTCGGATGATTTTGTTTTTCTTAAGCAGCGGATCATTTTTGACGACACTGCGAAGCACCATTCCTTCTGCGGCAGAGAGGCGAATGGAATCGAGGGCAATGCCCACCTTCAGCTCGTCATTGTCCGCCACTGGCGCAACAACCCAGAGATCATTGTTTAACGCCTCGGGGTGCGCGACTTCTGATTTTTTGACTGGTGCCTCAACAACGCGTCCGGAAGCAACTACCCCGGACTCAGGGCCGGCACGCCAAATGAAGGCGCGGTCGCCAACCATGACTCTTGATGGATACTGCGGGACGCGCCAGTAGATTAACATCGGATAATGAGCGAGGTACTCATCAATTTTGAAGACCTCTGGGTTGCCTTGGAATATCCACGCCATGCTGTGCCATTGTATCTAACGTTGGAGGTAACCGGCGGACAATAGGCGGGCGCAGCGTGCCGATAGGAAGTCCGGGTTGACCGACCTGTTGGCGTTCACGACAGTCTCTCCGCGACGAACCGTTCAACTTCAGCGATTAAGTTCTTCACGTCATCGCTCGTGTACTCGGCGGTCTTGCCGTGAGCCGCGCTGTTGCGCACTGCCGCAAGCCAAGTGACCCGTTTCTGAATCAGCGCGTTGTACTCTCCCGCTTTCCTCAAATCAGCGTTCATTTGCTCCATGCTATTCACAGGAAGCTCTCGCTTTGCGCACAAACTGCGGAGAGTGGTTTCGAGAACGACGCCGGCTACTACAGCGGCGGCGGCAATGTACCCGGATGCGAACAGTTCTCTGGCTTGGTCAATCTCATCTCCGGCGAGTTCAGCTTGAACAAGATTGCGGATCGAGTTTAGATACCCGCCCTCAAAATCCTCTCGCGCCGCACGGAAGACCGCGCGCAGGCGTTTCAGTAAGGTAGGACTGTCCTCGTACGCTTGTGGCTTCTCAGCTTCGATAAAGGAAGCGTAGTGTTCAGAGTCTTTGCCGCAGGCTTTCGAAAGCAGGTTGCGCGCTTTCACAGCCCAATTCAGGATCAAGTCCTCTTCGATGTGCTGGTACCAGCTCTCTCGGTGCTCATTGTACGCCCGCGTTTCTGAGCTTTCGACCTGCGTCAGTTGGTCGGAAAGCTCTTGGAAGCGTTGCGCGAAGATCTTCATTGCAGGCCTAGTGTAATCTAAACTGTAGAGTCCAAGAAAGCCGCCGCCACTTGAAGTCAAAACTTGAAAAATAATTTATGATCTCCAAAGTTTATCACTGTCTCATTCATCCCACATTCACCGGCACGAGGGTCATGGTGTCGTTGCCGAAGATGTCGATCACTTTCACGGCCACGGTGTAGCGGCCTGCCTTGGTATAGGTGTGCGGCGCGGAGGTGAGTTCCAGATCGCGGTTCTTGCGGGTGCGGAAGCTCTGCCATTCGTTTTCGAAGATGAAGCCGCCGGTCCAGCGTTCTTCGTACTCGACGGCATCGCCGGTTGGGGCGGTGGAATCTTTTTCGGTGCCGGCGTCCTTGGCGACCTTGATGATTTCCTGGCGGCTCATGTAGTCGAAGTCCACGGCCCAGTAGTCCACCCAGTCGGTCCAATGCTTGGTGAGGGTTTCGCGGGTGACGATGCCGTCTTTGTCTTTGCTCAACTTAATGAGCTGGCCATGTTCGCAGACGACTTCGCTCTTGCCGTTCTTGAGACTCGCGGCGGCGGCGGCCGCCGCACCTTGCGTGTAATAAACCGAAAAGTCCGTCAGCTCGATCTGGAGCGTGAACTTGTCCTTCTTGGCATGGCGCGGCTGTGCGTCGATGAAGCTGATGTCGAAAAACACCACCTGACCTTTTTCGACCGCGCGTTTGTCGAAGACCTCGGGGGGAATCTGCTTCGGCACAAGGTCGATGCCCTTTTGTTTCGCCTCTTCGAGCACGGCGGGAAACAGACCCATTTCGAATTCGAAGGCGAGCATGTCCACCCGCGAGGCACCGCGCTTGCGGCATTCGGTGATGACCTCTTCGACGAACAGCCGTCCCACCGGCAGATTGATCGGACCGATCACCACCAGCCGTCCGGCGTTCTTGCCGTGGAAGAAGCTCTCGCCTTCCAGCGGCTGGGCCTTGTAGGCGCGCAGGATGAGATCGCGGAACTCGCGCTCCTTTTGCGCGAGCGCTTGTTCTTTCTGTTTGCCGGACAAGCGGCCTCCAACATTGAGGTAAGCCTGCCGTTCGTAGCGGCCAAGGTTCAGCACCTCGAAGGCGCGGAACGGTTTGCCAGATTCCTTCATCTCGCGCTGTACGCCGATCAGCCGCTTGCGCGTGGTGTGGATACCGAACTTGCCGAGGTCGGTGCAAATCCATTTGCGGCCGAGCTTTTCCGCCACCGCCGCCGTGGTGCCGGAGCCGCAGAAGAAGTCGGCGACGAGATCGCCTTCGTTGCTGCTGGCTTTGATGATGCGTTCGAGCAGGGCTTCGGGTTTTTGGGTGTTGTAGCCTTGATACTCGTCCGCCATTGAGTTGATGACGTCGATGTCGTCCCAAAAATCTGAAACGTAAACGCCTTTGGCTTCTTCCGAATAATACTTCAGCTCAGGAATCCCTTGAGAATTCCATACGACAAGACCCTCGGCATCAAGCTTTTCTAGCACTTCAATTTTCTTGAGCCAATGCATACCGTTCTTTCCGCGTTTGTTCGGGTCAACGCCACGCCAAATTTGCCCAGTTCCACCTGATGACTTACCGCTTGCCATCAATGGAACAACTCGATGCATCCCTTTCTCGTCTTTCCGGCTGTAATGCTTTTTGGACGATTCTGAGTACTCGCCGAATTGCGGGTTAAACGTATGTTGGCCTGATTTCGAAAAATACAGAATGAAGTCCTGACTGTTGCGCCACTGAGTTTTCACGCCAGCGGCGAGCGCAGAGCGTTTCCATGAAATGATATTTTCAATGTTTTGGAAGACTTCTTCCATCACAGTTCGCAGTGCGCCGACTAGTCGCCAATCACAATGCACGTAAATGCTGCCCTCACTATGCATCAAATCCCGCATCAAAATCAGCCGCTCGTAAATCATCGAAATAAACGAATCCGCCCCGAGCCCCCATGTATCGCGGTAGGCGATCTGCTCCAGCAAGTTCGGCTCCTTGTGGAAAGTCTCGCCACCGATCTCGATATCCATCGAGAAATCAGCGCCGACATCGAAAGGCGGGTCGATATAAATAAGCTTCAAGCCTCCGGCATCCTCGATCTGCTGACGCAGCGCGCCACTCTTGAGCGAGGAGAGAATTAACTTATTGTCGCCCCAGATGAGTTTGTTGGTCCAGCCCTTGAGCTGGCGACCACGGGTGTCGAACATGCCCATCGTGCCGAGTTTCGGCTTCTCCTGGCGCGGCTCGTCCACATGTTCCAGCGACTGGAAGGGCAGCACAGTGGTGCAAACATCGCGGCTCTTGCCGTTCCACACCAACTCCACTTCGCGCTTGTCCGCGAACAGGATGAAGCGGTATTTCTCTGGCAGGGGAGTGCCGGCCTGGATGAGCGCGATCAGGTCGCGCTTCTCGGCGTCGGTCAGGTCGTAGGCTTCTTTGGGTGGTTTGGCCATGCTTAATTTCGTTTCGTTTGGTTAGGCTACTTATCCAATCCGTATCCAATCCGTATCCAATCCGTATCCAATCCGTATCCAATCCGTATCCAATCCGTATCAGGGCGTTTTGAGCTGCCAGACACCCGCTTTGGTTCGTCCCACCAACTCGATTTTACCTTTGCGTTTGAGCCGCGCCAGCAGGTTCTTGATCTTGTTTTCCTTCTGTTCGCCGTTCAAGAGTTCGGAAAGCTTGCCTGCGAGCAAGCGATCGAAATCGGCGCGCTGTCCTTTGCCGAAGGTCTTGAGGTAATCGAGGATGAGATCGCAGAAGTACCGATCATCAAAGGCGCGGTGGCGAATGTATTCGGCCTCGTTACCTGTGGCGGCAGCCACTTCGGTAGCCACATGCAGTCGCGGCCGACGCCCTTCAACCAGGCCCTGACGGCGCAGCGCCTGTACGCGATCTTCGTCCGGGGCATGGCCTTTCTGGATGGCGTCCAGAGCCAGGACATCCTCCCAGGACAGATTCGCATGTGTCAGCAAAGCCCGGCTGTAGTTCTCATCCAGGAACCGTCCTTGAATACGCAGGGTGACATGACCTTTCTCGCTGAGGTCGTAATCCGGCAAGGGCAAATAGCGATTGGCCTGTCCCTTGAACATCACTTCACGGATACCGAAGCCCATGGTGTCAATCATCCGCAGCGTCGTCATGGCCTCGGCGAGGAAACGATTTCGGTAACGCCGGGGCATGCGCTGACCGAGAATATAGTCTTGCGGATTGCCGTCGAAAAACTCCCCGGCGTTCTGGAAGACAAGTTCCCCGACGCGCTCGATCACCAGCACGCGTTCGCAACGGGTGTAGTCCTGATGTGCAATGCAGTTGTGCAGCGCTTCGAGCACGATGCGTTGGTCGTATTTAGTAACATCGACTGGAATGAGCTTCCCGGGCGGGAGAAACGATAGCCTCAGATTGCGGATGCGCTGAAAAAGACGACTGGTTTCCAGCAGAAAGGGCGGATGGAAATGCTCATAGGCCTTTTCCGGCCCTTCCAGCTTCCATGAAAGTTCAGCGACATAGGGGCTGAGGAAATGCGTGGATGTGCGCCGCCCCAAGAGCAGCAGCGTGGCGCGGGTGATGCTGCCCTTGGCGGTCAACTTGGCCTGATCGAGAAAGGTTGCGTTGTCCCATCCCTTGATGGTTTCTTCTGGGATGCGGTCGCGGTACTTGCCGACGAAGATTTTCCGCGCCTGGGCTAACGCTTCGGGATCGAGGTCGTCCAGTGTCGCATTCGGGCAGACGACAGCGGACCAGTCTTCCGCCGCACCCTGGGCACGAATTTGATCCTGCTTGGCGAGATCGAGTGCGGCGAGACTTTCGCCGTGCCGGGCGAAGAAGTGGCCATTCCATGCGATGGGTATGCCGCGCGGCGCGGATGGGATTTCGAACAGCACGACACGACCCTTAGCGGTTTGCAGCTCGTGTATTTCCTTGAAGGTGATCGACGGGTCGGTGCCTTGCGCAATCTGATGTTTGAGGCTGTTCAATCGCTCGGGATTTTCACGATAAATTGTACCGATCACATCTCGCGTTTTGTTGTTTACACCAAACACCAGCCAGCTAGATTCGCACGCCCGCAAGTTCGCTTCGTTACTGAGTGCGGAAAAATATTTGCCGATGTCAGTGGTCGGAAAGTTGTCATTGGCGTCCTTGAACTCGACGCACTCTCCTTCCCAGTTCTTCAACAGTGTTGCGAGCTGATGCCGAAGTTGTTCGGGCGTCATGCGGTGCTTTCTTCCTGGTAATCACGGAAGCTCGCGGCGAGCGCGGCGAAATTCTTCGGCGGATTGCGCTCGTAGCCTTGCTGATCCACATACACGAAGCGGTAGGCCGGCCCACCCTCGGCATGGCTCGCGCTGGTCGCGTCCGCGCACCACTGGCGCAGGCGTGTCATCTTTTGCGGCAGGTCAAGTTCAACGCGGCCCTTGGTTTCCACGATCCAGACCGTGCTGTCAGTGGTCTTCACGAAAAAGTCGGTGACATAGTTTGAGAGATCGCCATCGGCTTTGACATAGTCGATCTTGAAACCCACGGCGAGGTAGTTCTTGGCGAACGCGGCGACATCGGGCGCGTTGTCGAGGAAGCTGGCGAAGGTCAGCTCGAATCCACCGGCGTGCGGCTCACCGACGATCTTGCTGAACAGTGATTTCTTCGGCGTGAGATAAGGACGGTTCTCGGTGCGGAAGGGGCGCGTGTCGCGCAGGCGGATGTGGTCTTCGATGCGCACCGATCCGGTGTCCTGAATGGTGAGCGCGTTGATGGCGGTTTTGAACGAGTCGAACAAAATCTTCCCAACCGCTGGCTCGGAGAGATTGCGCAGCACGACCGGATCTTCGAGATTCACCGGCGATACAGCAAAAAGATGTCCGCCCATGAACGCCTTCACCTTGGGGTAAAGAATGTCGTAACCACCGACGAGTCGCAGTTCCTTCAATAATTGACGCGCGAAGAAGCCGACAACGGAACGGTAATCAGCAGGGCCTGCGCCATCGAGCTGGATAGTGTGATGCACCTCAGCGTCGAGCATGGTCTTGAAGACGATCTCGCGCGTTTGCTCGGGCGTGAAATGCTTGAGCGGAAGTTTGGCATTGCCGAATTGTGCGGGGTCAAGTGCATCGAGGTCTTTGAACTCGCGATTGAAGCGCCGCGTGAGTCGGGGCAGCTCGATGTCCAGCGCGTTGATGTCCTTGTCGGTGTCCTGCGTGTCCACCTCGACGATAAGCGAATCCTTGCGACCGGAGTCAGGGCCCATCGGCACTCGCTCGAAGGTAACGCCCTCGCTCTGGATGGATTCAACAAAATCCATGAAGGCGGGTGTGCCCATGACAGAAACGGTTTCCAGCATGTCGGAGCCGAAGTACATGCGGCGCAGGCCGCGACCCAGCGTTTGTTCGGGAAGGATGTTGCTCTTGGCCACATATGCGCGCAGACCGACGATGGTGGTGACATTGCGCACATCCCATCCCTCCTTGAGCATCAGCACCGAGACGATGGCCTTGTGCGGGCTTTGCCAGGTGTCGATCAAGTTTGCGGCGGCGCGCAACTTTTTGAGCTCATCTTCTTTCTTGCCCGAAGCCGCCTCAGAGATTTCGCCGTTGTTCTTGGTGTGAATGACGAGCACCGCGCCTTCAAGTTCCGGGCAGATTTTTTCCAGATGTGCGCCGACCTCGTCGCAGTTTCGGGTGTCATCCACCATCACGAACAGCACGGCCTTCTTGCCAAGCGCTTCGTGTTCGGCGTAACTCTTGCGCCATTCTTCGACGCCGAGTTGCAGGTAGTCCTCATAGCGTTCGGTGAAGATCGCGCTCTTGTTCTCATGCAGCCGTGCGCGACTGGCGGCATCCGGCAACACCGGGTGCTTGACGACATTCTGGTGAATGGCCTCGACCAGTGGGTAATCCGAAACGGTTTGTACAAAGATCGCGCCATTGTCGTGACGGGGAGTAGCGGTCACATCCACTTGCAGGGCAAGGCGGCCATCTTTCTGCAACATGCGGTGATGAATGTCCTGGATGCTTTTGAACCATGCCATCTGTGGGTCGTGAATGTGATGCGCCTCGTCGTTGAACACGGCCAGCTCGTCGATTTCGCGCACGATCTCGCCGAGATCGGTCTTGCTGTCGGTGGTCTTGCCCACGGGCTTGGAGCCGAATGGATCGAGGAAGTAATTGCGCAGGTCGTCGTCATCAAGCGACGGCTCGCGCACATCGCCGAGATAGACGCGATGGATGTTGGTGAGAAAGAGGTTGCCGGTATCGCGCACAACGCGGACATCGTCCTGAATATGCAGCGTGAGCTGGAAGTCATCGCGCCAGTTGCGCCCTTGGTGGCCGTTGTCCGGAAGAATGGGGTCGTTGAAAAAAATGCGCAGCCCGTCGAAGTCGGCGCGCAGCCGGTCGAGGACGATGATGTTCGGCGCGATCAGCAGAAAATTTCGCGCGAGCACTGAATCTGTTTCGTAGAGCTTGTGGAAAAAGCTCCACGCGATGAGCAGCGACAAGACTTTGGTCTTGCCCGCGCCGGTCGCCATCTTTACAACATAGCGCGGCCAGTCCTCGTCGAACATATTTGTCGAGACGGCACCCGAGGCGTCGAAACGCAGCAGATCGAATTTGTCGCGCACCTTGCGCACATCGTGCAGCCAGATCACCGTTTCCACCGCCTCGCGCTGCGCGAAGTAATAACGGAACGGCGCCAGCGTGCCATCGGCCTGCTCGACCATGTGCTCGGTCTCAAACCACCAGTTCAGCAGTGCGCGCGAGGTGTCGGAAGCGTCCGCATAGCCCGCGTCCCGCCACGCCGTGACCTCGCTGCGAATCTTGGCGACCAGCGGCGGCAGCAACTTTTCATAAGCGGTGCTACGAAGTTCTTCCGCCGCCGGAAACCAGCGCTGATCCGGCAGCAGTGCGGCATATGGGGACTTCGGAAATTCAGAATGGAGCGCCATGTGTCAGCAGATGTTGTACCAAGTCATCAAGCAAGCATGAACAAGCATGATCAAACTTGATCATGCTTGATCATGCTTGATCATGCTTGATCATGCTTGATGATGTTCCTGATGTGGGGTCCCGGTCATCCTCACGGAATTGTTAGGCGGCACATCGCGCTTTGCTCGAATGCAGCACGATCCCCCAAACTGCACCCAGCGAGCCAACGAGCAAGCCTGCGAATGCTCCGCCCTGAGCTATATCACTGCAATACAGGCCAGTCATAATCCCCAAGAGAGCAGCTGCTGTG
>Ga0209702_10005520_pt1 | contig 17110 bp, 21 predicted proteins | sample FRY01_FD_187210 | JGI IMG/M metagenome (GOLD analysis project Ga0209702, IMG submission 187210) | Freshwater microbial communities from Lake Fryxell liftoff mats and glacier meltwater in Antarctica - FRY-01 (SPAdes) (version 2) | ecosystem: Environmental > Aquatic > Freshwater > Ice > Glacier...
TCAATACCATATGGACTTAAGGTTTACTCACAGTTCACTAATGTAGAACAAGACGAACGAATTTTCTTACAAAAAAATTTTTAAAAAATTTTTACAAAATTTTTACAAAAATTTACAAACCTTAGTCTTTCGAGACTTTTAAAGGTAAGTAAAAAAGTAAAAGTAAAAGTAAATTAAGAAAATGGCAATCTACAAATACACAAGGAGTAAAGTAAATGAACGTAGGATTAGGCGAAACACTAAGAAGACTAGGTGTCTAGCAGTTACTACTAAGGGTTTTAAGTGTAAAAGAGTTTGTATTGGGGACTTTTGTTATCAACACAATATTATGAAAGAGATTGAACTTAACATTGGATCTAAAATAGAATCAAAGGTTCGTATAGTTGAAAATAAATTGGACAACAGAATTAACGAACTTGAAAGGAAAATAATGGAAGTTGAAGAAGAAATCAAAATAATGAAATTGAAGGTAATTGCAAAGGTTGAAAATTTGGTTGAAGAAAAGGTTGAAAAGAAAATAACCGAAGTTGTAATGGAAGTAATGAAATTGAAGGTGGTTGAAGAAGATTTGAATGAAGATTTGAATGAAGAAGATTTGGTTGAAGATTTGAATATAGAGACTAAGAACCCTAATTTCCTGTTTAAATTTATGATAATGTTGGGATTTATGGTTACGGTGTTTAATTTTAGTTTTAAGGGTGATTTCGACTTTGGTGTAATGAATGTAACAAGTGTGCAGAAAGTAGACTTTGAAAGAAAGTTTGAAAGAAAGTTTGAAGTAGATTTTGTAAACACTGAAAACACTGTAGATTTGATCCAGATAGGTTACATTTACTAATTTAATAATTTTTCCTTAACCCGTCAGGGTATATTAAGGTTTGCAAAAAAAATAATGTATTCAAAGCTTAAAATTTTCAACTATATTGCTTTTGGGGTATGTGGTCTTTTGTATTTCAAGGCTGGTTATCATCTATCAAATCTTCAACTTATGGATAATATTTTTACTATGGGATATATTATAACGTTAGTAATCTTTGTAGGGTTGGTAAATAGAATTAATAGAATCAATATAATGAATAGAGTTTAATATTTAATATTTAATAATCCTTAGGGGTTTGGCTTGGCCAATAATTATAATACTGATGTAAAACAGCAATATAAAATGTCTTGGCATAACACCTTTTATGAACTTGAATCTTTTACGTATGAACCTACTAAATTAATTCGTAACTATGCTTTTATGGCTTACGAATTATCTTTAACGAGTTCTGTTAAACGAGGAAAGCACTGTGCTCTTATTTTAGATGAAGAATCTAATATTTTGGAAATGTTTGTAAATACTTATAATGATGAAGGAAATAACAGTATTCATGCAGAGTCTGGAGCTATTAATAATTATTTTAAAAAGAATGAACGAATTGATAATTGTTGGATGCTTGTTATAAGGGGGAATATGTTGGGAGATATTACAATGTCAAGACCTTGTTTAAATTGTTATAATAATATTAAGAAACATAATATTAAAAAGGTAGTTTGGTCAACTGGTTATATGGTATTTGAAGGTGCTTATATAAAATAAATATTTTCAAAATAAATTGTACTTTAAAGCTTTGGCTTTTATTAAGTTGTATAAGAAATATTAAGTTAACAAGTTTTAAAAAATTGAACACAAGTTTTAAAATGAATAACGACTTTGTCGCCGTGTACGAGCAATCAAAGCGTTTTGAACAAAAGGAAAAGGATATTAATGATGTTCTAATGTGGTCACGTATAACCCCTAAACTTGAAGCTGGTCCAATTCAAACAGTGGAAAGTATGTTACGTATCGTTAAACCAAATGTATTTATCCCTGTAGACCCTTCAACTGTAAAAGAGAAATTTAGTTATAATGATCCTTGTACTTGGTGGATTGTAACTGTAACACCTGTTTGTTTTGGATGGAGAAACGGTAATTGTAAAAATGTTGTTACTAGTGCTTCTTTGAAGCCGCCCCAAAGGGGTAGTGCTTCTTTGAAGCCGCCCCAAAGGGGTAGTGCTTCTTTGAAGCCGCCCCAAAGGGGTGGTGATTCTACTCACAATCATTGTAATTTTAGACATGAACGTACGCCTTACATAAAGGTTGAGATTGTTTCTACAGATACAATGTTGAAGAAGATGAAAAACCGTACTAAAAAATTGAGGGAGAATGGAACTAGGAATAAGAATACTCACTATATCAACCCTTTTACTGGAATCTGGAATGTTTGTAATTATGTTAAAAGTAATTCTTCTATAAACGTTCGGAAGCAAACCATTCAAAACAAAATAAATCTAAATTTGGAAATTATTGAACTTTCGAAATTGTCTGAAAAATTTAAATAAACTAATATAAAAATAAAATGATTAAATTTAATAAAACGAAAAATGAATAAATTAGTAGTTTCAACTTTATATGGGGGCTTATGTGGTGGTTTGTATGGTTTCGGAGCAGGAACATTACTGGAATCAGCTACATACTGTGCTGGTACCACTTTTGCGGACACCCAAAGGTATAATACAATATTCCCCCTTTGTATGGGTTCAGGTGGATTTATGATTGGTTCACATATAGGTATATTTTGTTTTAACCCATATATAGGCATTGGTGTTAGTAGTTATAGTTTGATTGGAGCTAGTATATATACAACGATTAAACTAAAAAACCTTAAGGAGGATTTGAAACTGTTAAGGAGGAATTGAAATTGTTAGAATTAAAAACACCCAGCACTTTGGTGCTTGTATGGGTACGTAAAGAGAATTAAGGCCAAGTAAAATAAAGATATAAAATAAAAAGAAACTAAAATGAACAAATTAGTATCTTCAACCTTAACTTGGGGCGTATGTACTGGTGTTTATGGTTTAGGAATAGGAACAATTGCAGAATTAGGCCCCTTTACAAAGTATGGTGAATATGATAAAAAATTACCCCTTTTTGTAGGTTCAACCGGATTTGTAATTGGTTCATATTTAGGTTTATTTATATTTAACCCATTACTGGGTGCTGGTGTTAGTGGTTGTAGTTTGATTGGTGTTAATATGTATATGAATAATAACAAAAAAATGAATAAAATTAAAAAAGAATAAAATTTGTATTTTCGTTTTACTTTAGATAGAAAAATATTTATTTTGTTTAATGAAAGATAAGATTGATATTGCACTTGGGTATTATAAAAAGGTACTTTTAGATAAAATTGTAAAATTAAATAGTGTAGAAACTGTTAGTAGAGATAAATTTATTAGTCATATTAGTCATACTGATTTGTTGCGTATGCATGAACAGGGTTTAATTGACAAAGAAACTTACGATTATTTATATAACCACATTAATTAATATGAACTTGGAAATATTCCGAAGTGAAATGAAACGTTTGGCAAAATTAACTTATGAATTGGAAAAAATTGATAACCCAACTAAAGAGCAGCTGGATGACGGGAAATTAACATACAATCATGATTTTAATTGGCGTGTATATAGCTATGAGTTTGTTATACCTAATAATATATTAAAAATAGTTGAATGTGATATGATGACAGTTTATTGTAATCTATCTGGAATTAAAACAGGAGATGAAAATACTAATATAGTAATTGATTTTTACCACATTTAAACCTTTGGGTTATATTTGGGGACTTAAAAATTACAAATAATTAAATACCTTAAAGTTTAAAGATACTTAATTATTAAAAGGGCATTAAAATAAATTAAATGAATCAACTAATTGGTTTTTCTGAGAGTAAAACTCCTTTGGCCAAAGAGTCGCTAAAGGTTCCGAATGCTCCTCGAAAGGTTAAAAAGGAACCGTTAAAAAAGAGAATGATTAAGATGTTGACTTATGAAGAATTTGAAATGCTGGAAAATAACAAAGGGGTAAAAAAAGTAAACCAAAACCAAAATATTAATACTAATTATAACAATAGTACGGTTATTAATCAATGCAAAGGGATTAAAGCAAACGGTGTACAATGTAAACGTAAATCATCACCTGGATTTCCATTTTGTTTTCAACATAAAACAAATCAACCTGACAAAATCGTTGAAGTGTCACCCCAACAAAAGGAGGAGGGTACCAAGACGGGTACCAAGACGGGTACCAAGACGGGTACCAAGACGGGTACCAAGACGGGTACCAAGACGGGTACCAAGACGGGTACCAAGGGGGTTAAGTTTATGCCTACTATTGATAAAAATATTGTTGTAGCTAAAGATGAAAAGGATGAAATTGAGTTAAAAATTAAGGAACTAGATTTGGATAACCTAAGTGATGATGAAAGTATCGAGTATTCTATGATGATGATTAAATTATCTAACCTTGATTTAAAATTGGATGACTTGAATAATAAAAAGATTAATAGTAACAGTAAACAAGAGTCTATGTTTAAATCTAAGTATGTTCCAAAATCAGAAAAAACGGGGTGTGTTATATTTAATGACGAAAAAAGTGATGATTATATTACGTCTATGGCAAATAAACAACTTTCCGATTTTAGAAATATGAACCAAAAGTTTGATAATAAAACTGGTAAAAAGAAAAGGGGTAAGTATCTTACTATGAAAAATTTAGAAGAAGAGTATATTCTTGTGGGTGATAGTTATCAGTATCGTAGTATTATTAAAAAGTTTGGAGGAATGTGGAACAAGAAGAATTATGGTTGGATTTTTACTAGTAATGATAATTTTGAAGAGTTGGCAAAGGATTTAAAAGAAGAAAACGTTGATTTGCATTACAAGTTGAACGTAGTGAAATAGTTTTAAAGTAATTATTTTCTACTTGACCTTCGGGTTTATTAAAATTTTGTTAAAAATTTTAACAAAATTTTAATATATTTTATATTAATATAAATAAAATGTCACTAACCAATAAACTTGCTACCCCTCCTACCATTCCACCAAGTGGTAATTTTAAATTAATATATGCTGATGAACTTGTTAGTAATAATCTTTCGGTTAATACTTCTGGTAATTTTTCAATTAAAAATTCAAATATTACTGAATATATATGGCCTACGGTTACACCAACTTTAGGCCAAGTTTTAACAGTAACAGATATTACGTCAAACGTTGCTACTCTTCAGTATGTTTCTCCGTCAGTAGCACAAGCTATTTCTAATATAAGAGATCGTTTGATAGTCCCTATTTATATTTATCCATCAAACCCTTACACCGATTATACTACAGTTGGTGCTTCTATGTTATCATTATTAGGACGTGTAGATGTAATTATTAATCCAAATAATGGCGATGATGCTTTATCAGCTGCCAACTCAGATTGGATTGGTGGCCTTAATGCTTTACAAACTGCTGCTAGTACTTCATGGTCAGCTACTAATATTTATGGTTATACATATACTCAGTATGGTGCAAGAAGTTTAGCAACTGTAAAAGCTGTTATTGCTGGTTATATAGCTAATAATTGGAATCTTTGGGTTGGGGGAGGTATATTTTTAGATGAAGTATCTAATGATCCAGATGATTTTGAATACTATACAGAACTAATTGATTATGTGTTATCTCTTAATCCAAATTTAACAGTTATATTAAACCCAGGTGTAGCTCTTTATGAAAATTTAGCTACTTATACAGGTGTATCATGTGTAATAAATCAAGAAGGTGCTTCATCATCACTTATTAATTATACACCAGCTAATTATCAATTATATGCTTCAGACAGAAATCATTATGCTAGTATATCAACAGGTGAAGCAGACGAAACATTGTTACCATACTATTTTAATCTAAACAGAACTAAAAATTTTGGTAGATTTTATGTAACAAGTGCTGCTAACTATAATACATTATCTTCAGACTATGCAGCCTTAGTTACTGCATTTAAAACATTATTGTAACATTATTGTCTTCGAGTCTTTTTCTTTGACCTTCGGTTAGGCCTTTTTCGGTTAGACCTTTTTCGGTTCCTGGTTTTCTTCGACCCCTTTCGGACAGACCCAAAATACTGTTTATTTCTTTTTAGTTGTAAAATACAATAACTTAATTGTGCTCCTTTAAAGCCTTTCTTTCTACAAGCTTCTATAATTTGTTTATAACTCATATCTTGTACACTTGAAGTTTTTATAATTCTCTGTATACACCTTTCAATACTTTCTGGGTCTTTAAGATTAAAATCATTAACACATTTGTTACATAATTCTAATTTTTTCCCATCATACATTCCACAATAATTAATTTTCTTTCTAGAATCATTTAAACTAACAACACCTCTTTTTCCACCTACGTAAAGTAATTGTACCATATCTTCACCCATATTAACTAGATTGGTTACAGTTGGAATACTTTTCCATACAGTCTCTTTGCTTGCATCATATAATATTTGTTTAGTAGACTTATTTTCATTAGTTATTAAATGTTTACCAATGTAAAATATAAAAATACTTAGAAAATATAAAATTAGTGAGGATGAAACGTAAGAGACTAAAGAATCTAAATGTCCATAACCGTAATTTATCATTTGACCTGCCGCAGCTATAACTATTTGTAGTTTACTTGCTAAATTACCGTTTATACAACCCATTAATACATTTAAATTTTTATAAGATAGATACTGGGAAAATAAAGTAGTGGCTGTAAAAAGAGCTCTAGTTTTAGACCCAATGGTAAAATTTTCTATTCTTTCAATATATCTTCTAAAAAACCCATTAAATATAACCCTATCTTGTCTTCCTGTAATCATTTCTCCCCCCTCTTCAACTCTAAATAATGCTTTACGTACTTGAGTACCTATCCATCCCATTACTCCTGGATTTATCTGGTCAACTGAATCTGGAGTTATTTGTCTATTTATTTCTACAGTAGCCATCATTTGATTTCTAATAAAATCAATTTGAGAAGAGGTTAATTCTACTCCTGCTACACCGCTATAGGAGCCAAACGTTTGATAATATAAAGCAAAAATGTCTGATTCGATTGAGAAAGTTTGGGTCATAAAATTATAAATAACCGAACTCATCTGACTTTGATTGAGTTTTTTACCTTTGTTGTACAAATTAGTTATAATATTTGTATTACTTAAATATTCTAAAACGGATTCGTGCATTTGACCAATATTTCCTAAATAAAATGTCATTAAATACGATTGATACATGTAATAATAACTAAAACTCGAAACTAACCAAAAAGATGTACTCATACTTATTTGATTAAATCTTGTTATTGTTTGAATAGCTTTAGCAGCAGAAGCAACAACTCCTTCTTTATCAATTTCTGATCTACAATCTTTTCTACATTGGATATAACTTCTTCCTAACATAATAGTTTCCATTAAAAGATCATTTACAACTTTAGCACTGACATTTTTTAGACTCATAGCTTCTATCATTTCTATATTTTTTTCATAATACATAGTTTCTAAATCTTCGCACTTTTTAACACATTCTGTATCTAACATCCAAGGTTGGATTGCCCTACTTTGTCTAAAAGTAAAAATGTCATCAACCCTTTTAATATTTCCTATCCATTCTTTGAAAGGGTTCATTATTACATACACATATTTTGTAATTTCGGTTTGAAGATCAGTATACATAAACATTAAAGTTGGGTCTGCCAAAGATATATTTTCAAAATCTATTTTTGTCCTACTTCCTATTAATTTCTTAAAAGAACTAGAATTTCTTGAAGTTTCGGAAAAAATTGTTTTATAGAAATCTTTTAAATTTTCATCCCCCTGATTTAAATAATCAAGTTTAAGATCATCCATTATTGAATCTACCAACATTTTGTCTTCCAAAGAACATCTATTACTACTTGGCTTATAATCTTGGCCAAACCCATCTTCTTCATCAAATTCATCTTCTTCGTTTTCATCTTCTTCACCTTCGTTTTCAAATTCAAACCCATCTTCTTCATCAAATTCATCTTCTTCGTTTTCATCTTCTTCGTCTCTGTCAAATACGGTAAAAGAAGGAAGGTTATCTTCATTATTTGTAAATCTGGGAGATCTTCTTCTTATATCGGGGTTATAGGGGTTAGCTTCATTATTTGTAAACCTGGGTGATCTTCTTAGTTCCATTAATTAATAGAAATATTTTTTTTTCAAAAATTTATATACTTTAAATTATATACGTTAATTACTGACAAAATTACTGACAACATTATTTATACAATGGAAGAAATTAAAACAATGCTTGAGAATATCAATAAACGTCTTGAAAAACTCGAAGCTAAACAAGAATCTTCTACTTCAAACAATTCTTTAAAAGAGTATGTTAAGAAAGAGGGTGATGGGAAGGTTATGATGGACAAATATAAAAAAGGGATTTTGGTTACGGGCGATACATTTCCTATTAAGAATACTTTGAGTGAAAACGGAGGAAAATGGAATAAGGCACTTGGAGGTTGGATGTTTACTAATAGTCATATTGGAGAAGTTATTGAAGCTATTCGAGAAGATGGTATCTTTCTTACTGTTGCTGATGATATTGATTTTAAAGATAAATAAATATGATATTGATTTTAAAGATAAATAAATATGATATTGATTTTAAAGATAAATAAATAAAAAAAATTAAATAATCCTTCGGGATTTTTAATATTTTGTATAATAAATCTTTAAATAAATATTTTGTAATATGAACATTTTTTTTCTAAGTTTAATAACAAAAAACTGTGCAAAATTTCATATTGATAAACATGTTAGAAAAATGATAATCGAATATGCTCAAATTTTATCTACTGCTCATCGAGTTTTGGACGGAGAAGAATATACAGACTGTACTGGAAAAAGAAAAGTTAAAAAATGGGGTTTAAAAAATAAAGAATTAGAAAATATTATATATAAATCTACTCATATAAATCATCCTTGTTGTGTTTGGGTTAGACAGTCTGTATTAAATTATTGTTGGTTATATCAATTATTTATAGATCTGTGTGCGCCGACGGCGCCGCCGCGAAGCGGTGACGAATACACTTTTCGTTTTGACAAAAAACATCTTACCGATTCTAAATTAAGAAACGTTTTGAAAACAATTCCACAAAACATTCCTAAAAAAATGACCTTTACAACTTTTCCAAAAGCTTTTCCAAATAAATATAATAAAACTAAAGGAGTCGTACAATGTTATACTAGATTTTATAGAAAAGAAAAGAAGGCTGATAAAAATGGAAATTTAATGAATATTTGGACTAGAAGAACTAAATTATTTTAACAATTATTTTAACAAATTAACAAATTTAAAACATAAACATTATATAATATGCCTACTCTTCCAACTCCACCCTTAATACCAGGTTCTGCTAATTTATTATCTATGGAAACTGATATTGCTAAAATTGAAAATATGGTTGAAGGGTTTTTAACACCTATAGAAGAACAGATTTTAGCACTTCAAATTGCCGTAGCGGCACTTGATATTGCCGTAGCAGCTCTAGATACAAACATAGATACATTAACATCCACTGTAGGAACTTTATCAACAGAAGTTACGACCCTTAATACAGAACTTACAACACTCACTGCAAATGTAGGTACTATTTCAACAACCGTAGGTACCCTTGATACAACTATAGATACACTTGATACAACCATAACCACACTTGATACAACCGTAGGTACACTTGATACAACTATAAGTACACTTGATACAACCATAGGTACACTTGATACAGACGTAACTACCCTTGCAACTTCAGTTGGAACTCTTTCAACTAATGTAGGTACTCTTTCAACGAACGTAGGTACTCTTTCAACGAACGTAACTACTCTTTCAACAAATGTAGATACCCTTAACACAAACGTAGTAACTCTTTCATTAAACACAGATACAGTTGATGCAAATGTAACGACTCTTTCTACTAATACGAGTACACTGGATACAGAAATTACGGCACTTCAAGCTAACAAAGGGTTTATTACTGCACAACTTACAGTCCTACAAAACGTTAATAACAATACAGACGTTGTTTCTTTTTCGACTGTTAGTAATAATTTAATAACATCTGATGGTACAGTATTCACTCTAGAAGTTAATAAATCATATGTTTTGGTTTGCGACCCTGTTGTTATTTTAATCCCGTTTGCCCAAGCTAACCAGTTACAATGGTCTACAAGTCCTGCAAACACGTTATTAGGGACAAGAGGGTTCTCACCTGTATCTGGATATAACCATCTTCTTAAAGCTATATACAATACATATGATGGTAACTCTCTTCAGGTTAAACTAAGATGTGTTAATGTGGGTGGAAGTGATCCGTCTATGCAAATGGGTGTAGATTCTAGTATTCTCATTTTTGAAATTTAATAAAATTTAATTTTTGAAAAAAATATAAAATTTAATTTTTGAAAAAAATATAAATTTAATGTAATATAACATGCCTGTAATTCCTATTTCAACACCACCTTTAATACCAGGTTCTGTTAAATTTTCTTCCATGGAAGTTAATATTGCGAAAATAGAAACCATAGTTGGGAGTGCTCTAACACCCATAGAAGTACAGATATTAGCACTTCAAATTGCCGTAGCGGCACTTGAAGTTTCCGTAGATACCCTAAATACAGAACTAACAGCACTCACTGCTACCGTAGGAACTTTATCAACAGAGATCACAACACTTGATACAGAAATAACAACCCTTACAACAGAAGTTACAACTCTTTCTGGTACAGTAGCAACCCTTGATACAACCGTAAGTACACTTTCAACAGACGTAACTACACTTTCAACGGAAGTAAGTACACTTGATACAACCGTAAGTACTCTTTCAACAAATGTAGGTACACTTAATACAACAGTAGGTACACTTTCTGGTACGGTAGGAACTCTTTCAACAGATGTAGATACCCTTAATACAACAGTAAATACACTTGATACAACAATAACTACTCTTACGGGTACGATAGGTACGCTTAATACAACAGTAGGTACACTTGATACAACAATAACTACTCTTACGGGTACTGTAACTACTCTTTCAACTACGGTAGGAACTCTTGATGCAGAGGTTACTGCACTAGAGGCCAATAAGGGTTATATTACTGCACAACTTTTTGGATTTCAATCTGTTTTGGCCAACACAGATATAATTAATATGTTTGTTGCTAATGAAAATTTAATAACTTCTAACCGTACAGTGTACACCCTTCAAGCTAATAAATCATATATACTTGTGGCAGATTTCATATCATTCACACTTACTAACGCACAAAGTAATAAAATTCAATGGGTTACGCATCCCGCTAATACAATCATCGGGACTAAAGGTTGGTCACCAACTCCGGGTAGAGCTCATCTTCTTGAGACACATTATAATACATATAACAGTAACTCTCTACAGGTAAAACTAAGATGTATAGATATAGGTGGGAGTCAGTCAAACATAGACTGTGGATACCTGACTAGTTTTCTAATTTATGAAATTTAATTTTTGAAATAAAATATAAAATTTAATATATAAATTAAATGTAATAACATGCCTGTAATTCCTATTTCAACACCACCTTTAATACCAGGTTCTGTTAAATTTTCTTCCATGGAAGTTAATATTGCTAAAATTGAAATATTAGTTGGTGGTGCTATAACACCCATAGAAGAACAGATATTAGCACTTGAAATTGCCGTAGCGGCACTTGAAGTTTCCGTAGATACCCTCGATACAGAAATAACAGCATTAACATCTACAGTAGGAACTTTATCAACTGAAGTTACAACACTTGATACAGAACTTACAGCACTTGATACAACCGTAAGTACCCTTTCAACAAATGTAACGACCCTTTCAACAAACGTAGATACACTCTCAACAAACGTAGATACACTCTCAACAAACGTAGATACACTTTCAACAAACGTAACTACTCTTTCAAATGATGTAACTACCCTTTCAACTAATATAGATACCCTTAATACAACAATAAGTGCACTTGAAACAACCGTAAGTGGTATTGAAGGTACCGTAAGTACACTTGAAGGTACCGTAAGTGGTCTTGAAGGTACCGTAAGTACACTTGAAGGTACCGTAAGTGGTCTTGATACAACCGTAAGTGGCCTAAACACGACAGTAAATACTTTACTAGCAACAACAGTTACTCTTGACACGCGGGTTACGGCACTTCAGGCTAAGAAAGGATTTTTCACTGCACTACTTCAAGGATTTCAAAATGTTTCTATTGATACGGACGTAATTAATCTTTTTACGGCAACAACAGGTAATTTAATAACATCAACATCAAATAGATATTTCAACCTTCAAGCTAATAAATCGTACATTCTTGTGGCAGATTTAATAGCATCTTACCTTACTGACGCACAAAGTAACCAAATTCAATGGGTTACGCATCCTGCAAATTTAGCTATTGGGACTAAAGGGTTTACACCAACTACATTAAGACACCATCTTCTTGAAACTACCTATAATACATATAATAGTGGTTCTCTTCAGGTAAAACTAAGATGTATAGATATAGGTGGAACCCAAACCTTTGTACAGCTTTCTTTTCAATCTAATCTTCTAATTTATGAAATTTAAATTTAATTTAAATTTAAATTAAAAAAACAAAAATAAAAATACATTAACACTTTGGTGTTTAAAAAAGTAAATAAATTTAAATATCTTTATAAATTAATAAAATGGTTCAAGAAAATAACAACGTTGAAGATAATAACGTTGAAGAGTGGGGAGAGTGGGAAGAATGTGACGATGATGACGAAGAGGATCCGGATTGTGAGTACCAATACCAATACGACGAAGAAGACGACGAAGACGACGACGAAGACGATGATGACGAAGACGATGACGAAGATGATGACGAAGAAGATGATGACGAAGATGACGACGAAGAAGTAGTAAAGTGGGGTGAGTGGGAGGAATGTGATGACGACGATGAAGAAGATCCTGATTGTCAGTACCAATATCAGTACGAAGAAGAAGAAACGGTTGAAAATTTAGTTTCAAAACTTTAATCGAAATTACAATATTTAATAAACGCGTCAGCGTTTTACAAACATCGACAATAATAATAATAATTGTAAGTATAATAATTGTAAGTATGAGTGTTAGTTACGATTCGGTAGAAAGTTCTGTATCTAGGATTATGACTGTCATTGACAAAAAAATTAATACTTATTATAATTACAATGAAGAAAATATAATTTTAGTTGCTAAAGCTTATATTAAAAAGTATTTGGGGATTAATAGTAATAATAGTAATAATAATAAAGGTAGTCAATTTAAAACACTTTGTGTTACAAGCTATTACATTGCCATGAAATATTTGCTTGACAATAGTCCAACCCTAAGCGACTATACTGAAATAGTCGGAACTTCTAAACATATTCTAAAAAAGAAGGAATTGGAGCTTGGTACTGCATTTTTGTTTAACTTTACCCCAAATTTAAATTAAAAAAATTTTCAAATTTTTTCAAACTTTAACGCATCAGCGTTTAAAAAAGTAAATAAGTTAAAAATTTCACCAAGTTAAAAAAGTAATCAAATTTAAAGTTTAGAAACATTAATTAATTAAGAATGGACATTGAAGCGAATACTCAAATGTATCGTGTTGAAGAGTTTTGTTCTAATTACAACATTGACGCAGAAGGACAAATTAAACTAATTGAACTTTTCAATCAGTGTATGGTACACGTAGCAACTGGAATAATGAATCTTCCTGGTGTTAAAGATACCGCAAAGGGTGCGAAAGGAGCTAAAGCGAAGGTTGTAAAAGAAAAGAAGCCTAAGAAGGAAAAGGTTGATAGGATTAAGTGCAGTGGTAAAACTAAGACTGGCACTGATTGTAAGAAATATGCAGTCGATGGTGAGGATTATTGCAAAACCCACATCCCCAAAGAGGAAGAGGAAGTTGTAGAACCTAGTCCGGATACTGCAGAATGTAATGCAATCTGCGCAAATGGTTCAAATTGTAAACAAACTGGCCGGATGATGACCCCAGAAGGAGCAAAGTTTAAGTATTGTTTTAAACATAGTAAGAGTTGGGAGAAATTTGAAGGAGAGGATGATGTTAGTGACTCTGAACCTGATAACGATTTTAAGCAAGTGATTGAACTAACTGAGGAACAGGATGCTGAAAGGGTAGCAAACGGATTGGAGAAAGATGAGTATGCGGATGCTGTTGATGCCTTTGAGATTAAGGAAAAGACGGCAGAGAGTAAATTGTCTAGTGATAAAATGGAAAAGTGGAAGAAGGATAATCAGATTAACGAAAGTAACGGAGACGAAAGTGAAGGTAACGAAAGTAACGAAAGTGAAGGTAACGGACTTGAAAAGAAGAAGAAGGTTGAAGTCCGTACTAAGCAGAAGCGTCCTAGTTCGTGGGTTAAGAAGACTCATGAAAGTATGCTAAAGGCTGCCGAACTTCGAAAGAAGCAGAATAAGGAGATGTTGGAAAACGAAAGTGATAATTAAATAAATAAATAAGATTAAAATGATCCTTTGGGGTTAAATTTATATAGTAAATTAAATTAAAATTAAATTTAAATTTAAATTTAAATTTAAATCACTATTTAAATTAACTATTTAAATTAACTATTTAAATTAACTATTTAAATTAACTATTTAAATTAACTATTTGAAATGAAGGTTTTAAGTTTTAATATTCAGTCAGACACTTTAGATTATGACGATAGACTACAAGGAATCTTGAATTTTGTTAACAAGGAAGATCCGGATATTATTTCTTTTCAAGAGGTAAAATACGGAAGTTATAAAACTATTATTAAATCACTTTGTTCTCAATCTGTAAAATATTTTATTTTAGATAAACGGGTAGAGTATGGTAGATTGTATGGAGAACTGATGTTTTCTAAATATCCAATCAAGGATAGTAGTTATGTATCTTTTAATGTTTCAAATAATCAAAGAGGTTTGACAAGTTATTTTATAGAAAAGAATGGGGAAGAAGTTTTAGTTTGTACTACCCATTTGGACATTGGTAAACAACAAAGTAAACAAATTAAACAAATTCAAAAAGAAATAGATAAGAGTAAAAGAGTTATTTTACTTGGTGATTTTAATTTCTTTGACGACGAACAATCATTCGACGAACAATCATTCAACGAACAATCATTCTTGGAAATGAAGGATTGTAATGTAGGAGGAACATATACTTATGTAGATGATAAATATAAATCAAGACCTGATAGAATTTATTATAAGGGGTTTAAAAAGAAAAATTTCATAACTTATGACCTAAAATTAAGCGATCATAAATGTATTTCAGCTAGTTTAAAATGTTGTTCTCTGTTAAATGAACAATAACAATAATATGTACAATAATATGTATAACAAAATTAAATCATTTTTAAATCTCCTAGGAGATAATTATTACGTTTTCGGGGGTATGGCTTTATCTCAAATCTTATTAGATGTTAAAAGTAATGATTGGGATATTGTTATTAACTCTGCTATTAGTATTCAAGAAATAATGAGTTTATTAAATTCAATATTCAATCAAGTTAACTGTGAAAAATTAAGTTTTATTTTAAATAGAACAGGATATAGTGGTATAATTTATCAATGTAAGGAAAAAGGTAAAAGAGAAGAATTATTTGACTTTAAATTTGAAAATATAAAGAATAAACCGATTGTTAAAATAGATGGAATAAATTATTTGGATATTCAAGAATTATATACTAATTTAGTTGAATCAATTAAGGATAGTGAGTATTTGTTATACGAATATGAAACTAATGTTAGAAAATTAAGTCCAGTTTATATTAAAGGTTTAATTGATCTTCGGGCTAATGAAATGAAGGAATTCATATTAGATCCCGATAATGACCAAGACGAGATAGATGATTATAAGAAAGAATTAGCGAACATTTTATCTAAAGAGTATTATAATGAAATTGTAGAAGGATTGCAATTAAATTTAGATATGTCTAAAAATGATAAAATTATGGCAGAAAAATTATTAATTAAAAATTCTGAAAGAATAAAAAAACTTTTACATGCTGTTAATAACGTCAAATTTAAACCTGATTACATTAGAACTCTAATTAATGATTGTGTATCTACTAATAATCAAATTACTAAAACAGTAGGCAATTTAATTTTATCATGTAATAACATAATGAATTCAGATTTGATGGAATTTTAAACTAATTCCATACAAGTGGGGTTTCTTAAAGGATCAACTAAAGGTGGTGTTCCAGGAGTAATACACATTATACAGTGTGTATTGGGAAGTATTTCATATTCATTAGTAGCGTCATATACAGATACAGTACTTCCAGTGGGAGGGATAATATATTGACTACTGCCAGTAATGTCCAAAAATCCGTTAATTTGCGGAGAAATGATTATATTAAATGAACTTTGGTTGTGAACAAACCACCACATAGGAGGACAGTTATTAACTTGAATTATTTGAGATAATGCTGTAGTCGAACTTATATTAATATAATTAAAGGGAGTATCATAATAATCAATAATATAATTATTGGAAGGTGATTCAACATATTCTTCCAATACTAAAACTTGACCATTATTATATTTAACATTATAGTCTAAAACAGGACTTCCACCTTTAAATAGACCAGGTCCTATAACAGTTAAAGAATTATAATTACCAGTACTTGTAGTCAAAGGGGGAGCTGCAGATTTATACATTTTATAATAACTAATATAATAAATTAAATTAATTTAAACTAATTTAAATCTTAATTTAATTTTGATTCTGGTTATTAAAATAATGTATAGTCCATTCATACTAAACTTGTTTAATCCACCCAAAACTAGACCAATTACACTTAAACCAAAAGATGTTATTATTAAACCTCCCGTTATTAAACCTGATTTTAACACTTATTGGCCTACAAATGAGTTAAAATCAATGGTAACAGAATCTTCGACAATAGATTACTTAGTCCAACCCTGTAATGTAATTAACGTAGATACAACAAATAACCCAGTTACTATAACTCTTGTAAACATACAACTTGGGATTATGATGATGGTTATAGTAAAAGGAACAAACGATTTAATAATTACCGCCCCTGAACATTTTTCTAAAACATCTACACCAATAACAGCAAAAGGAACCTACGCAATAGTATTATTCAAAAATTATATAAAATATAATATTCTAACAAACCCTATATCTGTTGAGGTAACTCCCCTTAAATTAAAAAA
>Ga0209702_10005521_pt1 | contig 17109 bp, 15 predicted proteins | sample FRY01_FD_187210 | JGI IMG/M metagenome (GOLD analysis project Ga0209702, IMG submission 187210) | Freshwater microbial communities from Lake Fryxell liftoff mats and glacier meltwater in Antarctica - FRY-01 (SPAdes) (version 2) | ecosystem: Environmental > Aquatic > Freshwater > Ice > Glacier...
ACCAGCACGCGGTAAGCGCGTTCGCAAATTTCAATCTTGCGCTCGTAGGTGTCAGCCTGGCCTTTTTCGTCAAACGCCATCACCACCGCCGCCGCACCATAGCGCTTGAGCAACTTGGCCTGGTGCATGAAAGGCCCCAGACCTTCCTTCATGGAAATCGAATTGACAATGCCCTTGCCCTGGATGCAGCGCAGGCCGGCTTCGATCACGCTCCACTTGGAGCTGTCGATCATGATGGGTACGCGCGAAATATCGGGCTCACTGGCGATCAGGTTCAAAAAGCGAACCATCGCGGCCTGGCTGTCCAGCATGGCCTCGTCCATGTTGATGTCGATGATCTGCGCGCCGTTTTCAACCTGCTGCCTGGCCACTGCCAGCGCCGCATCGAACTCGCCATTCAAAATCATGCGCGCAAAGGCCTTCGAGCCGGTGACGTTGGTGCGCTCGCCGATGTTGACAAACAAAGTCCTTGGGGACAGACCTTCAGCTCTGTCCCCAACTGAATAGGCGGGGCCAATCGTAAACGGCTCAAGGCCGGACAGCTTCATGGGGGGAACAAGTTGTTGGTTTTCGATTTCAGACATGACTCAAGCGGCTTCTTTGTAAAAAACGCCCGAAGACAACTGCCGCCGTGCAACCGGCGCAACCGCACTCGCAATCGCAGCAATGTGATCCGGCGTGGTGCCGCAGCAGCCGCCCACAATATTCACCAGCCCCTCGGCGGCAAACTCATGCAACAAGCGCGAGGTGACGTCGGGCGTTTCGTCAAAACCGGTGTCGCTCATCGGGTTGGGCAGGCCGGCGTTGGGGTAGCAACTAATATAGGTGTCGCCAGCCACACGCGCCAGCTCTTGAATGTAGGGGCGCATCAGCGCGGCACCGAGTGCGCAGTTCAGGCCTACGGCCAGGGGCCGGGCGTGGCGGATGCTGTACCAGAAAGCCGCGACAGTCTGCCCGCTCAGGATGCGGCCCGAGGCATCGGTCACGGTGCCGCTGATGATCAGCGGCAGGCGTTCGCCGGAATTCTCGAAATATTCGTCAATCGCAAACAGCGCGGCCTTGGCGTTGAGCGTGTCAAAAATGGTTTCGACCAGCAACACGTCGCTGCCGCCTTTGACGAGGGCTTCGGTTTGCTCGTAATAGGCCTTGCGCAGCTCTTCAAAGCTGGTGTTGCGGGCGCCTGCGTCGCTCACGTCGGGGCTGATGCTGGCAGTTTTCGGTGTGGGGCCGAGGGTGCCGACGACAAAGCGCGGCTTGTCGGGCGTTGAAAATTTGTCGCAGGCGGCGCGCGCAATGCGGGCTGATTCGTAGTTCATCTCGACCGCCAGATCAGCCATGTCGTAATCGGCCTGGGCGATGGTGGTGGCGCCGAAGGTGTTGGTCTCGATCATGTCGGCACCGGCGGCGAGGTAGCCTTCATGGATGTCCTGGATCACGTCTGGCCGCGTCAAACTCAGCAGCTCGTTGTTGCCCTTCACGTCTTTGTGAAAGTCCTTGAAGCGCTCGCCCCGGTACTGCGCTTCGTTCAATTTAAAGCGCTGGATCATGGTGCCCATCGCGCCGTCAAGAATGGCGATGCGTTTTTCTAAAATCGCGGGCAAGGCCTGGCCACGGGTGTAGGTGATCGGTTTCATCGGTCCATTTTAGGGTTTTTGGGGTCAGAGCCCAAATTCGCTGAGCCTTCGGCTCGCCCTCCGGGGGCGGTGCTTCGCGCCGCTGCGAAATTGGTGTCTAACCCCAATAACCCCTTTCAATGACAATAGACACCCATCTCTTAGCAACGCTTCCGTGCCTCCCATCACCCTCATCACCACAGCGCTCGATATTTTGGGCGAAGTTTTTGGCTACAGCGACTTTCGCGGGCCGCAGCGCGCCATCGTTGAGCATGTGATTGACGGCGGTGATGCGCTGGTACTGATGCCTACCGGCGGCGGCAAGTCGCTGTGCTACCAGATTCCGGCGATTGCGCGGCAGAATGCCGGCCACGGCGTGACCATCGTCATCTCGCCACTGATTGCTCTGATGCATGACCAGGTGGGCGCATTGCATGAGGCTGGTGTGTCGGCGGCGTTTTTAAATTCAACCCAAAGCTTTGACGTTAGCAGCGCGATCGAAAAGCAGATGCTGCGCGAAGAGCTCACACTGGTCTACGCCGCACCCGAGCGCCTGAACACGCCGCGTATGAAAGACCTGCTGCGCTCGCTCAATGAGCGCGGCAAGCTGAGCTTGTTTGCGATTGACGAGGCGCATTGCGTGAGCCAGTGGGGCCATGACTTTAGGCCCGAGTACCGATCGTTAAGCCTGCTGCACGAGATGTTTCCCAACGTGCCGCGCATCGCACTGACAGCCACCGCCGATGCGCTGACGCGGCAGGACATGGTCGAGCGCTTAAAGCTTGAAGACGCGCGGCATTTCGTCAGCAGCTTTGACCGCCCGAATATTCGCTACACGATCGTTGAAAAGCTTGACGCCACGCGCCAGTTGCTGCGTTTTATTGAAACCGAACATTCGGGCGAGGCAGGCATTGTGTACTGCCAGTCACGCAAGCGGGTTGAAGAAATTGCCGACACCTTAGCCGCCGCAGGCATCAAAGCGATGGCCTACCACGCAGGGCTGGATTCAGCCGTGCGCCAGCAGCGGCAAGACCGCTTTTTACGCGAAGATTCAGCGGTGATGGTGGCCACCATTGCTTTTGGCATGGGCATAGACAAGCCCGACGTGCGCTTTGTCGCCCACCTCGACATGCCGAAAAACATTGAAGGCTACTACCAGGAAACAGGCCGCGCCGGACGCGACGGCTTGCCCGCCAATGCGTGGATGACCTACGGCCTGAACGATGTCGTCAACCAGCGCCGCATGATAGACACCAGCGATGCGGCCAGTGAGGAGTTCAAGCAAGTGATGCGCGGCAAGCTTGATGCGCTGCTGAGTCTGGCCGAAGACACGCGCTGCCGCCGGGTGAGTTTGCTGCACTACTTTGGCGAAGACAGCACGGCATGTGGAAACTGTGACAACTGTTTGTCACCCCCTGCGCTGTGGGATGCGACCGATGCAGCACGCAAGATGCTCAGTTGCATTTACCGCGTGCAGCAGGCCAGCGGCATCAGCTTTGGCGCAGGCCATTTGATGGATATTTTGCGCGGCAAGAGCAGCGAGAAAATGACGCAGTACAGCCACGAAAAGCTCTCCACCTTTGGCATAGGCGCAGATTTGTCTGAAGTCCAATGGCGCGCCGTGCTGCGCCAGCTGATTGCGAAAAACATGGTGCGCGTTGATACTGAGTTCAGCACGCTGCAGCTTTTGCCTGATGCGCGCCAGGTGCTCAAAGGCGAGGCCAGCCTGGTGCTGCGCGAGCAGCTTGACAGCAAAGTCAGTCGCACTAAAAAAGCCACAAAAACATCGGTCAAAGGCATGGCCGAAGCGACGCTCAATGCCGGCGCGCTCGAGCGGCTTGCCAAACTAAAAGCCTGGCGCGCCGAAATCGCACGTGAGCACAATCTGCCAGCGTTTGTGATCTTCCACGACTCCACCCTGCGCGCCATCGCAGAGCGCGCACCGACCAGCACCTTTGACCTGGAAGGCATTGCCGGGATTGGCGTGAAGAAGCTCGACGCGTATGGGGCCGAGGTTTTGCGGGTGTGTGCATCGGCTTGATCGGTTCTGTCGCTACCCCACCACCTCCCGGGCCTGCCTCGCACGTGCCGCAGCCTGCCGTCCACGCCGTGTTACAAACTCCCCCTGACCCGAAAGGAAGACCTTGAAATTTAAAATGGCTGAAAAGTCGCTCTTTGCCGTCCTGTTGCGCTCACCGTGGTGGATCAGTTTTGCCATCGCCGGGGGATTTGCACTGGCCGCCAAGGCCTTGCTGCCAGCGGAGTATTTTGTGATCGGTGTACTGGGCGGTTTGCCCTTCGTGGTGATCGGCGGGATCGCCGCGTGGAAGCAACTCAACGTGCCCAGCACCGCCCATGTGCAGGGCACGCTGGCGCAGCTGGAAGCCATGTCGTGGCGGGATTTTTCTGCCACCGTCCAGCAGGCGTTTGCGCGCGCGGGCTACGGGGTGCAGCGCCTTGATGGCGCGGCAGCGGATTTTTCGCTGCTCAAGGCGAACCGCACCACTCTGCTTAGTTGCAAGCGCTGGAAGGCTGCGCACCTGGGCCTGGAACCGTTCCAGGCCCTACAGGCCGCGATCGGCGTGCATGAAGCAGATGGCGGCCTGTGCATCACAACCGGGGACATCACGGACAAGGCGCACCAGTTTGCGGCAGCGCACCAGATCCGCGTGATGCACGGTGCCGAGCTGGCGCAGTTGCTCAAGCCGGTTCTGGTGAAAAGACCGAAAATCACCCCATGAAAGCTCCCCCCAGACTCCAATCCCTCATCGAAGAAGGCCTTATCGACACGGTGGTGCGCCAGCTCATGAGTGGCAAGGAGGCCATGGTGTTTGTGGTTCGCTGTGGGGATGAGACGCGCTGCGCCAAGATCTACAAAGAGGCCACGCACCGCAGCTTTCGCCAAGCGGTGGACTACACCGAAAACCGCAAGGTCAAAAACTCACGCTCGGCCCGCGCCATGGCCAAGGGCAGCAAGTTTGGCCGGCAAAGCCAAGAGGCCGCCTGGCAAAGCGCCGAGGTCGATGCGCTCTATCGCCTGGCCGCAGCGGGTGTGCGCGTGCCGCAGCCCTATAACTTTCACGATGGCGTGCTGCTGATGGAGCTGGTGACCGACGCGCACGGCGACGCGGCCCCGCGTCTAAACGATGTGCTCTTCACGCCAAGCCAAGCCCTGGCCCACCACGCCACGCTGATGGGTGAAGTGGTGCGCATGTTGTGTGCGGGGGTGGTGCATGGGGATTTGTCGGAGTTCAATATCCTGCTGGCCCATGCCGATGACACCGACTTCCCCGTCATCATTGACCTGCCTCAGGCCGTTGACGCTGCGGGCAACAACCACGCCCAGCGCATGTTGCTGCGCGATGTGGGCAATCTGCGCGATTTCTTTGGCCAGTTTGCGCCCGCGCTCTTGGCCACCCACTACGGCCCGGAGATCTGGAGCCTGTACCAGGCAGGCATGCTGACCAATGAGACAGCACTGACTGGCCACTACGAACGCAAACACGCTGATGTGGATATGCAAGCCGTGCTGCGCGAAATAGACGATGCCAAGCTTGAGGACGCTGCGCGACGGCTGCGCATGGCTACGACAAGCGTTCCCCACATCAACTACCATTCCCGTTCCCCTCAAAAAATCTTAAAAGGACAAAGCGATGTTTAGTCATGTCATGGTCGGTGTAAATGATCTTGAGGTCTCCAAAAAGTTTTACGACGCGCTGCTGGGCACGCTGGGCATAGGCCCGGGGGTTGCCAATAAAAACCGCTATTTCTACCGCAGCCCCGCAGGCTCATTTGGCATCACCACGCCCATCAATGGCGAGTCCGCTACTTGTGCCAATGGCGCCACGATTGGTTTCACCATGCAGTCACTCGAGCAAGCCGATGCCTTCCACGCAGCAGGCGTTGCCAACGGTGGCACCACCTGTGAAGACCCGCCTGGCTGGCGCGAAGGCCCAGCAGGCAGGCTTTACCTGGCCTATGTGCGTGACCCGGACGGCCACAAACTGTGCGCAATGCATCGGCCTGGTAAATAAGGAAAAAAAGCCGGCAGAGTTTTTGGGGTCAGACACCAATAACTCTGCTTTCCAACAAGATCGAAAGCACCACATGACGGAAGACCTGAATCGCCAAAACGAATTAAAAAAGATGGCGCTGTGCGAGTCGTGCGCCGGTATTCAGCGTAACTGGCGGCGCGCGCCTGGGCACCCCGAGCTGGTGCAGGGCAACAACCGGCAAGAAAAGCGCAACCATGGCTTGGTCACCGTCACGCAGTACCGCTGCGACCGTTGCGGCACGGCGTGGGAATACGAAAACAACAAAGTCAACCTCCACGCGGGCTGGTCGGTGGTTGGGCGTTAACAGGCTGACGCGCAACCTCCATGAACTACATCTCCGCCAACGGCCTTAAATTTGCCTACCTTGAGCAGGGCGAGGGCCCGCTGGCGGTTCTGCTGCACGGTTTTCCGGACACGGCACATACCTGGAGCCACCAGATGCAGGCACTCGCCTCCGACGGTTACCGCGTGGTAGCCCCGTTTCTGCGCGGCTATACACCCACCGAAATTCCGCTGGACGGCTACTACGACAAGGCCACACTGGCGAGCGACGTTGTCGCACTGATTGGTTCGCTGGGTGGCGGCGCACCCGTCCACCTTGTGGGCCAAGACTGGGGCGCTATCACGACCTATGCAGTGCTGGCTGCGCACCCCGAGCTGGTACGCCGCGCCGTCGTTATGGCGGTGCCGCACCCGGCCGAGGTAAACAAGAGCTTGCTGCTACCCAAGCATGTGCAGCGCTCGTTTCATTGGTGGTTCTTTCAGCTCCCGCATCTGCCTGAAAAAGCGCTGGCTGAAAACGACTTTGCCTTCATCGACTACCTCTGGAACTATTGGACTTCGCCCGGCTACAGCGACGCGGCGCACATTGCCAGCATCAAGCAGATGCTCAAACAACCCGATGTGCTCGCAGCAACGCTGGGCTACTACCGCGCCATGTTTGATACGCAAAAAATGGATCCGAGTCTTGAGGGTTTGCGCCGCGCGATGGAACGCAAGATCACGGTGCCGACGCTCGCGCTGTGCGGCGCAGACGATTTACGCGCCGAACTGATGACCGATCAGACGCAATACTTTAGCGGCGAGTACCACTTTGAGCTGGTCACTGGCGCGGGGCATTTTTTGCACCGCGAACAGCCTGCGCAGGTGACGCAGTTGGTACTCGACTGGTTGGGCAAGCCATAGGGCAAAATCGCATCGGGCTCACCGCGCCAGCCGTGATTCAAATGGTTTGAAGGGATGAATTCAATGGATTGAATTGGTTAATTGTCAGACCATAGAGCGGGAAAACCCTGAACCCATTAAAGCGCTTGCAGGCTTGCAAAGTTTTCTCTAGCGATGGCGCGAAAGCCTGCGGAAATTCGCTTGTCTGATGCGGCGGCGAGCCAGAAGGCGCCAGCCAGATCTTTTGCCTGTGGCCACTCTGTCAGGGTAGCCGCAGTCGGGTAGAGGGGGCGATCGGTAAATCGCCGGTTAACCAGTTCGCCGTTGACTGGCGCATACAGCATGGGCAGCATGTCGTAGGTGGGCGATAGCTGCCAATCGTCGTCGTCCAGTAGCAGGGAGATATTTCCGTAATGGCGGTCGGTGTTGGCAATCAGCAGGCCGTATGCCTCAAGAAGCCTTAAATGGGCTGCATCCCGGGGCGTGAGCAACTGGCTCTCAACCATGCGGTTGGCGGTAGCGGCCCAGTTGTCAACCTTACCCACATATTCAGAGTCATAAACCTGCAAGGACACCATGCCGATGCGTCCTTTTGAGGTGCGGTCAAAACGCGCAGACTCCAAAAACACCCGCTTGCCAGCTCTGAAGATTTGGCTGGTGGCTGCTGGCAAGCCGGCTTCATGCAAGATCTGTAGCGCAAGGTGTTCGCAGACCAGCAAGTCCTTGGTGCGCTGGTCTACTGGCGAATCACCCGCAGGTGAAAACTTCACCAGCACATGGTGGCCAGCGGTGATGGTGCAGAACTTGGGCTGCTCGCCGCCAGCCGATGAGCCGCCCAGCGTGCCCTGCATGGCGCGCTCCGCCAGCGCCGGGTAGTCCTTGAATGAATCCACGCGGAATGAGCGCCTGGCCAGCGAGTGGTAACGCAAAAAGGCCTGCTCGCCCACAATCAGGTTGCCCGGCAAATCATCACCAAACAATACCAGCGCCTTGAGCGCGTCATCGTCGCTCCAGTTGCGTGGGTCAGCGGCCAGTTGCAGCTCGGGGTGGGCGTGCGCGAAGGTGCGACCCATAAAACCCTGTGGCCGCATGTCGTTTAAAAACCAGGGCAGGCCGTCGTGCAATTGACTGACACCGTCGGCCTCGTCCACCCAAAAGCGCCCGCCAGGCGAAGGCATCATGCGGGCAAACGGCGTGACCGTGCCTTTTGAATCAACACGCATGATGGCGATGTCGCTGCCCACGTCAGCTACATGGCGCGGCAGTGCATAGCGCTTGGCCCGTGCAGCCCCCAAGCCCCGCACCTGGCCAGAAGCTATCAACGGCGACAAAGCCCGTGACACAGTCGCTTGGCTCACGCCCATCAACGCCTGCAACTCGGCGCTGCTGGCCAGGCCGCCTTTTGAGCGCAGCGCTTGCAGGATATTGGGCATTGCAGAGTTAGTCACTTGAATAAATTTATGAATAGATAAAAAGTCAATTCATCATAAGCGATTTTATAAAAATGATTAATTAAATGAATAGATAATAAAAAAGCGCCCAAAGGCGCTTTTTGTAGAACGTGCAGCACGTCTAGAGCGAATTACTTCGCCACAACCCGCACCATCTCCAGGCACTTGTTCGAGTAACCCCACTCGTTGTCATACCAGGCCACGATTTTGACAAACGTGCTGTCGAGTGCAATGCTGGCATCGGCATCAAAAATCGAGGTGCGCGCATCACCACGGAAGTCAGTGGCGACAACCTTGTCTTCGGTGTAACCGAGCACGCCTTTGAGTGCGCCTTCGCTTTGCGCCTTCATTTCAGCGCAGATTTCTTTCATGCTCGCTTCTTTGATCAGCTCGCAGGTCAGGTCAACCACCGATACGTCGGAAGTCGGCACACGGAAGGACATGCCGGTCAGTTTTTTGTTCAGCTCGGGGATCACAACGCCCACCGCCTTGGCCGCGCCGGTGCCCGAAGGAATAATGTTTTCCAGAATGCCGCGGCCACCGCGCCAGTCTTTGTTGCTCGGGCCGTCAACGGTTTTTTGCGTGGCGGTGGCGGCGTGTACTGTCGTCATCAGGCCGCGCTTGATGCCCCACTTGTCGTTGAGTACCTTGGCGACGGGCGCCAGGCAATTGGTGGTGCAGCTGGCGTTGCTGATGATGGCCTGGCCAGCATAGGTTTTGTCATTCACGCCGAAGACGAACATCGGGGTGTCGTCTTTTGACGGTGCCGAGAAGATGACTTTTTTCGCGCCAGCAGTCAAGTGCTTTTCGCCCGCTGCCTTGTCGAGGAAAAGGCCTGTGGCCTCCAGCACGATGTCAGCGCCGATCTCGTTCCACTTCAGCGCAGCAGGGTCGCGCTCTTGCGTCAGGCGGATTTTTTTGCCGTTGACGATCAGCGTGTTGCCGTCCACCGAGACCTCGCCTTTGAAGCGGCCATGCACCGAGTCGTACTGCAACATGTAGGCTAGGTAATCAGGCTCCAGCAAGTCGTTGATGCCAACGATTTCGATGTCTGAAAAATTCTGAACGGCGGCACGCAACACGTTGCGCCCGATACGGCCAAAGCCGTTGATGCCGAGTTTGATGGTCATTTTCTTTTTGCTCCTGGAAGTTAAAAATTTTGTTCTCCGTTCGTGATGCGCGGGAGGTGAAACAGTTAAGGGCGCTTCTAGAAATTCAGATTTTCGGGATGAAGTGCAAGGCGCCCGGAGCGCAGGAACCGGAACGTACTTCAGGTACGTGAGGATTTCGAGCACCGCGCAACGCCGCAATTCGCCCGAAAAATGAATTTATAGAAGTGCCCTTTATTTTTTAAGCACCTTGCGCACCGTATCCGCCACATTCTCAGGCGTGAAGCCGAAGTGCTTAAACAGCACGGGCGCTGGTGCAGACTCGCCATAGCTGTTGATGCCCACCACCGCCGCACAGCCGTATTTCCACCAGCCGTCCGTCACGCCCATTTCAACTGCAATGCGTGGAATGCCTTCGGGCAATACTTCTGATTTGTAGGCAGCTTTTTGTTTGTCGAAGGTCGTGGTGCTGGGCATCGACACCACGCGCACGGCGATCTTCATGGTGGCCAGTAGCTCTTGCGCTCTCAAGGCCAGTTGCACTTCAGAGCCGGTTGCAATGATGACGGCCTGGGCTTTTTTATTCAGTCCCACTTCAGCAGGTTCAGCCAGCACATAAGCGCCCTTGCTGATCTGGCCCAGGTCGGTCTTTGGCGCGTAAGGCAGGTTCTGGCGGCTGAGTAACAACGCCGTTGGTTGGGTTTTGTTTTGCAATGCAACAGCCCATGCTACGGCGGTTTCAGCGGTGTCGCCCGGCCGCCATACGTCGAGATTCGGAATCAGGCGCAGACTGGCGGCGTGTTCGATAGCCTGGTGCGTTGGGCCATCTTCACCGAGGCCGATGGAGTCGTGGGTGAAGACGTGAATCACGCGCAGCTTCATCAGGGCGGCCATGCGGATGGCGTTGCGGCTGTAGTCGCTGAACGTGAGGAAGGTGCCGCCGTAGGGGATGTAGCCGCCATGCAGCGCCACGCCGTTCATGATGGCGGCCATGCCGAACTCGCGCACGCCGTAGTTGATATGGCGGCCTATGCTAGCTACGCCGTCGGCATTCGGCGTCATAACCACTTCGCCGTTCATGTCAAAACGCAGCGCCGGCGTTGACTTGGTGTTGGTCAGGTTGGAGCCAGTCAGATCAGCCGAGCCGCCCAGCAATTCAGGAAGACCAGCGGTGAAAGACTCAAGCGCGAGCTGCGAGGCCTTGCGCGAGGCCACCGTCTCGGCCTTGGTGTGTGCGCCGATAACGGTATCAACCGCGAGCTGCGAGAATCCATTAGGGCCTTTTGGCAACTCGCCCTTCATGCGGCGCGTCAGCTCGGCAGCCAGTTCGGGGAAGGCCACTTTGTACGCGGCAAATTTTGCGTCCCATGCAGCCTCAAGCGACAAGCCCTTGGCTTTTGCGTCCCATGCGTCATAGGCTTCCTTGGGAATTTCAAACGCCGCGTAAGGCCAGTTAAGGGCTTCGCGGGTGAGCTTGATTTCTTCAGCGCCCAGCGGCTCGCCGTGTGCTTTAGCGGTGTTGGCGCGGTTCGGCGAGCCCTTGCCGATGTGGGTCTTGCAGATGATGAGCGTGGGTTTGTCGCTGGATTTTTTCGCATCCACAATTGCCCGGCTCACCACGGCTGCATCGTGCCCGTCAATCGGGCCGATCACATTCCAGCCGTAGGCCGCAAAACGCAGCGCGGTGTTGTCAATAAACCAGGGCGCGACTTGGCCGTCGATTGAAATGCCGTTGTCGTCATACAGCGCAATCAGCTTGCCCAAGCGCCAGACACCGGCCAGCGCGGCGGCCTCGTGGCTGATGCCTTCCATCAGGCAGCCATCACCCATGAAGACATAGGTGTTGTGGTCAACAACAGCATGGTTAACATCACCAATCTTGCGGTTGAACTCTTTGGCCAGCAACTTTTCAGCCAGCGCCATGCCAACCGCGTTGCTCAGGCCCTGGCCTAGTGGGCCGGTGGTGGTTTCAATGCCGGGTGTGTAGCCAATTTCAGGATGGCCCGGGGTTTTGCTGTGCAGCTGGCGAAAGTTTTTGAGCTCCTTGATGTTCAAGGCGTAGCCCGTCAAATGCAGCACTGCATAAATCAGCATCGAGCCGTGGCCATTGCTCAAGACAAAACGGTCGCGGTTGAACCAGTTGGGGTTGTGTGGGCTGTGCTTGAGGTGGCTGCTCCATAGCGCGACGGCCATGTCGGCCATGCCCATGGGCGCGCCGGGGTGGCCGGAGTTGGCTTGCTGGACGGCATCCATGGCGAGCGCGCGTATGCAATTGGCCATGAGCGATGAGGAGGTAGCAGCCATGAGATAGAGTCCAGAGGGTTTTAGAATTTGAAGAGCCAGCCAAGCGCGTGGCCTGCTTGGCCTGTTGTTAGCCCTTACGATTTTACGGGATGCGCTACAGCCCCAGAATAGCTGGCTATGACCGTATTGATTGGGTGATACTTTAGCCTCTATGACGCATCAAATCCCCAATCAAAGCGAGCAACCCATAAAGGCCATGATCCTCGCTGCAGGGCGTGGCGAGCGTATGCGCCCACTGACCGACAGCACCCCCAAACCGCTCCTGACAGTGCGCGGCAAGGCATTGATTGACTGGCATGTCGAGGCGCTGGCCAAGGGCGGATTCAAAGACCTGCTCATCAACACGGCCTGGCTGGGTGAGCAAATCCCCGTGCATTTTGAGACTCGTCAGTTATCAATTTCATACTCGCATGAGGGCCATGACTTCGGCGCTGCGCTGGAAACCGCAGGCGGCATTGCGCGTGCGTTGCCGCAGCTTGGGGCTATGTTCTGGGTGCTGGCGGGTGATGTGTTTGTGCCGGAGTTCAAGTTTTTGCAAAGCGCGGTGGATGCGTTTGCGGCCAGCAACAAGCTGGCGCATGTGTGGCTGGTGCCCAACCCGGTACATAACCCGAAAGGCGACTTTGGTCTTGGTACAGATGGTATTGGAGGGGGCCTTGCGCTCAACCTGCCTGCCGACTCGGATCAGCCGCGCTACACCTTCAGCACCATCGCTTTGTACCGCAAAACGTTTTTTGACGACTTACCTTTCGGTAACTCACAAGGTATAAAAGCCGCACTGGCCCCACTGCTGCGCGCGGCGATGGACAATCAGCAGGTCAGCGCTGAGCTGTACCAAGGCCCGTGGACGGACGTTGGCACGCCAGCGCGGCTAGCTGAGCTTAACGCGATCAACCCAAGTAATTAACATGACCACTGTTTACGAAAAACGCCGAGCAAGCATAGCCAAAGTCCTCAAAGCCGCAGGCGGCGGCATTGCGATCTTGCCGACCGCGCCCGAGGCCCCACGCAGTCGCGACAGCGACTTCCCGTATCGACACGACAGCTACTTTTATTACCTCACCGGCTTTACCGAGGCGGGCAGCTGGCTGGCGATTGAAGCCAGCGGCAAGACCACTTTGTTCTGTCGCCCGAAAGACCTGGGGCGCGAAATCTGGGACGGCATTCGTCTCGGCCCCAAAGCGGCGCCTAGCACTCTGGGTGTGACGCAAGCCTTCAGCGTTGAACTGCTGGGCGACAAAATGCCTGCCCTGCTGGCAAATCAAAACGCCGTGTGGTTCCCCTTTGCAACGCACAAGGGGCTTGAAACGCAAGTCGATGGCTGGTTAAACAAGGTGCGTGGCCTGGTGCGCAGCGGGGCAGAGTGCCCGCAAAGTCAGCACGATTTGTGCAAGCTGCTCGATGAAATGCGTCTGACCAAAGACGCGCATGAAATCGCCATCCTGCGGCGTGCTGGGAAAATTTCTGCGGCGGCCCATGTGCGCGCCATGCAGCTGTCTGCTGCAATGCTGCGCGCGCCTAAAAAAGAGACCCCGCGTGAATACCATCTTGAAGCCGAACTGCTGCACGAATTTCGTCGCCATGGGTCTGAATATCCGGCCTACACCAGCATCGTCGCCGCAGGGGCCAACGCCTGTGTGCTGCACTACCGCGCCGCTGACGCAGAGCTCAAACGCGGCGAGCTGTGTTTGATTGATGCGGGCTGCGAGCTGAGCGGCTATGCCAGCGACATCACGCGTACCTTTCCGGCTGACGGCAAGTTCACACCCGCCCAGCGACTGCTCTACGACATTGTTTTGCAGGCACAGTACGCAGCCATCAAAGTGACTAAACCCGGCAAACGATTCATAGCCCCGCACGACGCCGCCGTGCGCGTGCTGGCGCAAGGCATGCTTGATGTGGGACTGCTGTCAAAAGCCAAACATGGCAGCGCGGGCGACGTGATTGAGTCAGGTGCTTACCGCCAGTTCTACATGCACCGCACCAGCCACTGGATGGGTATGGATGTGCATGATTGCGGTGACTACACAGAGCCAGGCAGCAAGCCAAGGGCAGAAAAAGATGCGCAAGGGCAAAGCGTGATGCGCAAACCCTCACGCATCTTGCGGCCCGGCATGGTGCTAACGATTGAGCCCGGCATTTACGTGCGCCCCGCCAAGGGCGTGCCGAAAGAGTTCTGGAACATCGGCATCCGGATTGAAGACGATGCACTGGTCACCAGCACAGGCTGCGAGCTGCTGACACGTGGCGTGCCGGTGGATGCGGATGAGATTGAGGCGTTGATGAAATGAAATTTTTTATCCGCCTCTTCTTCAAAACCCTGCGCATCGTTCTTGGCCCAGTCATGCTGCTCAAGGAAGCCATCACCCGACCCAAAGGTTTAATTCGCCCGCAAGCCGCGCAAGATACGGTTGACCAGCAATGCCAGCTACTGGCGTTGTACCAGTACAAAACCTGCCCGTTTTGCGCAAAGGTACGGCAAGAAATGGCGCGCCTTTCACTCAACATCACGCGCATCGACGCACAGCATGAAGGCACTGGCAGGCAGGCGTTGATGCAACAGGGCGGGCAGGCTAAAGTGCCTTGTCTGAAGATCGCCGATGGCGCAGGCAAAAGCGAATGGCTGTATGACTCAGACAAGATCATTGGCTATTTACGCGGGCGGTTTCAGGGCGTTTGAGGGCGGTGACGTGCCCGTCCTCTCCGCCTATTTCAACCAACCCCGCCGCCGGAAGTACCACATCGGCACCACGGCGCTCGCAATCATCAGCGCCAGGGCAAACGGGTAGCCTGCCTGCCAGTCCAGCTCGGGCATGTACTTGAAGTTCATGCCGTAGATGCTGGCGATCAGCGTCGGCGGCAGCAGCGCGACGCTGGCGACCGAGAATATCTTGATGATCTTGTTCTGGTTGATGTTGATAAAACCAACCGTTGCGTCCATCAAAAAGTTGATCTTGTCGAACAGGAAGGCGGTGTGTGAGTCGAGCGAGTCAATGTCACGCAAAATCAGCCGGGCTTCCTCGAACTGTTCGGCGTTGAGCATTTTACTGCGCATCATGAAACTCACGGCGCGGCGCGTGTCCATCACGTTGCGGCGAATGCGCCCGCTCAGGTCTTCATGGCGGGCAATCGCGCCGAGCACCTCGCCGGCCATCACGTCGGTCACGTCGCCCGATAGCACCTGGGCGCTGACTTTTTCCAGCTCTACGTAAATGCCTTCGAGTGTGTCGGCTGAATATTCAGCGTCAGCATCGAATAGTTTGAGCAGCACTTCTTTCGCGTCTTCAATCAGCCCTGGCGCGCGCCGGGCGCGCATCCGCAGCAGCCTGAAAACCGGCACGTCTTCATCGTGGATGGAGAACAGCACGCCCTTGCTTTTAAGGTCGTCGTTGACAAGGTTCAGGATGAAGGCGACGCGTACCGTGCGTGGATCGTCCTCGTCGGCAATCAAGAAGTCGGAGCGGATATGCAGCTCGCCGTTGTCTTCTTCGTAAAAACGCGCAGACTCTTCGATGTCTTCGTCCATCGCGTCTTCGGGAATCGACAGGTCGTAGTACTGCTTGATCCAGCGTTTTTCTTCTAGCGTGGGGGATTCCAGGTCAACCCAGATCGGCTGGAACTTGGACAGCTCTTCAAGCGACTCGATTTCTTCCTGAAAGAGCCGCCCGTTGGCGAGGGTAAAAATATTAAGCATGGCTGACGGCCTTTTGAATGTAAGGCGGAATCAAAGGTTAACGCCCAACACATATTTGCTAGGCGATACGGGGGTGAATGTGCATCGCTTTCAATCCCTGGTCTTGACCCCACCCATGGCAGGTAATTTCATTTTCAGATCGATAGGAGATTAGGCTAAGCAACAACATATCGTATTCATCTGGAAATGGAATAAATCGTCAGTCTGCGGTGTTGAAAGCTAGCAAGTACTGCTGCTTTTCAAGGATTTCTCCGTAGTGAATATGGCGCGATTATGGCACCGGGGCTGTGAAATATCCACCGCCTGCATGGCGCCAATGCCAAGCAAGATCAGCCAAAGAAAGCCAGCAGTTCCTCGGCCCTAGCATAGGCATCACGCTCACCGAGCGCCATCAGCGCCTTGACGAAGCCGGGCTCAAACAGCAGGTAGCTGGCCAGCGCCGCACCGCCGGGGCTGCCCTTGGCACCCAGTGCGCCCAGGCCTTCGAGCGCGTGGCGCGCCCCTGTTGACAGCTCATGGGCATGGGCCTGCGCCAGCGCATCAAGCGATTGTGATGGTGAAATCGCCAGTACATCGACAGGCCGGTAGGGCATGATGGCGGCAATTTCGCGCGGCATCTGGCGCACGGTTTTGCTGATACGCTGGGCCTGCTCGACATCGGCCCGCAAGGTGTCCTGAAAGACGCTGGCCAGGGCGTGTCCGGCAATCGCACCTAGCGTGGGTCGGCCCGTGTTGTTCGGCCCTTCCAATCCTTGGGCGTGGGCTGTATCGCCACCAAAACTCGCCCGCTCGGGCTGCCCGACACCAATCACCAGCACCTTGTTGGCCCCCAGATGCAGGGCTGGCGACAGCGGCGAGCTTTGGCGCATGGAGCCGTCACCAAAGTACTCGCGGTGACCATCTACCCACAGCGGCGTGGCGGGGAACAAAAACGGAACGGCACTTGATGCCATCAGGTGCTCAATCGTGATGGGCTGAAACTCGGCACGCCGGCCTGGCCTGCTCCATAAATCGGATGCCCGCTCAGTCGCCATCTGGCAAAACGTCCAATGCAGGCCGCTGCTGTAGCTGGATGCCGTAACGGCCAGCGCCCGCAAGGTGTGGCTCTGTAAGGCCTTGTCAATATCGCCCAGCGAAATCGCCCGGTGCAGGGTGTCAACCAGCGGGGTGTTGTCCAGCAGCGCCTGGCTGGCGCGTACCTGCTGCGACAGCAGCAGCGCGGCGGCAATGCGGCTGGAGCGTATCCACGCCGGAACCTTGAGCTTGTACACCTGTGAAGACCGCAGCGTCAGCCAGAAATTGGCCAATTCACGCAGGGCCTGGAGACCGTCATTTGCGCGACTGGCCAAAAAAGTGGTATTCATGGCACCAGCCGACGTACCCACCAGAATCTTGAATGGAAAGTGCTGGTTGACGGCACTACCCTGCAGGCTGAGCAGACTGCCCAAGGCGTGCAACACACCGGCCTGGTAGGCCGTTCGTGCGCCACCACCCATCAGTACCAAAGCATGGGTATCTTTGTCGGGCCTGGTCAATGCTGAAGGAGTAATCGTTTCAAGCGACATCAAAAACCCAATACGAAGTTAAATATGGTCGGATTCAAAACTGAAGTGCAACACCCTGGGTTTCAGTGAATTGCAGTGGAGTGCTGCGGGTTGTTGATGAGCAGCTCTCGGTAAACCGCCAAGGGGGATCGTACCCCGAGTCCTTTTCTGGGTC